>Ga0208881_1000016_pt1 | contig 58010 bp, 51 predicted proteins | sample Knorr_S23_td_AAI_FD_185610 | JGI IMG/M metagenome (GOLD analysis project Ga0208881, IMG submission 185610) | Marine microbial communities from Southern Atlantic Ocean transect - Knorr_S23_td_AAIW_ad_876m_LV_B (SPAdes) (version 2) | ecosystem: Environmental > Aquatic > Marine > Oceanic | place... | reverse complement strand
AATCCTATTTCTAAATGGCCTGTAGTGTCCTGACCATTGGAATGTATGTGTACCGAGTTAGAATATATGTAAGTTCCGGCGCGCAGCAGTCGGCCCCCATCTTCATCGAATAGGTCAGGATTACGGCCAACTTCATGCACAGGCCATCCTGTGACGGACCCTTCGACGCGTTGTCCGTTCTCATCCAATTCTGCCGTGCTCCAGATCATGTGGTGAAAAATGTAGCGACCGCCTACCGTAGCCCGACCAGTTCCAATCTGATTATTGACGTCATTAACTTCAATGATTTCCACCGATTTAACGTAACGGTCCTCTTCCAGCCCTACAGGAACCCGTTCAATTTCGCCCCACCAGTCCGGTGTTCCCGCTAGTTTAGTCACATCGTTTGTTTTGACAATTAAGTCAGGGCCACCCGCAGTCCATTTAATGCTGTCGTCGAAAACAAGGGGTTCTGGGGCGTTAGCTAGATTACCTTTGGGGGCGCCACTGCGAGCCCAACTGGAAATAGCGGCAAGTTCTTCATCACTAAGAGAAGGATCATCTTTGTAACTCTGAATGCCGATGTCTTTCTCCATATACCAAGGTGGCATGGCACCCGCACGATTGCGTAACCCGGTCTTGTATTCAATGAGTCCAGCAAACGGAGCGACCTGCTCAAAAGTCACCAGTGGCATTGGGCCAACACCACCGGGTCGGTGGCAATGCTGGCAACTTCGTTGCAGGATAGGTTCAATATCCTCGTGGAAAGTAAACTGCTCTTCTTGAGCGTTGGCCATAAAAGGAAGGCCCAGCAAAAGCAGAAATCCCAACGTCTTGCAAAAAGTAGTCGCGTTAATGCTTGTAATTGACATTCTCAGAACCTCTTATATGATTTCGCCGTTTTGGTGTTCCTAGGTTATAGAAAGCTTTCGATCATTTCATTCATTCTGGTCGGGTTTTCCGAAGCTTGCAACACCCAATGAACAGAGCTACGCGGCTCTGGGACACATTCTAGACGACTTCGCGAAATCGTGAAATTGGTTTGTGTCCAAGACTAATCGGAAAAAGCCTGTCTTTCTTCTTCTGTGATCTCCTTGATGCTCAGTTTAATACGACCACGGGCATCGAGATCGGTACACTTCACTAATACATCCTGCCCTTCTTGTAGGTGTTCATTCACATTCTCCACTCTTTCTTTCGATATTTGAGAAATATGAACTAGGCCATCCTTACTAGGCAAGATTGTCACAAAGGCTCCAAAATCTACAATTCTCGCCACCTTGCCATTGTAAAGCTTACCAATTTCGGCTTCAGCTGTAATGGCGTTAACCATTTCCACAGCCTTGTCACGAGACTCGGTGTCCTCACCATAAATGCGTACATTGCCATCATCGTCGATGTCAACAGAAGCTCCTGTGTCTTCGGTTATTCCCCGGATAACAGCTCCGCCTTTACCGATCACATCACGGATCTTATCGGTATCAATCTTCAACATAGCCATCGATGGTGCATTTTCGGAAACCGTCGGTCTGGATTCGGCTAGAACTTTGTTCATCTCTCCAAGGATATGCAACCTCGCTTCACGAGCTTGGGCCAATGCGATTTCCATGATTTCTTCAGTGATACCTTGAATCTTGATATCCATTTGAAGCGCTGTAATCCCATCAGTTGTGCCCGCTACCTTGAAATCCATATCTCCCAAATGGTCCTCATCACCAAGTATATCTGTTAGTACCGCGAAGCTATCTCCCTCTTTTATCAAGCCCATAGCGACTCCCGCCACCGGAGCTGAAACCGGCACTCCGGCATCCATCATCGACAAACTACTGCCACAGACACTGGCCATAGAACTAGAGCCATTGGATTCGGTAATTTCCGAAACTATACGAATAGTGTAAGGAAATTCTTCTTCGCTAGGCATTACGGCAGCGACGCCACGTTTAGCAAGTCGGCCATGTCCAATTTCGCGGCGTTTCGGCCCGCTCATGAAACCGGTTTCACCAACCGAAAATGGCGGAAAGTTATAATGAAGCATGAAAGCATCTTTCTTAGTCCCATTTAGACCTTCCACTATCTGAGCATCGCGCAGAGGACCCAAGGTGGTTATTACCAACGCCTGAGTTTCACCGCGAGTAAACAGCGCCGAACCATGGGTTTTCGGTAGCAATCCTGCTTCCACATGAATGTCACGAACAGACTTGGTGTCTCGACCATCGATACGTGGCTCGCCTTTAATAATTCGATTACGAACAGTGCTTTTCTCAAGCCCGCTGAAGACTTCGACGACTTCATCTTCAATGGGTCCAGATTCTTCTTCTACAAACTGTTCTATAGCCTGTTGCCTGAGTGCGTCGGTCGCCTCATAGCGCTTAACTTTTTCTGAAATCTGGTAGGCCTCAGTAACTCCGTCTGCAAACATTTCAGTAATCGCTGTTTTCAACTCATTGTTTTCGGGGGGTGCTTTCCATTCCCAGGCCGGTTTACCAACTTCTTGCTTCAGTTCTTCTATGGCATTAATGACAACTTGCATTTCCTGATGAGCATACAATACTGCTCCTAACATTTGATCTTCGGACAACTGACTAGCTTCGGATTCCACCATCAACACCGCTGACTTAGTGCCCGCTACAACCATATTGAGCAAAGACGATTCCAGTTTTTCATAATTGGGATTGAGCACATAGCCTGTCTTCTCATCGTATCCAACGCGGGCTCCCCCAATGGGCTCCAAGAAAGGTATACCTGAAATAGATAGTGCCGCAGAAGCGCCAATTATTGCCGCGATATCCGGGTCCTCTTCCTTGCCACCTGAAATTACAGAGCAAATCACCTGCACTTCGTTCATATATTTTTTGGGGAACAAAGGCCGAATGGGCCGATCGATTAGACGCGAGGTTAGGGTTTCTTTCTCCGTTGGCCGCCCTTCACGTTTGAAAAAACCCCCGGGTATCTTGCCTACCGCATAGGTTTTTTCTTGGTAATTAACTGTTAGCGGGAAAAATTCCTGTCCTGGCTTGGCCTTTTTTCTTCCTACAACTGTAGCCAATACCTGGGTGCTGCCCATGCTAACCACCACCGATCCGGTTGCTTGTCGAGCGACCTTACCCGTTTCGATGATGACTGATTGATCGCCAAACTGAACCGTCTTACTTACCTGATTAAACATAATTTTTTTATCCTAATAATTCAAAACATACACCTCTATTACCTCGGGCGTATCGTTCTAGTGATACAGTATTTAACTATCAGTGACTTTACCTACGCAGACCGAGTCGCTTAATAAGTGAAGCGTATCTTTCAATGTTTTTACGCTTAAGATATTCAAGTAACTTTTTCCTGTTATTCACCATGCGAATAAGACCACGTCGTGAATGGTGGTCATGGGTATGCTCTTTGAAGTGAGCTTGCAATTCATTAATATTAGCGGTCAATAAGGCTACCTGTACCTCTGGGGAACCGGTGTCACCATCACTCAGCGCGTATTCTTTAACAATTGTTTCTTTCTGTTCAGCTGATAAAGCCATTACTTTTCTCCGTAATATGCGGTGCAAATGATGCTTGCTGGTAGTGTGATTTCCCCACTAAGTACCAACTGAGCAATGCCAATATCCTTATAAAATCAGGGTAACCATGCATATTTATAGTTACCTAATACTATTCCTTTTGCTTGTTTTTAGTTGATTACAATAAGCTATTTTTTCTTTCGAATAACATCGTTATTAATTAATGATCAAACGCTTAGGAGCCACCTTACCGTCATCATCAATACTACCGATACCGATAAATTGCTCGTCTTCGTACATTCTCACCAGACCATTTTTTGGCAAGTGTCTTACCAACACTGCCTGCCCATTTTTAACATGGCTGGCAGTAATACTGGGCAAGTTGACTTCTGGCAGATCTTGTATAGCCCGGTCCATTGGAATAAGAAACTGATCAATCTTGTCCAGCCCCCTATTTTCCTTTTCCAAGGCTAATTCTTCAGAGCTAATGCTGTCTTTTTCCGTAAACACACCTGCCTGGGTTCTGCGTAATTCAATAACATGGGCACCACACCCCAGTTCCTGCCCCAAGTCATCCGCAATGGTGCGAATATAAGTGCCCTTGCTACAAGATATTTCTAACTCTAGCTCACTATTAACAAACTCTATTAAGCAAATTTGACTCAGCGTTACTAGTCTTGGTTCTCTTTCAACGGTAATACCTTTGCGAGCAAGTTTGTAAAGCGGCACTCCGTTCATCTTAATCGCAGAGTGCATTGGAGGCACTTGTTCTACCTCTCCTTTAAACTTTGTGAGTGCTCTTTCAACCGCTTTGCGACTTACGCTTATTCCTTCGTTTCGCTCAATAATCGAACCTTCGCTGTCACCAGTGTCAGTTCTTATACCCAATTTTATCCTAGCTCTATAGCGCTTATCAGAGTCCAAGAGAAACTGCGACACCTTGGTCGCTTCCCCTAAGCACACAGGCAATACGCCAGTAGCGAGTGGGTCGAGACTGCCAGCGTGACCGGCTTTGTTAGCCTCATAAAGCCTTTTGACTTCTTGCAAGGCCGCATTAGAACTGAGCCCATTAGCCTTGTCCAGCACCACGATGCCGCTAATATTTCGAACCCTGCGTCGACGCTGCCTGCTCAATCAATATTCCTTTTATCCATCTGACTTAATACTCTAATAGCTACGCTAACGTTGTTCTTGATCCGCTGCTAACGCATCGTCGATGAGGTCCGAAAGCTGCTGGCCCCTCTCTACACTACTGTCATAGTGAAATTGAAGCTTGGGTACCGAACGAATTTCTAACCGCTTAGCCAACATCGACCTAAGAAAACCAGCTGCCTGGCGCAAAGTTTTCAGATTTTCTTCAACCTCCAACTTGTCTATCTCACCAGGATCAGTTAAGGATGCATGATTCAGTTCTTCGCTGTCTGATAGAGTATTCAAAACGGTGACATACACGTTGGCATAACCCAAGTCTCTACTTATGTCCACTCCTGTAATAGAAACCATGCCAATTCGCGGGTCTTTCATTTCTACCTGAATCAACGTGGCTAATTCTCGTTGAATTTGATCGGCAACTCGCTGGTTTCTGGATGATGTCTCGGACATGGCCTTTAAACTCCAACTGCCTAGAGGCTTCTTGCAACTTCAGTCTTTTTGTACACTTCAATTTTGTCACCAACTTTGACATCGTTGTAATTGCGAACGCCAATACCGCACTCCATACCATTTCGAACTTCTGCCGCATCATCCTTAAACCGTCGGAGTGACTCCAGTTCGCCCTCGTAGATAACCACGTTGTCGCGCAAGACACGAATAGGTTTGCTGCGATAGACAGTACCTTCGACTACCATACTGCCGGCGATCTGGCCGAATTTTGGTGAATTGAAAACGTCTCGAACCTCGGCAACGCCGATAATTTCCTCTCGAATATCCGGCGCCAATAAGCCACCCATTATGACCTTGGTATCATCGATAACATCGTAGATGACATTGTAATAGCGCAATTGCAACCCTTCGTTCTCAGCGATATCAAGTGCCGTCTTGTCCGCACGCACGTTAAAACCAATTATCATGGCTTTGGATGTTTCCGCCAAGTGCGCATCATTTTCCGATATTCCCCCAACCCCGGAGGCGACGATGTTCACTTCTACTTCATCGGTATTCAGTTTCTGCAATGAAGTGCTGATAGCCTCTAACGATCCGCGTACATCTGCCTTGAGAATGACGTTGAGGATCTGCTTATTATCCCTACCTATAGCCGTAAACATGCTCTCCATCATTGTTGATTGTTGCTTCGCTTGATAAGAATCTCTATGACGCTCCCGCCGAAATTCAGCAACTTCCCGTGCCTTCTTTTCATCAGTCACAACAACAAATTCGTCTCCGGCGTTGGGCACACCGTTAAGTCCGAGAATTTCCACTGGTATGGAAGGACCCGCAGACGTAACGATATTACTCATCTCGTCGACCAATGCTCGAGCTCGGCCGTATTCGTGACCAGCCAGCACGATGTCCCCCGTATTCAGAGTGCCATTCTGAACCAGCACAGTGGCCACGGGGCCACGGCCCTTGTCCAGCCTTGATTCAATAATTACTCCTTGCCCTGGCACATCGGCATACGCCTTTAATTCCAATAATTCTGCCTGCAGTAGTATCGCTTCCAGCAAATCATCGATACCCTGACCCGTTTCCGCGGAGACCTCAATAAATTGTGTGTCTCCCCCCCAATCCTCAGGAATTACTTCTAGCGCAGATAATTCGTTCTTAACCCTCTCAGGATCCGCTCCCTCCTTATCCATCTTGTTGATCGCGACCACTAACGGCACTTCGGCTAGCTTTGCGTGTTGTACGGCCTCCTCTGTTTGCGGTTTCGCGCCATCATCACCTGCAACAACAAGCACAATAACATCTGTAGCTTTAGCTCCCCGTGAACGCATGGCAGTGAACGCAGCATGGCCGGGTGTATCCAGGAAACTGATCAAGCCATGGTCGGTATTCACGTGATAAGCACCAATATGTTGTGTTATTCCCCCTGCCTCATGGGAAGCCACTTGGGATTTGCGAATGTAATCAAGCAGCGAAGTTTTACCATGGTCTACGTGACCCATTACAGTGACAACTGGCGCTCTACTTACCTCATCCTCACCGATTTCCGAAGCTAGTGATTCAGCTAATTGTTCTTCGATGGCATCTTCGGATACGAATTTAGCCTGATGACCCATTTCTCCAATCAAAAGCGACGAAGTATCTTGATCGAGCATCTGATTAATGGTGGCCATCACTCCCATATCGAATAGGACTTTGATAATTTCAGCCGACTTAACCGACATCTTTTGAGCCAGCCCAGACACCGAGTTGGCTTCTCCGATAGTGATTTCTCTGGAGATAAATTCGGTGGGTTTTGCAAACGCGTGCTGTTGCGCGGAAAGCCTGGCTTTGCTCTTGCGTCCACCCCCCCTACGCGAGCGACCACTAATTCCGTCGAAATCGTCTCCCTCGAGCACGAAGTCGTCATTGACATGAATATTCTTCGCATGCCGTTTTGGGGCCTGAGCCTTGGCCTTGTTACGAAGATGTGTTTTCTTCTTCTCTACGGGATCATCGGAGTCTTCCTTGGTCTGGCCCTTGCGCTTGGCCCCTGCCTTAGCAGCACGTCCTGTATCGGCATCAGAAGGAGGAACATCCGCAGGCGGCGCTGCCGGCAGATCCCGCAGTTCTTCCTGCTGCTCTGGCTTCTCAGGTTGCGTGATTTCCTTTGCCGCTTCATGCTTTGCTTCTTCTTCACTAACCTGTATTTCTTCAGAAGCAATTGCAGCATTATCGAGTTTCTCTTCTTCGTCAGGGGCTGGCGCTTCTAATTCTGGTAAGGGTGGCTCTTCGTCTACCGGGCTGCGCTTCACGTAGGTGCGTTTCTTTCGTACTTCAACATTGACAGTCTTGCCACGACCGTGGCTTGAGGCAGCTTTCAATGTGCCAATTGTCTTGCGCTTCAATGTAATCTTTTTCGGAGCCGCACCAGTCGCTTCCCGGTCACCGTGGCTACGGCGTAGGAATAGCAATAACGCGTTCTTATCCTCGTTAGAGATTAGCTCCTTTGCTTTTGTATGTGGAAGCCCTGCCTCCTTGATTTGGGACAGCAACTTCTTAACCGAAACACCGACAACTCCAGCTAATTCACTAATCGTTACATCTGCCATTAAATAGTCCCTCTCACTACTTCAGTTCGTAGTGTTTTTCTCCTCGAACCATGGTGCTCGTGCAGTCATGATCAATTTGCCAGCCCGTTCTTCATCGATGCTTTCAATATCTTTCAGTTCATCAATGGACTGCTCGGCCAAATCTTCCATGCTAAGGATGCCCTTTTTAGACAACTCGAGCGCCAGCACATTGTCCATACCTTCCATATTCAAAAGGTCATCCGCAATATTTGCAGATGACAAATCTTCTTGCGAGGCGATGGCCTGGGTAAGTAAAGCATCCTTTGCCCGATTACGGAGGTCGTTGGCAATCTCTTCATCAAACCCTTCGATTACGAGTATCTCATCCAGTGGCACGTAGGCAATCTCTTCCAAAGAAGTGAAACCTTCCTGCACAAGCACCTCAGCTACTTCATCGTCCACCTCAAGCGCTTGCATAAACAGTTCAATAAAACTGCTCGCTTCCTGTTGCTGTTTAGCTGCCGCATCTTCTTCGCTCATGACGTTAATTGTCCAGCCGGTCAGCTCGCTAGACAGACGCACATTCTGACCGTTTCTGCCAATAGCCTGGGCCAGGTTTTCTTCTTCTACAGCGATGTCCATCGTGTGGCCATCCTCTTCCACGATTATAGATGCTACCTCTGCCGGAGACATCGAATTGATCACCAGTTGCGCAGGATTGTCATTCCATAAAATAATATCTATACGTTCATTTGCGAGTTCATTAGACACTACCTGCACACGAGAACCACGCATCCCAACACAGGCTCCAACCGGATCGATGCGGCCGTCGTTAGTGCTAACCACAATCTTGGCCCGCGAGCCCGGGTCGCGCGCAGCAGCTTTGATTTCTATTATTTCTTCTGCAATCTCTGGCACTTCGATCTTGAACAATTCAATCAACATATCCGGGGAAGTGCGGCTCAAGAAAAGTTGGGGACCCCGTTGTTCCGACTGCACATCGGTGAGCAGAGCCCGCATTCTATCACCTATGCGAAAGGTCTCTCGCGGGATCATCTGGTCTCTTGGCAGCAGAGCTTCAGCGTTTTTTCCAAGGTCGACAATGATGCTGTCTCGCGTGACCTTCTTGACGGTTCCGGCAACGAGTTCGCCTACCCGATCCTCGTACTCTGAAATTACGATTTCTCTTTCCGCTTCCCGTACTTTCTGAACGATTACCTGTTTAGCAGTCTGTGCTGCGATACGACCAAATTCGACATTGTCGATTTTCTCTTCCCATGTATCGCCAATTACCAGTGACTTATCTTTTCCACTGGCCTGTTCAAGAGTCAACTGGAACCCTTCTTCTAGGTATTCTTCTTCGTCCACAACTGTCCATACACGAAATGTTTCGTAGTCGCCCGTATCACGATTAACTGAAACTCGACACTCTATTTCCTTGTCGTCATAGAGTTTCTTGGTCGCGGTAGCAAGCGCCGATTCTATCGCCTCAAAAATCACACTGCGTGAGACACCCTTCTCGTTAGAGACAGCGTCCGCAACCATTAGTATTTCTTTGCTCATCATAACTGTATCACCCTACTCGAAGCCTTCGCCTGGATTCACTTCCAGACCTGGAACAAATGTTCCTTAAAATACGACATTCGCTTTTTCGATGTCTGTGTGCTGTAGCCGAAACCCTTCGCCATCAACGCTTAACACGATTTCGTCTCCTGAAACATTTTCTATCGATCCATTGAGCTTGCGCCTCCCATCCACAGGATGGTGCAAGCGCACTTTCACATCGCTACCTATAAACCGCCCGAACTGCTCCGAAGTAAACAAAGGTCTATCAAGCCCTGGTGATGACACCTCAAGAGTGTATTCACCGCCAATTGGATCTTCCATGTCTAATATGGCACTAACTTGTCGACTTACTTTTTCGCAATCCGCGATCGTGACTCCTTCTTCACGCTCGATATAAATTCTTAATATAGAGTATTTGCCTCTCTGGCTAAGATCGATTCCCCACAACTGCAACTCCATGGCTAACACGGTGGGCTCGATCAACTCTGTTATCGCCGTTTCACTTCTTTTCACGCAACCTCGTCCCATTAATAAGCATATATTTCAACACAAAGCCTTCTTGCCTCCACTAAAACCACGGACCACACCTTTACCTCAGATACAAAAAATGGGCCAAACGCCCATTCTTAATTTATCCGTAATCCAGGCTAATCAGAGCCTAGTGCGGAGTATTTTTTTACGGTCATATGAGCTTTTTGCGCTCTTAAATCACGTTAAAAAAATTGGTAGCGGGGGCAGGATTTGAACCTACGACCTTCGGGTTATGAGCCCGACGAGCTGCCAGACTGCTCCACCCCGCACCAGCTCCTACATAACCCCTTGTTTTTTATCTAAAAATATATGACCCAGTAAACTATGATCACAATCTCACAAGGGGCACGCATTATAAGGAGGAGAACGGGCTGAGGTCAAGATTTTACGCGGCTTTGCGGTGATTCAGTACTCCAACGATGCCACATTGAAAGATGGGTTTAAGAAGACAAAATTTGAATTTGAGCAGGCTGAAACCATCAATATTAGATATTCTCGGTAAAAGATGGTGCCGAAGGCCGGACTCTAATGGCTGTATATAACACCAATTTAGGCTATTAATGTGCTTTAGCCCGCCATAAATAAAATTCTACCCCCCTGAAATTCATTAATGCGTGACCCTACAAATAAGGGTGGGGGGGAGGCCTTTTGCCCTACCTTAATAATTACAGTTGCCAACCCTATACTTAAAGGCTAATTTGAAAAAATCTGAAAAAATCGAATAGCAGTATTTGATGGGTAACACTTTAAGTATCTATTAAAAGGATAGCGACGAGCAAACCCTTCTTAACTACTGCCAGTCATTATTCATTTTGACCCGTGGCTCTCTGAATCAAAACAAAAAATAGATAGAAAAAAATTTAAAGGTTATTCATCGGGAAACCAAAGTGAAGTTGGTGTGGTGTTTAGTTTATGCCTCAGGCAAGATTCCTTAATAACACCTTTCTACGCTGATATTGTTTCTAAAATCTATCTAGAGATGCCGCTTATGTTTGCCAACTTACAATCATTGATATCACCTCTTCTGACCGTATTTGGTGATAACCGTTTCATTCAGTCCTCTCTAGCCATAGCCCTATCTTTTATAGTGGCTTGGATATTTAATCGCATCATCATTACCGGACTCAAGAATTTAGCGCAAAAAACGCGCCTCACTTTAGACGACCAAGTGATTAGCCTGTTACATGGACCAATCTACAACAGTATTTTGCTCCTTGGACTTGCCAGCGCCTTATTGATTCTCTCGCCAGCCGACCTCTTCCTAGAAATTGGTTTCTCATTGATGAAGTCTTTTGCCCTTATTATTTGGGTAACTTTTTTGCTTCGCATCAATCGAATTTTGCTCACTCGCATTGCAGAAAATGAGAAACGAATAAAGGTAGTTCATCACCAAACTCTGCCGCTATTCCTAAATCTGATCAACATCATTATTGTTGTACTAGCTGTTTATTTCCTATTTTCAGCGTGGAATATTGATATGACTGCTTGGCTAGCCTCCGCTGGCATTGTAGGCATAGCTGTAGGATTTGCTGCTAAGGACACACTGGCAAATTTGTTTTCCGGTGTCTTCATCATGGCAGATGCGCCTTATAAGATCGGCGACTTTATCGTCTTGGACACCGCCGAACGGGGTGAAGTAACCCACATCGGTGTCCGCAGCACAAGAATACTAACCAGAGACGATGTCGAGGTTACCATTCCGAATTCAGTGATGGGCAATACAAAAATAATTAATGAATCTGGCGGGCCGTCTGAAAAGTACCGTTGTATTGCCTCAGTTGGTGTCGCCTATGGCACGGATATCGATAAGACAAGAGACATCTTGATAGCGATCGCTCAGGCCGAAGTGCTCGTATGTGACGACCCCGCTCCCATAGTCCGTTTCCGTATGTTTGGGGCCTCCAGCCTAGATTTCGACCTTCTAGTCTGGATATCTAAACCTGCGTTGAGAGGTTCTGCGCTCGATAATCTTAATTGCGCCATCTATAAGGCGTTTAATGAGCAGGGAATCGAAATACCCTATGCCAAACAGGATTTGTATATTAAAGAGCTGCCCAAATCAGTCTAGGCTTTATGTACGACGAAGGACAAGGTGTTTTTGACTTTCAATTATCAGGGCGCTCCATCTCTCACCCAGTTCCCTGATATCCGATATTTATAACGATAGCTATACAAAAGCATTACCTACCCTGCTAAAAGCGATCCTAGCGGAGGAGAGTGGCCGTTTTGGGCTGTTTCCTGCCTATAACAGTCGCTATTTGCGCCAAAGAGATATTCGATGGCAAATTAGTCAACTCCAGCAGGCGACACGTGGTGATGGGCGATGCCCCATTCATTGTTTTCTTTGACTAAGACCATCGAAAACCATGCTGTTCCCACAGGTCTAGGAGGCTGATTGTGCGGAATAACATTGAATAGTCTAATGAAACTTACAACAGCGGTGTCCCCATAAATTCTGACAAGTGGAGATTCGATTCTAACTATCATTTCAGGTTCGCCACCTTGTTTCCTAACCCTAGCATTATGGTTAGCAAGTTGAACTTCTAGGTTCTTTGCCTGATCCGTTTGACGAATACCTCCAGCAATTTGCACCCGATCTTCACGAACGAGTTGCGCTTGAGCTTCAAGATTACTTTCTAATTCAGCCCAGCGGTGAACAACTTCCATAACATCATCTACATCATCTGCCTGTGTGATCGGAGAGAAAAAGAGAAAAGAAATAATGAAAATAATCTTTCTTGACGATTTGGTTGATGTGATGAGAACTTCACGTATTTTTTCTAGCATGGTTGCATTTTCCTATTTTTTTTGTGTGGCAATTGTATTTTAAAGATTCCACCTTACCATCATTTTTATCTAGTTTTCTATGAAATAAACAACAGAAAAATAGCTATCTATGTGGCCATTATCAAACTAATCCCGTTACTAATTGCAAACAAATGGAAGAGAAGCGCACTGCCCATGATCAATGGATAGGACTCCAAAGCAACAATTTGTTCCGCATAGTTCCTGCTTTCAAGAATCACTTTCATTCATCTCATAAAATTCTGATAAGGGGAACCTAAATACTAAACTCCAGTCGCAACTAAATAAAGACAAGGGAATTGGCTACAGACCGGATACTGTAAGTATCTGTTGTTAGGGATAGCTCTTGATATAGACAGGGATCGGACAACTAAATTGGCTGTGGGTATGATGTTTACTGGATTTTGTCAAATACGCTTAGCAGCGATTAGACTAGAATTTGGTGCCGAAGGCCGGACTTGAACCGGCACGACCGTAGGTCACTACCCCCTCAAGATAGCGTGTCTACCAATTCCACCACTTCGGCAATTAATTCCTCCTAATCATTGTCTGGAAGAGCGGGAATTTCATTCTGACTGGAAGTTTGTTCGGCTTCATCTTCGAGTCTCGGTATATCTGATTGACCACTAGTATTTTCTTCCAAAATCTCCTGGTTCAGCACAGGCAGACCAACATTGTTGTCAATACTCCGTTCATTGCGGGCAAATATCGCCAGTGATAGGCTAGTAATGAAAAAAATCGTTGCCGCAAAAGTAGTTGCCTTAACTAGGAAATTTCCACTTCCGGATGCTCCAAAAACAGTCTGAGACGCACCAGCTCCAAACGACGCTCCTGCATCTGCACCTTTACCCTGCTGAAGGAGCACTAAACCAACAATTACGATTGCCACGATAACATGTATTACTACGATCAAGGTTTGCATGATTCTTAACCCGCACTTTTACAAATGGATATAAATTCTTCCGCCTTTAACGAAGCAGCACCCACTAGCCCCCCATCAATATCCGCTGATCTAAAAAGTTCTTTGGCATTATCAGCCTTTACGCTACCACCATATATTATCCGAACTGCTTCAGCTACTGCGGCATTCAACTCGGCCAGATGATCACGCAGAAGCCGGTGGACCTCCTGCGCCTGTTCAGGTGTAGCTGTGTGACCCGTACCTATAGCCCATACTGGCTCGTAAGCAATAATCACATCATTAAAGGCCCGGATGCCCACTTTATCAACCGCAACATTCAACTGCCCGACAACGGTTTCTTCCGTAACACCTTCTTGTCTCTGCTCCAGTGACTCACCAATACAAAGTATGGGAGTCAATCCGTTAACCTGAGCAGATACAAGTTTATCAGCGATTAGATCATCAGATTCCTTTAGCTTTTCTCGACGCTCAGAATGACCAACAATCACGTACCTGACTCCTAAATCGAACAGCATAGATCCGGCAACTTCGCCAGTAACAGCGCTTTCTGGTTGCTCATTCAGGTCTTGCGCACCGAGTATGAGTTTGCTTCCCGCTAGCTGATCCTTAACGAGCCCTAAATGGACAAAACTCGGGCAGACTCCTACATCGACTCCTTGGGAAATTTGTGTAGCACTAGAAATCAATTCCTGCAAAAGCTCAGTTACTTGAGCCCTATTGCCATGCATCTTCCAATTGCCAACTACAAGCTTTCGACGCATGGTTTTTCTACCTTAAACTATCTCGAGACCACCAAAAACGGGCGCCAATACTAACTAAGATGTGAGGGGGTTGCAATATTTCAAAAGATATCCTATCCGGGGAACCAAGATCAAACGGGGTTGCCAACTTCCATCGCTACTAGCTCCGAAAGTTCCTGCGCTAAGCATTCTACAATTTCCAGATCTTCCCCTTCGACCATTACCCGCAATACCGGTTCGGTACCGGAAAGTCTTAGTAATACGCGACCGTTTTTACCAAGCTTTGATTCAATATCCAATACAGCGGACCGAACATTCTTATTGCTTACAACATCAACGGCATCATCAGTAACCCTCACGTTGACCATTGACTGCGGCAACTTGCTCATCTTGTTTTTCAGATCAGCCAAGGGTTGATTGCAATTCACCACAGAGGCAAGTGCTTGTAGTGACGAGACGATACCATCACCGGTGGTGGTGATATCTAGGCAAATTATGTGTCCTGACGACTCCCCGCCAAGCTTCCATCCTTCTTCCAATAGTTTTTGCATTACGTAACGATCACCTACGCGAGCGCGCATAAATGGAATGTTCAGATCTTCAAGTGCGAGTTCAAGCCCAAGATTGCTCATCGCTGTACCAACCACTCCACCGAATTCAATATTCTGTCGCTGTCGATCACGCGCGATCACATATAGAATTTCGTCACCATCGACGATATTCCCGAGATGATCCACCATAACCACTCGGTCCCCATCACCGTCAAAAGCGATACCCAGATCTGCCTGCTCAGACTTGACGGTTTGAGCCAGCAACCCTGGTGAGGTCGAACCGCTATTTTTATTGATGTTTAGCCCATCGGGCGAGACGCCTATAGCTTTTACCTTTGCACCAAGTTCTTCAAATACTGCTGGCGCAATATGGTAGGTGGAACCATGGGCGCAATCGACAACAATCTTTAGCCCATTGAACTTAAGGCTGGACCCAACAGTGCTTTTACAGAATTCTATATATCGCCCAGCAGCATCGGTAACGCGAGATGCTTTCCCTATCGACTCAGAGGGGACAGTTGACACATTTTTCTTTAACTGCTTTTCAATGGCTAATTCCACCTCGTCTGGAAGTTTAGTGCCGTTGCTTGAAAAAAACTTTATGCCATTGTCCGCGAAAGAGTTGTGGGAAGCGCTAATTACGATGCCAGCCTGGGCGCGCAGTGTACGAGTCAGGTAGGCAATAGCAGGCGTCGGCATCGGGCCGGTGAGAATGATATCAACGCCAGCCGCGGTGACACCGGCCTCCAATGCAGCCTCGAACATATAACCTGATATGCGCGTGTCTTTGCCAATAAGGATTTTATTGCGCCCGTTACCTTTGCCAGCAAACACGCGACCCGCGGACCATCCGAGCTTCAGCATGAAATCTGGCGTGATAGGCGCCTTTCCTACAGCACCCCTGATACCATCGGTACCGAAATATTTTTTATTGGTTGGCATGACTGCATCGCTGATCAAGCATCGAGATACGCAGAGTGTACTCTAATTGCATCGACCGTGGCAGCTACATCGTGAGTACGAATAATGTTGGCGCCGCCCAGTAGGGCATAAATTGTTGCGGCAATCGAACCCGCTAGTCGCTGATCGGATACCTTGCCCACCACGTCACCGATCATAGATTTCCGAGAGACGCCTATGAGCACGGGTAATTTCATCACTTCAAAATCAGGAAGGTGTTTTAACAGTTGATAGTTTTGTTTAAGAGTTTTTCCAAACCCGAACCCAGGGTCAACTAACAATCGTTCTCTGACAATTCCGTTACGCTCACATATAAGTACTCGAGTCTTCAGGAAGGCCAACACTTCGGCTATAACATCATCATAGTTACAATTGTACTGCATAGTCTGGGGGTGGCCCCGCATGTGCATGAGGCAAATGGCAACATTAGAGTTTACGACCTTCTGAAGCACGGCCTTGTTTTGCAAAGCCCTAATGTCATTAACTACTTCAGCTCCCGCATTTATGGCTTCTTCGATAACTATAGCCTTACTGCTATCCACAGAAACACAGATATCAAAGTTTCTGGTAATTGCTTCAACCACAGGAATGACGCGCTCCAGTTCCTCATCGGCAGTAATTTGCTGGGCCCCGGGTCTTGTTGATTCGCCTCCCACGTCGATGAATACAGCCCCATCTGCCACCATCTGTTTTGTCCGGCGTAGCGTTTTGTCGACATCGACCTTGAATAGATTTGCGCCTGCCTGACGCAATTGCCCACCATCAGAAAACGAATCGGGAGTTACATTGATTATTCCCATGCATACTGGAATTGAGAGATCGATGTGCCTATTTCCAGCTGTCAGGATAGCGCTCAACGGTCAGGTACCTGAAAGAATTAACGCTGCAGAGTCAACTAGTGTTCGCTGGCTGGGCCACCAATTTTGCGAGAGTCACCGACTTTCCCCTTCTCAACTTTACTGACTCCAGAATCATCGTTGTCCGAATCGGACCAGTCAGCCGGGGGCCGTGGCTTTTTGCCGTCCATAATATCGTCGATTTGTTCGGAATCGATAGTTTCATATTCCATCAAGGCATCTTTCATCAATTCCATCAGATTTTGGTTGTTATCCAATATTTCGCGCGCTCTTGTATAGCATTCGTCGACGATTTTGCGCACTTCGCTATCAATTATCTTAGCTGTGTCGTTCGAAACAGATTTGGGTTGAGAAGCCGCAGATCTGCCAAGGAATACCTCTCCCTCATCTTCAGAATAAAGCACTGGGCCCAGTTTTTCCGACAGGCCCCACTTGGTAACCATGTTGCGAGCTATTTCTGTGGCCCGCTGGATATCATTAGAGGCTCCAGTTGTTACACCTTCTTTGCCCAAAGTCATCTCTTCAGCTATACGTCCCCCGTAAAGTGAACATATTTGGCTGAGGATATGCTGCCTGCTGTAGCTGTAACGATCTTCCTCTGGCAGAAACATAGTGACGCCCAATGCGCGGCCGCGAGGAATTATGCTGACTTTGTAAACTGGATCGTGATCTGGCATCAGACGCCCAACGATTGCATGCCCCGATTCATGGTAGGCCGTGTTCAAACGCTCTTTCTCGGACATCACCATTGACTTGCGTTCGGCACCCATCATGATCTTGTCCTTAGCCTTTTCAAACTCTTCCATGGTTACCAGACGCCCGCCAGACCGCGCGGCGAACAGCGCGGCCTCATTAACCAAGTTAGCCAAATCAGCTCCCGAGAATCCTGGTGTGCCACGGGCGATAACGCTTGCCTTGACTCGGTCATCGATCGGTACTTTACGCATGTGGACTTTCAATATTTGCTCACGGCCGCGAATATCCGGCAGGCTCACAACAACCTGGCGGTCAAATCGCCCAGGTCTGAGCAGGGCAGGATCCAACACATCAGGTCGATTGGTAGCAGCCACCACAATGACGCCGTCATTTGCTTCAAAGCCGTCCATCTCCACTAGCAACTGGTTAAGGGTCTGTTCACGTTCATCATGGCCTCCCCCCAAACCGGCTCCGCGGTGACGACCCACTGCATCGATCTCGTCGATGAAAACAATGCAAGGAGCTTGTTTCTTGGCTTGGTCAAACATATCTCGCACGCGGGAAGCTCCAACACCGACAAACATCTCTACAAAATCGGAACCGGAAATGGAAAAGAACGGCACTTTTGCCTCACCCGCGATGGCTTTTGCCAAAAGGGTCTTGCCAGTACCGGGTTGTCCCACCATCAGGATACCGCGGGGAATCCGCCCTCCTAGCCTCTGAAACTTATCTGGTTCACTCAGAAATTCCACGAGTTCTTGGACGTCTTCCTTGGCCTCATCGACACCTGCTACATCGGCAAAAGTCACCTTTATCTGGTCTTCACCCAAAAGTTTAGCTTTGCTCTTTCCGAAAGACATCGGACCGCCCCTGCCTCCAGGACCGCCCCCTTGCATTTGGCGCATAAAGAAGAAGAATAAAGCAATGATAATTAGGATAGGAAAGCTAGCTACTAGTAACTGGCTCCAAATACTCTGCTGCTCCGGTTCATTTGCAATGATTTCTACATTGTTTTCAAACAGAACATCCATCAATTGGTCATCACCGATTAAGGGCATGATGGAGCGGAATTGGGTGTTATCTTTACGAACACCTGAGATATTGATACCTGCCAGTTCTACGGCAGACACGCGGCCGGAACTAACTTCCCGGACGAACTCGGAATAGTTAATATTGTCTTCCCGGGGTTCTTGGTTGATATTATTGAAAACCGTCAAAAGCACGCCGGCTATAATCATCCAGAGAATTAGGTTTTTTGCCATATCGTTCAAGGATCTATCTCCTTAAAGATTGCAGATTTAAGAGCTTAAGAAAGCCTAATAACAAGGCTAAATCGTATCCCAGCCACTTTCCGTAAATTTAAATCTTTCGTACGAACCGCAAGTCAATTCTAATCTTAACAGGAAATATTGCACTCAAATTCATCTTTATCCTGAATAATCCCCTGCTAAAAGGTAAATTTCATGGGATTGTGGTCTAGAGGCCTTAGGCTTCCTGGTCTTTACGGTATCGAAATTTTTTCTCAATTCCTGTCGAAAATATTCAAACCCCTCGCCCTGAAACACCTTTACCAGAAAATACGCCCCCGGTTTTAAAACAGACTTGGTCATATCCAAGGCCAGTTCAGCTAAGTACATGACTTGCGGCTGATCGATATCCTTAATTCCACTCATATTGGGGGCCATATCCGAAATTACAAGGTCTGCTCTTGCGCCGCTCAGTCGGTCTAGCAGCTCATCTAGAACCTGGCGTTCTGCGAAATTTCCCTGTACGAACTCAACATTTGCAATACTGTCCATCGGCAAGATGTCGCTGGCGAGAACTCTGCCCCTTTTCCCTACCAATTCTGCAGCGACTTGAGACCACCCCCCGGGGGCCGCTCCCAAATCCAGTACGGTCATACCAGACTTGAAGAGCCTATCCTTGTGCTGGATCTCTAGTAATTTATAGCTGGCACGAGAACGATAGCCCTCTTCCTTGCTTTTTTTAACGTATACATCATCGAAGTGGTCTTTCAGCCATTTTTTGCTGGTTTTTGATCGTGGCATGACTGTTAATCAGAGACTGATGTTCCTAGTTGGTCATTGTTGTTAGAATCCGTTTCTTTTTTCCCGAGACCGAGAGTCAATGCATCTATCAAACGCCGACAAAAAACGATTCCGCACTATAGGGCACAAATTAAATCCGGTGGTAATCATTGCACAAAAAGGGCTAACCGAGAATATCAGGAAAGAAATCGAACGAGCTTTGACCAAACAAGAAGTAATTAAAATCAAATTAATTACTTGTTCCCGTGAAGATAAGAAAGCCATGACCGAATTTATCTGCGGCAAATTCGGAGCTCAGTGTATTCAGAGTATTGGGCACATGATACTTTTATACAGAACCTCTCAGAAAGCGAAACCGCGATCTTCTTAGTTGAACTGTAGTCTTATCTAGAGATGTCGAACTGATTCAATCTCGTACTCGACATCCCCAGCTGGGGCATTCACCACAATCTCGTCCCCCACATTTTTGCCCATTACGGCACGGGCTATCGGCGAAATAACAGAGATTTTCCCTGCTGGCACGTCCGCTTCATCTTCGCCCACTATCTTGTAGCTTACCGATTCTTCTGTTTCAACATTCACCAACGTAACGGTTGTGCCAAAAATAACACGTCCGGTTGGTTCGAACTTTGTGACATCGATTATCTCCGAATCTGCCAGCTTGGACTCTATTTCTGAAATGCGGCCTTCACAAAAACTCTGTTGTTCTCGGGCAGCATGATATTCAGCATTCTCTCTAAGATCACCATGCTCCCTCGCTTCGGCAATCGCTGCTGAAATTTTTGGTCGTATTACGCTTTTAAGTTCGTTGAGCTCTTCCCGAAGAGTCTCTGCACCTGCAACCGTCATGGGTACCTTAGCCATTGTTAAATCGCTCTATCATTCATTTGGAAATGTCAAAGTGATTACAGTAATTTAGCGTGAAGATCCTGAATGGTGTACACAGACATATTATTCCCAAACTTCAGTGCCTCGCAAACCGCCAGCGCCCCTGCAATCGTGGTTGTGCAAAACACATTGTGCCGCAATGCGGTGCGCCTGATAGTTGAAGAATCCGCAATAGCCTGCTTACCTTCGGTGGTATTAAACACTACCTGAATTTCGTCGTTTTTTAGCATATCGACAATATGGGGTCTACCTTCCGCTACTTTGTTAACCCCAGTTACCGGAAGACCAGCTTTTTCGATGACCTCAGCAGTGCCATGGGTGGCCACTAGGGAATAGCCCAACTCCATCAACTTCTCTGCCACCTCGACAACATTATCTTTGTCTCTGTCGCGAACACTAATAAAGGCGTTACCGCTAGTTTCAATGACTTCTCCAGCACCCATTTGCGCCTTCGCATAGGCTTCCGCGAAAGTCGTTCCCACTCCCATTACCTCACCAGTGGATTTCATTTCCGGTCCGAGAATAGGGTCGACACCTGGGAATTTATTGAACGGAAACACGGCTTCCTTTACGGCGAAGGTCTTGGGGATTATCTCTTTGGTGAATCCCTGCTCTTTTAATGAAGTCCCTATCATACAACGAGCCGCCACCTTGGCCAGCGACGTACCTATGCACTTCGAAACAAAGGGTACCGTGCGCGATGCACGGGGATTTACTTCAATCACATAAATCTCTCCATCCTGGTAAGCCAGCTGGGTATTCATCAAACCTACCACGCCTAATTCAAGAGCCAATGCGGAAACCTGCTCTCGAATGTGATCCTGGACCTTCATCGTCAAATTGTAGGGCGGTAGTGAACAAGCTGAATCGCCGGAGTGTATGCCGGCTTGCTCGATGTGTTGCATAATCGCGCCTACCACAACCCTCTCTCCGTCGCTTACTACATCAACATCAATCTCTATTGCCGAGCTCAGAAAGTAGTCCAGCAGTACTGGGCTTTTGTTGGAAACCATCACCGCCTGGTGCATGTACCGCTTCAATTCTTCTTCGTTGTATACGACCTCCATAGCGCGCCCACCCAGCACATAAGAAGGCCTGACGACCAATGGATAGGAAATTTTGTTGGCTTCCTCAATGCTTTCCTCCACACTGCGAACCGTGCAATTCGGAGGTTGCCTAAGACCCAGTTTTTGAATCAACTGCTGAAACCGTTCTCGGTCTTCAGCTCGGTCGATGGCATCTGGCGGTGTTCCAATTACAGGCACGCCGGCCAGTTCTAACCGTTTCACTAAATTAAGCGGTGTTTGTCCGCCGAATTGCACAATAACGCCTACTGGCTTTTCAAGTTGGGCAATTTCAATGACGTCTTCAAAGGTCAATGGTTCGAAGTACAACCGATCCGAAACGTTGTAGTCAGTAGAAACCGTTTCGGGGTTACAGTTCACCATGATAGTTTCGAACCCGTCTTCTCGCATAGCCAATGCGGCATGCACGCAACAATAGTCAAACTCAATGCCCTGTCCTATGCGGTTGGGACCTCCTCCCAGCACCATAATTTTCTTTCTGTCCGAAGCATCTGCCTCACACTCCTCTTCGTATGTAGAATACATGTAGGCGGTAGACGAAACGAATTCCGCAGCGCAGGTATCTACTCTTTTGAACACCGGCCTTATGCCTAAGTCATGGCGTGCTTTTTGTACTTCCAGCTCAGATACATCGAGCATTTGTGCCAACCGCATATCTGAAAAGCCTTTTCGCTTCAGCCCGAACATTGTGTCTTTATCAATATTTGCCAGTTTTAATTCGGCAACTTTTTGTTCCGCTTCCACTAGGTCCATGATCTGCACCAAGAACCAAGGATCTATTCCGCTTAGTTCATACACCGTGTCAATCGACCAATCCTGCCGGAATGCATCGGCCACGTACCAGATACGTTGGGCCCCAGGTTCTGTGAGTTCTCGAGTTAGAACCTCCTTAGCATTGCTTAGTTTGCTATCGAGTACCGGATCAAATCCGCACATGCCAACCTCAAGTCCACGCAGAGCTTTCTGTATCGATTCTTGAAACGTACGACCAATGGCCATAACTTCCCCCACCGATTTCATCTGGGTGGTAATACGATCATTAGCTTCGGGAAATTTTTCAAAAGTAAATCGAGGGATTTTAGTGACAACGTAGTCGATAGTCGGTTCAAAAGATGCTGGCGTAACTCCTCCGGTAATTTCATTGTTCAACTCGTCCAAGGTGAATCCTATGGCGAGCTTGGCAGCCACCCTGGCGATGGGGAAGCCCGTGGCCTTTGAAGCTAGTGCAGAGGAGCGTGACACCCGAGGATTCATCTCGATGATCACTAGCCTGCCATTCTGGGGACTGACAGCGAACTGTACATTGGATCCACCTGTTTCCACGCCAATTTCTCTTAAAACCGCAATTGCAGCATTTCTCAGTTGTTGGTATTCCTTGTCGGTAAGAGTTTGGGCAGGGGCTACCGTTATCGAATCACCTGTGTGTACTCCCATAGCATCAAGATTTTCAATAGAACAAACGATGATGCAGTTATCATTCTTATCTCTCACAACTTCCAGTTCGAATTCCTTCCACCCAATTAGAGATTCGTCGATAAGTAATTCATTAGTTGGCGAGAGTTCGAGGCCCCGCGCACAAATATCGTCAAACTCTTCCCTGTTATAGGCGATACCTCCGCCAGTGCCACCTAGCGTGAACGAAGGTCGTATGATGCAAGGGAAACCAACTTTTTCCAGTGCTTCGTAGGCTTGTTCCATGTTGTGGGCCATACCATGTTGGGGGGTTTCCAGGCCAATGGTAGTCATCGCATTGTCGAACAACTCTCTGTCCTCAGCTTTATCAATAGCTTCACAACTGGCGCCGATCAACTCCACATCGTACTTCTTCAAGACACCATGACGATTCAGGTCTAGCGAGCAATTAAGGGCTGTCTGGCCTCCCATGGTAGGCAAAATTGCGTCGGGTCTTTCCTTCTGGATGATTTTTTCGACAATCGGCCATTTTACTGGTTCGATATAGGTAGCATCTGCCAAGGAGGGGTCAGTCATAATAGTGGCTGGATTGGAATTCACCAAGATGACTCGATAGCCCTCTTCCTTGAGCGCTTGGCAGGCCTGAGTTCCTGAGTAATCAAATTCACAAGCCTGGCCGATGATGATAGGGCCAGCTCCGAGTATAAGTATGCTGTTTATATCGGTTCTTTTTGGCATTTTGTTCTAACTATTGACCATAGTCTTATTTTTAGAATTATAGGAATTTGCATTGCACTTAAATTCCATCAGCTCTATGAAATGATCAAATAACGGAGCAATATCGTGAGGACCTGGACTTGCTTCCGGGTGACCTTGGAAACCAAAGGCAGGCTTATCGTTTCTTTCTATCCCTTGTAACGACCCATCGAAAAGAGATTTATGTGTTGCCTCTAGATTGTCTGGCAGAGATTCAGCATCGACCGCAAAGCCATGGTTTTGACTGGTAATCATAACGGTACCATCCCGCAGATTAAGAACAGGATGGTTTGCGCCATGGTGGCCGAGTTGCATTTTTACCGTTCTCGCTCCACATGCTAACGCAAGCAATTGACAGCCTAGGCAGATTCCAAACAACGGCACTTCAGCCTCCAAAAATTCGGCTATGGCGATAATCGCGTAATCGCAAGGTTCAGGATCGCCAGGTCCATTAGAAAGAAAGATTCCATCAGGATTAAGGGCTAGCACTTCAAGCGCAGTCGTTTGTGCAGGTACAACTATAATTTCGCATCCGCGGCCTACCAACATCCGCAAGATATTCCGCTTCAAACCGAAATCGTAGGCTACAACCTTGAAGCGAGATCCATGGTCGGTCTGGTAACCGACAGAAATATCCCAGACTCCCTCCGACCATCGATATTGCTGAGCGACGCTAACGACTTTGGCCAGGTCCATGCCCTTGAGCCCAGGAAAATCTCTAGCGAGTTTGACCGCTTTCGCTTCATCCTCTTTTCCTATTGCTGTGCCGGATAGAATACAGCCATTAAGCGGCCCCTTGCCTCTCAACAAACGAGTCAATCTGCGGGTATCAATCTCCGCAATAGCAACAACATTTTGTTCCTTCAAAAATTCATTCAGATCCTGATCCTTGCGCCAATTACTTGCTAGCAACGGCAGATCTCTGATGACTAGTCCGGAAGCGGATACCTTTTCAGATTCGTTATCTTCTTCGTTCGTTCCGGTATTACCGATATGTGGATACGTAAGGGTGACAATTTGTTGAGCGTAGGAAGGATCTGTGAGTATTTCCTGATATCCCATCATAGAAGTGTTGAAAACCACTTCACCCGTGGAGGCTCCTTCTGCTCCTATGCCAATACCCTTAAAAATACTACCATCTTCTAAGGCCAGTAAAGCTGATCCGGTCACTCTCTCTCCTAACTAATCTGTGTATTTTGCAGGCAAAAAAAAGCAGAATGAAGGCTCTCCTCACTCCGCTATTTCGATTAGCTCTCTAAAATTTTTTAGGGTCTCAGTATCCAACATACTGAGCGGGTATTGTATAGAAATTTGTCTAGACTTGTCTACGTAAAAGTGTGAAAGACTTTAGTTTAAACACTACAGCCCGAGCACTTGTCCCATGGAGTAAACACCGTTTTCTTTACCGACAATCCATTGCGCAGCTTGCACCGCTCCATTAGCAAAAGTCATTCGGCTACTAGCTCGGTGCGTAATTTCAACGCGTTCACCCAGTCCTGCAAAAGTGACTGTATGATCACCTACGATATCTCCAGCTCGAACCACAGTAAATCCTATGGCCTCGCGATCTCTTCCTTCGCTTATTCCCTCTCGCTCATAGATTGCAATCTCCTTCAGGTCTCTACCCAGGACATCCGCAATAATTTCTCCCATCTTGAGCGCAGTTCCCGAAGGGGCGTCTTTCTTAAATCGGTGATGGGCCTCGTAAATTTCTATATCCATCTGATTTCCAAGTATCTCGGCCGCCTTCTTGAGTAAACTGAAACACAGATTTACACCAATACTCATATTAGGAGCAAACACCATCGGGATCGATTCGCCTGCAGCAGATATAGCCTCAATCCCTGTGGCCGGTAAACCGGTAGTACCGATAACCATAGCCTTGCTATGCTGTTGGCAAAACTCAATATGTTTGAGGGTCGCTGCGGGAGCTGTGAAATCTATCAGCACATCAAAATCGGAAGCCGAAGTTAAATCGCTCACTGTCACCACTCCGCTTGCGACTCCCATTGCCATCGATCCGACATCAACGCCTAAACAAGGATCATCGGCAAGTACGGTCGCCGCCGTGACTTGCAAGGCCACATCACTTTGATTAACGGCCTTCACGAGACTGCGGCCCATACGTCCTGCTGCTCCGGCAATTGCCACTCTAACCATTGTGCGCCTTACCTTTTCCACCTTAATTAAATTGTAGGCTAGAACTGCTCAGCTGTCAGGCCCATCATGGACGCTGCGCCTGCAGCTATCTCTTCAACCATAGCCTTCGATTTCGGTAGCATACGGCTCAGAAAGAATTCGCCTGTTTTGATCAGACCACAGAGATAATCGTGATCTCCAGATTCTGCAGAAATCTCTTCGATGCAGGCAGCAAGAATCCTTAACCACATAAAGCAATGCAGAGTCATTCCCATTAGCTCCATGTACGCATAAGAGGCGGCTCCCACTTCATCTGGGTTTTCTGCTGCACGACCGATTATAGCGTCGGTTGTTTCGACCAGTAGCTGCCGACTTTCTGCAAATACTTCTAGGTAGGGTTGCATGGCCTTGACCGTTTGTTGAGTAGATGTAAAAGTATCCATCTGGGCAAGTAGCACTTTTAAAAGTTCCCCGTTATTGCGAACTGTTTTCCTCCCCATCAGATCCAGAGCCTGGATTCCATTTGCTCCCTCGTAGATTTGCGCTATACGAGCATCCCTAACATTTTGTTCAAGCCCCCATTCTGCTACGTAACCGTGCCCACCAAGCACTTGTTGTCCCAACACGCAAGATTCAAACCCCCGATCGGTGCTGTAGGCTTTCTGCACGGGTACCAGAAGCGCCACCAACTGGTCGGCCTGCTTCCGTACATTCTCATCGGGGTGAAACCGTCCGATATCGAGCTGAAGTGCCGCATACAACGATAAGGCCCGCCCAGCCACCACATTGGCACGCATGGTGAGCAGCATGCGGCGGATATCGGGGTGAACCAGGATCGGATCAGCCGCATTCTTCGCCTGTTTAGAACCCGTGGCTGCCCTGCCCTGCAACCGCTCCTTAGCGTAGCCGGAGGCAACCTGATAGGAACTCTCTGCCAACCCATTTCCCTGTAACCCCATGGATAAGCGTGCGTAATTCATCATCGTGAACATGGTAGCTAGGCCATTATTACACTCTCCAACAAGGTAGCCCTTGGAATCTTCGAAGTTCATCACACAGGTTGCTGAAGCCTTGATACCCATCTTGTGTTCAATAGAACCACATTTCACATTATTGGAGATACCGGTCACTTCTCCCTTTTTATCCACAAGTATCTTCGGCACCAAGAACATTGAAATACCACCAGAACCCGCAGGCGCATCAGGCAACTTGGCAAGTACAAGGTGAATAATATTCTCAGTTAGATCATGCTCACCGCCCGTGATAAAAATTTTAGTGCCCGTTACATGATAGCTTCCATCGGGACCGGGCACAGCTTTCGTGCTTATCATGCCCAAGTCAGTGCCCGCCTGGGGTTCGGTAAGACACATAGTTCCTGACCAATGCCCTTGATAAAGCTTGGGGAGATAGATCTGTTTTAATTCCTCACTCGCATGTTGGTTAAGGGTCAGGGTCGTCCCCGTAGACAAGATGGTATAAAGCGCAAATGAAGAATTGGCTCCGAAGATCATTTCCTCAATAAGAGCAGACAATACCTTCGGCATACCCTGCCCGCCATAATTCACGTCTCCGGTTAGACTGGACCATCCTCCTTCTGTCCAAGCTGCGTAGGCTTCTTTGAATCCGGCGGGAGTAGTCACCACTCCATTTTTGATGCTACAACCCTCTTTGTCACCTGATTGATTTATAGGGGCAACGAGTCCCTCGATTAACTTGCCGGCCTCTTCCAGGATGGCGTCAATAAGACCATTGGTTACTTCTTTAGTACCGGGCATGGCCGAAAACACTTCTTCTGTCTTGAACACCTTCCTCAACAGAAACAGCATATCCGAAACCGGAGCACGATAATTGGTCATTCTCTTTTACCCAAAAAATTCGAAAAGCGGAGCTCGATTATATGTTAACCACTATTTAACTGGAATTTTCAGTGGGGGTTTTCACCCCAGCATTAAGCGCAGATAAGCAATCCGCCGACTACTCAGCTGTTCATGGATTGCCAAGAGTACAGGTTATCAGAACTGGTATTTGATAGAGCCGTAAGCGACACGGCCATTCTGATCTAAAATTCGAGTTGTGGAGTTCAGAATCTGGGAAGTTTTTTCATTAAAAATATTGCGGATACCAAATGAAATTATCGCGCGATCATTAGATCCCGTCTTCACGCTGTAACCATACTGAAGGTCAACGGTAGTAATATTGTCGACGAAAGCATTAATTTCCTCAAGATCCAGCTCGCTGATATCCTTAAAGGAATCAAAGTAGTTGGTAATAGCCCGAGCGGTGTGGTTTCCAAACTGCCAGCTAAGCATCAAGCTGCTTTGTAATTCTGGGCTAACCACTCGCTCACCCATGCCTCTAATGTCGGAATCGACCAAATCCAACAAGCTACCGTTGTTCTCGAATTCCTGAACATAGGTAGTCTTAGTGGATAGCGTAAACTGACCAAATCGATTGGTCTCCCAGACATAGGAAGCCCCTAGATCGAAACCAGTTGATTTCAGATCTGAACCTATTAGCGGGTTATCGAGATTAAATTCATTGATTACTGAGTCTTCGATGTAGAGCTGCGGCAGATTGACCGACCAATCGCTACCTATGTTGCCTGCCGGGATATCCTTAATCTGTTGTTGCCAGGCGTCGGCACGCAGATTCAAGTTTAATCCCTGGAAGGGAGCAAAATTAACGCCAAGGTTAAAGTTAAGTACATCTTCAACTACCACGCCTTGGAAATCTTTTGCCTCCAAATTGCGGGCTATACTGATTAGAGGCGTTTTATTGTTAATCTGAGAGGTAGACGCAATGCGTATGCCGGCAAAGCTGTCAGACTCTACTGGGACAAAATCCTGAGCCTTGGCCATTTGCAAACCAATACCTGCTACTAATCCTATTGAAATGTGTGAGATTGCGCTGTTCATCGCCTCTGATTCTTTACTGCGATCTTGGAGTCCTACTCGACCCCCTTGGGTCAGATAACTTTAAATATTAGTCTGCCTCTTAATTAAAGCAAACACATTTGTAATCCTATCAAATTGGTCGCCCATTTTGCATTTATTTCTATCTATAGTCTAAATGATATACAAATAGATGCCCGTTAAAGCGAGGTATACCTGCCCTTTCCTTCAGAATGGTTTGTTTTTTAGCCAACAAATCGCCTATATGAGAGATTTTATGCAGTGAATATTGGCACAACAGCTGGCTCTGGGGGAAGGGTTGCAAGGAGTTCCTGCACTGACACAGTCTGCCCAGGCAATACCAAGCTGGGAGCCAAATCAGCAATGGGTTGAAGTACGAAGCGACGCCGGTAGGCTTCTGGGTGCGGTAATTTGAGTCCAGGTTCATTAATCTGACGATCGCCGAAACAGATTAGATCTAGGTCCAGTGAGCGAGGCTCATTAACAGTCCCACCACGATTGCGACCAAATGCTACCTCGATCTGTTGAAGCTGTTGAAGTAGTTGTAATGGGGTAGATTGTGGTTCTGGGTAGATAACCTCTACGGCGTTTATGAAGACTGGGGTACCACTAGAGCAATCAACGGGGTCGGCAAAATAAAGGGTAGATAATATTGGTGGCTGGCTGCTTAAGAATCCCAGTTCAATTGCAGCGAGCCTGATAACTTCTAATGGGTTACCCACATCTGAAGCTAGATTTGAACCCAAACTGACAATCGCCGTCAGCGTGTTTTCATCGTTAAGTGTGATATTGGGCTGAAAGCTCATGTACCGTATCAACAAAAATCTTCACATTTTCTGGGCTTACTCCGGGAGATATTCCGTGGCCCAGATTGAAAACATGGCCTGACCCCTCACCATAATTCTGAATGATATTGCCAACCTCAGCCCTGATTACTGATGGTGAAGCATATAGTACAGATGGATCCATATTGCCCTGTAAAGCCACTCTATCCCCGACTCGCCGTCGCGCTTCGCCGATATTTATCGTCCAATCTAGCCCTATAGCCTGGCAACAGGAATCAGCAATCGATTCCAACCACAACCCCCCATTCTTGGTAAATAGAATTACCGGAACCCTTTGTCCTTCGTTTTCTTTGATCAGCTTAGCAACGATATTCTGCATATACTGCAGCGAGAACGAAGCGTAACAGCTGGCGCTAAGGACACCGCCCCAGGTATCAAATATCTGGACCACCTGAGCGCCTGCCCGAATCTGCGCATTGAGATAGTCGGTGACCGCATCTGCTAATTTGCTTAGCAACAGGTGCATTGCCTCTGGATTGTCATACATGAACTGCTTTACCATCCGAAAATCCTTGCTGCTACCGCCTTCGATCATATAAGTAGCCAGTGTCCAAGGGCTTCCCGAGAAACCGATAAGAGGTACCTTTCCATTCAGCTCTTTACGAATTAGAGACACTGCGTCAGTAACATAGGCCAATTCACTGGCGATATTAATTTCTGGTAGATGTTCTACATCGGTCGTGGTCTTTATGATCTTACGAAATTTGGGTCCTTCTCCCTCTGAGAAATATAAGCCTTGACCAAGCGCGTCAGGAATGGTCAAGATATCGGAAAACAAGATAGCGGCGTCGAAGGAATAGCGACGCAGTGGTTGTAAGGTCACTTCGCATGCAAGCTCCGGAGTCTTGCAAAGCGCAAGAAAATCGCCGGCCTGCTTGCGAGTGGCTCGATATTCCGGTAAGTAGCGCCCCGCCTGCCGCATCATCCATACTGGTGTTACATCAACCGGCTCTCGTGACAAAGCCCTGAGAAAGCGATCGTTCTTCAGTGTCAAACTTAATATCCTTTTATATGTGTCTTTACATTCATGGACAATTACAGTGGCTAAATTTTACTGCTTTCGATTTTAAGGAACTGGAGCATTCCAGAAAAGGGGCCCAATTGTACATGAGCATTTACCAGACACAACGTCCAAGAGATTCTAGCAAGTCACCAATTGCTTCAACCGCCTCGATACGACCTTTTAAATTCCTCCATGTCACTACAAAATAGGCTTGAAAGGATTAAAAGGGAGTTTCAAAGTACCTTTTCAATGCTTCACAATTCGCCGCAGAGCCCATGACCAGCAGTCAAAGTAGATCGAAGCGTTTCGATAGCGATATTACCTTCAACGACAGCACTACCAATGTCCTTAAGAAGGATGAACCGGATCTCCCCCTGTTCCACTTTTTTATCAGATGACATCAAGTCAAGGTACTGATCTACTGATATATCAGCTGGAGGCACGACTGGCATACCAAAATTTTTCTCTAAAACAGTGCGGACCCGCTGCGCACTTGACACATCTAGCCAACCCAGCCGCCGGGAAAGATCAGCCGCCATAACAATGCCCATTGCTACGGTCTCCCCATGCAACCAAGTGCCATAGCCCGCAGCGGTTTCTATAGCATGACCGAAGGTGTGTCCCAAGTTAAGTAACGCCCGAATACCAATTTCTTTCTCATCCTGCGCCACAATGCCTGCCTTCATTTCACAGCACGTTTTAATGGCCCGCACTAGGTATGCATCATCCAACCCTGAAATCGGCTTGCTGTTCTCGGCAAGCCAATCGAAGAACTTAGCATTTCTTATAAGCCCGTATTTAACCACTTCTGCTAATCCCGCCTTAATTTCACGCTCAGGCAAACTATCCAACACGCGGATATCTGCCAGTACACAACGCGGCTGATAGAAGGCTCCAATCATGTTTTTCCCCAACGAATGATTTACCCCGGTTTTACCGCCAACTGATGAATCAACATGAGCGAGCAAGGTCGTTGGGATCTGGATGTAACCAATTCCGCGCTGATAGGTCGCGGCAGCAAACCCGGTAATATCGCCGATAACACCACCCCCTAAAGCTAAGAGCGTAGTGTGCCTATCAAATTTATTTCGCAGTAGGTAATCATAAATTTCGCTGATCACCTCTAAGTTCTTATGTTGTTCCCCATCAGGCAATATGATCTCTCCCGCACATCGACCACCCAGCATGGATTTAACAGCCTCTAAATAAAGAGGTGCCACGACTTCATTGGTAACAACTACCAGTTTCCCTTTGCCCAAGTAGGGATTAATGAGAGAACTGTCTCCAAGCAAGTTGCTACCGATAAGGATTGGGTAACTCTGATCACCTAGATTTACATTCACTTTATGCATCTTGAGTTAGTCTTTTTCTTGTGTTTGCTTTTCTAAACCGGAAGTTTACTGGTTATTTCGGTAAGACGTTTGCCTATATCGCGACTAATGGACATTGGATTACTGCGTTTAGTGTCCACCAAGATATCGGCAACTTCTCGGTAGAGTGGATCGCGGATCTTCATGAGTTCGCTAATTCGTTTTTCCAGACTTGGCGTCTGTAACAAGGGCCGATTTTTATCACGGCTTGCGCGCATGACTTGTTGTTTGATTGAAGCACACAAATAAACAACTACTCCGCGACTTTTCAAGCGCTGTCGATTGTCGCTCGACAACACAGCCCCTCCCCCAGTGGCTAGCACGATGTTCTTCTTACTACTCAATTGATCGATCATGCGGATTTCTCTAGACCTGAACCCACTTTCTCCTTCTACGTCGAATATCCAAGGTATATCAGCTCCTGTCGAAGCTTCTATTTCTTGATCGGAATCGTAAAAATCGATGCCCAAATATTCTGCTAAGGCACGTCCTATTGTGGTCTTGCCCACGCCCATCGGGCCAACCAAGAAAACATTGCCGTAGTAGTTCATATCTCGCTTACCCACAAGAATTCAGCTGCTGTATTGTACCCGCAAATCTGCCAAAGCTCCGAGCAGCAAAAATTTCTAGACTCAGATTTATTAACATCGACCTAATTGGAAATGCGCCTGGCTCAAAAAGACCCAGAATAACACCGATTTATTGCCATCCGGGTGTATAATAAGCTTTCAAATTTCTTTAGTTCTCCAACCGGGAAACCTGCCCCGGCCAGAGGCTTAAACTGAGTGCAATCTATACTACAAGTTTACTTTAAATGGGCAGCGCTAGTAGGAATAGTGGGGCTAGCTGGCGCTATTATGGCTGCAAGCTCGGCTTACTTGTATCTCGCTCCGTTACTTCCCTCCGCAGAGACCTATAAAGATGTTCAGCTAGAGACTCCGCTGCGAATCTATACCTCAGATAACCGCCTGATCGACGAGATAGGCAACCGCCGAAACCCGATAGAATACCAGGAGATTCCCAAAGTCCTGACTGACGCTCTCATTGCAACAGAAGATGTTCGCTTCTATTCCCACCCCGGAGTAGATGTCCAAAGCCTATTACGCGGCTTTTATGGGTTCCTACGCGGACGGCGTCTTGGCGGCGGCAGTACGATTACCATGCAGCTGGCCAACAATCTGTCCTTTGATAGTGACAACGTCTATCTTCGCAAGTTCAAGGAGATCCCCTTTGCATTGCAGATCCAAAGAGAACTGACCAAGGAAGAAATTCTCACCCTTTATCTGAATACCATTTACTTCGGCGCTGGAGCTGACGGGATCGGTGCTGCGGCTTTTGTGTATTACGGTAAACAAGTCAGCGAGCTCACCTTGGCAGAGTCCGCCATGATGATCTCTCTGCTTCCTTGTCCCTCAACCTGTAACCCACTAAGTGACCCGCTGCTGGCGCTTTCCCGCCGCGAAACCAGACTCAGAAACATGCTTAACGGAAATATGATTACCGAGGCCGAGTACGAAGCGGCAAACAGTACATCAGTTACCGCCCGCAGACACAATCGCAACATCGAGGTACCTGCTCCTTATGTTGCTGAAATGGTTAGACAACAGCTTTATGAGCAGTTCCGTGAAGAAACCTATTCAAGAGGCTTCGAAGTTATTACCTCAATTGATAGTCTCAAGCAAATAGCAGCAAACAAAGCAATTGTGGACGGTCTAGAAAGCTACTACGACAAACAGCACGGCTATCGCGGGCCCGATGGCCATTACCCGCCTGACACTCTAGATCCTCGGGGAATTTGGCTGGAGCAACTGCAATCTGTTCCTACTTACGGTAATCAACAACCAGCTGTTGTTACCGCAATTCAGGACCGCTCTTTTTCGGCTCTACTCAAATCAGGAGACTCCATTACCGTACCGTGGGATGGAATAAGTTGGGCTTACGCTTTCCGATCGCGTAACGAAGCTTGGCCACCACCGCAAAATGCATCCGATGTAGTTCAGGTAGGCAATCTAGTTCGTATCAATCAAACCGAAAGCCACTGGGAACTAGGCCAGATCCCCGACATTCAGGGTGCTCTGGTTGCCATGTCCCCATCTAATGGTGAAATCCTGGCGCTGGTGGGCGGCTATAATTTTCGGCGTAGCCAAGTGAACCGTGTAATTACTCCCAGACCGCCCGGATCTAACTTTAAACCATTCCTCTACGGAGCCGCACTCGAACACGGTTACAGTGCGGCTAGTACGATCAATGATGCACCTATTACTCGCGGTGATTATCGACCGAATAACTATGAAAACAATTTCCTAGGCCCAATCACGCTGCGCTATGCTTTGAAGGAGTCTCGCAACGTGCCTGCAGTGCGACTATACGACCAACTGGGTTCAAGCAAAGTTTTACCGTTCGCCGCCAAATTTGGATTTCAAACCCATAACTTCCCTACCAATGATTTGACAGTCGCTCTCGGTAGCCAAGATGTACAACCCCTAGAAATAGTTACGGGCTACTCAGCTATTGCTAATGGCGGATACAAGGTTGATCCGTGGCTTATCAAAGAGATCAATAGCCTGACCGATGGTCTTTTGTACCAAGCAAACCCAGTAGTGGTTTGTGAAAATTGCCCACGTACTAATAACGAAAAAGACAACGCAGTTTATTCTGCTCCGCGAATCATCGATGAACGCGTAGCATACATCCTCAACTCGATGTTGCGTTCGGTCATCGAGGAAGGTAGTGGAAATCGTGTCCAACGTGAATTAGGCCGCAGCGACCTTATGGGTAAGACCGGAACAACAAATGGCCCTCAGGAACTTTGGTTCTCAGGTTTTAATAGAGATATTGCTAGCACCGTTTTTGTTGGCTTCGACCAGCCTGAACCCCTTGGAGAGCGGGAACAAGGTGCCACAGTGGCATTGCCAATCTGGATAGATTTTATGCGTGCTGCACTTGAAGACGCGCCAGAAAACACGATGAATCGGCCAGATGGGATTGTCGACAGGCTAATCGACAGGTCAACCGGAGAACTAGCTACGCCTGGCGACCCCGATACAATGTTTGAATACTTTCGAATCGAGAATGCACCAGAAGCTCCAGAGACTCAACTCCCAGGAGTAGATCTAGACGAAGAACAGGGAAAAGAACTTTCCACTGAAACTATATTTTAAGCAAGTTTGTACAAACGCAAAGCAATGGTGTAATACAAGAAGAGGCGCTTTATACGAAATTCAAGATATACCAATTTAGGAAGTTAGGGTCGATCAATGACTCGGCAAACTATTGCACACCAATAATTTTACAACTTCCTGCTACCGAACCTTTTCTTAAAGCGATCTACACGACCACCAGAATCGAGAATTTTCTGCTTTCCTGTATAAAACGGATGGCACTCGGAGCATACCTCTATCAGGATATCTTTGCCTAGGGTGGACTTGGTCTCGATAACATTTCCGCAACTACAAGTTGCCTTGATGGACCCATAATTCGGATGGATGTCAGTTTTCATGTTATGTCCTGTCGATTGCTGTCGCTGCAATGGCTGCTTGTTGAGGCGCTTAAACCCTGTTTTTACGATTGTTGCTCTAGGTGCGCACCGAGCGAGGGCGTGCATTCTAACAGAGAACAAATCAGACGCAAGCGCTAATAATAAGTGATACGCAGTAAAACAGTTATTCGTTTCGCAAGCGGCGGTGGTTGCGAACAACTTCCTCCATGATGCTGGTAAACAGTGACGTAATGAGTTCAGGATTAAGTTGGTGCTCCTCGCAAAGGGATCTGAGTTCCGCTAACTTTTGCGCCTCACGGTCCGCGTCGAAAGCTTCAAGCTCTTTATTTGCTTTAATCAAGCCAACCTTTTGCGTTAGCGCAAAACGTATAGCCAACAATTCGACCAGTTTCCTATCTATCTGGTCGATTTTGGCTCTGACTTTTAGCAACTCCGCCGGTACGTTTCCTGTGCTCATTTCCCCTACCCAGGTATAGAGACCCACCATCTTTACAGCTCCACTAAAGTATAAACTATCATACTATTATGCACAGCCCCGCTAGACTTTGAGTGAGCGCTAAGTTGTTTGCTATGACGATTGTATTTACACTGCAATGCAATCCAGCTTTAAAGTTTTTCTTAAAAAATCGATGCCCCTCAATGAAACTATCAAGCACCACGGTCTGATTATTAGGGTGGCGATACCCTCACCCCTGCGTCGGGTATTCGACTATTTGCCGCCGATTGTGGAACAGTTAAGCATCAAACCCGGTATGCGTGTACGTGTGCCTTTTGGTAAACGTGAAGTAGTCGGTGTGGTCGTTGAATCTGCTCGGGACTCAACTTTGCTCCCTAATCGACTAAAATCAATCGGGACCGTGCTAGACAGAGAACCATTGTTTAGCTCAGCACTATTTCGAACCCTGTTATGGGCAGCAGCCTATTACCAACATCCGATCGGTGAAGTCTTTCAAACTGCTCTGCCGGTCAAGTTGCGCTCGACGGGGCCAGTGAAGGTTGACACCACTGTATATCGAGTGCTCATTCCACTCGATGGCGACATTAGTACCTCACTAAAGCAAGCAAAAAAACAGAAATCCTTGCTAGAGCTGATCGAATCAGAATTCGAAGTCAATGAAAGTCGCATAAAGAACGCTGGTTACAGCCGTCGAACCCTTAATCAACTAATGGAGAAAAACCTAGTAAAGAGATATATGGTTGCCTCGGAACGAGCCGCTAAATTCAAGCCTCCAACGAATGCCAATGAACTGCAATTGCCTCTTAACGATGCCCAAAAAGTCGCGGTCAAAACGATTCTCAAATCATCTGATTCTTATGCGTGCTATCTACTTGATGGGGTAACCGGATCTGGCAAAACCGAAGTTTATATGCAGCTTATACAGCATCAGTTGGCCAATGGTCGCCAATGCCTAGTGTTGGTGCCAGAAATTGGCCTGACCCCCCAAACGGTCTCTCGTTTTAGGGAGCGGTTTACCTGCCCTGTCGTCGTCATGCATTCCGGTCTGAGTGATGCCGCCAGATTAGACGCATGGAACCATTCGCGCGAGGGCAGTGCTGCCATTACCATTGGCACGCGTTCTGCCGTATTTGCGCCACTTGCTAATCCTGGCATGATCATCGTGGATGAAGAACACGATACCTCCTTCAAGCAGCAGGACGGATTTCGTTATTCTGCTCGAGACTTAGCAGTTATGCGTGCCAAGAAAGAAAATGTCCCTGTCATCTTGGGCTCGGCCACTCCCTCCCTAGAGAGCTTGCAAAATTGTAAGGCCAACAAGTTTGAACATTTAAGGTTGGACGAAAGGGCCGGTGTTGCGCAACCACCGACCTTGGAGCTTGTTGACATTTCGCAGAGCATTCTCGAATCTGGATTCTCAGAGCAGCTGCTTTTCAAAATTCAAAAGCAGCTAAACGCAAACAACCAGGTGCTGGTTTTCATCAATCGCCGGGGCTTTGCACCAATGCTTACCTGCAACTCATGCGGGTGGATAGCTGAATGTAACCAGTGCATAGCCCAGTTAACCGTTCATGCCAAACCTCCAGGACTGCGCTGTCATCATTGTGGAACAATTGAAAAATTATCAACTAGTTGTCCAACCTGCAATTCTTCGAATCTGACCACTCTTGGTATCGGCACCCAGAAAATCGAACTATTTCTGAAGAAGCGGTTCCCTCTCATTCCAGTATTGCGTATCGATGGAGATTCAATCCGAAGCAGAAAGCGATTCGAAACGATGCTAGAGCAGATTAACAGGAGCGAGCCTTGTATTCTGCTTGGTACGCAGATGTTGACTAAGGGACACCACTTTCCAGGAATTACACTGGTAGCCGTTCTTGACGCAGATGCAGGTTTATTCAGCGCCGATTTTCGGGGGCAGGAGCACATGGCGCAGATCATTACACAAGTGTCAGGTAGAGCCGGTCGGTCTGACCGAGGGGGCGAAGTCGTTATCCAGTCGCGCCATGCAGGACACCAGACCCTGCAATCGCTGGTACAAAGTACCTACGCAGAGTTTGCGGACTTTTTACTGAAAGAGCGAAAAAACTCGGCGATGCCTCCATTCAGTCAACTAGCGCTGCTTAGAACCGAGGCTAAGGAAATGAAGGCAGCCATCGACTTTCTCAGTTCGATCAACTCCATCAGCGATGATTTGAGCATAAATAAACAGTTTGAGATTGATCGCATTGGGCCTATTCCAGCGCCTATGGAAAAAAGGGCAGGGAAATTTCGGGGACAGCTAATCTTGAAGAGTGCATCGAGACTCGTTATGCAAGAGTTTCTTTTCCAGCTGTGTCAGCGTATCGAAGCTCTTCGAGCGCCGGCTGGGCTGCGGTGGAGTGTGGATGTCGACCCAGTGGATCTTATTTAACAGGTCGCAATGTTTAGAGACAGGACTATTTCAACTATAGCTTCCGAAGAACCAACCGATAATTGTGGTGGTTTGTTGGCATTTTGCAAATATTATTCAATTAAAAACAATGCGTTACATATAGGTTTTGGGTAATGACTCAGGATTTCGCCAAAATACGACCTGAACCGCTGCTGGAGAAAACCCCATTAGAATCTCCACCGGCGTGGTCGTTGATGATTACCGGTATCGTCGTTGGACTTGCAATCGGCGTGTTCGCCTGCGTGTTATTCTACCTGTCTGGCAACGTGCCGCCACTAAATGCCAACACTAAAATTGAGTCCAGTATGCCCAGCGTGATAGAAAAACAATTCACTGCCATTGAGGAACCCTCTGGTGAGCAAGAGCTGGAGCTTGAGTTCTACCATGAACTGAAAATCTGGGAAGTACCTGTTGAAGGGAAACCTGTTGAGCTGACACCCGAACAGATCGCGAACCACCAGCCCTCTAACTACGTGGCTGCGCCACCGAACGCTGGCTTCATGTTACAAACTGGGGCTTTTCAGCAGAAGGAGCTGGCCTACCAAGAATTGGAGCGCCAATTAGCTCTCGGTATCAAAACCATTGTCAGACAGGAAGACTCTCCAGGTCGCACCCTTTACTTAGTTCAATCTGGCCCATACTTAGCTCTCCGCGAACTTAGTGAGGCCGAGCAATTATTTCAAAAACACAATATTCAAAGTATGCGGATAAGCTTACAATAAACAGCTTCTAGCACAGCAACATAGAATTTTCGCTAGGCGTATTCTGCACGAAGAAGTTTGCCACTACAGCAATATTTCTATTTCCTTCACTTGATTTCCCTCTAAGTTCCCATATCTTAGACGGTCTGTGGTATTTTAGATTGAGATCTAAAATAGGAGAACGGATTTGGAACAATACCAAGGCACCACCATTGTCTCTGTGCGACGGGAGGACAAGGTCGTGATCGGTGGGGATGGCCAGGTTTCTCAGGGGAATACAATAATGAAAGGAAATGCCTGTAAAGTGCGGAGACTGTACAAGGACCAGGTTGTAGCCGGCTTCGCTGGAGGTACTGCCGACGCTTTCACATTGTTCGAACGATTCGAAGAGCAGCTAGAAAAACATCACGGCAAGCTGGTTAGATCTGCCGTGGAACTTGCCAAACTTTGGCGCACAGAGCGGGCATTGAGACGCCTAGAAGCTCTGTTGGTGGTTGCCGACAAAGAATCGTCCTTGGTTGTAACAGGAAATGGAGATGTTATAGAACCTGAAGATTCAATTATGGCAATAGGGTCAGGTGGCCCATTTGCATTGGCAGCGTCACGAGCACTGATACAAAATACCAACTTAGACGCTAGAGTAATTGTTGAAAAAAGCTTAGCAATCGCTGCTGACATCTGCGTGTATACCAACATGAACTTTACAATAGAAGAACTGAATATTGGCTAGCGAAATGCGCTGCTTGTACCAACCGGTTTATGTAACCTACTTATGTCCATAATGACGCCTAGAGAAATCACTTCCGAACTCGACAAACATATTGTCGGGCAGGATGCCGCGAAGCGCGCAGTAGCAATCGCGCTCAGAAATCGTTGGCGACGCATGAAACTTGACGAAGAATTACGTAATGAGATTACACCAAAAAATATTCTGATGATTGGACCTACCGGTGTCGGTAAAACTGAGATTGCACGTCGGCTCGCAAAACTGGCTCAGGCACCGTTCATTAAAGTAGAAGCAACCAAGTTTACTGAAGTAGGATACGTCGGTCGCGATGTCGAATCTATTGTTCGCGATTTGGCTGATGTTGCAGTGAAGATAATCCGAGAAAAGGAAATTCAAAAGGTACAGCACCTAGCGGAAGATCTGGCGGAGGACAGAATTCTTGATGTTCTTCTGCCGCAGGCTCGCTCCGATGATGAAGAGAGCGAGGTGGGCACAAAGACCAGTGCTCGACAGGTATTCAGAAAAAAACTTCGCCAGGGCGATCTGGATGAAAAGGACATTGAAATAAAAATATCCGAGTCTCCGGCCGGTATTGAAATCATGGCCCCACCAGGCCTTGAAGATATGACCAGCCAGCTAAAGAGCATGTTTTCCAATATGAATACCGGGCGCAAAAGAGCACATCGCATGACTGTCAAGGCTGCCCTGAAACAAGTAAAGGATGAAGAAGCTGCAAAGCTAATAAATGAAGAAGAAATCAAAAATCGGGCCGTTGAAGCTACCGAGCAGACTGGTATCGTGTTTATCGACGAAATCGATAAAGTGACGAATCGTCATGATCAAGCTACTGCTGGCGTCTCCAGGGAGGGTGTACAGCGGGACCTTCTCCCATTGATTGAAGGCTCCACGGTAAATACCAAATATGGCAGCATTAAGACTGATCATATTCTATTCATCGCCTCAGGTGCTTTTCATCTTTCCAAGCCTTCAGACCTTATTCCGGAATTACAGGGTCGTTTGCCTATCCGGGTCGAGCTCGATCCATTAACAGCAAAGGATTTCGAACGCATACTTGAAGAACCCAATGCTTCGCTCACGGAACAGTACGAAGCGTTACTAGGCACTGAAGATCTTAAGGTTGCGTTCAGCAAGGACGGCATTGAGAAGATTGCAGAAATCGCGTGGCAAGTGAACGAACGCACTGAAAACATCGGTGCTCGCAGGCTTCATACAGTGATGGAGCGGTTGCTAGAAACTGTATCCTTTTCTGCCTCTGATATGGCGGTAGGTAGTAACAAGAACCTCGTTATAGATAGAGCATACGTGGAGGAACAACTGGATGAGCTAGCTAAGGATGAAGACTTAAGTCGTTATATTCTCTGATGGTTATAAAGAACGGACTATCCATGAATGCCAATCCTCCCTCCGAGATAAGATTGCACAAGAAATCGTCAACACTCGAACTCGTGTTTGTAAATGACATCGAGTACCAATTAAGTGCTGAATATTTGCGGGTTCATTCTCCCTCCGCTGAAGTGCGAGGCCACGGTCAGGGACAGGAAATTCTGCAGATTGGAAAGCGCCAAGTAAAACTACTCAACATCGAACCTATAGGTAATTATGCCGTCAAGCTAATTTTCGATGATGGGCATGAATCCGGCATCTATAGCTGGCATTATTTACATGAACTTTGTACCAACAAGGATGTGCTATGGAAAGCTTATGTGTCAAAATTGAAAGCTAAAGGAGCGAGTCGCGACGAATTACCTCCCGGAGTACAGGTGGTTAACATTAGACCCATTTCTTCAGACTAACCCCCACAAACACTATTCGGCTTATACAATTCATTGCTCTTATGACAGCTCCCTCTGACAGCGACAAAACAACGCACTTCGGTTACGAACAAGTTCCTATTGCTGAAAAGGAGAAACGCGTAGGTAGCGTGTTTCGTTCCGTCGCTAGCCGCTACGACATAATGAACGACGTAATGTCATTCGGAACCCATCGACTCATTAAGAGATTTACCCTCGAACTCAGTGCTCTTCGTCCCGGACAGAAAGTATTGGATCTCGCAGGAGGGACCGGAGATTTCAGCATTCACGTTTCACCTATTGTGGGCAAAGAAGGACAGGTGGTGCTGGCAGACATAAATGAAGTGATGCTACAAGTTGGTCGAGATCGCATTATCGACAAAGGGTTGAGTAATAATGTCGATTTCGTCAAATTAAATGCTGAAGCATTACCGTTTGCACAGAACACTTTTGATTGTGTTTGTATTGCTTATGGTTTGAGAAATATCACTGACAAGGGTGCCGCGCTGGCTTCCATACAACGAGTGTTAACGCCTGGTGGTAGAATCTTGATATTAGAGTTCTCCAAGCCACAAAATAAATTATTAGATAGAGCTTACCGAACCTATTCCAGTTTTTGGCCAGTTATAGGCAGGCTCATAACAGGCGATGCACAAAGTTATCGCTATTTGGTGGAATCCATCGATATGCATCCTGATCAGGAAATCCTTCTATCTATGATGACAACCGCTGGTCTGGTGGACTGCAAATATCACAATGTAATGAATGGTATTTGCGCTGTACACACCGGCATGAAACCCTTCAGCAATGCAAGTGAATAAGGTGGCCTCTTGAACGAGTTGCTGGGATCACTCGCAATGCATCCTTTTGAAGAACTACTCAACAGGGTTCTAGCAAAAGACCCACACTTGCAGAGTCAGTTAGTTAAATTTGCCGGAAAATCTCTGCAAATCAACGTTCATCCTCCCGGCATAATGGTTACCGCTCTTCTGGAGAAAGGCCGAATCAGGCTATTGTCTACCGAAGCGGAGTTACTGGACATTCAAATTACTGCAAGCATCACTGGCAATGTGGGCCAACTGCTACCCCTAATCCTTGAGAAACGCGATAACAGACCTCTCTCCAACCCTGCCCTTGCAATCACCGGTGATGCCAGCTTTATCCAGGAACTCCATGCAAGCCTAAGTAGCCTGGATATCGATTGGGAAGACTACCTAGCCCCTTTGTTGGGAAACTTGATTACTAATGAACTAAGTCACATTAGTAACGACATACGTAACTGGTCTAAGCAGGCCAGTGTGAATATGCGGCGCAATGTAAATGAATACTTGACAGAGGAAGAGCGCATATTCCCCAAAAAGGAACAACTTGATGATTTCAGTGAAGAGTTGGATTACCTAAAAATTCGCATTGACCGAATTAACGCCAAAGCTAGTATTCTCGACCAGAAATTGATTAAACTGCGCAACTCATAAATAAGCGATTGTTTAAGCACGCGTTCTTGTTCGGTTTTCACTCAGGTGTTATCTTGGCTTCCCCTCAAAAAAGCTGAACAGTTACCACTTCATTGTGTCCCACTTACCCCGCCTCCTCAAGGTTATTCGCGTCGTCGCAAAGTATCGGATTGACGATTTTTTGCCTGCGCAGTCTGGGACTCCGAACCAAAGGAAATTAACTGCGCTTCGCTTGCTGCTGGCTCCTTTTCGGTTGCCGCGGATATTAAGTAGGGCAGACAACCAAACCAGAAACCGTAGACTGCGTCTAGCAATTGAAGAACTGGGGCCCATCTACATTAAGTTTGGTCAGCTTCTGTCAACTCGTCGCGACTTTCTGGATAACGAGCTTGCAGATGAATTGCAATCATTACAGGATAATGTTCCACCTTTTAAGTCTCCTTCAGTGGAAAGCATCATCGAAGCAGCACTTGGTGCAAAAAGCGACCAGCTTTTTAAACAGCTGGATAGCAACCCTTTTGCGTCTGCTTCAGTCGCTCAGGTGCACAAGGCTACACTGCATAATGATGAAGAGGTCGTTGTCAAAGTAATTCGTCCAGAAATCGAAAGCACCATTGCCGAAGATCTTGAATTGCTTAAGTGGATCGCGAGCTTGTTCGAATCCCACTCCGAATTTGGTAAACGTCTCAGGCCTATTGAGGTCGTAAACGACTACGAGAAAGTAATCTTCGATGAACTCGACTTACAAATCGAGGCAGCCAACACTTCGAAACTAAAAAGTAACTTTGAAAATTCGGATGTATTGTATGTGCCCAAAGTATATTGGGATTATACACGTAGGAATGTGTTGGTGTTAGAGCGCATCCACGGTATCCCGGTCACTGACACCGATTCGCTTAACAAGCACAGAGTCAACCTGAAGAAATTGGCGGAAACCGGCGTTGAAATTTTTTTTACACAAGTGTTTGAGCACAACTTCTTCCACGCCGACATGCATCCGGGAAATATATTCGTTTCAAACAACAACCCAGAGTTACCAAGCTACATTGCCATCGATTGCGCCATCATCGGCTCTTTAAGTGATAACGACCAAGAATATCTCGCCAAAAACCTACTAGCCATTTTTAAGAGAGACTACCGGCGGGTGGCGGAGTTACACATTGCCAGCGGATGGGTAGCAAAAACAACCAATATTCATGAATTTGAATTTGCTATGCGTATTGTATGTGAACCAATTTTTGAAAAGCCATTGAAAGAAATTTCGTTCGGCCATTTACTGGTACAGCTATTTCGCACAGCCGGAAAATTCAACATGGAGGTTCAGCCTTCGCTGGTGCTTCTCCAGAAAACTCTTCTCAATATCGAGGGACTGGGAAGGCAACTTTATCCCGACCTAGATATTTGGAAGACTGCTCTGCCATATCTGGAAAACTGGAATAACAAGCGTATGAATCCACTCAACCTTCTATCAAAAATCCAGGAAAACATACCGGAGTGGATCGATCAACTTCCTCACCTTCCTTTGCTGTTTATCAATGCTACCTCGCAGAACACCAAATTAAGTAAGATTAACGAGTCTTTGATTAAGCAACAGCAAGCAGCTGAACAAAAACTGGAAAGACAAAGGCGACTGTCTCGCAACAGTGGCTTATTTGTCCTGTTACTCGCAGCCATCTCTCTTGTACCTTTTATCAGCGAAGCACTGGGACGCATTCCCTTGATAACGTCAGGGCTGGGTTTGCTCGGGGTCTACCTTTTGTGTTTTAGACGTTGAAAGCGCATACTAAGCTGATGCTTTTCTACCTTGATCAAATCAACTGGAACACCGATGGATTGGCGCCTGTTGTCACTCAGGATGCCTCTAGCGGGCGAGTATTGATGCAAGCATGGATTAATAAGGATGCATTGCGGGCAGCAATTCACGAGAAGCGCGCCATATATTGGTCCCGATCACGCAGTAAGTTGTGGCGCAAAGGTGAGGAATCGGGAAACGTGCAAAAACTTGTGAGTGTATACCTAGATTGCGACAATGATGCTTTGTGCTATCAAGTGGAACAGGTAGGCGGAGCAGCGTGTCACACTGGAAGGGAGAGTTGCTTCTTTCAGAGATTAGACAATGAGTCCTGGGTAACGGAGGATCTAGAACTGAAAATTCAGCAACCATATAATGCAAAACTTAAGTCAAGTAATATTTAATTGGCGTAGTTCAATAGACTGATCACAATGAGTGAAGTACTAAGGGAACTGGCAACAGTTCTGGAACAGCGCAAGTCCGCGTCCGGTGAAGATTCCTATGTTGCCAGTTTATACCAACAAGGACTAACCAGAATCCTGCAAAAGGTTGAAGAAGAAGCCCAGGAGACAATCGAAGCAGCCGCAGAATGCAACTCCACAAATGAGGAATCCAAAGCCGCCGTCATTCACGAAACGGCTGACCTTTGGTTTCACACACTGGTCATGCTGAGCTATCTAGATTTGGGTCCGGACCAAGTGTTGGAAGAACTTGAAAAACGCTTTAATATATCAGGCCTTGAAGAAAAGGCATCCCGGCACAATTAACTACCGACAACTCCGTTTATAATTGATTGTTGGTACAGGAGGCAAGTTATGGGTGTAGGTGGAATTGGAATATGGCAACTGCTGATTATTTTATTGATCGTTGTCATGTTATTTGGCACTAAAAAAATACGAAATATTGGTTCTGATCTTGGCGGCGCTTTAAAGGGTTTTAAGAACGCCGTGAAGGACGATGAGACTGGCAAGAACGAGCCATCTGAAAATGCAGAAGAGAACAATGGCGAAACTGTTGATGTAACCGCAGAAAAAGTCGCAGAGAAAGACGAGGAAGAACAGGATCTCTAACCTTTCTTTTCTGAATCCTCGGAAACCCGACCGTACTTCAATACTTAATAGTGCGGCTTGGGTTCGTTTGGATACAGCCTAGTTGACTACCGCTATTTCATTTCATGTTTAATATCCATTCAACCGAAATTATTTTAATCTTGGTTGTAGCCTTGATTGTAATCGGGCCGGAGCGACTTCCGGCTGCTATTAAAACTGCAGGATTGTGGATAGGACGTTTTCGCCGCTCTTTTTACAAGGTAAAGGCCGAAATCGAAAGAGAACTGAATACCGATGAGATTCGCCGACAACTCCATAATGAATCTGTCATAGAGGAAGTAGAGAAGGCCAAATCAAGGCTCGAGGGAATCGCAAAAGAAACAGAGACCTCGGTTAACAAAATAGTCAGTACAGAAAACTTTGATCCGGGGGCATCACAAGCTACAGATGACCAATCTTCAGAAGACAAATCTATAAAAGAAGAATTGCAAGAAGTCAGCGAACACGTTGAAGAGGTGACCAAGCAAATTTACAGCGGTGGTAAGAATCCTAAGTTAGCGCAGGAATTTTCAGCGGAGGACAAAGAGCCTTCAGCGCAGGAAACAAAGACGGAAAATGACATCAGCTGAAGACGAGAAAGAACTCACGCTCATCGATCACCTCGTAGAGCTTCGCGATCGGATCCTAAAAAGCGTCTCAGCGGTTCTCGTGCTGTTCCTAGCCTTGTTCTATTGGGCAAATGACATCTATATCTTTGTTGCAGGGCCCCTACTGGCAGCTTTACCGGAAGGATCGAGCATGATTGCAATTGATCCGACATCACCTTTCTTCGCTCCATTTAAGCTGGCGTTCTATGTTTCCTTTTTGCTGGCTGCCCCCTATATTCTTTACCAGATGTGGTCTTTCATCGCACCGGGTCTTTACAAAAACGAGAAGACGGTAGCGATTCCATTGTTTATTTCAAGTGTGGTGCTATTCTATGGCGGCATAGCATTTGCCCGCTACATCTTGTTTGGCATTGTCTTTCGCTTTTTCATTTCTGTGTCTCCAGAAGGAGTCCAGGTCGCGCCAGATATCAGCAGTTTCCTAAGTTTTGCGCTGACGATTTTTTTTGCTTTCGGGGTAGCTTTTGAGATTCCCATTGCCGTCTTCCTGTGTATTTGGGCAGGACTGGCAGAGCCTGATTCACTCGCTGAGAAACGTCCCTACGTCGTGGTTGGTTGCTTTGTCGTAGCCATGATGCTCACTCCTCCAGACCCTTTCACCCAGTCCATGCTCGCTTTGCCCATGTGGGCCTTGTTTGAGGTGGGTATTTTCGCGGGCCGTCTTACCCGCAAGCGACAGGAACAAAGAGAGAAGGAAGATCAACAGGCGCCTGATTAATAGCTTAGGCCTTCAAGATAAACGTAACCGGTCCATCATTTTCTAGGGCAACATGCATGTCAGCTGCGAACTGCCCACTGCTGACAAAATCATATGTGTTAATAGCCTGTTCTACAAAGTAATCGTAAAGTTGCTCGGCTTCGACGGGTGATTTGGCGGAAGAAAAACTAGGCCGTAGCCCCTTTTCAGTCGACGCGGCCAGTGTAAACTGGGAAACCAACAACAAGCTGCCTTTAACATCCCGGATGCTTAGGTTCATTTTATTGTCTGAATCGGAAAACACCCGGTAAGAAAGAATCTTTTGCAGTAACCCATTGGCGTTTGCTTGCGTATCCAGTTTCTCGATGCCTATAAAGGCTAGTAAACCAGCCCCAATTTCCGCATAAACCGTGCCTTTAATTCTGACCTGTGCCCAGTTAACGCGTTGAATAAGAGTTATCATGCAAGTACTCAGTAATTCCCGGAGGGGGGTATTAATAGTAATATTTTGCTTTCACTCATCTAAATGCGACGGCTAGCTGGCAGATTCCAGTTTCTTGGCTATTTCCTGAGAGGCGCGTATGAGCGCATCAATGTTGCCTGGCTCCGACGCAGAATGCCCAGCTTCTCGAACGATATGCAATGCTGAATCGGTCCAGCGATCATGTAAATCCAGTGCATTATTAAGCGGGCATACCATGTCATACCGACCATGGATAATTAGTCCGGGAATCTCTGCAATACTGGCCATATTATCCAAGATTTGATTTTCGGCTATGAAACCCTTATTCATGAAATAATGTAATTCGATACGAGACATAGCTAAGGCATTGTGAGGGTTGGTGAACCTAGCCATGGCTTCTGCACTAGGCCGCAGCTTCGAGCAATTGGCTTCCCAAGCAGACCAAGCCTTTGCTGCCGCCATTTGTGCTAGCTCATCCTCTCCAGTCAGGCGCGCGTAGTACGAAGCGATTAGGTCCCCATGCCCCGCCTTCGGGATTGCCCTTAAGAATTCTTGCCAGTAATCAGGAAAGACTCTATTTGCACCATCGGTATAGAGCCAGTCCAGATCACATTGACGACATAGGAAAATGCCACGCAGAATCAGGGCGAGCACTCGACTCGGATACTGTTGCGCATAGAGTAAGCTTAAGGTAGATCCCCATGAACCACCAAACAACACCCACTGCTTAATTCCAAGATGCCCACGTATGGCCTCGATATCAGCTATCAAGAGCTGAGTAGTATTTTCCGCGAGCTCCCCATGCGGCGTCGATCGACCACAACCGCGCTGATCGAACGTGATTATGCGAAATACTTCTGGGTCATAAAAGCGTCGGGAAGCCGCATCACATCCACTTCCTGGCCCACCGTGCACAAACAAGACCGGAATACCATCGATGTTTCCTGTCTCGTCAATGTAAAGCTCGTGTATCGCGGACACCTTCAAATGATGACGTTTATACGGTTTTATCTCTGGGAACAGAACTAACACGTGTTTTCACCCACTTTCGTTGGTACTTCCAGCTGTAAGGCTTAGTGCTATGGTAGGACACTGTACACTATATCGCTAGCCTATCTGCAGAGCTTACTTGCCAGCAATTCCTCGTGAAGGGTTGTCCCGGCTCATGCGCTTGCGCTCATTTTCAGTCAGGAATTTCTTGCGCAAGCGGATGTGGCTCGGCGTCACTTCCACCAGTTCGTCATCAACAATAAACTCCATTGCCTGTTCCAGACTATGCCTGATGGGAGGAGTGAGTAGAATGTTTTCGTCACTACCAGCCGCCCGGATATTAGTCAGCTGCTTAGCTTTGGTTGGATTGACCACAAGATCATTGTCACGGCTGTGCAGGCCAACAATCATTCCTTCGTACACTGCAGTGTTGGGTTGGATGAACAATCGCCCCCGGTCCTGCAAATTATATAGTGCATACGCAAGAGTCTTTCCCTTAACCATCGATACCAGCACACCATTATTGCGCCCTGTCAAATCAGCATCCTTATATTCACCATAGTGGTCAAACACATGGGTCATTAGTCCAGAGCCAGATGTCATACTGAGAAACTGGGACCTAAATCCAATTAGCCCCCGGGTTGGAATCATAAATTGCAGCCTGACCCTGCCCTTGTCGTCAGGTTGAAGATCTAGCAATTTCGCACGGCGCAGCCCCAATTCTTCAATGACAGCGCCCTGGCGCTGTTCATCACAATCGATCACCAGTGCCTCAAACGGCTCTTCCTTTACGCCATTGTGCTCATGAATTATCACCTCGGGTCGCGATATTGCTAACTCGAACCCTTCACGCCGCATGCTTTCGATAAGCACAGACAGGTGTAGCTCACCACGGCCAGAAACCTTGTATTTGTCCGGGGATTCTCCCTGCTCTACCCGCAATGCAACATTATGTAGTAATTCCTGATCCAGCCTTTCCTTTATGTGTCGCGTTGTAATGTATTTGCCTTCCCGACCAGCAAAAGGAGAATCATTCACTTGAAATGTCATACTGATTGTCGGTTTGTCTACGCTCAGAGCCGCCATCGCATCGACCCGGGAGGGATCGCATAAGGTATCGGAGATATTGAGATTGTCGATTCCAGTTACACAGATAATATCCCCCGCCGTGGCCTCATCCACATCGATTCTCTCCAAACCAAGGTGACTCTTCACCTGTAGTATCTTTCCTTTGCGTTGCTCACCATCGTGATTAACGATTATCACCGGTTGATTGCAGTGAGCCTTACCACGAGTCACTCGGCCAACACCGATGACCCCAACATAACTGTTATAGTCCAGTGCACTGATCTGCATTTGGAAGGGAGCATCGGTGATAACATCCGGTGATGGTACTTTTGCAGCAATAGTTTCAAACAGAGGCTGCATATCATCTGCCAGGTCATCAGCATCCAGCCCGGCGATCCCTTTCAGAGCAGAGGCATATACAATGGGAAAGTCCAGCTGCTGGTCATTTGCACCGAGCTTGTCGAACAGGTCAAAGACTCCGTTTACAACCCAATCTGGCCTAGCCCCATCCCTGTCTATCTTGTTGATAACCACAATAGGATTCAATCCCTGAGCAAATGCCTTCTGGGTTACGAAGCGGGTTTGCGGCATGGGGCCATCCACTGCATCTACCAACAGCAATACGCTGTCTACCATGGAGAGCACTCGTTCGACTTCGCCACCAAAATCGGCATGTCCGGGGGTATCTACAATATTGATCCGGAAACCCTGCCAATTAATAGCGGTGTTCTTCGCCAAAATCGTTATGCCCCGCTCCCGCTCCTGGTCGTTGGAATCAAGAACTCGCTCTATCGATGATCCCCTGTCTCCCAAAGTGCCAGATTGCTGTAGCAGCCTATCTACCAGGGTGGTCTTACCATGATCTACGTGGGCAATGATTGCAATGTTTCGAATTTTTTGTGGCACGTTGATTCTTCGTGGTTTTATTAGCGGTCGCGGAAGAACATTAAAATCTATTCTGCCTAACGCAAAAGGCGGCGAGTATACACGGGGGGGAGAGATTACTGAAATGAAAGTAAGGCTTGTAACGGTAAACTGGGGACTATCCTATGGCACTGATAGATCGAGAACTGCAACGTTTTTGAAGCCTTCACCCTGCAAATGAGCTGCATGCAAACGGCTCATCATCCCCTTGTCGCAGTAAAGTAGAAAACGCCTATTTTGGTCCAGCGTAGTGAACTTAGTCCGTAATTGGTAGAAAGGAATCGACAAGATATCAACAGCATCGTCTAGCCGCTGCGCGCTGAGTGGGCTTATTTCCAGTTCATCCGGATGCCTTATATCGATCACCGTATTGCCAGTTTTTGCTTCGTATACAATGTCCACTTCACTAGATGTGTGATTAAAATCATTAACCACTGATGTGATGAGTTGGAAACGGGCTTTCTCGACCGCTGTTTCCAAAACCTTGAAATCGAACTTGGATTCTTCACGTTCTATGCGTTCCAGTCTCGCTTTGGTGGTTGGGTTACGGGATATAACTGCACAATATTCCTGGACGCTTCTGGAAAACTCCTCGGTGCCTATATCCCGCGCGATATCGATGATTTCCTGTTTATTGGTTGTGCTTAGCGGACGCAGAATCAGTGACTCTGATGCCTGATCGATTATGGCTAGATTTTGAAGAGTTTGACTAGATACTTGGGCAACGCTTTCTCCAGTAACCAGAGCCCCTATCCTCAACCTTGAAGCAATCTGGTCAGCCGCCCTCAACATCATACGCTTAAGCATAACCCCCATCTGGGGATCATCCACATTAGAAAGAATCTCTCCCACGACGGCTTCGAATGGTACCGAGACAAACTTTACTCGGTGCGAGCTGTGGTATTTCATCCACAGGTAAAGGGCAAGTTCTTTTACCGCCAACTCGTGACCTTTACCTCCAAGATTGAAGAAGCAGTAATGGATTTGCAGGCCTCGTTTAATACAAAGGAAGCTGGACACTGCCGAATCGAAACCACCAGAGATTAAAGACAGAGCAGAAGCTTGGCACCCAAGTGGAAATCCACCTAAACCTTTTATCTGACGTTTCACTATAAAAATCGTATCTTCCCGTATCTCCATAGAAACGGTGACATCAGGATCCACCAGCTTCACCCCCGTCGCCTCAGTTTGCTGGTTTAGCCCGGCTCCCACGTAGCGTTCGACGTCTGTCGATTTAAACGCGTGCTTTCCTGTACGCTTACAGCGAACGGCAAAAGTCTTATCGTGTAAAATTTCGTGATAGTGTTGGATCGCTAGCTGCAGGATTCCTTCCATGTCAGGCAAATCGTACTTTTCAACTTCCAGGAACTTGTTTATACCTGGAGTGTGGCTCAGCCGATTTGAGATTTTATGCAGAAGGACTGAATCGGAGCAATGCGTTTTCACTTCCAGCCCGTCCCATTCCCCAGTAACCTTGACTTCTTCGTCAAATTCCAAAAGAACAGCCCGGATATTCTTACGCAACTGGCGAATAAAGCGGTGGCGCACCGGGCGACTCTTGATGGTGATCTCAGGAAATAGCTTGATCAGGAACAGCATACGTCTTCTATATTTGGCAAGATCGAGTAATGGGCTTGATTTGGACTTTATAAACAGGTCCAACAGCGGCTGAGCCATCGATGATATATGTTTTGTTCAAAATTTGAAGAAACACCTAATCTTAATGCCATAAAAATCACCGCGCACATACTTAGTGCTTTTTTTGTTGAAGTTTCTACTCAGCTCCAGTAAATTCGAGCGTTGCGGTGCTATCACTGCTGGCATACATTTTGCTCTTCCCTATGCGCTCAAGGCAAGCCTCACAATTAAGTAAATCTATGGAGAGCAGCAACCCTTGAAAATGTGGCAAGAACTTGTGACCCAACGCGCGTAAAAAGCGCACAGTAGATTCGGCCTTTATGACTTTTGGGCGAGACTTTAAATTGAGTTGCGATTATAAGTCATGAATATCAAGTAGTCGAAAATCGATTAGGAGAAAGATAACAAATGAAATCAAAGTTGGAATACATCTGGTTGGACGGCTATGAGCCAACCCAAAGTTTACGCAGCAAGACTCTAGTGAAATCGGATTTTGGGGGCACTCTGGAAGATTGCCCTGAATGGTCATTCGACGGCAGTTCCACTGAGCAGGCGACGGGCGAAGACTCTGACTGTCTCCTTAAGCCCGTCGCTGTCTACCCCGATCCAGATCGGGCAAATGCCTACTTGGTCATGACAGAAGTTTTGAACGCTGATGGCTCTCCTCACAAGTCGAATGGTCGTGCTACCATCGATGATGACGATGATGATTTTTGGTTTGGTTTCGAACAGGAATATTTCCTTTGGGACGTCAAGACCAATCAACCACCAGGATTCCCCGCTAATGGTTTTCCTGGACCCCAAGGCCCCTACTACTGTTCGGTAGGAGCATTCAATACTCACGGCCGTGACTGCGTCGAAGACCACCTAGATTTGTGCCTTGAGGCAGGTATAACTCTTGAAGGTATAAATGCCGAAGTAGCGGCTGGCCAGTGGGAATTCCAGGTGTTCTCCGAAGGAGCCAAGCAAGCTGGTGATGAGACCTGGATTGCACGCTACCTGCTAGAGAGGACTGCCGAACGTTATGGCCTAGCTATTAACTGGGAACCAAAACCGTTAGGTCGCGATCTCGACTGGAATGGTTCCGGTATGCACGCAAACTTTTCAAACGGTGTTATGCGCGAAGTCGGCGACGAAGCAATATTCACCAAGATCTGTGAAGCATTCAGTAAAAACATAGATCGTCACATTAGTGTTTATGGTGCTGGAAACGAGAACCGCCTGACAGGCCTGCACGAAACCCAGGCCATTGATCAATTTAGCTACGCTGTATCAGATCGTGGTGCTTCTATCCGAATCCCGGTAGCCACTGTGCAGGGTGGTTGGAAAGGTCGGCTAGAAGACCGTCGAACCGCTTCCAATGCTGATCCTTACAAAGTGGCAGCAGCAATTATAAAGACTACCAAAGAAGGTCTGGCTGACTAGACCATTAACTTTCGCGGGAAAAAGCCCGGGCTCTCCCGGGCTTTTATTCTAGGAAATTCACCGCTTCAGAGTTAATTGCGCAACGCACTGTTTTGGTGCATACTTGTCTTCCCTTATTCTATCGGAATGCCGCCAAAGGCTAGAATACCGTGGGATACCGTTCATCGGCCGGATTTTTAATACATTAAGTTGGTTTGCTTGTCGCGCACCAAGGTCTGAGCAAAAAACGAAATCCGGTACTAAGCGCATGAGACCCCCCTGTCTCAGACCTAAGCTATGATGTAACCAGTATGAGCAAAAGGAGAAATATCAGTAGAGTGCCCCTGGATAGCGTACATAAAAGGTTGCTTGACCAACTGAAAACAGGGGTTGTGCTGTTAGATAATAAGCTCCGGCTACTGTACATAAATGTAGCGGCTGAGTCCCTGCTTGATATCAGCGAGAGCAAGGCTAACCAATTATTTATTGGTGACGTAATTTTCAACGCAGAGGAAGATATACTGGAAATTCAAACGGCCCTGGTTAACAACGCGAGCTTCACCAAGCATAGGGCAGAATTGCAGGTCATGCACGACAAGATTATTTTTGTGGACTACACCATTAATCCTTTTGAGGAGAATGGTGAAACCCAAGCACTGCTAGAACTGAAATCGGTTGCACATTCCCACAGAATTAACCGCGAAGAATCTTTGCATTCAGCCCATATTACTACTCGTGAATTGGTTCGCGGCCTAGCTCACGAAATTAAGAATCCACTCGGTGGCATACGCGGAGCCGCCCAATTACTCGCCCAGGAAAACAAGGATATCGAGCTGGCTGATTATACCAACATCATTATCGAAGAAGCCGATCGACTACATAACCTTGTGGACCGTCTCGTGGGATCTCGCAAACCACTGGACTTAAAGAATACTAATATTCATGAGGTGCTAGACCGAGTCCGCTGCCTCGTGGAAGCAGAAGTCAGCGGTCATGGAATCAATCTTCAGTGCGATTACGATCCCAGTATACCCCCCGTGCTCGCCGACCCAGAGCAACTTATTCAGGCGATGCTTAACATTGTGCGTAATGCGATGCAGTCACTAAATAGCCCCGATATCGATCATGAATTAGGCGAGATTATGCTCAGAACACGCGTGCTGCGCAACGTAACAATCGCCACAAATTTTTACCGTTTGGCAGCTAGCATCGAAGTTATAGATAACGGACCGGGCATTCCAGAAGATATGATAGATACAATTTTCTATCCTATGATCAGTAGTCGACCTGAAGGAACAGGTCTCGGATTACCAATCACTCACGGCATTATCAATCAGCATAAGGGTATGATTGAATGTGGGAGCAAACTAGGGGAAACAAAATTCACAGTGGTACTGCCGATTTCGGAATCAAAGAATTAGCGGCTTTTATAAAGACACAAGATAAATACTGGTGCTTGACAATGGTTACACATAATTCAGTCTGGATAGTCGATGACGACCGATCTATTCGCTGGGTGCTGGAGAAGTCTCTCGGCAAAACTGGCATGAACACAGTAAGTTTCGAAAACGGTGATGATTTGTTGCATCGCCTGGCACAAGAGTCTCCAGACGCCATTATCAGTGACATCCGAATGCCAGGTATAAGCGGGCTCGACCTCCTGTCAACCATCCAGAAGAGCCATCCCAACTTACCGATCATTATCATGACAGCACACTCGGACCTCGACAGCACAGTGTCTTCCTATAACCTCGGTGCGTTCGAATACCTGCCAAAACCTTTCGATATCGAAGAAGCTGTGGCTATGACAAAACGTGCGCTGGACCACGCGCGCACGCGCAATACGGATAGAACTAAAAAAGGGGCCATAGAAAAAGACCAAGAGATAATCGGTAAAGCGCCCGCCATGCAGGAAGTATTTCGAGCAATCGGTCGTCTTTCCAACTCAAACATCTCGGTTCTAATTAGTGGTGAGTCAGGCACTGGTAAGGAATTGGTAGCCCAGGCACTGCATCGCCACAGCCCAAGAAATGAAGAACCTTTCGTACCGCTTAACGTTGCCGCCATTCCAAAGCAACTCATCGAGTCCGAATTATTTGGGCATGAAAAAGGGGCATTTACTGGTGCTACTCAGCAACGTAACGGCCGCTTCGAGCAGGCCAATGGTGGCACTCTGTTTCTCGACGAAATTGGTGACATGCCCGCTGATACTCAGACCCATTTGTTAAGAGTGCTTTCCGACAGCGAGTTTTATCGGGTTGGAGGACAGGCTTCAATCAAAGTTAATGTCCGTATTATTGCCGCTACACACCAAAATTTGGAAAAGCTGGTAGAAGAACACAAGTTCCGGGAAGATCTATTCCATAGACTAAATGTTATCCGCATCCATATACCGAGACTTTGCGATCGACGTGAAGACATTCCTAAGCTTACGAACCATTTCCTCAAGGCTGCTGCGGAAGAGCTAGCAGTAGAACCCAAAGTCTTGCGTCCTGAGACAGAACAATTCCTGATAGGATTAAACTGGCCAGGAAATGTTCGCCAATTAGAAAACTTCTGTCGCTGGATCACAGTAATGGCGTCCAGCCAAGAGGTCCATCTCACCGACTTGCCCCCAGAATTTTTTAAACAAGAACCGGATGCTGTCAGCTCCGGCAGATGGACACAAGCATTGCGAGCTTGGGCCGACCAGCAGTTAAGCCTCGGTAATACCAGCATATTAGATGAAGCAACTCCAGTATTTGAGCGGACTCTCATTGATATTGCTTTAAAGCATACAGCAGGACGCAGGAGAGACGCCGCGAACTTGCTTGGCTGGGGACGCAACACCTTAACCCGCAAAATAAAGGAACTAGGAACTACCCATTCAAAAATCTCTAGCACTGAGCTTGACGATTAGCGAAATAGATGACTAAAAATTGATCAATATTGTTCTTTTTGAACCAGAAATCCCCCCAAATACGGGGAATATCATCCGTTTAGCCGCAAACACGGGCTCACAATTACACCTGATTAAACCCTTTGGTTTTGATCTCGAAGACAAAAAGTTACGCCGCGCTGGGCTGGATTACCGTGAATATGCTGGGGTCTGCGTTTATGAAAATTGGTTGGAATTTAGCAAAACTAACGGAAATTATAGGTTTTTCGGTATCACTACTAAAGGAAACTGTTGTTACAGCGATGTGCAGTATCGAGACGAAGATTTCCTGATTTTTGGTCCAGAGACCCGAGGACTACCAGAATCAGTAAGAAACGAGCTAGACCGGATGCATCTGCTCAGAATACCCATGCTACCGGATAATCGCAGTCTAAATCTGTCCAACGCGGTTGCATTGATCGTCTACGAAGCCTGGCGTCAGCTAGGCTTCGCACAAGGTTCCTGAAACAACGGATTGTTTACTGCACAGTTTCCGATGCCGGCGGTTCGCTCTCAGAAGCTCCCTCTTCAGTCGCTTGCTGAGCCTGTGACTCTTTCTTCTGAGCATACAGAGCATCGAAGTTAATAGGCGAAAGCATTAAAGCGGGGAAACTGCCCTTCACTACAAAGCTGTCGATGGATTCTCGGGCATAGGGAAACAAAATGTTGGGACATACCGTTGCGAGTAGTTGCTCCAGCTGGGCATCTTCAAAATCCTTGCAGAGGAATAATCCTGCCTGGTGTACCTCTACAAGGAAGGCAGTCTGCTCTTCTAATTGAGCCTCGGCAGTTAAGATAAGAACAACTTCGTAGATATCGTCTTGAATCTTATTGCTCCGCGTTTTGATGTCAAAGTTGATTTTGGGATTCCATTGTCCCTGGAAAGTCTGCGGGCTGCGTGGTGATTCAAAGGACGAATCTTTCAGGTACAGTCGCTGCAGCGCAAATTGAGGGCCCTCAGGCTGATCTGCTCCGCCTTGCGCAGAGGAAGCGGCCTGTGTGTTGTTTTCGTCTTCTGCCATTATTATTCCTATCTACTTTCCAGTTAAAAACTCTTCTAAGGATACGTATTCAGTTACTTTTGTACGAGTGGGAGTGATTGCGCTTTCCATTCAGTGAGCCCACCTGCCAATCTGACGACATCAGCATGACCTGCTTCCTGCAATATCTTAGCAGCTTGCCCGGAATGCTGCCCCAACTTGCACACAACCACCATCGGTTTATCCTTGTATTTCCAAACCTCTGTAATGCGTTGTTTCAGCTTAGTCATTGGGATATTAATCGAATCCACAATATGTCCACTTTCAAATTCTTTCTTTTCTCTTACATCGACCACGATTGCCTCTTTACGATTAATAAGCATAACCGCCTGTTGTGGACCCACCGAACTGCTTGCTGTGCGCTGGTGGTACATGATGATAACACCCAGAGTAACTACCCACATGAAGGATAAATACAGGTGATTGCCTATGAATTCGAAAAACTGAGCCATCTGAGCAATACAATCCCCGCCCTAGGTCTTAATCTAGAACTTACTAACGGATTTAGCCAAAAAAGGCGAGCAGTATACACGTGTAGGGGAAGGTAAAGAAGGCTT
>Ga0208881_1000014_pt1 | contig 60011 bp, 48 predicted proteins | sample Knorr_S23_td_AAI_FD_185610 | JGI IMG/M metagenome (GOLD analysis project Ga0208881, IMG submission 185610) | Marine microbial communities from Southern Atlantic Ocean transect - Knorr_S23_td_AAIW_ad_876m_LV_B (SPAdes) (version 2) | ecosystem: Environmental > Aquatic > Marine > Oceanic | place... | reverse complement strand
TTTGATGATTTCCTCCATCACAGCCTCTTGTAACTCGGGCAGCGAGATATCGTCACGATGCTGCGTGGAAAGTACAACCGTCTCAATACCGATCGGTTTGCCGTTTTTGTAGCGAAACGTAATTTGACTCTTTGCATCGGGTTCTAGCCAAGGCAGAGTGCCATTCTTTCGAACTTCTGACTGACGCTTAACAAGGCGATGTGAGTATGTAATAGGTGCTGGCATCAAGACTTCGGTTTCGTTTGTGGCGTAACCAAACATGAGTCCTTGGTCACCCGCGCCCTGCTCATGGTTTTCGGTTTCGTTGACCCCCATAGCGATATCGGGCGATTGGCTACCTATTGCATTGAGTACAGCACAGGTATTGCAGTCGAATCCACTTTCTGAATTTTTGTAGCCAATATCATTTACGACGGTGCGAACGAGGTTTTCTACATCTATTTGGCCTTCAGTGGTAATTTCACCGGCCACTATAACCATGCCGGTATTAATCATGGTTTCGCAGGCGACACGGGAGCCTTCATCTTGCTCTAACAAAGCATCCAGGACCGAATCCGATATTTGGTCCGCCATTTTATCCGGATGTCCTTCCGAGACAGATTCAGATGTAAACAAGCTTGTCTCTGACATTATATTTTCCTTTGATTATCAATTGAAAAAGTATATTAGACGCCATGTGTAATCTTTTTAAATATGCAGATTTGTATTTGAAATCCATTACGAAGACTAAGATAAGAGCTTTGTCCTGAAACGAGACCGGCGTCCTCGGCCCAACGGTCTAGGTCGTTCTCATCGAAGCCTAACCAAAGGTCGCCACACGAGTTCCGCGCCCAGTCCTGATCATGCCTTGAAAGATCGATAATTAGGAGATGACCCCCGGGGGCCAAGAGCGCGGCGGAATCTTTAAATGTTTTTGCTGGGGAGGAAATATGATGCAACACCATGTTAAAAATGATGATGTCAGCAACAGTTTCCTTTTTTAGTGCGGTGTGGGTGTCGCCAAGAATAAAGCGTACCCCTTTTAAATTTTTCCTTTCGATTGTTTGCCGTGATTTCTCCAGCATTTCACTGGAATTATCGAGCGCTATGATATTCTTGTATTTTTTAGCTAGCTCCATCAGTAGCTGGCCCTCTCCGGGCCCTACTTCAAGCACGACGGCCTTGGATGAATGTCCCAATCCATTGATAACATCGTGCAGGCAACTCGCGTAATCTTCATGTTCCACAATGAGTCCCTGTTTCTCTTTGAATTTGTCGGCATTCTTATTGAAGAAACTAAGGGATAGCTCGGAGCGCTCGATTTGAATCTGTTTGATCTTTCTCTTGCTGTCCGCCCTAATTGGCAGGCTGTCAATTTGTTCTAGTGTGCTTTCTTTAATGTCGCGGTGGGAGTCCCCATCGGTCAAGAATGCCCGTCGGTAGAATATGGAATTTCCCTCACGACGAGTCGATACTAGGTTGCTTTTAGCAAGGATTTTCAAGTGATGGCTGAGTGCTGGCTGGCGAATTTCTAGGATGCGGCAGAGTTCCAGCACACCAAATGACTCGTTCTTGAGCAACCGCAAGATCTGCAAGCGTAAGCTGTCAGCTAGAGCCTTGTTCAGTTCTGTTAGGCTTTCTAGGGTGACAGGTAGCTCGAGAGCAGGGACTCTCAGTACAGTTGATTGAAGATCGTTAGCCATTTTTCTGTATTAAAAGGGAACTAAGCGGGAGCTACAGTAGCAGCAAACGTGAGCATATTCAAATCTATATCAAAATATATTGATATAATGTAGCCACAAGCTAGTACTAAAATATTAGTTGGCATCTCACGCCGAAAATAGTCCCGAGTCAGTGGTATATTGCGTTCAGGTGCGGGAAAATAGCCGCCTTCCAAACTCGGTTGTCTGTTACCCGGCCGGTCGATTAATGAGCCAGGAGTTAAGTTGATGTCAGGAAATGGCGTGTCGCGGAAACAATGCGCTAATGCAATTCGGGCGCTGAGCATGGATGCCGTCCAGAAAGCGCGTTCGGGCCACCCTGGTGCACCGATGGGTATGGCAGACATTGCTGAAGTACTTTGGAATGACTATCTAAATCACAACCCCGGTAATCCTCAGTGGTTTAATCGCGATAGATTTGTGCTTTCCAATGGTCATGGATCAATGCTGATTTACTCGCTTCTTCATCTAACTGGATATGACATACCGATGAAGGAGTTAAAGAATTTCAGGCAGCTTCATTCAAAAACTCCAGGCCATCCTGAATATGGCTATACACCCGGCGTGGAAACTACTACTGGCCCGCTAGGTCAGGGGTTGGCCAATGGAGTAGGCATGGCGATTGCGGAGAAGACTCTCGCGGCCCAGTTCAACCGAGAAGGGTACAAGATAATAGACCACTACACTTACGTATTTGTTGGCGATGGCTGCCTGATGGAAGGAGTATCCCATGAGGTCAGTTCTTTGGCTGGAACTTTGCAGTTGGGTAAATTGATCGTGTTTTACGACAACAATGGTATATCTATTGATGGCGAAGTGGGGCAATGGTTCTCCGACGACACAGACAAACGCTTCGAAGCATACGGTTGGCAGGTGTTGAGTGCGGATGGCCACGATACGGAATCTGTCAGCCGGGCCATTAAAGAAGCGCGAGCTGAATCCATTAAGCCCAGCATTGTTAATTGTAGGACCATCATTGGTTTTGGGGCTCCCAACAAGCAGGGCACCGCAGCCACTCATGGTGCTCCTTTGGGTGAGGAAGAGGTTGCCGCCACCCGTGAGCGACTGGACTGGCATCACCCGCCATTTGTAATCCCCGAGGAAATAAAGCAAGCATGGAATGCCACTGAGAAAGGGTTTGCCGCTGAGTCGGCTTGGAAAGAAAAATTGGTTGTCTATGAAGAAGAATATCCTGAGCTAGCGATGGAATTGGTGCGACGGATAAAGGGAGAAATACCAAGCTACTTCGTGGAGAAAGCTGATGAATTTATTGCCCAATGCGACGCCAATCCTGAAGATATAGCTAGCCGCAAGGCGTCGCAAAATTGCATAGAAACCTATGCTTCAATATTGCCTGAACTGATCGGTGGTAGCGCTGATCTCACCGGTTCCAATCTAACTTTATGGTCTGGTAGTACGCCTATAACAGAAAAGGCAGATGGCAACTACATCTATTTCGGCGTACGGGAATTTGGCATGACCGCTATCGCTTCTGGTATAGCCCTGCATGGAGGATTTATACCTTACACAGCAACATTTTTGATCTTTATGGAATATGCAAGAAATGCGGCTCGTATGGCAGCGCTTATGAAACAGCGAAGTATACTGGTGTATACCCACGATTCAATCGGGCAGGGCGAAGATGGGCCCACTCACCAACCGGTGGAGCAACTTTCCAACTTACGAAGCACTCCCAATATGTCAGTCTGGCGCCCTTGTGACAACGTGGAGGCGGCGGTAGCCTGGAAAGCTGCCATACTCAGAAGGAATGGCCCCACTGCCTTGATTTTCTCGCGCCAAGCGATTCCCCATCAGAAGCGGGGAGGTCAAGAGACCAAGGACATCAATTATGGCGGCTACATATTGCAAGATTGCGCAGAAAAGCCAACGCTAATAATCATCGCTACCGGCTCCGAGGTAGGTATCTGTCGGGAAGCAGTGGAAGCATTGCAAGCCGATGGCGAACAAGTACGTCTAGTATCGATGCCTAGTGTCGACGTGTTTGAGGAACAAGATGCCGAGTATCGAGAAAGTGTTTTACCTGCCAGTGTACGCAATCGCCTAGCTGTAGAAGCAGGTGCTGCGGACTACTGGTATAAGTTGGTAGGGCTTGATGGCAAGATTATGGGCATGAAGAGTTTTGGGGAATCCGCCCCCGGTGGTGTTTTGATGAGTCATTTTGGGTTTAGCGTCGACAATGTTATCGAAACTGCTCGGTCTTTTAGTTAGTTCACCAAAGATCGATCCTGCTGTTTGGTAGACTTTCATGCTCTATAATATAGCTTTCAACGGTTATGATCGTATAGGCCTTTGCGCGCTGTGACTTTAGCGATGCAGTCAGAGCTATGCACTCCATAAATTGATGATTTTTCTTATTTAGAGAACCTGACCATGACTTTTCTGCGAATGGAAGAGCTTGATCTCACAGGCAAACATGTACTGATTCGCGAAGACTTGAATGTTCCTATTAGGAATGGGGTGGTTAGCAACGATATGCGGATCAAAGCAGCTCTTCCGACCATAGAACAAGTAAGGGCTGAGTCGGAAACAGTGATTCTGATGTCGCACCTGGGCCGGCCTGAGGAAGGTAAACCGATTTCTAAACAACCCGAGTTTTCTCTGCGACCCATCGCCAATCGTCTAGCTGAATTGCTCGCTTGTCGGGTTGAACTGATTGAGGATTACCTAGATAAGCCTGATGCTGTTAGGAATTCTGACGCTGACGTCGTTTTGCTGGAAAACGTACGTATCAACAGTGGTGAAAAAGCTAACGATGATGGGTTAGCCACTCACTATGCCAAGCTTTGCGATGTGTTTGTCATGGATGCTTTCGGCACGGCACATCGCGCTCAGGCCAGCACTCATGGGATCGCCAGGTATGCACCGACCGCATGTGCTGGCCTGTTACTGGCACGCGAACTACAAGCTTTGGAGCGTTCCCTGATGAAACCGAAGCGACCGATGCTAGCTATTGTAGGTGGGGCCAAAGTATCCAGTAAGCTTGGTGTACTCAACAAATTAGCGAATAAAGTGGATCAGCTTATTGTGGGGGGGGGTATCGCGAATACATTTTTACTTGCAAGCGGATTTGAGGTAGGCCAATCGTTGTGTGAGCCGGAGTTTGTAGACGCCGCTAAAATGTTAATGCAACGTACTAATATTCCATTGCCTACTGATGTAGTGGTTGCGAAGAAGTTTTCATCTGATGCTGAAGCTCACACAAAAGCTGTTGCTGAGATCGAAGAAGATGACTTTATCCTCGATATTGGCCCGGAAACGGCAATGCAACTGACAAATCTGATTAGTACCATGAAGACAATTATCTGGAATGGGCCGATGGGTGTCTTTGAGGTACCTCAGTTTGCCGAGGGGACAGTAAAAATTGCGCAAGCTGTTGCTGGTAACAAGGGATTTTCGATTGCCGGTGGGGGTGAAACTATCGCCGCAATTGACAAGTTTGGTGTGACTGAAACTATTTCCTATATCTCGACCGGAGGTGGCGCCTTCCTGGAATATGTGCAAGGAGAGAAACTGCCGGGTGTACAGATATTAGAAGAAAGAGGAGTTGCGAATTAACATTTCAGGAGAAATAATACGGACTACTCTTTGATGCAAAGACAAGCGGAAACGAATAAATAGGAAGAGGGTTAATCATGGCACTTATCAGTTTGAGACAGTTACTGGATCACGCGGCAGAAAATGGCTATGGAGTACCGGCATTTAATGTGAATAACCTGGAACAAGTGCGAGCTATCATGGAAGCAGCTGATGAATTAAATAGCCCTGTTATTCTGCAGGCATCGGCAGGCGCTCGTAAATATGCTGGCTCTAACTTCCTGAAGCATCTTATCCAAGCAGCCATCGAAGAGTTTCCGCATATTCCCATTGTTATGCATCAAGATCATGGTGTATCACCGGCGGTTTGCCAGCGATCTATCCAGCTTGGTTTCTCCTCGGTCATGATGGATGGTTCACTCGCGGAAGATGGCAAGACACCGACGGATTACGACTACAACGTACGCGTTACCAAGATGACTGTGGAGATGGCTCACGCCTGCGGTGTGTCAGTTGAGGGTGAGATTGGTTGCTTGGGCTCCTTAGAAACCGGCATGGCAGCCGAAGAAGATGGCGTGGGGGCGGAAGGTAAACTGGAGAAATCACAATTGCTTACTGATCCTCAGGAAGCATTAGAGTTTGTCGATGCTACGGGTGTCGATGCACTTGCTATAGCAGTAGGTACCAGCCATGGTGCGTATAAGTTCAGCCGCCCACCGACTGGCGATATTCTGGCTATCGATCGTATCAAGGAAATTCATGAGAAAATTCCCAGCACTCACTTAGTAATGCATGGCTCTTCTTCAGTACCCCAGGATTGGTTAGCAGTTATAAACAAATACGGGGGCGAGATTCCGGAAACCTACGGTGTCCCCGTTGAAGAAATCCAGGAGGGCATACGACACGGAGTCCGTAAAGTGAATATTGATACTGATTTGCGGCTCGCATCAACTGGTGCGGTGAGGCGATTCCTAGCCGAGAACAAATCAGAATTCGATCCTAGGAAATTCCTAACGCCAACCATAGGCGCTATGAAGGATATCGTGAAGGCACGGCTGGAAGACTTTGGCACGGCGGGACAAATTGCCAAGTTTGGGAGGATTTACAACCTAGAGGAAATGCACCATCGTTATTCTGATACTGGCCGATAATTAGCCGGTCAGACACACGAGGGCGAGACTGGTTATGTTTAGTCGAGACAATGCTGAACAAATCCGAGATAGCTTGCCTCTGAATTTTTTTAATTCCAATTCCAACAAGGAAGAGAAGACCCCTCTCCTTCAGACCTACCTGCAATACTATGGATTGAATTTCACTGGTGATGATGGAGGTAGTAAACACTGCGCCGGCATTGTCAATAATGGGGGATTCAAAATAGTTTGCCACTATTTTATGGTGTCATTGGAGCGCCAGAAGGGGACGGCTTTCCTGTTGCACGGCTACTTTGATCACACCGGGTTGTATGGTCATCTGATAAGGCATTGCTTGCAACTTGGTTATGAAGTAGTGATCTTCGACCTTCCGGGCCATGGCCTGTCCAGTGGTCCAATAGCCGAGATTGATTCTTTTCGACAATATAGCGAGACGTTCCTCAGAGTTTTGCACCAGGCAAAAGGTTTTAAGGTCAATCAGCCATGGATTGTTATTGGGCAAAGTACTGGGGCCGCTATTATTATGGATGCATTACAGGACACAAATCTTGCCGACCAGTTTCCAGTGCAGTGCTACATCTTGCTGGGGCCATTTTTGCGACCTAAACGCTGGATTACCAGTAAGCTGCTATTTATGTTGACCCGCTGGTTTATTAGATCGGCGCGGCGCAAATTTGCAATGAACAGTCACGATGAAGAGTTTCTGAAATTCCTACACACCCGTGATGCCTTGCAAAGTAAGAAATTGCCACGGAGCTGGGTGTTGGCTATGATTGAGTATCAAAGGCGATTTGCACGGGCGAAGATATGTGATGAGGCTTTACACATAATTCAAGGCACCGGTGATGAAACCGTGGACTGGCGATACAACCTGTCACACATTCAAGAAAAGTTTCCCAAGTCTAAAATCTATATGATTCCCGATGCGCGCCACCATTCGGTGAATGAATCACCAGAGTTCCGGGATCGGATCTTTTCCTCACTAGACCAGATTATCGAGGATGCAGGGTAGAACTTTATCTTTAAGCGAACAGTGCCATTACCCTCATTTAACCTGACCAGAGCTATTTCGTTGAATTGGTCGTTAATATAAATGACGAGATAGCCCAGCTATACGATGAGGTGTAGTAAGATTAAGTCAAGTTGATTTAGACGTGTATAAAAACCGACCAAGAAATGTTTCCATCTGAAAGAATATCAGCGTACACTGGTCGATCGGTCAAAGTGGGCCGATGGGTTGCTATTTTTGGCAATTCGACCAAGTAAATTTTGAAACAGCAAGAGAGCAATATGTCAGAATCAGTTGAAGGTACCGTTAAGTGGTTTAACGACGAGAAAGGATTTGGATTTATAGAGCAGGAAGGTGGTAAGGATGTGTTTGTGCATTTCAGCGCCATCAATGGCTCGGGAAGAAGAACGCTTCATGAAGGGCAAAAAGTGACCATGGAAGTTACTACAGGTCAGAAAGGCCCCCAAGCGGAAAACGTCAACCCGCTTTAATTGTTATAGGCCTTTAGCGAGTCCCTGCCGGAATAATAAAAAGCTTGAAAGTTAGGTTTGAAACAGAATTGAAGTAAATCTGAAGCGATTCAGATAAGATATATTTCTCTGATCATACTGATCTTGCTAACGATTTTCTTATTTTTACGGTGAATAGTAATACCCTAATGTATTAGGGTAGCAATGTTTTTACGCCTGTAATCGAGCCAAGTAACAAGCGATCAGCTCCGCGGTTTGCAAACAAACCACTGGCAACCACACCTGTTATTTGGTTTAGGTCATATTCTAGTTTCCTGGGGTTTAGTATTTCCAGGTTGAAGACGTCTATAATATGGTTACTGTTATCCGTAACGCAGTTTTCTCGGTACACTGGATCGCCTCCCAACTTCACGATCTGCCGTGCAACGTAACTTCTTGCCATTGGGATGACTTCCACCGGCAGCGGGAATTTACCCAGAGTACTCACAAGCTTTGAATCATCAGCAATGCAAACGAATTCTCTTGAGGCGGCGGCAATGATTTTTTCTCGAGTGAGTGCGGCGCCACCACCCTTGATCAACTGCAAGTGATCGTTGGCCTCGTCTGCGCCGTCCACATAGACCGAAATTTCCCCGACGGCGTTTAAATCGAATACAGGGATATTGTGTTCCTTAAGACGACGGGTAGACTCTTCAGAACTGGCAACTGTACCATTAAGTTTGTGACTGATTTTACCCAGTTCTTCGATGAAGAAATTAGCGGTAGAACCAGTTCCGACACCTACGATTGTGTCATCGTCAAGCATTGATTCAACGTGTTCGAACGCCGCCTGCGCGACAGCTCGTTTTAATTCATCTTTTGTCATTTCCATCACCTACTGTTGCTGGAATGTAATACTCAATTTGCTTTTAAAGTTCCGAGTAACTGGCCCATGCGTACCGGCGTTTCTGCAGTGAGAGCACCATCAAGCTCTATAGTTCCGGGACCAAATAATACAATAGCGGTAGAACCTGATTTAAATCTACCCATCTCTGCGCCAGTTGGTAACTCGATAGGAGGACTATAAGTTTCATAACTCATAACCCGCAATTTGCGAGTTCTTGGGCTTGGACATACTTGCCCGGACCAGACCGTTTCTATACCAGCTATGATCATAGCGCCTATCAATACCAGCGCCATCGGTCCGGCTCTCGTTTGAAAAAGGCAAATCACCCGCTCATTACGTGCCAATAAATTGGGCACATACCCAGACATTCTCTGATTGACCGAAAATAGCCTGCCCGGCACATAGATCATTTTTTCCAACCGCCCGGCCAGTGGCATATGAACTCTGTGGTAATCCCTGGGAGATAAATAGATAGTTGCGAATGTGCCAGCCGAGAAATCGTCTACCAAGGCAGAATCGTCCCCCAGTAGGTCAGCGACCTTAAAGAATCTGCCTTTCGCCTGCAATAAGGAATCTTTCTCAATGGCCCCGGCCTGACTAATTACACCATCGGCTGGACACACTACAGCACTTTCTCCTTCAACTAGTGGCCTAGCCTCTGGTTTGAGTTCTCGAGTAAAGAAGGCATTGAAATTCTCAAACTGATCAAGGTCCGAAAGCAATGCTTCGCTCATATCGACCTTGTAAAAACCAATAAATGCCTTGATTAGCGCTTTCCTGAAGAGAACTGTTTCGGTGAACATTGCTATAAAGCGTGATAACGCATGGTGGGGTAAAAGATATTGGAGGAAGGCAAATAAATGGGACATGAGATTAAGCTAACCTTCTTGCTTCAGCACTCAACTGGGGTGTCAGGGTGATTCCCCCACTCAGACCAGGAACCGTCGTAGGCTTTGATATCAAGCCCCAAAATTTTACCTACTAAGTAACTGAGTCCGGAACGGTGATGAGTATGGCAATGGGTAATTATTTTTTTGTTGTTATCAATGCCTAAAGATTCCAGTTCACGTTTTAGTATGTCCAAGGGTTTCAATCTAAGATTACTATCGTGGTCTATCAGTTCTAGCCAGTCCAGATTCACAGCACCTGGAATGTGTCCATTTTTCAGCGCCGTGATTTTGGTTCCCGTGTATTCTTCCAGAGCACGTGCGTCCCAAACAATAGAATCGCTGTCACCGATTTGGCTTAGCACATCGTCCAGATCGACAGCGACACTCCTGTCTATTTGAGCGACATAATCCGAAGATTCTTGTTCTGCTATACCGCTCGAGATGGGGTGAGCCTCATTTATCCAAGCTACCAGCCCGCCATTTAAAAAGGAATGGTTATGATGGCCGAGAACGTCCAGTGTCCAGATTAACCGACCTGCCCAGCCCCCCCCTTCGTCGTCATATGCCACAACGTGCTTTTCTTTGCTTAGACCAATACGAGAAAAAATTGTACTTAAATGTTCCGCATTGGGGAGTTTGCCTGTAGCTGGTTTGATACCGCTCACTAATTCAGCCGGCCTGATTAACACAGAACCGGGAATGTGATGATTGAAAAATACCTCTTCGGCACACACTGCCACCAAGAGGATCTGATCCGAAGGCATAACCGGCAGTAACTCTTCAATTTCAAGAGTGAGCGGGAATACGTTTTGCGATTCAGGATTCATAGCACATTTTTTTTCAAGAAATTTACAGGGTTACTATTCTAATTTTATCTATTCAGGGAGTTTCCATCATCTGTAAAATCTTGAAATAGTTCTCCAAGCGTTGAGGAAAAATCTTCCCTGCAATGAGAGCTTCCTGGATTGCACAGCCTGGCTCGGTCTGGTGGGAGCAATCCCGAAATTTGCAGTTTCCTGCGAGTTCGTTCAGTTCTCTGAACCCACTTAACAGTTCCGTTTGTGTAATATGCCCTAGGTGAAACTCCCTTATTCCTGGGGAGTCGATCACGTCACAGTTGCGTAGGTGAAAAAGTCTAGCTGTCGTTGTTTTATGCGTGCCCTTATATTTTTTTTGGGATAGGTCAGCTACGTCTGTCATCTCAGCTAATCCCAGCCGGTTAACCAGCGAAGATTTGCCGACTCCGGACTGTCCGACAAACACGGTAGTCTTGACCGATAAGACTTCTTCGAGTTCAGCAATGCCTCTGCCAGTCAGGGCCGAAACCCGTTGTACTGGGTACCCGAGTTCCTCGTAAATCGACAATATACTGTTGAATTCGTCGGAGTTTTGCTCATTCAGTAAGTCAATTTTATTGAATACTAAAAGCGGCTCCAGTCCTAGGTTATCAACGGCCACTAGGTAGCGGTCAATGAGATTCATAAATGGCCCAGGCATTACGGCAAAAACAATAAGAACGATATCGATGTTGGCTGCAACTGGTTTCAAATTTCCAGCCGGGTCCGGCCTCGCAAACAAATTTTGACGCTCGTTAACCGCGACAATGACGCCGCTTTCATCGCTTTCTTGGTCCCAGACCACTAAGTCACCTGTTACCAGATCAGGCAGGTTCGCCCTTTGGTGACATCGCACAGTTCGTGGAGACCCATTTTTATTGAGCACTTCTACATCTAACTGTTTACCGAAGTGACTGATGATTCTGCCATTGCAGTTGCTGCTAGTGTTGGCATTGCTGAATTGGCTATATGTAACGGCCTCAATTTCTCTTTGTTGTTTCTCGGTTATGCGAGACTTCTGATGTTTGCTTAGCCGTCTTTTGGTCATAAATATTGGGTAGTCGAGAATATAATGCGATAAATGTATTAAAGTGCCACGATTATTGCATATTCTGGCTATTCAAGCTTTGCTACAATGTCTGGTAACAAGCGCAACACACTAACGAAATTCAATGGATAAAAACCTGAACCTTGTCTGGCTGGATCTGGAAATGACCGGGCTCATTCCTCAATCAGATCGTATCATCGAGATTGCTACTATGGTGACCGATCCAGCATTAAACATCCTCGCGGAAGGTCCAATTCTCGCCATCAAGCAACCAGATGAACTACTGGATGCTATGGATGAATGGAATCAAAAACATCACGGCGGCTCGGGATTAATTGGCCGGGCAAAGAGTAGCTCTATTGATGAACCGGAAGCGGAACGTCAGACGCTAGAGTTTCTGTCAGAATATTCCACAAAGAATGCATCACCACTGTGTGGCAATAGCATTTGTCAGGATCGCCGGTTCATGGCAAATTACATGCCCGAATTGGAAGCGTTCTTTCACTACCGTAATCTTGATGTGAGCTCTATCAAAGAGCTAGTGCGGCGGTGGAAGCCTGAGATCATGGAAGGACTCTTCCAGCAGAGCAAGCACCAAGCAATGGATGATATTAAGGACTCAGTTAACGAATTGAAATATTACCGAGAACATTTCATTAAAGCCTGACAAGCTATCCAGTACGCTGCCCATGTTGCTCAAGGGCCCACTGTACATGTTCACGCACTAGTTTTGACGGATGATTGAGAGATGCTTTGAGCGCTGTAATTGTTTCTTCATTTGTATTCGCATTCCCTAGAGCCACAGCAATGTTACGTAACCAACACTCGTAGCCAATTCTGCGAATAGGTGAACCGCTGGTCTTGAGGAAAAATTCTTGTTCCGTCCATTGAAATAATTCAATGAGTTTAGCGTCATCTAGGTTGTGTCGCGGCGAAAAATCTGTTTCTTCGCTAATTTGGGTAAACTTGTTCCAAGGGCACACGAGTTGGCAGTCATCACATCCAAAAATGCGATTGCCCATAGGTTTGCGAAATTCCTCCGGGATGGATCCACGTAACTCGATCGTCAAGTAAGAAATACAGCGTGTAGCGTCCAGCACTTTTGGTCCAACAAATGCCTGGGTAGGACAGATATCTAGACAGGCAGCGCAGGAGCCACAGTGATCACTGTCTCTATCATCTATAGGCAAAGGAAGATCAGTAAATAGTTCCCCGAGGAAAAACCAGGACCCAGCGTTTTTATTAATTAACATTGTGTTCTTTCCAATCCAGCCCATGCCTGATTTCTCCGCCAATGCGCGTTCTAGCACTGGTGCGCTGTCGACGAAAGCCCGATATCCAAATGGCCCGGCAGCTTCTTCGATCTTATCAGCTAGCTGCTGGAGTCTTTTTCGAACAAGCTTGTGGTAATCCCTGCCCCTGGCATAACGGGAGACATAGGCTCGGTCGCGTTGCTGTATGGGATGGAGAGAATTCGATTTGCTGACTGAGTAATCCATACGCGCAGTGATTATACGAATTGTCCCCGGGTGCAACTGTTCTGGGTGGCACCGCTTTTCGTGATTTTCTGCCATGTAAGTCATGGCGCCGTGATAATTGTTGTCAATCCAGGCAGACAAGTATTTTGCATAGTTGTCTAAATCGGCATCGGTAATGGCGATTTGCTGGAAACCAAGTTCGCTTCCCCATACCTTTATCTGGGACGCAAGCTGAGAATAGTTAAGCTTTGGCATGATTAAGTCAGTAGCAATAAGCGACAGAATATCTCGGCAGTCTTTTCAAGCGCAGAACCATCGTAGCAGAAACATACAAGCAGCAAGTATGTTTTTGGTGAAATCTCATTAGACGGAGCAAGCGGAATGGCCTCCGCTAAATTCTTTGAAGCGTTTCGTGTATCAGCAAGCTGATTTGTTGAGCGGTGACTTAGCTTTCCTGTAACCATTCGTTGAGTTCAATAATATCCTGGGGTGTGAGAATACCAGCAATCTGTTTCAGGACCAGGGTGTCAATTACATATGTATAGCGTGCGTCCGCATACATTCGTAAAGCACGAAATAGATTTTCTCGAGCCAGTAACACCTCAACGATGTTTCGGGTGCCTACTTCTGCTCCTAATTCCGTCGCATCCAGCGCGCTCTGCGCCGATGTTATGGATTGTTGTCGCTGCGCAATAACCAATACATCGGTATTTACACGCCTATAGGCGTTACGGATATTCTGGGTTAGCTCGCGCTTGGTAAGTTCCAGTGATTCCTGCGCCGCGACAACATTGTACTCAGCCGCACGTTTTCTTGAACTGAGGGTTCCGCCGGTGTAAAGAGGAATATTGAGGTTCAAAGCGAGTTGGGTTCGGTCACTGGCACCGCCACCAATTTGAATACCTTGACTTACTATTGGTGCAGTAACAATGTGACCATAGAACCCTTGTAAATCTAATGTAGGCAGGCCGTCTGACTTGCGTGCCCGTAAAGTTTGACGTGAGGCGTCTAAATTAAATTCGGCGGCGGCAATCGCTAGGCTGTTATTGTCTGCTTGAGTTTCCCATTGGTTGAGATTGCCTTCCACTTCTACAATTGGAAAGTTGTCAAGCAGTTCATCGATATCAGGATGACCTTGGCCGGTGATGGCTTCAAGCGCTTCGTACCGCGACCTGAGGAAATCCTGTTGCAGTATTGTCGTATTTCTTGCTAGGTCATACGCAGCCTGACTGTCGTATACATCGGTGATAGCTACTAGGCCAACTGCTTCCCGTTGTTGGGTTTGTTCTAGAGACCGCTGGGCAGCCTCCTCTTCCTGGATATTGGTTTCTAGCAGGTCTTGAGCACGCAATACATCAAAGTAAGCGGTGGCTACTCGCATGATCAAATCCTGCTCCTGAGCGGCGAGATTCACTGCTGCTGCTCTGTCGGTAGCCTCGGCACTTTGAAAGCTGTACCAGTTGGGGAGATTGAATACGCTCTGGGTAAGGCTAACACCCCAGTTGTGGTTGTTAATACCTGGACGGAAGCTGTGATCGTCCCTCACCTTGGTGCGTACTGTCTCGCCAGTTAGTGGGTTAGTCATATTGATGTATTGAGAATCAGTAAAGCCACTAGTGAGTCGCGAAGTACCGGCTCCAACTCCTAGTGAGGGCAACATGCTGGAGCGACTCTGTATAACATTCTCCCGATTTGCCCGATAACTTGCCTGCGCTTGTTTGAGACTAGGATCATTATCCAACGCCAGTTGCAAAATGGTGACCAAATCATCTCCATAGCTCAGTGAACTACCCAGGCTGCTAAATAATAAAATTCCGATAAACTTCGTTCTGCGTAACATAGTTTGTAACCTTTCTACTTAAAAAGTGGATTGATCATTCAGTGATATAGATGATCAAATGAAAATTCCGGCTGGCGGTTTTGAAGCAAGACGGCATTCTACACAGTGTAACTAAAAGTGACAATTAAGAGCTTCTTTCATCTGGCCGTTTGCGACGAGCAGCACTTATATACCCATCAAACGCTTCGCGAAATTTAGCATTAGCATAAAATTTCACCCTTTAGACTGTTATTACTTTGTTCCAAATTTGGGGCATAATGTTTGTTCATTTTTTGCTCTGCCGACCTCTGGCCATCAGAGACAGATTTACGCTCTGTATTAAGAAAGGAGCAACCATAATTGCTGGTTTCGCCAACAGTACAGGAACCTTTAATGAACGCCAATCCCAAAAATTTCTTAGATAGAATTGATCAGTTGGATACTAGTGCCCAAAAACATTTTCCAAATTCCAGGAAGGTATACGTTGAAGGTAGTCGTCCGGATCTGCAGGTTCCCATGCGGGAGATTACCCTGACATCAACACAGACTGAGTCGGGTGTTGAAGGCAACCCACCGATTCGTGTTTACGATTCATCTGGAATTTATTCCGATTCCGATTGTGAGATTGATTTGCGAGCTGGGCTTCCATCTCTTAGGGCTCCCTGGATACTAGAACGAGGAGACTCGGAACAATTAAAATCGCCAAGTTCCGACTTTGGGAACGTGCGTTTTAGCGACGCACAAACTGCACATCTTCGCTTCGAGCATATCAAGAATCCGTTGCGAGCCAAGTCGGGAGAAAACGTTACGCAGCTTCATTATGCGCGACAGGGCATAATTACTCCCGAAATGGAGTTCGTTGCGATACGGGAAAATACGGCTCAGCAACAAGCTTCAGAACAGCCGAAGCTGGCAGCACAACATCATGGTCAATCGCATGGGGCCAGCATACCATTTGAAATAACACCTGAATTTGTCCGTAACGAGATAGCCTTAGGTAGAGCAATAATTCCTGCCAACATAAATCATCCTGAAATTGAGCCGATGATTATTGGTCGTAATTTTCTGGTGAAGGTAAACGCTAATATTGGGAACTCCGCAATCACATCCTCAATAGAAGAAGAGGTCGAAAAATTAGCGTGGTCCGCATTGTGGGGTGCAGATACAGTTATGGATTTATCAACGGGCAAAAATATACATGAAACTCGTGAATGGATAATTCGTAATTCAATGGTGCCTATTGGCACTGTACCAATTTACCAGGCTTTGGAAAAAGTTGATGGTGTTGCTGAAAATCTCACTTGGGAAATTTACCGCGATACACTGATCGAGCAGGCTGAACAGGGAGTAGACTACTTTACCATTCACGCGGGGGTGCTACTCCGTTACGTGCCACTCACTGCAAAACGCGTTACAGGGATTGTATCAAGAGGAGGATCCATTATGGCAAAGTGGTGTCTTTCCCACCATAAGGAAAATTTTCTGTATACGCATTTTGAAGATATTTGTGAAATCATGAAAGCCTATGATATTTCTTTTTCCCTAGGCGACGGATTAAGACCAGGGTCCATCGCCGATGCTAATGATGTAGCTCAGTTCAGCGAGCTGGAAACTTTAGGTGAGCTGACTAAAATAGCTTGGGAACATGATGTGCAGACAATGATTGAAGGCCCCGGACATGTACCTATGCATATGATTAAAGAAAACATGGACATGCAGCTAAAAGTGTGCGACGAGGCGCCTTTCTATACGCTAGGGCCGCTCACAACAGATATCGCTCCGGGCTATGATCATATTACGTCTGGGATCGGCGCGGCCATGATTGGTTGGTATGGCTGTGCGATGTTGTGCTACGTCACACCCAAGGAGCATCTTGGACTACCTAATAAACAGGATGTGAAGGACGGCCTGATGGCATACAAGATAGCGGCGCATGGAGCTGATTTGGCCAAAGGACACCCTGCCGCGCAACTTCGAGATAACGCGCTTTCTAAAGCTCGTTTCGAATTCCGTTGGGAGGATCAGTTTAATTTGGGGTTGGATCCTACCACAGCTAGGGAGTTTCATGACGAAACACTACCCAAGCAAGCTGGCAAAGTAGCACATTTCTGCTCCATGTGTGGCCCGAAATTCTGTTCTATGAAGATTTCCCATGAAGTAAGGGATTACGCCGCACAAAAAGAATTGCAGGAAGTTGGTGATGCAATTGAATTGGGTATGGAAGAAATGGCAGACCAGTATAACGAGCAGGGACGCAACCTTTATCATAAAGTCTAGTTAAAGATCACTCTCCAGAAAGTGGTTTAGTACTACTAGGCAGGAGTGAGCCAGACGCTTGCAGCGATCGGTTGACCACCCGTATATTTGATCTGGGGTGGCAGTGGTATCCTTAAACGGCATTTCCAAAGTCATGGCCAGGCATTTATGCAGGTGAGCAATTTGAACCGTGCTCATAGTCATGTTGGCTTCACCTTGAGGTTTGCGGGGATAACCTTTCGTGGTTTGAAAATCTGCGTTAATCTCGGCCAATCTTTTTCGGTAGAAATCTAGTTGAGCCTGTCGTTCATCATTCCATTTGTTCAATCCTTCTGTTCCAGCAATAAAACAATAGGGGAGTGATTCGTCTCCATGCACGTCCAGTAAAAAGTCCACACCAATCTCCGCCATGGCTTTTTTTACAAGGAATACTTCTGCAGAAGCTTTCAATGTTGGAGCCGCCCATTCACGGTTCAGGTTGCAACCTGCGGCATTGGTGCGAAGATGACCTCTTCGGCTGCCGTCAGGATTCATGTTGGGAACCAGATAGATATCACATTGCTTAAGAAGAGCTCGGGTCAATTCGGAGTCATTATCCAAAAGTTTTTCTATACAGCCTTCCATCCACCACTCTGCCATAGTTTCGCCAGGATGTTGACGGGCAATCATCCAACAATTCTTTTTCCCAGTTCTTTTACCATGATTTGGTGAGGATAATTTCAGCAGATCAAGATCCTGCCCGTCCAAAGTCTGCCCAAGTACCTGATGGGAACAATGGGATACTTGCTGTGAGATCGCAATCATGTCGTGGTGTCGTTCCATCGAGTATGGAACAAAGTAGGCGAAATATACCGCATCAAACAAGGGTGTAAAATCAATCGATAAGACTCCATTTTTCAGAGTTGTGCCATGACGGAGCCATTCCTTGCGGTTATAAGAATACAGCACACGATAATTTTTAAAACCATCTGGGTATGAGGCTTCTGCTCCGTTGAGTATTTTCAAGGTGCATGGTGTGTGTTTTGCCCCACTTAACCTAAAATAAAACCATTGGTAGAAATTGGACTTATTGTCCATGCGTATCTTCAACTGGATATTAGAGGGATGCTCGATCGAGACGACTTCGATGTTGCCAGCATCGAAGTTCTGGTTAACCTGCACTATAGCTTTGATATTCATCATATTAGTTTATTAAAGAATTATTAATTTTTGGATATGACTTTGCAAACAACTATTTGTTATTATTGCCGCCCCAAAATATATGAGTCAGGGATGCGGTATGTCGGTACGTACAGAAAATCTAAATATAGCGTCAAATGATGCGCTAATCACGCCTGAGCAACTAAAGGCGGAACTGCCGCTCGATGCTGCAGTTCTAGAATCAGTCAAGTGCGCGAGAGAGACTGTATTTTCCATTCTGGATCGACAAGATCCGCGATTATTTGTCGTTGTGGGCCCATGTTCCATACACGATACCGATGCCGCCATCGATTATGCTATGCGTCTTAAAACACTTACGGAAAAAGTAAAAGATGTATTGTTTATCGTAATGCGGGTGTACTTCGAAAAACCGCGTACCTCAATTGGATGGAAAGGGCTTATTAATGATCCACATCTCGATGATTCATTCAAAATTGAAGAGGGATTACGCGAAGGGCGAAAACTGCTGATGAAAATTGTTGAGATGGGCCTACCCACTTCATCAGAAGCGCTAGATCCTATATCTCCTCAATACCTGCAGGACTTGATAGCTTGGTCCGCGATCGGGGCTCGTACAACCCAATCGCAAACTCATAGGGAAATGTCCTCTGGATTGTCTTCGGCAGTTGGATTTAAAAATGGGACCGACGGTGGATTGATGGTAGCTGTTAATGCTTTGCAATCGGTATCAAGCCCTCATCGGTTTCTCGGAATTAATAATGAAGGGCAAGTCTCAGTGGTAACAACAAAAGGAAATGCATATGCACATGTTGTACTTCGCGGCGGCAATAACGGGCCAAACTTTGACACTGTACACGTCGCACAATGTGAGAAAGCACTAAAAGAGGGAGGAGTTGGCAACAACATTATGATCGACTGTAGCCATGCTAATTCTAATAAGGACCCTGAAGTGCAGCCGTTGGTGATGAAGGATATTACCCACCAGATCCTTGAGGGGAACAAATCAATTATTGGAGTGATGTTGGAAAGCAATATAAACGCAGGTAATCAAGTTATCCCGAATGATTTATCGGAGTTGAAATACGGTGTATCTGTTACTGACGCCTGTATGGACTGGGATACTACGGAACACGCACTATTGGAAATGGCTGATAAGCTGCGAAACCCGTTATCAATACGTTAGTGATTGCTCTATCTCTTTTGATTACCTAGCTGTAATCCGCTAAACAAATAGTACTCCCGAAGGGTTCTTTCTTTCGGGGGATAAAAGAATCAGGCATTGCTGGCATACACTATCGATAATGGTTCTTTCTCGCGCCTACCGATGTTTATCCATTTCTGGACGAAGGGGTTGTCCAGAAGCGCTTGCAAATAGGTATCGGCTTCACCGCTAAGCTCGGCTCCGTAGGCTTCAAAGCAAACAGCTACGGGTGCAAACATACAGTCTGCTATAGAGAAGCGCCCATACAAATAATTTCCGTTCTCTCCATAGCGGTGTCGGCAACAACTCCAGATCGCATCAATGCGGGCAATCTCGTTAGCTAACGAATCAAAGGGGGTTAACTGATAAGAAGCCTTGCAATTCATCGGCCAGTCTTTTTTTAGGTTCGGGAATTCCGAGTGTATCTCGGCACTGATTGATCTAGCATTAGCTTTACGTTTTGGAGTGCGAGGCCAACCAGCTCCACCGAGAATGACTTCAGAGATATATTCACAAATGGAAAGCGAGTCCCAGACTGTCACCTCATTATGCAGCAGCACTGGGACTTTGAGTGAAGGGGAATATGGCCCTAGTTTCTCTGCAGTGTCGTCTTCGTAAAGAGTAATCTGGATTTCTTCAAATTCCACGTCAAACATTTTGAGTAATAGCCAAGGGCACATTGACCAGGAAGAGTAGTTTTTGTTGCCGATGACAAGCCTGATGTCTTTCATGTAGTTAACCCCAATCTAAATTTAGTCTATTAAGTGGCTTAGTCATTATCAGGAGTCTGAGTTAGTAATTGCTTGCTGTTATCACGAAGTTTCACCATTACACGCCGGTCAAAGAAATCAGTTTCGAAATTTTGATTAATTTGCAATGGTCTGGCTTCGCCATAGGCGATAGTGGTAATTGTGGAACTTTCAATACCGTTGTTTCTGAAAAACTGCCTAACTGATTCGTTTCTACGACGCGACAGCGCTAGATTTTTCTCGGTATTTCCAATGCGATCCGCATAGCCGGTTATTTCAACACTAGCACTCGGCATTTGATTGGCTATATTCACCAGGCTTTCAAGTTGTTCTTCATAGTGCGATTCGATTCTGCTTGAACCGGTGCGGAAATGTATGGATAGAACAGTGTTGTCACAACAGGCATTGATAGGCTGCGTGGAAAGAAATGCCGGCATAACACTTGAATCTTTTACTTTCAGCTGCTCTAGCTCGTGTTTCGCTAACAGATGCTCCCTTTGAATTAAACCGAATTCTTCCTGTAGCGCTGTTAGTTCCCGTCTGGACTCGTAAAGATCAGCCTGTATGTCTACGAATTGTCCCTTGGTTTTCCAGCCATTGCCGATAAAGGCACCAATGGCCGCCCCTACAATTGCTCCTGGAGGACCCCCTGTAGCGGCCCCCAGCGCGATGCCGCTGAAAAAGCCAGTAGTTTCTTCAAGAGAGCCTGCGGGAGTATCGTAATTGTCTCTTTGCGTATCAGCATGGGCTGCGCCTGCTAACGCGGATACAATCAGAATGAGAGGAAATTTCTTAGACATAGCCGTAAATCCTGTGCTGAATTGAATAAAAACCTCGGCAGAAGAGTCTAATTACATGGTTGCTTGTTTGTTCTAAAAAGCGTTACAAGCAATTCTTCCAACGAAATTCATTAGGAGTATTAAACACGACGTTTATTACTGGTGAGAGTAGGGATTGGGGCCATGTGGTGATTAAATATGGCAGAATCATGGCAATCATGTCCGACTAAGACTCTTGACTGAAATTGACTATATAAATGAGGTATAGTCGAAGCTAACTTATTGAACGCTAAGAAAATCGCGAATATGAGCAGAAGAATAGCTATCGTGGAGGATGAAGCGGCAATTCGGGAGAATTACGCCGATGTCCTGCGAAAACAAGGGTATGACGTGCAGACCTACGCTAATCGCAAAGAAGCGATGTCAGCTTTCGATATTCGCCTGCCTAACCTGGCTATTATCGATATTGGGTTGGAGAACGAGATTGACGGCGGGTTTACGCTATGCCAGTCGTTACGCTCGCTTTCTGATACTTTGCCAATTATTTTTCTTACAGCCAGGGATAACGACTTCGATACCGTAAGTGGTTTGCGTATGGGGGCTGATGACTATTTGACAAAGGACATTAGTCTCCCGCATTTAACCGCTCGAATTGCTGCGTTGTTTCGGCGTCTGGATGTTATCGACCAACCTCCTTCGCCTGAGAGTTTATTGCATCGCGGCAAACTGTCACTGGATATCGGTCGACTTACAGTAAATTGGGATGATCATCCCGTGCCGCTTACCGTCACCGAATTTTGGATGGTACATGCTTTGGCTAAGTACCCTGGCCATGTGAAGAGTAGGCAGGTATTGATGCAGGAATCAAAAATATTTGTTGATGGCAGCACGATTACGTCACATATAAAGCGTATTCGGAAAAAGTTTATGCAAATCGGTGAGGATTTTGATTGTATTGAAACAGTTTATGGTATGGGCTATCGCTGGAACGTAGAGCCCACCATTAGTCATTAGAGCAGTTATTACTAGTTCGCGGTAGGATAGTTAAGTGTTCGAAGTCGACTTTGCAAGAAAATTTTGCAGGCCCTCAGATTTTTGCTTGCCCGGCTGGCAGGGATAGATAATGAAACTAGCATTCAAAAATCCTTTTTTTGGAATTCGCTTCAAGCTGGTTCTGCTTTCAACTATTCTGCTGGTTATACCCTGGCTAGGCTATCAGTACATTCTTGAAATGGAAGATTACTTACGCCGGGGACAGGAACAAACTGTATTGGGGACAGCCCAGGCTTTGGCTACCGCACTTAATGAGAGACCAGAGCTATTCAACGAAGACAGTTACGGCCCGGCTCGACGGAGCGAAGATCTTTATGTTTATCCCATCTTTTCGCCACTCTCACTTGTGGATGGCTCTCTTGTTGATTGGGGAGAGTATCAGCAATACGAAGTGGAGTATGGCCATCGGGATTATTTGCGCACCCTGCTGAATCCTGCCCGCTTTTACGGGAAAGACAATTCGGTGCAGTTTAAAAGTATGGTAGGCGAATACAACGGCTTTCTTTATGTTTATTTTAAGGTAACCGATGAACATCTGGTTTACCGAGACCCGGAGGCGCTGACCGTTCACCGTAGTGATTTTTTGCAAGTTTCCATGTTGTCCAAGGAGGGCAATGAGTTGAATAGATATGTCATTGCGCCGTATGAGCCCGATACTATCTATCCCTATCGAGTACAAAACGATTATTCGGAGCCAGTATATGAAGAACGTATTATTGGGCAATGGTATGAAACCGATATTGGTTACACGGTTGAACTGCGCATCCCCATGGAGGTACTTGGGGACCGATTGGGGTTCGCGGTCTTTGACGTAGACGATCCAATTGAAAGAGAAATTAGCACGGTAGTTGCTACTTACCGGGTGGATGATGCGAATCAATTGGGTTCCCTGCGCTTACCTACCCCGGAAATCGATCGAATTGTTGCCGGTATGGGTCATAACAATTCACGTATTCAAGTAGTAGATCGTAGTCGCAGGGTATTACTCACTGTAGGAGACATTCAGACCGCCACGGGATTACAGTTGTCTGGCACACGCAGGGACGAAGAAGTAAACAAATATTGGCTATATGCCCAGAATCGGATTTTGGATCCGCTTTACTATCGAATTCTTGCCAAACCCAGTAATGATTTCATTGATGAGTTATATTCCGATGTGTCTCGTGAGGGTGCCCATATCGACTCTGCGTTACAAGGGTTACCACTAACCCAGTTTCGGACCTTGGCAGATACTGAAACGAGGTTATTGGAAGCGGCGCACCCTATTATTGCCAACGGTGAAGTAATGGGAGCAGTGGTGGTAGACCAGAATATGAATGGGCTGCGTACTTTTCGTAACCAGGCTTTAGAGCAATTGTTCAATACGATTCTCGCCGTTATGTTGATCCTGGTATTGGGTTTATTCTTTTTCGCTTCTCGTATTTCATCTCGCATTAGAGGTTTGCGGAACCAGGCCGAAGGCATAATCGACGAGACCGGACGGGTACAAAACACAATTGTTGCTTCCAGAAACTCCGATGAGATTGGCGATCTGTCACGGAGCTTCTCGAGTATTGTTGAACGTTTGACCCAGTATACAAGCTATCTCGAGAACATGTCTTCACGGCTCTCCCATGAACTGCGTACGCCGGTATCCGTGGTTCGTTCCTCTCTGGAAAATCTTGGAATGAATCAGCAGATCGAAGGATCATCTGTGTACCTAGAAAGAGCAGAGGAAGGCATTAATCGCTTAAACCTTATTCTCACTAACATGAGTGAAGCAACTCGTTTGGAACAAATGCTACAGACGTCCGAGAAAGAGAAAATAGATTTGGGCAAAGTTATTACTGGTTGCGTCGAAGGGTACAAGCTAGCTTATCCTGATTCCCATTTTGAACTGGATGTGCCCGACGATTCTGCCTATGTTAACGGTGTGCCGGAGTACATTGCGCAGTTACTAGATAAGCTCATCGCCAATGCGATTGAGTTCAGCTATAACGATCAGCCCACTACCATTTATTTTCGAACTCTGCGAGACCACGCAGTATTTAAGGTCTCCAATGCTGGTCCTTTTCTCCCCGATGAAATGAAAGACAGGCTATTCGATTCCATGATTTCGGTACGGCCTCAAGAAAAACAGAAGCAGCCGCACTTGGGCATGGGGCTGCATATTGCTCGCCTGATCACAGACTTTCATGGTGGAGAGATTAGGGCTGAAAATCGAACTGATAGAGAGGGTGTGGTGATTACGGTGGTAATTCCACTTTTCTATCAATAAGCCAGATATCGTTAACACCCAAGCTCTAGAGCTTCCGGCAATTTTATTCTCCTGTGTAGTACTTGGGCACGTTCTCTTTTACCACTAGTGAATCGGTAGACCAGGTATGGCAGGTATCTAGGACTATCGGACGTCTTTTACTTTCCTTGGTACTAGGGTCCGACTTTTTCCTACTGGATTTTCTCAGTGGCCAGATAGTTTGCATCGCAACGGTAGCCATGGGAAATAATAGTTCGGTTATGTGCGTGCATCCTCGGGTACCGCCGACCTTCATGCGGATAGCTTTACGCCAGCCTGGTCCCATACGAATACCGATTAATACCTTATACTCTGGAGTGATATCAGGGCACATTTCGAATGGGCTGTTATCTGTTACGGCAACCACATCGCGGATAATGAATTCGTCGTCTATGGTCACTCGCAGGAGCATTTCGTGAAGAGGCTCTCCCACTTTGACCGGACCTCTCCAGTCGTTCTTAAATTCATAGGTTTTCGTATCGGCCATATGAGCTTCTATGTCCCATAACCCATCTTCGCGTTCATAACCCCGGTATTCAATTGCCCGCGTGTGTACATGTTTTCGCGGCGACCCATTTGGCAGTGGCATAACAACACCTCGTTCCTGAATCAGTAATAAATGGAAAATTAGAAATCACACAGTGGCGAGTATTTAAGCGCTACAGCTAGTGGCAATAGGGCAAGGATTATAGCCTAAACGAGATTAATTATATGCCCTGCGTCTGGTATTGGGGCATAATCAGGCAATATTAGCTGAGGGTAAAAAATATGACAGAAGCTAGTGCAAGACATATCTTGGTAGACACAGAAGAACAATGTCTTCAACTAAAAGAAAAGATTCAAGAAGGAGAAGACTTTGCTGAGATCGCGAGAATACACTCCAATTGCCCTTCGAAAGCACAGGGTGGAGACCTCGGCAAGTTTGGTCCCGGTATGATGGTGAAAGAGTTTGATGAAGTAGTCTTTAGTGCCGATGTGAATTCGCTACAGGGACCAGTAAAAACCCAGTTTGGTTACCATCTTTTGGAAGTAACCAGTCGGGAATAGTCTCAGAAAGCGATGAATCTACTGGTTCTTTGCACTGGGAATTCCTGTCGGCCCCAATGGCCGAAGGTTGGGCAAAAAAACTTCACGAGTAATTTCTATTCACATCTCAATTTCACTGTCCAATCGGCCGGTCTTGAAACGCTCGGATTGGATCTCCGCGCGGTGAGGGCCATGCAAGCTCATGACATCGACATATCTCATCAAACGTCAAATGCGCGTTTGCTCTCATGCTGATTCACACTGTCCAGTGTTGCCCTCGGGTAAAGAAAAGCTACACCTTCCAATTCTTTATCCGGCCAAGGCGGATGGTATTGACCAGGAGATGCTCGCTTGTTTTGAAGAGGTTTGCTTGCAAATATGTGACGAACTAAAAGTGCTTTTCTCAAATCTTACCGGACAAATTCTCAAAATGGCCGAAGCAGAAAATAAATTCACATTGGAAGATGTAAAGATCTTGTCTCAGAAAAACTGTTACACAGGATTTCTAAACATCGAAGCGCTGCGGCTAAAACACCGGCTGTTTGAGGGAGGGTGGAGTGAAGTATTACAACGAGAGCTGCTTATCAAGGATGAAGCAGTAGGTATACTGCTGTTTGATTCATGTCGGGATGAAGTTGTTATGGTGAGACAACTTAGAGTGGGTGCACTCGATAAGCAAGCCTCTCCTTGGATGCTGGAGCTGGTCGCGGGCATGGTAAAAGTTGGGGAAGGTGCTGAGCAGGTTGCAATTCGGGAATCCCGGGAAGAGTCTGATTGTGCGCCGACAGACTTAGTCAAAATTTTAGAATATTTTAATAGTCCTGGAACCAGTAATGAGAAAGTCACACTGTTCTGCGGTCGAATTGATGCTCGCAGTGTCGGGGGGGTGCATGGGTTGAGTCAGGAGCATGAAGACATTGAAGTCACAGTCTTGCCCTTCGAAGAGGCTTTAGCAGGTGTGAACTCCGGTCTAATAAACAATGCTATGTCAATAATAGCGTTGCAATGGCTAGAACTGAACAAAGCTGAATTGCTCGAGCAATGGCTTTAAGAATGTCAGGATATAAAAGCACTCACCGACAACTAAATAATCCTAACCAGCGGACTCGCATTACTCAGCTAAATCGTTACAATTAAGAACCCATTTAGTGGTCGACCAGTATCGGTCAACTACTAGACTGGTTTTGTACTCTTAAGGCATACATGCTTTGAGCTTAGATAAAAAAAAGAGGAACATGTCAAAAAATAACTACAGTATTGATTTGATTAAGCAAATGGCTGAATGTGATGCTAATTATATTCGATTGCTTAAACTGGTACCGCAACTGCGGTCTTATAGAGACCGATCAGCTATGGTGTATCCGCGGCTCGATTCTGATATTTCAAACCACGAAGAAATGAAGCGAACCATTTCAAACAAAGAACCTGAAAAAATACTAGAAGGGCTCACTTGTGAGTTTTGTATTGCGGATTTTTATAATTCAAACCAGAAAGTTACTGTTAAAATTAAAATCCTGGAAGCATTTAAATACACAACCATAATGGAGATAACCCAACAACCTGAATTAAAAAAATGGATGACTAATTCACCGATGCTGGTAAGGGTTTATCATGATGCCAGCACGGCCGAGGTTGTATCTTATCAAGGGCATCGAAATTTGAGGCCCCGTTACTCGCAGCCAAATCCCAAAATGTATCACGCCGATGAAAAAATGCAGGTTAACAAGTTTTTAGGTGAATGCTTAACACACTGTCTAAAGGCAGGAAGAAGCGCAAATGTACCAGAGCTATTGTTTAAGATATAAAAAGCCCACAAGGTAGTCATGACCAGGTTGGCTGCAAGAAATACTATTTCCCTACTGCACATAACTGATACTCATCTTTTCGGTAGCCCTGAGGGCACCTTGTTGGAGATGAATACTCACAATAGTCTGAATCATGTCGTCAATATTGTGAAACAGAATGAGACTGAAATTGACTTTATAGTGGCCACTGGGGATATAGCCCAAGATGCGTCGGAAGAAGCCTATAAGAGCTTCATGAATATCATGGGAGATTTAGATATCCCTTACCGGTGGATACCAGGAAATCATGACGATCTCAGCATGATGGAAAAAGTTGCTTATGGAGCTGGCATCTATGAAAAACTGGTACAGATCAATAATTGGCAAATTCTTTTTCTCAATACTAGTGTCTCGGGACAGGTACATGGCAATTTGTCAGCGGATGAAATAGAGTTTCTTGAAAGCAGTCTGCAGGCGGTTGAGTCTGATGTTTCGGTTGATCATTGCATGATTTGTTTACACCACAATCCGATCAAAGGGAATGCTGGCTGGATGGAAGGAATTGGTTTAAAAAATGGGGAAAAGTTTTTCCAGATCATTACTCAGTTTCAAAAACCCAAATGTGTGGTTTACGGCCATGTTCACCAAGGGCTTGACTATGTTCACGAATCAATCCGTTGTCTGTGTACTCCGTCCACCTGTGTCCAGTTCAAACCAAACGTTGCCCATTTTACACTGGATAAGGCCAATCCTGGCTATCGGATATTGAAGCTATCTGAAGACGGCAGTATCGATACCAAAGTGATACGTGTTACTGAGTTTACTTCCCAAGTAGACTGCGGCCGTTCGGAGTATTAATTGTCCCGACAAAGCTTCTGTCTATACCTACACGGGTTTCTCAGTTCGCCATTGTCCAAGAAGGCTCAACAGACTATTGAATTCTGTAATCGATCTGAGAGGGGGTCCCAGATATGTGTTCCTGAGATTAAGAATGGTCCAGTTGACACGATTAAGGAACTTCGAACAATAATTGATGTGCACAAAGGAATGGACATAATGCTCATAGGAAGTTCACTTGGCGGGTTTTATGCTACTTTTCTGTCAGAGGAATATGATTTGCCCGCGGTGCTTATCAATCCTGCTGTTCGGCCTTTTGATTCTCGTGAGGCTCTACTCGGAGAGCATAGAAACTATTACTCGGATACTATTCATTCTGTAACTGAAGATCACTTGGATGAATTGCTACAACTCGAGAGGTCCCCACTAATGAATCCTGATAATTTCTGGGTTTTGTTGCAGACCGGTGATGAGGTTCTCGATTATCGTCTAGCAGTAGAGAAGTACGGTGAAAAAAATTGCTTAGTCCGCGAAAAAGGAAGCCACAGTTACGATAACTTCGAGGGTGAATTGCCAGCAGTCTTCGAGTTTTTACTATCAAGTATTGGCCAATCTGTGCGATAAGGTATTATTCATCTGCAGTAAAGTTTCGTCCCTCTGGTTCACGCAAAATAGATGACAAACAGCTATAACGCCGACGCGATAGAAGTATTGACCGGGCTAGATCCGGTGCGGAAACGCCCGGGCATGTACACTGATACAACACGCCCGAATCACCTGATACAAGAGGTGATTGATAACAGCGTCGACGAGGCCCTGGTGGGTTTTGCTCGCACTATTACTGTTACGTTAAGCTTGGATGGTTCCATCGAAGCCAGTGATGATGGCAGAGGCATGCCAGTGGACAAACACAAGGATGAGGAAGTAAGTGGTGTAGAACTTATTCTCACGCGCCTTCATGCTGGGGGAAAATTCTCCGACAAGAATTACCAGTACTCCGGAGGTCTGCACGGTGTCGGTGTTTCTGTGGTAAACGCGCTGTCGGAATATCTCGAGGTAACGGTCAAACGGGACGGCAAAGTCTATTCCATGAAGTTTAAGGGAGGAGAGAAAGTCTCGGAATTGAAGGCCATTGGCACAGTAGGTAAACGCAACACCGGTACCACCGTAAAATTTCTTCCCGACGGTAAGTACTTTGACTCTGTCAACATTTCCATCCCTAAGCTTAAGCATGTACTCAGGGCGAAAGCAGTGCTCTGTTCTGGGCTCAAAGTAGTATTCATCGACAATACCGCTTCTAAAGGAAAAGCCCAAAGTGAAGAGTGGTGTTACGAAGACGGATTAACCGATTATCTTACCTTCGCAACGGCAGTGTACGAAACTCTGCCACAAGAACCTTTTATAGGGTCGATTCAGGGGAATGATGAAGCTGTGGACTGGGCCATTCAGTGGCTACCCGACGGTGGGGAAGTTATGGCGGAGAGCTATGTTAACCTGATTCCCACCCCCCTTGGTGGCACTCATGTAGGGGGTCTGCGTACAGGATTAACGGATGCCCTGCGGGAGTTTTGTGAATTTAGGAACCTTTTACCGCGAGGGCTCAAGTTATCCCCGGACGATGTTTGGGGAAATTGTTGTTACGTACTTTCATCTAAGCTGATGGATCCGCAATTCTCGGGGCAAACAAAAGAGCGGCTGTCTTCGCGGCAATGCACGGGTTTTGTCGGAGGTGTTGTCAAAGATGAATTCAGCATATGGTTGAACCAACATACCGATGAAGCCGAAGCAATCGCGGAGCTGTGCATAAGTAACGCCCAAAGTCGGCTGAAGGACAGCAAGAAAGTAGCACGCAAGAAGGTTACGTCTGGACCAGCGCTGCCGGGTAAGCTTGCGGACTGTTCGACAGAGGATGCGATGGCTGGAGAGCTTTTCCTGGTAGAAGGGGATTCAGCTGGTGGTTCTGCCAAGCAGGCCAGGGACAGGGAGTTCCAAGCTATCATGCCGTTACGCGGAAAAATTCTGAATACCTGGGAAGTGGATTCGAGTGAGATTCTTGGCTCCCAGACAGTACACGATATTGCCATAGCTTTGGGCATTGATCCCTTGCCTAGTAAAATCGAGGGATTGCGATACGGTAAGATCTGCATTCTCGCTGATGCTGATTCCGATGGTTTGCATATCGCTACGCTACTTTGCGCATTATTCGTCAAGCACTTCAGGCCAATTGTGGAAGCTGGCCACGTGTTTGTTGCAATGCCACCGCTATTTCGTATTGATATAGGCAAGGAGGTGTTTTATGCCCTCGATGAAGACGAGAAAAAAGGCATCTTGGATTCCATCGCTGCTGAAAAGAAAACTGGTAAAATCAATGTGCAGCGATTTAAGGGGCTGGGTGAAATGAATCCTATGCAACTTCGCGAGACTACGATGGCTCCCGACACCAGGAGATTGGTGCAGTTAACCCTCGAAGAAGATGCTTTGGATAAGAAGAAAACCGGTACCTTTGCAATAATGGATATGATGTTAGCTAAGAATCGTGCCCCTGATCGCAAGGAATGGCTCGAAACGAGCGGAAACCTAGCGAACATAGCAGAATAGAACTGAGCGAAGACTAAGACATCAATGAACCGAGATATAACAGTTAACGAAGACGGCGTCGAACAGATAGCTCTGAAGAACTACACGCAACAGGCCTATCTCAACTACTCCATGTATGTCATCAACGACCGAGCGCTTCCCAGTCTCGGCGATGGTCTAAAACCAGTACAGCGAAGAATTGTCTACGCAATGTCCGAACTGGGGCTCAAGGCTGCAGCCAAGTTCAAGAAATCAGCTCGAACCATCGGTGATGTTATTGGCAAATTCCATCCTCACGGTGATGCCGCTAGTTATGAAGCCATGGTGCTTATGGCCCAGCCCTTCACCTATCGTTATCCATTGGTGGACGGACAGGGTAATTGGGGATCCCAGGACGACCCCAAATCCTTTGCCGCGATGCGCTATACCGAATCGCGTTTGCGGGGTTATGCCGACGTGCTGTTGGGTGAACTGGGCCAGGGTACAGTTGACTGGAAACCCAATTTTGATGGCACACTCGAAGAACCCGAGATATTGCCAGCTCGCTTGCCTAACGTCTTGCTAAACGGCGGAAGTGGAATCGCAGTTGGCATGGCAACGGACATTCCTCCCCATAATCTGAATGAAGTTGCCAAAGCTTGCGTCCATTTACTAGACAACCCTAAAGCGACCGTCGCTGACATCTGCAAATATATCAAGGGCCCCGATTTTCCTACCGAAGCTCACCTCATTACACCTAAAAAGGAAATACTGGAAATCTATGAGAATGGCAGGGGATCTCTAAAACTAAGGGCAACTTATGTTGTTGAAAATAACGAAATAATAATTGCCGCGTTGCCTTATCAGGTGTCTGGCGCCAAGGTGCTTGAACAAATTGCTACCCAGATGCAAAAGAAGAAACTACCAATGATAGTGGATTTACGGGACGAATCAGACCATGAGAACCCAACTCGTATAGTGGTTATTCCTCGTTCCAACCGGGTCGACTGTGATGCTCTCATGTCACATTTGTTTGCTACGACGGACCTGGAGAAGAATTATCGTGTCAATTTCAACATGATTGGTATTAACAAGCGACCGCAAGTGAAGGATATTCGGGTGCTGTTAAAAGAATGGCTTCAATTTCGTATAACGTCTGTTGAGCGCCGCCTGCAGTTTCGTCTTGACAAGATCCATGATCGTTTGCATATCCTTGACGGGCTCTTGGTTGCTTATCTGAATATCGAAGAAGTGATTAAAATAATTCGGAACGAAGACAAGCCCAAACCCTCGTTGATTAAAAAATTCAAGATTTCCGAGCGTCAGGCCGAAGCGATTCTGGAACTTAAATTACGCCAGTTGGCCAAACTGGAAGAAGTTAAGATTAAGGCTGAACAGAAAGAGCTTGATCAAGAAAGAAAAGCACTAGAGTTACTGCTTAGTTCCTCAGCTAGGCTAAAGACATTCATCAAAAAAGAGATCAAGGCTGATGCTGAAAAATTCGGTGATGAGCGAAGAACGGAGATAGTCGAACGGAGCGAGGCCAAAGCATTCAGTGAAACTCAATTACTCACCACAGAAACAGTAACCATTGTTTTGTCAGAAAAAGGCTGGATGCGTTCTGCCAAAGGCCACGATGTTGATCCGCCATCTCTTCAGTACAAATCCGGTGATGGTTTCAAAATTGCTGTCCGCGGGAAAAGTAACCAGATGGCTGTCTTCTTGGACTCGACCGGGCGGGCGTACACGCTTGCTGCCCACAGTCTTCCTTCAGCACGTGGGCAGGGTGAGCCGGTATCCGGTCGAGTTAATCCGCCTCCCAGTGCGACGTTCGAAGGGGTTGTTATCGGGGATGATGACAGAGACATTTTGCTGGCCAGTGATGCGGGATATGGGTTTATCGCCAAAATGGGGGATCTAGTCAGTAAGAACAAGTCAGGTAAAGCCATCCTGAAATGTTCCAAAAACTCGAAAGTTTTGCCTGCTTGCATGGTTGTTGACCATGGAAAGGACCTTATTGTAGCTGTCAGTAATGAAGGCAGGATGCTGGTATTCCCAATCAGGGATCTTTCGCGCCTAGCCAAGGGGAAAGGTAATAAAATTATTGGAATTCCCAGTGCTCGGGTAGCAGAGCGCGTTGAATTTGTTGCGGCACTCGCGGTGCTTTCCCCTGAAGATACTCTGGTTGTGCATGCCGGTCGACGGCATCACAACCTCAAGCCCTCAGATCTTGAACATTATCGAGGGGAACGCGGTCGTCGAGGGAACAAATTACCGCAAGGCTTCAGAAACGTAACCCGAGTTGAAGTATTGCAAAAGGTCGAAGAAAAAGAGAAAGCTGAGTAATTAATCATCAGAATACATAGTAAAAAGCTGGATTGTACCGTATGTCGTGTAATGGCTCCCAGCACAAAGCTGCGCAGCCCTCATTATTCAACTCTAGGATGCGCAATAATTCCTTTGGATCTGTAATCACATCGGATAATATCTCTTGCCATTTTTTGGGCATCTCGGGCTTAATCAATGAAACCACTGCTTGATTCATTACTTTGTGCTAATACCGAGTATAAACTCGAATGCAAGAAAACTGGCGAATCATAACAACAAAAGCCAAGATACACATTGATCAATGTAGCAGCGTGAGGGAACAAATGACGAGTTACGCGACAAACGAATTTAAGGCAGGTTTAAAAGTGTTGGTGGAAGATGAGCCCTGTTCTATTCTTGAGAACGAGGTCGTGAAGCCTGGCAAGGGTCAGGCATTCAATCGCGTAAAGTTTAGGAATCTACTCAATGGTCGTGTCTGGGAACGTACTTACAAGTCCGGAGAATCCATAAAAGGTGCTGATGTTATGGAAACCAACATGGAATACTTGTATGAAGACGGTGAATTTTGGCATTTTATGAAAACCGACGAAAGTTATGAGCAGGTAGCAGCTGATGCGAATGCGATTAATGAAGCGAGAAATTGGCTCAAAGAACAAGACGTTTATCAAGTTGTTCTTTGGAATGACGCACCTATTTCAGTGATTCCGCCAAATTTTATTGAGCTAGAGGTGACTGATACCGATCCCGGGTTGAAAGGCGATACAGCGCAGGGCGGCACCAAGCCTGCTACTTTGAGCTCCGGTGCGCTAGTGAAAGTTCCCTTATTTATTAATATCGGTGATGTTTTGCGAATTGATACGCGGACAGGGGAATACCAGAACCGTGTTAATAAGTAACTGTTAGGCGATATAGCCTATGGTTAACTGGAAACCAGGAACCAGCACCGAAACACTTCACTTGCGTGCCAAGCTACTCGTTGAAATTCGGCAGTTTTTCGCTGAACGAGGCGTCCTTGAAATAGACACTCCATTGCTGGCCCCATACACGGTAACTGACGTTTATATTCAGTCATTAGAGACTAAATTATCCAATAGCCCGGTTGCAGCGCCTTACTTCTTGCAGACCTCTCCCGAGTTCGCCATGAAGCGATTGTTAGCGGCAGGCGTAGGATCGATTTATCAAGTCTGTAAGGCTTTTCGACAAGGGGAAACCAGCAAGGTACATAACCCAGAGTTTACGATCCTGGAATGGTATCGGACAGATTATTCTATGATACAACTAATGGATGAAGTGGAGTCACTAATCTGCCAGCTACTTAACTTTAGTCCTATGCCGCGTCTTTCCTATCGGCAGCTATTCGATCAGTTCCTGAGTATAAATCCCCATACCGTTACTGGGGAGGAGCTGCGGAAAATCGCTGAAAGCCACATAGAATTGAACGACGACTCTTTAACAGATACGGATTACTTGCAGTTATTAATGAGTGCCTGCATCGAGCCAAAAATGCCCGAACACTGCTTTGTCTATGATTACCCAGTGCCGCAAGCAGCTTTGGCGGCGGTAGAAAAGAATAAATACGGAGAACCGGTGGCTAAACGTTTCGAACTATATTGCCAGCGTATGGAGTTGGCCAATGGCTACTACGAATTGACCAACCTCGAAGAACAGCTAGTTCGATTCGAATCTGACCTGAATGCTCGTAAGAATCTCCAGCTCCCTACATACCCTATGGATGAAAAATATTTGGCGGCGATGAAGAATGGATTGCCCGAATGCGCCGGCGTAGCTCTGGGCATAGATCGCTTAATCATGATTGCAAGCAGGGCTTCGACTATCGAGGAAGTGATGACTTTCACGATCGACCGTATTTAGCCCATCAGGTAATTGATATCTGCTTATTTAGGGCTGTGATGCTTCCTTAAGCACGCGTGCCTTGTATAATTCTCGTAGCCGTATGGTAACTGGGCCAGGTGTCCCATTACCGATTTGGTGACCGTCAATACTAACAACTCCTAGAGTCATAGTTGTGGCACTAGAGATAAAAGCCTCATCTGCTGCGAGCGCTTCTTCTATAGTGAATATGCGCTCTTCCACGTCGATACCCACATTGCTGGCAATTTCCAGTAATGTTCGTCTGCGAATGCCAGGCAAGATAACGTTGGAAAGAGGTCGAGTAATAATCGTGGCATTTTTAACGATATAGGCTGATGATGAAACGCCCTCGGTCACAATACGGTCTTCCACCATCCAGCCCTCATGTCCACCACGAGTTATGGCATCCTGTTTAGCCAAAACCTGACCTAGTAGGTTTACTGACTTGATGTCGCGTCGTCGCCAGCGAAGGTCGGGAGTGGTGATAACGTGGATGCCCGACTTAACAAGAGGGTTGTCTAATAACTCCATGCTCGACGTAAAAGCAACAAAACTAGGCGATACGTTTTCAGGAAAAGGAAAGTCACGGTCAGCAATACCGCGGGTGACTTGTGAATACACTATTCCCTCAGTTAGGTGATTGCTCTCAACCAGCTGCTCCATCACTTCCATGTACTCTTGCTTGGTGCAAGGCCAAGCAATACTTAGCTCATCCAGGCTGCGGTCCAAGCGTTCAAGGAAGTACTGTTTGTCGACCAATTTACCGCTGATTACAGGGACTACTTCGTAAACCCCATCGCCAAATATGAAGCCTCGGTCGAACACAGAAATCTTAGCCTGTTCTTCAGGAACGAACATGCCATTAACGTAGACTGTCCTACTCAAGCTACTCTCCTGCTAGGGACCATAATTCTTGGTTGGGCTATTTGAATTCACCTGCGAAGCTGAGAAGCGCATCACCATGTAATCGCTGCACAGTCCATGCTTCCATCGGTATAGCTCCGATGGATCGATAGAACTGGATTGATGGTTCATTCCAGTCCAATACAGACCAGTCTACTCGGGTACAGTTTCTCTCAACCGCCAGCTTGGCGATATAAGCCAGCAGACATTTGCCGAAGCCCTTACCACGCATCTCTTTATCTACATAAATGTCTTCCAAGTATATTCCTGGTCGCCCAGTAAAAGTCGAGAAGTTATAAAAGAAGAGGGCATAACCTACAGGTACTCCCTCAAATTCACCAATAACTACTTCGGCGTAGGCCTTTTCACCAAACAAAGTTTCCCGCAGAGTCTCTACGGTGGCTACTACTTCATGGCTCAATTGCTCGTACTCTGCCAGTTTCTTAATGAAATTCAAAATCAACTCGGAATCTTCGACAGTAGTGTCGCGTATAAAAAACCCTTTAAGATATGTCGAAATTGTCATGCTCTACTCTCGTTTCTATCGATAAAAACAGGGCAAATAAAGCCCTCTGGTTGATTTCCACCTACTATTACCACTATCCCTTCACTGCTATAATACGCGCCTTTTTTTTAAGCGATAGAATTTCTTGATCAAAGGTCCGTAACTGCTATTGGGAATATATTACCTCAGAGATATGTGTTTCAGACTGAAATTTATCAATCGGTGAAGAGTAATTATAAGGAAATATGATGTCAGAGCAAAAACCCACCATTATCTATACCTATACAGATGAAGCGCCGGCTCTAGCGACCTACTCATTGTTACCGATTATAAAAGTGTTTTCTGAGGCTTCTAACATTAATGTTGAAATTCGGGATATTTCATTGTCGAGTCGGATAATTGCCAATTTCCCTGACTTTCTTAGTGATGAACAGAAACAATCCGATGACCTGTTGGAATTGGGTGAGCTCACGCAGCATCCAATGGCCAATATAATCAAACTTCCCAATATTTCGGCCTCTGTTCCACAAATAAAAGCAGTCGTCAAAGAGTTGCAGAAAAAGGGATATCCACTACCAGAATATCCGGAAGAGCCTGCTAATGATCAGGAACAAGAAATTAAGGCTCGTTATGACAAGGTCAAGGGCAGTGCGGTTAATCCTGTACTCCGAGAAGGTAACTCGGATCGACGAGCCCCGGCATCGGTAAAAAACTATGCGCGCAATAACCCCCATCCCATGGGGGCTTGGTCTGCGGACAGCAAGTCTCATGTTGTCAGCATGCAATCCGGCGATTTTTTTGAAAGCGAACAATCAACGACCGTGGATGCACCTACTATCGTCAGAATTAGACACTTGACGTTAGACAATACAGAAACCGTACTCAGAGAAGGCATTGCTTTGAAGGCTGGAGAGGTGATTGATGCTTCTTGCATGAACCGCAATGCGCTTTGTGAATTTCTGACGGAGGTAATCGATGACGCTAAGGCGCAGGGTGTGCTGATGTCACTGCACCTTAAGGCAACCATGATGAAAGTGTCTGACCCAATTATTTTCGGGCATGCGGTTACTGTCTATTACCGTGATGTATTTAAAAAACACGCGGGAAAGTTCGAATTACTAGGCGTGGATCCAAATAATGGTATAGGAGACGTTTATACTAAGATCGATAACCTACCGGAAAATGAACGTGCCGAGATCGAAGCGGATATCCAAGCGTGTTACTCGAACCGGCCCGAAATGGCTATGGTAGATTCCGATCGCGGAATCACCAACCTGCATGTTCCGAGTGATGTGATTATCGATGCCTCTATGCCGGCAGCTCTGCGCTCGTCCGGCCAGATGTGGGGGCCTGATGGACAGCTCCATGATATCAAAGCCATTATTCCGGATCGTTGCTATGCCGGTGTTTACCAGGAAGTCATTGATTTCTGTAAAGCCAACGGTGCCTTCGACCCTGCCTCAATGGGCAGCGTGTCCAACGTCGGTCTTATGGCACAGAAAGCTGAAGAATATGGTTCCCACGACAAGACCTTTGAAGTGCCTGCGAACGGCACCATAAGAGTCGAAGATGCTGATGGAAATACTTTGTTAGTTCATCAAGTTGAACAGGGCGATATCTGGCGTATGTGCCAAGTGAAAGATGAACCCATCCAGAACTGGATAAAACTAGCGGTTGCCCGAGCTCAATTGACAAATACACCGGCTGTATTTTGGTTGAACAAAGAGCGTGCTCATGACATTGAATTGATTAAAAAGGTCAACAAGTACCTCCCTAATTACGATACCAGTAGTTTAGAAATTAATATAATGGCGCCGGCAGAAGCTACCCGTTTTTCACTGGAGCGTGTTAAGGAGGGGAAAGACACTATCTCAGTGACCGGTAATGTCCTCAGAGATTACCTGACAGACCTGTTTCCGATACTTGAATTGGGGACTAGTGCCAAGATGCTTTCAATTGTGCCCCTAATGAATGGTGGCGGATTATTTGAAACCGGCGCCGGAGGGTCGGCGCCGAAACACGTGCAACAGTTTGAAGAAGAGAACCATTTGCGTTGGGATTCTTTAGGTGAGTTCATGGCCTTAACGGCATCGTTGGGGCATTTGGCAGAGGTTACCGGCAATGAATGGGCCCAAGTACTATCCAATTCATTAGATAGGGCTATTGGCGAGTTACTAGGCAATAATAAGTCTCCTTCTCGTAAGGTCAATGAATTGGATAACCGAGGCTCCCATTTCTACCTAACCATGTACTGGGCCCAAGCGCTGGCGGAGCAAACTATTATCGAGGAGCTGCAGGAGAGATTTAAACCAGCGCTAGCGCGATTAGTGTCCAACGAAGAGAAGATAGTTGAGCAGTTGAACGCAGTTCAAGGAGTACCAATGGACATCGGCGGATACTATAAACTCAATCCTGGCCTTGCAGCTGCCGCTATGAGGCCTAGTGTCATATTTAACGATATATTAGAAAATATTTAACTTAATATTTCCTCAAGTTGCTAAAAGTACGCGGCTATTTCAGGAGCGAGTAACTTTTTGTACTAACAGCAACCTATTCCTTACCTTTAAAGGTGTTGCCACGCTTTTTCTACTAAAAGATTCCTTATAATAACTTCTTGTTGGCCGACTCCGGATATTCCAAATCATCACAAATATGTTATGACTAAAACACTATCGATTCGACCCTATAGAATGGCTCTGGCGTTCGATGACTTATAAAAAAGCAACCGTTGTTAGGATGATGAGGCCATAGAGTTCGGCACAGTAATTGAGGCATATTTTCTAGAATAGTAAGGTTTCCTCAACGCCGAATTGAAACCCCGATTCCGAATTGATCGATTTCAACCAGCACTTTCTGAATCTCGGTGACATCGATGGGAGCCATTGAGGAGGAATCATGTTGGCCAAATAGATATACCTTGAGTGCTTCGCGACGCCGAGCCGGCAGGCTAGCCATTGCAGAGTCGAAACCCTGAGGGACGAAAATGCTAACTACATCAACCTTATTGCCCACCGATTGCACGAACTGTTGCTTGCTAGAGTACCACTGGGATTTGGTTGCCGGGAAACTGTCCACAATCTCCTGGTCGTAAACGAAAATGATATCAATCTCGGTAATGATGATCGAGTTCGGATCGAGTTGGGAGGAAATAAAAATCGACTCGACCCCTGCCGCCTGGGAAGTATGGGCAGCTAGAGAAACCAGCACAAAAAAAATTGTCTTATTTATAATAAGGTATTTTCTCATAGCAAAGAAAAAGGCCAGAAGGGAAGTTTCCCGCTGGCCTTGGTTGTTTAATACTCGAAACTAGACTAATTTTCTTCGGTTTCAACTTCACCAGTGGTTTGGGTTCTAGGTGAGCCGTCACCGTTAAATCCCATGGATTCGTAGCGCCTCCATCCGGCCAGAATCCCTACTAGACCATGATTACCCTCATGACAGGCATACTCAAAAACAGGGTCGGCAGAGCGGCGAAGAGGCATCTTCGCGGACCAGGATACATCCCAGGATTGAGGATCGGTGACAGTAAAATCGTAGTCGAGAGTGTTCTCGTCGACCCAGTTGATCCGCTCTTCAACCATTGCTTGGTCAGACATGCCGCGCAGGTTGTAATTGTGGTACCAGTGCTGGGTATTAATCACCAAGGTATCGCCGTCCCAATGGGCAATGGAATCGCCTTCCCATTTCAATTGTTTGGTATGGTGCTCGCTATTAAGACGAATAATTCGGGCAGTGTGAACCATTTCATTGAGAATCATGATGTGTTCTTTGGTCTGCACAATCTGCATGTTGTTGTTGTAGGAGCCGGGAATCAATGGTGGTCCTCCCACAAATCCAGTCAGACACCGGTCCACAGTGGTGCGACCTTCCGGTCCAGCACTTTCGAAGATCATCTGTCCGTACTGTTGGCGGCGCTGACGGCCAAACTGATTAGACGGTGGAGTGCGACCATTAGGAGGATCGTAGATCAGCGAGGTTCGACGGTCCGCAATAGTTTGATTACCACGCTCGTACCAGAAATTATTGTAGGAAATCACACCGGGTGGATAACCAGCACCACCAACTGAATCGATAATCAAATCGCGATTCTGACGCCGATTCTCGAATTCTTCCCATTCCTTGGCTTGTTCGGGAGTAAGAACTTCCAATTGTTCTAACTCTCTGGGGCGATTCAACGGGGTAATCGTCCTGAACGTGTAGGTGCCTTGAAAATCGGGATATCCGTACTCAGTACGCGGGATGTCTGAGGATTGGGCTGTAACGAGTGGAGCTACCAATATACTGACAAGTGTTACCGACAGTATGGTTATGGCCCTGTTTTTCATTTTAATCTCCAGCGTTTGTTTTGATCTAATACTGACTGTGACACATCATCTGTAACCTAGTCGATCGAAATTACGTTTATTTCAGCGAATTTTCAAGGGCAAAATAGTTACCTTTTGTGCCAGAAATGGCTACTGTTCGTATTGTATGGGGCGCGGGAAATTTGCCTGAGCACCTGGTGTGAGGTGTTCTGGAACCAAATTGAATTGCTCCGGTAGCTGGTTTATTCTTCGGGACCTCTTCAAACAAGCGAAAGCAGAACCTAGTATGGGGAAAGAAGGTAGGCGAAATCGTAGGAAATTAGTGGCACAGGAAGCACAATCTAGCCTATTGCCGGTGCACCAAGTGGCTTTTGCTCTTGGCAATTCCAAATTGCCTCTTGTCTTTATTGCTGCGCTACTCCTTTTATGCCTTACCTCGAGGGTGCAGCAGAATAGCGTCTTGCTGTGGTCTTTTGTAGCGGCAACCGGTGGGCTGGTGTCCTGGTTGGGCTGGTTATTATTTCAGTTGAATAGAGACAGAATTCCTCGCGCGTTCAATATTGTCGTGCGACCACAACATTATGTGCAGGCGATGGTACAAGTTAGCCTGTTTGCCTATTGGGGGTTTTTCTGGCGCCCAGTATACGATCATGCCTTGTTAATCTTAGCTCAGATTTTATTTGCATATACCTTCGATATATTGCTGACCTGGTCTCGGCAGCGCGACTACGTTCTGGGCTTCGGTCCTTTCCCCATCATCTTGAGTATCAATTTATTTCTCTGGTTCAGGGACGATTGGTTCTATATGCAATTTCTCATGATAGCAGTTGGGTTCATGGGGAAGGAATATCTACGTTGGCAGCGTGAAGGACGCAGCGTGCATATCTTCAACCCGTCCGCTTTTGCGCTTGGCTTGTTTTCGCTAGTACTGATTCTTACTAATACCACCAGTCTTACCTGGGGGCAGGAAATCGCTTCTACTCTTACTCTGGCTCCAAATATCTATACCTTTCTATTTTTGATCGGGCTAGTGGTGATGTATTTCTTTTCCATCACTCTTGTAGCAGGCATGGCGGCAATTAGCCTTTTCGGGCTCAGTGCCATCTATAGTTCTGCCGCTGGCGTACCCTATTTTCTTGATTCAGAAATTCCGGCCGCGGTGTTTCTCGGTCTCCACTTACTGATCACGGACCCTTCTACTTCTCCCCGAACACCGCTTGGGAAAACTATATTTGGTATGTTGTACGGGCTGGGGGTTTTCGGTCTCTATACCTTGTTGGGCAATGTCGGAGTACCCACTTTTTACGATAAGCTTCTATGTGTGCCGCTGCTCAATTTAAGCGTTATTGCCATTGATCGGGCAGTGAGTTCCATCAATTTTCAACAACTGCCGAATATATGGCGATCCGACTGGATGAGTGGTCGCGCCAATCTGGCTCACATGAGCATTTGGATTGTAGTATTTGCTGCCATGACCCTGCTGGGCAAGACCGATGGTAAACACACTGGTGACAGTCTCCCATTCTGGGAACAGGCGTGTACCGAGGATCTGCCTAACGCTTGCTACCGCTTGGTGCAGCTTAAGACAACCTACTGCGATGACAATTCTGCGTGGGCCTGCAATGAGCTAGGTATCCATTATCGTGTAGGGGGAATAGTTGTACCGGATACAGAGCAAGCATTTGGCTTCTTTACCCAAGCTTGCGAACTGAAATTTAAGGCAGCTTGCGCTAACCTGCTGGATAACGGTCTGGCTTTAAGAGATGTCCCTCACGAGTTGGACTTGCGGTTGCTATTAAGAGAGGGTGGACTGAATCTGATGAATGAGTCGCTGGATGACCTTTATGCCCGCGCCTGTAATCATGACTGGATATTCGCCTGCGCGGCAGCTGGCAACAAGAATCGTTTATGACCAACGAGCGGATATTCCTGTGAAAACTTCTCAAGCTTCTTCACGAAAAGTGCAGGGTCACACAGTTGGTTTAACTGTAATGACGCTTATTATTCTCGTTATCGCGTTTTGGATGAGCCGACAGAGTTCGCTGTTACAGATGAGCACTTCAAACGAGTTGCCATATGTTATTCCAGCCCTCGATGGGTTTCTCAGCAACGCTTGGTTTCTGCCCGACGACGATATGCTGGGTTTCGTGGAAATTCCCGCCGGTTCATTTATCATGGGTAGTAATCCCGTAATTGATCGCTCGGCTTACGAAAATGAACGTTGGTCCAATTTAAGTCGACAGGGATCAGTCGATCTGCCTGTTTTCTATATAAGCCGCTTCGAGACAACTGTTGCCCAATTCTTTGCTTTCGCCGAGGACACTGAGTTAACCGGGTACAGCATTGGTACAAATGTATCGGGTAATTACCCCATTACTGGCGTTACTTGGCCTGAAGCCCTCGCATACGGCCGCTGGTTGGAACGGCGCCTTCGTGAATCCCCTACAACTCCTCCGGCTATTCGACAGTTATTGAATAACGGTGGACGGGTAACGCTCCCCAGCGAGGCCGAATGGGAAAAAGCCGCCCGTGGCACTGATGGAAGGGTTTTTACCTGGGGGTCGCAATCCCAAACTGGCTTTTCAAACTTTAATGCTGACTCGATCAGTCCTGTCGGATCATTCTCCTGTCCTGGGTGTGCGCACGGGTTGTCTGATATGGCCGGCAATGTTTGGGAACTTACCCGGAGTCCGCTGCAGGACTATCCATATGATCCGGCTGACGACGCGGCTGATTTAACTAAAGATGCACTGTATGTAATGCGAGGCGGTTCCTACACTGACGCCATGAACAATGTGCGTACTGCTGTCCGGGGCGCTGTGGATCCGGGTGTTCGAACTGACAATATCGGCTTCCGTGTGGTTATCAGTGAACTTTAATGGTAATTATCAGTTCTGCGGAAACCTTTCTTCTGGGTACATTAACTTTACGAAGAGTAGCTTAGGATCAATTTTTTTCCGGGAGAGCAAAGGTCAGGATCAGATTTCCACCCCTGCGTCCTCTTGAGCCACCTCCTGATGCTACAGAAACATATTCCTGACCATCGATGGCGTACACAGCCGGTGAGGCAAAAACGCCGGATCCGGTGTTGAATTTCCAGTATTCTTCTCCGGTTTCAGCGTCGAAGGCGTAGAAATAACCAGCTGTGTTACTTCCTGCGCCGACAAATACTAGGCCACCGTCGGTAACGACCGGACCAGCTTGGCCATAACCTTCGAAGATCTGCCTCCAGATCAACTCGCCGCTGGTCGGATCGTAGGCCGAGAAATAACCCTTCGGATCCCGACCAGAATTAAAAGGTTGGTCTATGGCAGCCACATACAGTAGGCCTGTTTTCTCACTAAAGGCTAACGGTCCGTAACTGGAGCCACCGCCCATACCCGGAGCAAAAATTTGATTCGGTCCTAGTGGGGTAAACTGTTCAACTAAAGTATTTACTTCCATGTGTTGAGCTGGAATATCGGTTGGAAACACCGGGGAAACTGGTTCCATTCGATCGCCATTTGCCTTGTGAGGTATAGGCTGAGTTGGCCATGGTTCTTCACCTTCAAGGTCGGTTTCGGTAGGAACTGGAGTTTCAAGAATTGGATGCACTGGTTGTCCGTTTTCTCGGTTAAGAATATAGAGCCAACTATTTTTGTTTGCTTGAGCGAGAGCCTTAACGGTTTCCCCGTTTACCTCCATGTTGAATAGCACGGGTTGATTACCGTCGTCGTAATCCCAGACATCGTGATGTACTTGTTGGTAGTACCACTCCAGTCTACCTTCATCCAATGTTAAGGCGATGATCGAATCGGTAAAAAGATTCATGCCGTCGCGCTTGGTGCTGTCACCAAAGGGATTGCCAACGGCAAAATACACCAGGCCTAGTTCTGGATCGATGGAAGGAGTTTCCCATATGCCACCACCATTGCGTTCACCGCCAATCCAAGTTGGGCCAGCAATTTCCCAGCCCTGATCATTTTCATCCTGGGGAACAGTATTAAAATGCCATAGTATTTCTCCGGTCTGATCGTCAATAGCCAGCACATAGCCGCCTGCGATATGACTTTCACTGCGGGTAGTACCTATATAGATGACGTCGTTATAGAGTTGCGGAGCCGTAGTGAACCAGTAACCCGCCGAGATGGCTGTTTCGATAGTGGGGTCTTTCAGATGAAGTACATCTAGGATAACCGAGGCTTGTCCATTATCACCGAATCCTTCAAGTGGCTCACCAGTTTTTGCATCTAGTGCGAACATGAAAGACCCGGCTGCCGTGTAAACTACGCCTTCATCGTAAACCACCCCTCGATGCCTGAAAATATAACCCTCACGTCGACCGCCTCCTAGTAATCGTGTAACGTCATAGGACCAGATAAGATGGCCGTTTCGAGCGTCTAACGCATAGACGCTTCCCCGCGAATCGGTGACATACATAATCTCGTCGACGATGACAGGTGTGGTCTGATTGCTTACCCCGTCGATTACGCCATGTTGGAATAACCACGTTGGTGTTAGAGTTGCGACATTTTCTGGTGTGATCTGGTCGGTAGGTACGGACCGTGATCCATAAAGGTTGAAGTTATGTAGCGGCCATTCCAGGTCAGGAACCGATGACAGTCTATTTTCTGCGGGCTTCATAGCATCGTCGGTGGTTGCAATAGAAATCAATCTGGTATCGTCCTCTTGTGAACAACCCACAAAAATAGCTAACAGGCTCGCCACCAAGAAAGCGAATTTGGTCTTGGAAATAACTTTGTATAGCATCAGCTTACTCCACTGTTCTGATTAAGGGTGACGAGGCTTCTTCGTGCTCATTTACTGACTCTGCTCTATCATGTATTCCACTAGGGCTTTGAGATCCTCATCGCTACAGATTATGCACAAACCACGTGCTGGCATGACGCCGTTTAGGCCCTCAATAGTGTTCTTTACAAGTGTATTCATACCTTTCTCCAGCCGAATTTCCCATTCTATCGTTTCTCCGACTATGGGTGCATGAGCCTGCCCTGTGCCATGACAGGCATAACAGGTTGATTGGTAAGTAGCGGCAGCATCGAAATTTCCAGACTCGGCTGCTATCACGTACTGGAAAGCACAAATAGTTGCTACCAGGGCAAGATTTTTAATCAGTTGGGTTTTGGGCATTGTACTTATTCTTGTTAGTAGCGCTTTCGGACAATATTAAAAAAATCTATGAACTTTTGCATATGTTTGCTGTTTTGAGAAATCACCAGTGAGTGGTCACCACCCGGAATCTCTGCATAAACGTGTTGCATGCCGAGGTTCTGCATTTGTTTGATCCAACGCCGTGTGAGGGTAACCAGCCCGTCTTCATCTCCTTGTAAGACAAAAATAGGAATATGCTTGATTCTTTCTAAAGTAGCTCTGATGTCGAGGTCTTGCTCTGGAGCCGGAGCTGCGACACCGAGCCCGGCAAATAAACCTGGGTACTTAGCGGCAATATGGTAGGTTCCGGCACCGCCCATTGAATGGCCCCATAAATAGATGCGGTTATCATTGACATTGAATTCATCTCGCACCAGGCTCAGCACTTCCATTACATCCTGTTCGCTGTATTTTGAATCCTGTCGATCTTCAGTTTCTCTTGAGCCATACCAGCCGCGTCGGATATACCCAAGCGGAGTAGCCACGATGTAGCCATTAGCCTCAGCCTCATCAAGAAATCCATGGTATCCCATTAGCCAATCATAAGTTCTGCCAAGGCCATGCAGTGAAATAATTAAAGGTGCCGGGTTTCCCTCGTTATAGCTAGAAGGAATAAATAGAGCATAGGGGATAGTTTCGCCAGTGGGCGGAAACGCGTATGTTCGGTGTTGAACACGCGTATCTACAATATTGCTTTCATCATCGCTAGCTTGACGGTCGGCTAGTGCTCCTGAACTGAAAAAAATCAGTATAGGGGTTAAGACTATTGTTAGCAGTTTTTTCACCTTCTATTCCTCGTGTGTTTTTCCCCAGGGGGATCGGGAGCATAAACGATCTTATGGAGGAGTCAAAGTGCGCTGGGAAACGTATTCGACTTCCGGCGAACTATTATTCGCGATTTAGTTCACGAGTTGTAAATTCCATGATTCTACCCGTTCCGTAATATCGTGATCAGTCCAGTCAAATTTCAAAGGTGTTAACGTGATATAACCTTGTTGATAAGCATAGGTATCGGTACTACTGTCTAAAGACTGCACGACAATTCGCTGTCTCTCATACACCGAGCGCTCGCCAGTCTGTTCCACTAGCTCATAATGGGAAGTTTGTAAATAGGAATCTCCCATGGGCATGATTTTTACACCTTGTAACTCGCCGCTTGGAATATTTATCGAAATCAGCGTACCTTCCGGAGCTCCCGACTCTCTGTAGTGCTTCACTAATTGGGCGGTGAACCGAGCAGAGGCAACGGTATCAACGTCTGTTACATCCTGTGAGACAGCTATGGCAGGCACCCCATGCAATAGACCTTCCATCGCTGCGCCCACTGTGCCGGACAGATGGGATATGTTGCCAACGTTGGCGCCACGATTGATTCCAGATACTACTAGGTCGAACGGATCGGCCTTGCCGAGCTCCACAAGCCCAAAGCGAACTGCATCGGAAGGCCTGCCAGCCACTGCGTATCCCAGAGATTCACCATTCTGATAGATGTGCTCGACAATTAATGGACCACCATCGGTAGAATGGCTGCTGCCGGACTGGTTATCCGCAGGTGCCGAAATGATGACCTCAACTTCGGGTAGAGCGGCCAGTTCCTCTTTCAAGGTATGCAATAAGGGCGAATTGATACCATCGTCGTTGGACAAGAGGATTCGATAGGGTTGTGCGACAACACTTGAGCTTGTTTGAAGAAAAATCAGTAGAAACAGGGCGTGTGCCAAACTACTCATTACTTTATTGATAAGACTATTATCTGTTAAGGTCATATGTGCACCTCAGAGGGTTGATAGCTTCACGATAGCATTATTTCTGTGCCTGATTCGACAACTTTGTATACACACAATAGAATGCTTTCGCTTCTGTGGTAGTACCTACCATTTTACAAAAACAAGATAGTGCATGGGTACTCTAAACCTACAGTTAATCTCGTTACTCAATTATAGAATAAGCGCTAGGCCAATCAGAGGGGGGCTATATTACAAAGGTTTCATAAGTGGCGCTAGGTTCTATTGGTAAAGTTATGACCATTGAATCCGCACTGAGGCTAAGTAGAATTGTGCGCTCGTGAGAAAGAATAGAGATTTTTTGCTAGTTTTTTGGTATTAGATGTAAAACTGAAGTACTGTAAGCAGGACAAAATGCAACTTTCAGGGAATCAATTAATTCAGTTCTGATTTAATGTGTTAAACGTAAAAACAAGAACAAAAATGATAGTAATTAAAAGAGGAATGTTTTCATGAGCAGATTAAACAATTTAATAGAAAAAGTCCGCGAAAATCTCCGAGATTATGCCTGGCTTTTGTTCAGAGTATTCGTTTCAGCGATGTTTATTACTCACGGCTCCGCCAAGCTATTAGGTGAAAATCCACAACCCTTCACGGGAGGCGGCATGACAACAGTCAACATCGGAGAACTAATTTCAATTCCTATGCCTTTCGAGATAAACGCGTTGTTTCTCGCTGGCAGTATAGAGTTAGTGGGCGGTGCCTTGATACTAATTGGATTATGGACTCACCTGGCAGCCCTTATAGCTGCTTTAGAGATGGTAATGGCCTACTTAATTGCTCATCTCGCCTGGTTTCCGACGATAAATAACGGCGAGTTAGCTGCCATGTATTTTTTCTCATTTTTGATAATTTTTTGTATAGGACCAGGGGAAATTAGTTTGGATGCTTGGCTCGAAGCACGAAAATCTACCGATGGTGAAGAAGAATCTGCCGGTGGTGAAGAAGAATCTACCGATGGTGGCGAAGAATCTGCCGAGGGTGGTGAAGAATCTGCCGGTGGTGGCGAAGAACCTGCCGGTGGTGAAGAAGAATCTACCGGTGGTGAAGAAGAAAAGGGGAATACGCCATAAGAACATATTGAAGGTCTATTTAGACGCCAAATTGGCCGTTTTTTGGGGCTAGAATCGTCAATAATGGGTTGGGTAATGATCTGGTTTGTCCTTTATAGAAGGTTATCAAGTCATACTCTTACTTTGTTAGTGTAGAGTGTCTAATTTGCTACTTCTTTCCAAACAAATAGGCGGGTAGCTAACACGTAACTGACAACTAGCCAGACGGCAATACCAATCAAGCTGGGCATAATTGCCAACAGTGAAACACCTTCGTTGGCAATGTCCCGCATACCGGTAGACACAAAACTGAGAGGCAGTACGTTAGCTACCGGTTGCACGAATTCAGGCATTGATTCTATTGGGTAGAACACCCCTGAAAGAAAGATCTGAGGGAAGATGACGATATTTCCTATCATAATCGCAGCTTGTTGAGTTTTGGCGATACTGCCAAGACAAAAGCCGAGGTTAAGAAAAATAAATGTGCCGAGGATCACGACGAAAAAGAACGCAGCAAAGCTACCAATAATCTGCACATCCAATACTAAAATGGCAAATGTAATAAGCACGACTAGTTGGGTTAACACGATAGTCGTTCTTGCTAGCACTATTGCAGTAATGAAATCTTTTGGTTGAATAGGAGTGACGAATAAACGTTTCAGAATTCCCTTGCGCCGAAATTCAATTATGTTGTAGCCGCTGCCGGCGATACTTAGCTGCATTAATGTAAACGCCATCAGTCCGGGGAGGAGAAAATCTAGGTAGCTCTGAGAACGGGCTTGAACATCTTCGATGATAAGGCTGAACATTGGTTCGGTTTCGCGAAATTCTCGCTCAATTTCAATTAGGGTTTGCTCAAGTAACGGCATGACGAGGCTCAGCTGCGCCAGCTGCGCCGCGTCAACTAATATTCTTAGTTCTACGCTCTGCCGATCCAGATTAGCGGTATTAAAAATTTCCGGAATCACCAGTACCATGGTTTGATCGCCTTCCTCTAGTTCAGAACGCAAAAGACCCTCTGTGCCTATGGTTACATTAAAGACTAGACTGTCTTTAAGCTGTTGGACAAAATCCGCAGCGACAACCGAGTCCGATTCATTGACAACGCCGATATCAAGAGGTTCTTGTTGACCATTGTTCACAAACCCGAAGACGGTCATGAAGATAATCGGGAAAAACAGGCTGAAGAAAATCGACTGTCGATCTCGTAGGAAGATCATCAGGAATACCTTGGATAAATGCAGTTGCAGTTTACTGAGTATCACTTTTTTCAATCCCTGAGAGCGTGTCCGGTTAGTACAAGAAAGACATCTTCAAGGTTCCCGTGTAGTGGCGCTTCCGGCGGTTCAGGAGCATGTAGCAGTATCAAGTTCTGTGGTGTGCCTTCCGCGACGATTTTGCCATGGTCCATGATAGCAATACGGTGACAGAGGGACTCCGCTTCTTCCATATTGTGCGTTGTTAACACAATGGTCATGCCGTTGTTATTTAGATCCTGAACTAAATCCCAGATATTTCGTTTCGCCTGAGGATCGAGACCAGTCGTCGGTTCATCCAGAAACAGCACCTTCGGTTCATTTACCAGTGCACATGCAATCGAAAAGCGTTGTTTTTGGCCACCGGACAAATTTGCAGGTTTAGCTTTTGCCTTATCCAGCAATTGTACTTTCTCTAACAAGGTAGTGGGATCGATGTCGCGGCTATAAAGGGCTCCGAAGAGAGTTAGTAGTTCAACAAGAGATAAATTATCGAAGTACTCACTGGCCTGCAATTGTACGCCTATGATTTCCTTTATCTTGAAGGGATACGATTGCACATCAATGCCATCAATTGTCGCATGCCCTCCATCAATGTCATTAAGTCCTTCGAGCATTTCCAGCGTGGTTGTTTTGCCGGCGCCATTCGGACCGAGAATGCCAAATACCTCGCCCATTTCGATGAGCAGGGAGACGTTATCAACGGCGCAAAAGGTTTCGTTTTTGTTGTCTGGTAGTGGGTAGGTCTTCGTGAAATTCTCGATTTCGATGATTGGCATAAAATGCTTTGCTTAAACTTCCTGTTTTAGTCACCCTGCAGGTTTTCCGAAGCAGCGTACTTTATCTTATTAAAAGAATTAGGACTATTAAATGTTCAGTTTGACGGGTTTTGTATGATGAGAGCTACATTAATTACATACCGGTGTAGCCCGGTCCGTATATTATTTTACCCGGTCGTCTGCCTGTGTGCCGACCTTGTTCTACGACGACCTGTCCATTGACTAATACGAACTTTATACCGATGGCATATTGGTGTGGTTCTTCGAAAGTTGCCTTGTCGATAATCTCATCGGCGTCAAATATGGCGATGTCGGCGTAATATCCTTCGGTAAGCAGCCCGCGGTTATGAATGCCAAGCCGACGGGCGGTCTGGCTGCTCATTTTTCGCACCGCGTCTTCCAGGGTAAGTACAGCGCGTTCTCGCACGTAATGCCCCAATACCCTGGCGAATGTGCCGTATTGGCGGGGATGCGGTGTTCCTTCTCCGAATATACCGACCGGACCATCTGAACCAATCGCGGTAACCGGGTGCTGCATTATTCGATCTACATCGTCCGTGTTAATGGCGTGATAAACCGCCGTTGCTCCTCCACCTTTGAGGATTTCGAAGACTACCTCGGAAGCGTTCTCCGGCGTCGGATTCATGCCTGCCTCGACGGTGAGCTCCGCTAGATTCTTACCAGTCATGGACGGATCCCAAGTGTTGCGGGAAATAAATATGTTCCTGGGGTCACCGCCCCCACGATCGTAGAGAATCTTCAGCACAACTTCATTCTTAATGGCGGCACGAGTTTCTGGACTTTCAATACGTTCCAGCATACGGACACGACCTCCCTCCTGTGCCCATTGTGGAATTAAAGCGTTGATGCCGGTTTGAGAAGCTGTGTAAGGATATTGATCGATAGTGATATCGATACCACGCTCACGGGCTTGGTCAACTAGTCGTAAACTCTCAACCGATGATCCCCAGTTTTCGACACCAATAACTTTATGGTGAGTCATTTGTACAGGGATGCCGCTCTCTTCACCGATGCGAATGGTTTCATTAACTGAGTCGATCAGCTGAGCAGCTTCTTCTCGCATATGAGAGATGTAGATGCCGCCGTGTTTGGCAGCAACTTTGGATAACTCGATAACTTCTTCAGTGGACGCGAAACTACCGGGCACGTAAAACAATCCGGTAGAAAGGCCCAATGCGCCGTGTTGCATGGCCTGCTGAACCATATCCTTCATTTGCTCTAATTCATCCCGAGTTGGGTCGCGATCTTCCGCTCCGATAATCTGGGACCGGATAGTTCCGTGCCCTACAAAGATCCCCCAGTTCGGGCTTATCTGCTTATCGAGTATGGTCTGGTAATGTTCGTCAACAGGAAACGGTGAAGTTCCATCATTGCCTTCGGTAAGAGTGGTCACTCCTTGCAGCAAGGCGCTCTCAGCATTGGGCACATCCAAAATTCCACGCAGAGCATGGGTATGGGGATCGATAAAACCTGGGGCCACAATAAGCCCATTCGCATCGATAACCTGACTGCCGGTGTCGGATGACAAGTCACCAATGCGGACAATACGTTCACCATTGATAGCGACATCTGCCTCATACCAAGGATTTCCCGAACCATCAATGACTCTGCCATTGCTGATGATAATGTCATAGCTGTTTTGGGAATAAGCATGACTTGTTCCCAAGGCCAGCAGCAATGTCAACAGACGATACACGCGCTTTCTTTACCTATGGCTACCAAATTCTTATGCGTTCTTCTGGAGGCAGATATAAATCATTTTCCGGAGTTACATCGAAAGCCTCGTACCATTCGTCGAAATTTCGGACGACACCATTTACTCGAAACTCCGAGGGTGAATGAGGATCGGAAGTAAGACGCTGGATTAGGGCCTCTTCACGATACTTACCTTGCCATACCTGAGCCCAAGCTAGGAAGAAGCGTTGATCACCGGTGTAGCCGTCTATAATTGGAGCTTCTTCACCATTGAGGGATATCTTATAGGCGCGGTACGCTAACGATAGACCTCCTACATCGCCGATGTTCTCACCCAGTGTGAAGTTTCCGTCGATAAAGTAACCAAGCACTGGTTCAAACTTACCATACTGCGTTGCTAGAGCTGCCGTGAGCACTTCGAAATTGGTACGGTCTTCCTCCGTCCACCAGTTACGTTGGATTCCAGCAAAATCAGATTTTGAACCCTGGTCGTCGAAACCATGGCCCATTTCATGGCCAATAACTGCACCAATGCCGCCGTAGTTAACCGCAGGGTCAGCCGCTGGATCGAAGAACGGAGGTTGCAGAATACCGGCTGGGAACACGATTTCGTTAAAGGACGAGTTATAGTATGCGTTTACCGTTTGGGGAAGCATACCCCATTCCTCCCGATTCGTTGGATACCCTAGCCTACTGATTTCGTCCTGGTAATAATACTCACGTACGGTTTGTGCATTCTGGAAAAGGTTTTCTCGAGTAATATCGATAGAAGACAGATCTTTCCACTCATCTGGATAGGCTATCTTAGGGCGAAAGAACTCCAATTTTTTATTTGCTTCTTCTTTGGTAGTAGAACTCATCCAGTCGGTTTCTTCGATACTCTGGGCGAGTGATGTGCGCAAATTCTCTACCAGTTGGTTCATCTGCTGTTTGGCTGATTCAGGGAAATGACGCTCCACGTATAGCTGACCGACCGCTTCACCTAAACTGTTCAACGCGCCGACTCGTCGCACACCCCTCTCCCAACGTTGACGTTGTTCCGGTACGCCATTGAGTGTTGTGGAATAAAAATAAAATGCTTCCTCGTCGACTTCCTCTGAGAGCACGCTTGCATTATCGACGATGAATCTATAGGTCATGTAACTCTTCCAATCATCGACAGGTAGTGTATTTACAAGATCGATAATGGGATACATGGCGCTAGGATACGAAACATTTAGGTCTTCAAGATTCTGAATACCAGCTGCCCCAAAGTAAGCATCCCAATTAAAGCCTGGATATTCAGCCACGAAGTCTGCATAGGTCATCGGGTTATAAGTCAGGTCTCGATCGCGGCGCTGATCCCGTGGCCAGATATGTTCCGCAATCTGAGTCTCCAATGCTAATAGCCTATTCGCTTTCTCGGTCGTGTCTTCGAAATTTGCAAAATCCAGAATACGGGCAATATGAGCAACGTACTCGTCTCGCACATTCTCGTACTGCTCGGTATCAACCAAGTAATAATCTCGGTCAGGCAAACCCAATCCGCCCACTGACAGAACCAGCTGGTGACGATCCGGATTACTGCGATCAGCCCCCACATAAAACCCAAAAGGGCTTGCGGTATTTTCAATCGTGGCACGACCAAATCCTGCGATAAGCTCTTCCTGTGTGTCTATTTCGTTCAGTGTAGCAAGCCCAGGAATTAGAGGTTGGACACCGAGTCGGTTCAGAGTCTCGGTTTCCATATAACTAAGGTAATAGTCACTGATCTTCTGTTCCATAGAACCTACCGCTGGTTCGGCAGAAGATAAATCGTTGATTATGACACGCACGCGTTGGTCAGAACGATCTTGGAGAACAGTAAAGGAGCCATAGCTACTGCGATCAGAAGGCAGGTTAAAGTTATCAAGCCACATTCCGTTTGCGAAGCGGAAAAAGTCATCGCCGGGTTGTACGTTGGAATCTTGACTACTGAGGTCTATTCCAAAGTTCCCCAGTTCTGGATTTGATGGTGTGGCGGCTGCCACTTCAGTAGCAGCATCTGCCACCGCGTCGGACACTGGCATTGGAGAAGTGGTTTCCTCGTTACCACAGGCAACAAGAAAAGCGCAAGACAAAAGCATAGAAAACCTGACCGACGATGTCATTATGAGACCTCCAACCCTATACAAATAGAACATTAACCGGAGAGTATACCTGAATTGTAATCTTTAATAGGGCGCTAAAAGCAAAGAAAAAGTCTCACCCTTATAATTGCTGTAGGTTGCCTGTAATATGCGATAAGGCAATCAGCTCAGTTATATGGGAGGGCGTTTGGCTCCATGATGAATATACTCAACAAAACTGTCACCACTGCTTGTGCGGCTTTACTAGCTTGGGCGTTGATTCCGTCAGCATTCGGTCAGGAAAATGTGGCCCCTAATGGTATTGCCGACAATCGTGAGCGTGCCTATGCATTCACTGGCGCGAATATTTATCAAGCCGATGGATCCATCATGGACAGTGGTACTCTGTTAATTCGTGCAGGACGTATCATTGAGGTAAATGAAAATAATTCTGTTCCGGACGGTTTTTTCGAAATTGACTTGTCTGGGCGCTATATTTATCCCGGACTAATTGATATTTACACTGATTACGGGATACCTGAACTTGAGCGCGAAGATAATAACGGGGCAGCTGAAAATCTTTTCCCAAGTGACCGGGCATTCAACGTCAATGACGCTATACGTTCTAACTTTCGCGCCAGCACGGTATTTACGCATGATGAAGAGGAGCGCGCAAAATATCGAGAGTTAGGCTTCTCTTCAGTCCTCAGCCTGCGCCCTGACGGTATCGCACGTGGCACATCTGCCCTGATTACTCTGGGAAACAAGAATGCAAATGAGTCAATTGTGGCACCGGACTCTGCCGCACATTATTCGCTGGATAAAGGATCCTCGGCTCAATCTATGCCCTCTTCCCTAATGGGTGCTTTTGCTTTATTGAGACAGACTTATCTTGACGCTCAGTGGTTCGATAGCCAGAATCCGAGGCCATTTACAGATGATTCCCTGGAAGCGTGGATCCGGACTCAAGAGCTTCCCCAGATAATGGAAGCAGGCAACTGGCAGGAAGCATTAACTGCAGACCGCATTGGTGACGAGTTCAATACCCAGTACTTGCTTAAGACAGCTGGCGACAGCTATCGTCACGCAGACTTGATTAAAGACACTGGCGCGACTCTCATTGTGCCAATAGATTTTCCTGAGGCTCCAAGAGTGGATGATACTCTCACGGCTGACGAAGTTTCTTTGGAAGATCTTAAGCATTGGGAACTGGCCCCCTTTAACGCGCCTATTCTTGCTGAAAATGACATTCCGTTCGCTATTACTTCGAGTGGTGCTAAAGCCGATTTTTGGAATAATCTGCGCACAGCAGTCAAAAATGGGCTGCCCCAAAACCAGGCTATTGATGCCATCACCCGCATACCAGCGGACGCATTGGGGTTAACCGAATTAGTGGGGCAATTGACCCCTTTGGCGTTAGCCAATTTCATCGTTACCACTAAACCGCTGTTTACAGAAGGCTCCCTTATTCTCGAGAACTGGATACAGGGTGAGCGCTATGTGATTAATTCTAACTACGATGATCGAGAGGGAGTCTACGAATTAGTAATAGAAGATCAGGACTTTCAGTTGGAGCTTAGCTTTAATGAAGGACACCCATTGGCAGAATTAATATTATTCGATGGAGAGTCCCGGCAGGTTAACCTTGATCTTACCGATGATCTTATTTCTCTAAGTTTTGTGATAGATAACGAGGGCAATAGAACAAGACTTAGTGGTTGGCCGGAAGGGAATGGCTGGCGTGGCACTGGGCGCGCTCCAAACGGAGCCTTGGTGGATTGGCGGCTCATCCGCAGTGGAAATTTGGAAGCAGAAGAAACTGGGTCAGGTAGCGACGAGCTCGCGGAGTTGCCAAGTCCGGTCCTGTACCCCTTCTCTGCATATGGGCGGCAGGCAGTTCCTGAGCAGCAGGACTTTCTCGTTCGTGGCGCAACTGTCTGGACCAATGAGGACGAAGGTGTAGTCGTTACCGATGTGTTGGTTCTTGATGGTCGCATAGCAGAAGTAGGTGATGATCTCTCTGCCGGTGGTACGCCTATAATCGAGGCTGCCGGCAAGCACTTGACTCCAGGCATCATCGACGAGCATTCGCATATTGCACTCTTCAATATAAACGAAGGCCAAGCCAACTCTAGTATGGTGCGGATGAAGGATGTAGTAAATTCTGAAAACATTAACATCTACCGCAATTTGGCTGGGGGAGTCGTTGCAGCACAGTTGTTACATGGTTCTGCTAATCCAATTGGTGGACAATCAGCTATTATCAAGATGCGTTGGGGAGGCTCGGCACAGGACCTTCTGATAGAGGAAGCAGATGAGTTCATCAAGTTCGCTCTTGGTGAAAATGTGAAACGTTCCCGTAACCCAGCTTCAATTCGTTATCCTCAAACTCGCATGGGAGTCGAGCAAGTATTCGTTAACGCATTTTCTCAGGCCCAGGAATATGAAAGAGCTTGGGATGAATACAACAGCCTATCACGGACTCAGCGGCGAAACGCAGTACAGCCGCGTCGCGACCTCGTGAAAGAAACGATGCTTGAAATCTTAAAGGGTGAACGCTTTGTGACGAGCCATTCCTATGTGCAGTCTGAAATCAATATGCTAATGCACATCGCCGACAACTTCGATTTCAACATCAACACATTCACCCATATCTTAGAAGGCTACAAGGTGGCGGATAAGATGGCACAGCACGGTGCCGGTGGCTCAACCTTTTCGGACTGGTGGGGTTACAAATGGGAGGTTCGATATGCTATTCCCTACAATGCGGCACTGATGCAACAGGCTGGAGTCGTGGTTGCGCTTAATTCCGATGATGCTGAGATGTCGCGACGCCTGAATCAGGAAGCAGCCAAGGCTGTGAAATACGGTAATGTCAGCGAAGTGGATGCGCTAAAGATGGTCACCCTCAATCCAGCGATCCTGCTTCACCTGGATGATCGCATGGGCAGTATTCGTGAGGGCAAAGATGCGGACTTAGTGCTCTGGTCGGATCATCCCTTGTCGGTTTACGCTGTTGCGGAAACCACCTGGATTGAGGGAGCACCCTACTATGATCGTGAAGAAGACATGCTGCTTAGGCAACGGATTGCTTCAGAGCGAGCGCGTATCATTGCGTCTGTTGCCCGTGATGAGACAAATGTCAGCAATGTCGCAAGTAAATAGGGAGAGTTAATATGCAAAGGCTAATAGTCAATGTCATCGCAATATTTTCTATCTCTTTTTCCTCGGTGACACATCCAATTGTACCAGTACCAGCTGCCGATCAGAGTGAACCGATTGCCATCACTGGCGCCGTCATTCATATCGGTAACGGCATGATTGTTAACGATGGAATCATTACGTTTGATAGAGGTTTGATCACCGCTGTTGGGGTTGCAGGCGGAGGAATCAACCTCGTTGATCATGCATTAATTGATGTGGAGGGTCGCCATGTTTATCCAGGGTTTGTTTTGCCCAATAGTACACTGGGATTAATCGAAGTTAATAGTGTGCGTGCCACCAGCGATGTTCTAGAGGAAGGTGATATCAACGCCAGCGTACGCTCTGCAATAGCTTACAACACTGATTCAGAAATCATTCCAGCTAATCGTTTTAATGGAATACTTACAGCCCAGGTTGCGCCTCAGGGTGGCCTAATATCCGGATCATCGACTGTCTTTAAACTTGATGGCTGGAATTGGGAAGATGCCATGCTTGCCGAAGATGTTGGCCTTCATTTGCACTGGCCCTCATATGTACAACGGCGGCGCAATTCAGAAACAGGGCTATTCGAAACAGTCGATAATGAAAATTATGAAGGTCAGACTCAGTTATTGCATTCTCTGTTTCAGGACGCTCAGGCTTACTCAGGTCAGTTGCTCAATCTCAATCTGCTGGCCATGCAACCATTGTTCAACGGTGTGACAAAGTTATTTATTCATGCCGATGAAGCCAAGCAAATTATTAGTGCGATTCGCTTCGCCCGTAGCTATGGTATTCAGGATATCGTGCTGGTCGGTGGCGCCGATGCTTTGTCTGTAAAGGATTTCCTGCTGGCCCAAAATGTTCCAGTGATATATGAGCGCATCCACGAGCTACCACAGAGGGAGTGGCAAGATGTCGATATGCCATTCAAGACTCCTTTTCTGCTTCACGATGCGGGTATTAAAGTTGGTATTGGGGGCGGGGCCACCTCCATCGATCGGCAACGCAATCTGCCTTTCTTTGCTGGTACAGCGGCGGCCTATGGGCTCAACAGGGAAACGGCCTTGGCTATGATTACCAGCGTAAATGCCGAAATTCTTGGTGTTGCTGATCGCGTGGGCACCTTGGAAGTAGGTAAAGATGCCACTCTGTTCATCTCCGAAGGGGACGCGCTGGATATGCGAACCAGTCAGGTGCTTGGTGCCTATATACAAGGACGAGACATCGATTTATACGGCACACAGCAGCAACTTTATGAGCGGTTTCGTGTTAAGTACGCCAACCAACTGGAACGCTAGTAAAGACTCGATTCCATAATGGGCAACAGCTAGGGAGAAACAGCGCGGCAGGTTAAGCAGCCTCTGTTGGGTAGTAGCTTTCTCGCTCACCAAGGCGCGGAACTTCTCGGGCAAGTTACCATCTGCCCCAAGGGCTACTGCTAAACTTGCTATACCTGCCATTTCTAGACCAGACGAACCTGAAGAAAAGTAAAACAAGAAGATGGTTCTTTTGTAACCTTCGGACCCGAAAATAACGAGTTAACTATGGAAGAACTATTATCTTTTGTATCCCACCTTGAATGTAGTTACACCGGCAAGATCTATCCAGCCGATCAGTTGCACGGGCTGTCTGAAGCAGGTAAACCTTTATTAGTCCGTTATGATCTTGATGCGTTGGGTAACGCTATAAGTAAAGAAGATCTCCTTACTCGGCAGCCTGAGTTCTGGCGCTACCGTGAATTTCTGCCAATCAGAAAATCCGAGAACATCGTACGCCTAGGTGAGGTAATGACTCCCTTGTTGCCAGCAAGTAAGCTGCAGAAAGAGCTAGGGTGCGGTGAGATACTGATAAAAGATGAAGGGCGATTACCTACCGGTTCGTTTAAAGCGAGGGGTTTAGCTGTGGCTGTGGCTATGGCTAAAGAGTTAGGTGTAACACGGATGGCAATGCCTACTAACGGCAATGCAGGAGCTGCTTTGGCGGCATATTGTTCTAGGGCTGATATTGAAACCTTTGTTTTCTGTCCGCAAGACACACCGCAGGTCAATGTTCAAGAGATTGCGTTCCAAGGTGCAAAGACTTTTCTCGCTAATGGCTACATAAATGATTGTGGGAAAATTGTGGGTGACGGAAAAGACATTATGGGCTGGTTTGACGTTTCGACGTTGAAAGAGCCCTATCGAATTGAAGGAAAGAAGACAATGGGCCTTGAACTAGCCGAGCAACTTCAATGGGCATTGCCAGATGTAATTTTTTATCCCACCGGTGGCGGAACCGGTCTTATTGGTATGTGGAAGGCTTTTGATGAGCTTGAGACAATTGGGTGGATTGGTTCCAAAAGGCCGCGAATGGTGGCAGTGCAGGCCGAAGGGTGTGCGCCCATTGTTAGGGCTTTTGACAAGGGAGATCGGCACGCTGAACCTTGGCATGATGCGAGCACAATCGCTTCAGGTATTCGGGTCCCCGCCGCGATTGGAGACTTTTTAATTCTGGATATCGTTCGCGAGAGCAATGGGTTTGCTGTAGCTGTGAGCGACGAGTCAATCTTACAGGCGCAGAGTGAATGTGC
>Ga0208881_1000009_pt1 | contig 69901 bp, 61 predicted proteins | sample Knorr_S23_td_AAI_FD_185610 | JGI IMG/M metagenome (GOLD analysis project Ga0208881, IMG submission 185610) | Marine microbial communities from Southern Atlantic Ocean transect - Knorr_S23_td_AAIW_ad_876m_LV_B (SPAdes) (version 2) | ecosystem: Environmental > Aquatic > Marine > Oceanic | place... | reverse complement strand
GATTCAATAGACCTGAAGATGGATCTTCGTAAGGGTCTCCGCGCATCGCAACGTTAAGTCAGACAGGAGTTTCTCGTGCAGTTTAAAGTTGATGGGTTTAAAGTTTTTTGCAGTAACGGCTCAGGTGCACTGCGCGTTGGTCAATCTGCAGTTATCTTTATTCATGGGGCCGGACTTGATCATACTACTTTTGCTCTACCTGCTAGATACTTCGCCCGCCATCAATACAATGTTTATGCCCTTGACCTCCCCGGACATGGACGCTCCGCTGGTGCTCCGCTGACATCTATTACGGAGATGGCCAATTGGATACAACATGTCATCGATGAATTAGAAATCTTACAACCTGCCATCGTAGGTCACAGCATGGGGTCTCTGATAGCTCTTCAATTCGCTGCGTCCTTTCCAAACCAATTGCGCTCGCTGGTGCTCATGGGCACATCCATACCGATGCCTGTATCTGATCCTTTGCTAAATGCAGCCCAGAAAAATCATCATGATGCTATCGATATGAGCAATATCTGGAGCCATAGCCGAATAGCCCAACTCGGTGGTAATGAAAATCCTGGCGTTAGTATGTTGATGACTGGTCAAAGGCTACTTGAATCAGCAGACAAAAACGTCCTCTTTACCGATCTGACCGCCTGCAATAAATTTACCGGTAGCTTGGAACTAGCCAAGAAGGTGGCAGTTGAAACTTTGGTGCTGATAGGCCAGCAGGATCAGATGACTGCGCCTGTCAAAGCATTGGAAGTGGCCAATGCTATTCCTACTTGTCGCGTGCAGACACTCAGCCCTTGTGGCCACGCAATGTTGTCCGAACAACCAAATGCTGTCTTAGACGCGCTCACCACTATCATTTAGCAGTAAATGGTTATGACTTTGAAAACTCCCTAAGCATGCGAACTACCGAAATACCAAGGACAATATAAATTCCCAGCAGTGGCAATGAAGCAACCAAAGAAGCAGTCTGCAGCTCACGCAGGCCCCCGACAAACAATAGACAGGTCGGCAGCGCCCCAAGCGCTACAGCCCAAAACACTCGGTGCCATCTAGCCGGATGTTGGTGTTCTTGCAAAGACCGGGTGGCGCCTGCGGCGATGGTGTAAGACGCTGAATCGTACGTTGTAGCCATAAATATCAGACCGATCAGCGCGATAAATATGAGCCAGAATTTCCCTAATGGAAGTAAAGCAATAATGCCGGCTATGGCAGAAGAAGGACTGATATCGGTGGCTTGTTTAATGACCGGATAGGTGCCTTCTAATTCAAGTGACAGAGCATAATTTCCCAAAACCACAAAAAAAAGAGCACAGCCAAAGCTTCCCCATCCCAACATGCCAAATATTAGGGCACGGATAGTGCGGCCTTCGGAAATCTTGCATACGAACATGCCTATAAAAGGTCCCATTGCCAACCACCAAGCCCAGTAAAATATCGTCCAGCTTTCGACAAATTCACCGCGTTCCAGTGGATCAGTCCAGAACAACATTGTAGGAAAATTCTGAATAACATTGCCAACTGACACCAAACCCATTTCGAGGATGAATTTCGTTGGGCCGGCAAGCAGAACAAAAACGATAAGCACCAGTGCTAGACAAGCATTGATATTGCTCAACAATTTAATACCACGATCTAAGCCTCTATATACACTTAACGCAATAAGTGCTGTTGCCAGAAAGATAATCAAGGACTGTAACCCTATGCCATCTCTAATACCTGTTAATTCTGTTGTTGCAGAAGCCACCAGAGAAGTTCCAAAACCAAGGCCAGTGGCAGCGGTACCGATTACACCTACTATAAATACGAGATCAACCAATCGACCAGGCCATTTATTAGTCTGATTTTTTAAAACAGGTTCACACGCTGCACTCAAGCGTAGTGAAGGAACTTTTTTTACATGATAGGTACACGCCAGTGCCAGGGCCGGCAAGCAATAAAAAGCCCAGCCTATGGGGCCCCAATGAAAAATTCCGTAACTAATTGCCCAAGTGATTGCTTCCTGTGATTCAGGTTCAAGTCCGAAAGGCGGATTGACATAGTAGAAGGTCCACTCTGTTGCCCCCCAGTATATAAGAGACGCACCAATGCCAGCACAGAACAACATCGCGGCCCAACTGAAATGGGAATAAGCTAACTTGTTCGTGTTTCCAAGTACCACGTTACCGTGTTTACTGACCGCGACCGACAAAAGAAAGATAAGCAATGTGATTGCTATGAGCACGTATAACACGCCTAATCGACCAGTTATATTCTGGTAGAGCTTGTCGATTGTTATTGCACTCCAATCAGGAAAAATTACGATTGTCGCGACTACAAACAGCAGCAAGAAAGCTCCAAAACCAAACAGGAGCCAGTCTACATTCTCCCCGACTGGACTTTGTTCGATATGCTTCGTTTGTGTGTCCTTCTCATTCATAATGCGGGTCCATCTATGTAAATCAAACAAGCCATACGTCCGGTTTTACCATCGCGTCGATAAGAAAAAAACCTATCCGCATCACAGTAAGTGCATGAATCGTGTGCTGTCACGGAAGTGATTCCAAGCTGCAAGAGTTTATGCGTTGCTATTCCATATAGATCCGCCATATATTTTCTTTCGTTCCGTGCTATAGCAAAACAGCCAGCTAAAGCCCCTCCTTCAGAACCGATAACTTGCGTCCTTACCTCTTCACCAACTTCGAAATGACAAGGCCCTATGGATGGTCCCAACCAAGCCACCAGCTCGTTGGCTGGGCTCCGCATTTTATGTACAGTATTCTCAATTATGCCGGCCACCAAGCCACGCCAACCTGCGTGAACAATTGCAACTTCATTTCCTCGATTACTCGCCAAAAACACTGGCAAGCAGTCCGCTGTAAGCACGCAACAGGCAACCCCCTCGGTACGCGTAATTAATCCATCGACCGAAAGCGGTTCACCGGCTGCCTCAATCTCAGCAACAGCTGCCCCGTGAACTTGATTTAACCATTGCCATACTAACGTATTCGGAAACATCGCTTGCAAACGTTTCCTATTCTGAGAAATAGCTCGGCTTGAGTCTCCTACATGATCTGCCAAATTAAAACTTTCAAAAGGAGGCAGGCTAACTCCTCCCTCCCTTGTGGTAACCAGTGCCTTTACATGCCGTGGCGCATTCCAGTCAGGAATTATTTGGTCGGGTCCGAGCATCTTCAGGCGGGTTCCAGTTTATGATCGGAGGCCAAGTGTTCTAATAACTGTTCCATGTCCTTTGGTCGGGGGTGTTCCCAAACCAGCAATTTTCCTGATGCCGGGTGGCAAAATTTTAAACAGCAGGCATGCAACGCTTGTCGTTGAAAGCTTCTTAGACACTCGGCAAGTGTAATTGAACAAGCACTAGGTAAACTCATGCGCCCTCCATAGAGTTGGTCACCAACCAGAGGATGATTGATATAAGCCAAATGTGCACGAATTTGATGTGTTCTTCCAGTTTCCAACTTCACCTTTACATGAGTATGAGAACGAAAGCGAGTAATAACACGATAATGAGTTATCGCTTCTTGGCCATTTTCCTGCACAGCTCGTTTTTTCCGATTTACTGGATGTCGGCCAAGAGGAGCGTCCAAAGTGCCACCACCCGTTAGCACACCTTTAACTATGGCTTCATATTCACGCGAAACTGACCTATCCCGCAATTGCCTCACAAGATCTGTGTGACTTACCTGTGACTTGGCAACAACCATCAAACCAGTTGTATCTTTATCGAGTCGATGTACGATACCAGCCCTGGGTAGTTCTGCTAACCGCGGGCAGCGATGCAGTAATCCATTTAACAACGTCCCAGTTCTATTGCCAGCGGCAGGATGAACAACCAAATTTGCAGGCTTGTTCACGACCAACAAGTGTTCATCCTCAAATACAATATCGAGCGGTATTGCTTCGGCGGACCAAGCTTCTGTTGCCACTAGTTCCGCCTCAACCCTCAAGATATCTCCCGTTTTAAGCCGGTCCTTCGGCTTAAAACGCTTATCATTCACCAGAAGTGCGCCGCTCCTAATCCAGGCCTGAAGCTTTGCCCGAGAGTAGTCTGGAAACAATCTTGCTGCGATTTGATCTAGTCGATTACCAGACAGATCTTCCGGCACTTCAGCCAACAGGGATATTTGAGTTGTCATTTGGGTATGATACTTCAATACAGTTTACTCAAACACTATATGCAATCTCATAGGAGTTTGGGGTTAAGCTAGTCTCTGTGGTTAAATAACACTCTTAAAGTGGTACCAAAGCCCATGAAAGGGTCAATTATGAAGCTCAGCATCTTCCAACTTCCGGTAGTAGCTATCCTATTGCTTCTGCTTAGTGGGTGTAGTTTGTTTGATGGTGAAGAAGAAGACGAATTCGCAGGTCTTTCAACCGAAGAGCAGTTTTACCAGCGTGCCTTAGGTCAACTGAATGGACAGAACTTTCGCGGGTCCATAACAACTTACCAAGCGCTCGAATCACGCTTTCCATTCGGACGCTTCGCCGCGCAAGCCCAGATCGAAATTGTATACGCCTATTATCGCAACCAGGATATGGAAGCAGCTAGGGCTGCAGCCGATAGATTTATCCGACTGCACCCGGATAACGAAAACGTAGACTATGCCTATTACATGAAAGGACTAGCGTCTTTCGAAGACGGTAGCGGATTTTTCAGTCGATTCTTGCCCATCGATCACACCAAGCGAGATCCAGGCCGAGCCCAAGAGTCATTCAGTGATTTTGCGCAATTACTAGCTCTGTACCCCGATAGTCCCTATGCGGCCGACGCCAGGTCTAGAATGGTTTACCTTAGGAATAATCTGGCCGCCTATGAGATTCATGTCGCCAATTATTACCTTGAACGCCTTGCTTACATTGCTGCTCTTAGAAGAGGCCAATATGTGGTAGAGAACTTCCAGGGAACACCAGCAGTGGCCGATGGCATTGCAATCATGGTAGAAGCTTATCTGCGAATGGGATTAAGCGATCTGGCAGATACTTCGCTAGCTCTTTTGAAGGAAAATTATCCGGCCCACGCTTCTATCGATAACAACGATGATTTTATTATCCGTACAGAAATCACTAATCCATCTTTGCTCTATACCGTGACCTTTGGCCTACTCGGAGATAACGCAATAGAACCACCTCTAGCTCCAACCGGCCGTCCTCGCACATCGGGTAGTCAGGAAATTATCAATGCTCAGACAGAGCCCGAAGAAACAGCCAGTCGTAGTTGGCTAAATATCATTTCTCTAGGCGTCCTGAACTAATATAACCAATTGAATTCAGAATTGTTTCTAATTCTTATTTTTAAGTTAAAGGTAAATCAATATTTCATTCGTACTTAAGGGGCGACGCTATATACATCAAAGCTACCTTAGGGAATTATAGCCTTACTAATCGAACCACTTGCTAAATAATTAATCACCCATTGGCCAGGAATTGGTAATTGGATAACGACGATCACGTCCAAAACCACGCTTGGTTAAGCGAACACCAATCGGACTTTGCCGTCGTTTGTATTCATTGAGATCAACCATGCGTACAATTTTCCGCACAATCACTTCATCGAAGCCTTCTGCAACAATTGCATCTGCACTACAATCATTTTCCACATAGAGTTCTAATATCTGATCAAGTATGTCGTAAGGCGGAAGATTGTCCTGATCTATTTGTCCTGGAGCCAATTCCGCTGAAGGCGCCCTCTCGATAACTTGCGTAGGGATAACCTCATCAGGTTCGGGGCCATAGCCTGTGTTTCTATAAGATGAGAGCTTGTAGACAAGAGTTTTTGAAACATCTTTGAGCGGATTAAACCCTCCCGCCATGTCACCATAGAGAGTCGTATAGCCGACCGCAATCTCACTTTTATTACCGGTAGTTAGAACCAGGGATCCCTTTTTATTAGAAATTGCCATCAGTACTACGCCCCTTGCCCTTGCCTGAATATTTTGTTCGCTGACATCTATTTCTGATCCCGCAAATTCCATCGCCAGTGCGTCCATAAACGCTGAATAAATTTCGTGTATAGCAATAACTTTGTAATTTACACCCAAAAGAGCTGCTTGCTGAGCTGCAGCGTTAATACTTAATTGGGAGGTGTATTCAAAAGGCATCATTACAGCTTGTACTCTCTCCTTGCCAAGGGCATCGACGGCTATGGCCAGTGTTAGGGACGAATCGATCCCGCCGGACAACCCGAGCACCACACCTGGAAAATTATTTTTATTAACATAATCTCTAACACCTAACACCAATGCATCGTATACCTGTTCTTCCAGGGAATGGTTAGAAGCAATATTTTGCTCTGGAATCTGGCAGCTACCATTTGCGCCTACGTTCACCTTCAAGAAATAATTTCCCTCGATGTAACTTGGCGCGAGAAATTGACAGGTGCCATCAGCATTGACGGCCATGGAACCTCCATCGAAGACTAATTCATCCTGCCCACCTACAAGATTGACATAGATGACTGGAACTCCCCCCTCGGTGGCTCTTTGCTGCAGTAACTGTTGGCGTTCTTCTAATTTGTTAATGTGAAACGGTGAAGCGTTAATATTGATCAACAGCTGTGCCCCTGCCTCGCGAGCCTGAACAATAGGGGCCAATTCCCACATATCTTCACAAATAGTAAATGCAACGCGAGTACCATGGATCTGGAAAACACAACCATCGTTGCCCGGCTTGAAATAACGCCGCTCATCGAACACCTGATAATTGGGAAGGCATTGCTTGTGATATGTAGCAAGACGCTCCCTGCCTTTGATTAACGCAAGAGTATTATAAAGACTACAATTAACCTGTTCCGGAAACCCCACCACAATATATCCTGGCAAATCTGCCTCGAGTATCTTCTCCAGAGCTCTTTCAATGCGAGCCTGCAAACTAGGTCTGATTAATAAGTCTTCAGGAGGATACCCAGTCAACGTCAATTCAGGAAAGACAATTAAGTGCGCAGATTGATTATCGAACGCTTGTTTAGCAGACGTAATTATCCTCTCTGCATTACCATCAATATCACCGACTAATAGATTCAGTTGCGCTAGTACCACATTTAAGCTGTCTGCCATAATAGCCTCAAATCCTCAGTTCCCAATTTTATATGCCTTGATCCTGATATTTTTTTTGGTTAAATTTTGAAGCACTAATCAAGAACGTTCCCCAGTGTCATTATCGCTGAATTTTCCTCAACTTGTCAGACTGTTACACTTGGGTCCTTCCGCCGCGACCCGGAACAGAGAAATCTTTTGGAACTCACATTTAGCTCAATCCTAATACTAACACTTACCGGATTCCTAGCGGGTGGTATCAATACACTGGCAGGGGGCGGTTCTAATCTCACCATACCCGCTTTGATGGTGCTGGGATTACCGACAGACATAGCAAATGGCACAAACCGCATGGCACTCCTTTTGCAATCAGTTGTCGGCGTCATCGGCTATGACAAATATTAATCGTTAGACCGCCCAGCAGTTATTCCTATCCTAGTGCCAACCATTATAGGTGGAATATTCGGAGCCATAGCAGCTGCTCTTATGCCGAATCTCTATCTCAAACCAGTGCTGCTTATCAGCATTCTCACTATGTCTATACTGATACTCGTAAAACCCGAAATAATGGCTCCTGCGCTGGGGACACCAATCTTGTCACCAACTAAGCACCTTGGTGCCGGTGGGGTTTATTTGCCGCTGGAGTCTATGTGGGATTTGTGCAAGCTGGTGTTGGTTTTATATTGCTAGCCGCCCTCGCCGGCGGGTTACGTTATGATTTGATCAGAGCTAATGCGCTTAAGGTCGCCTGCTCAATTGCATTCACGACTGTTGCCGTTGCCATATTCATCTTTTTGGACAAAGTATGGTGGATGCCGGGTTTGATATTAGCTCTGGGCTCCATTATTGGGAGGCTCTTGACCATGAAGGTTGCTGTTAAAGCTTCACAAAGTAGCATTAAGTCGTTCCTATTCCTCATGACATTGTGTGCCGTAATAGCGGGATTCATTTTTTAGTTGTTAATGAGGACGACCATAACATCTTCACTTCAATTAAATCTTAAGAGCCTCTCATAATCACTCATTACAGTAAATTTTTACGTGCCAGTTTTCTTTGCTTCCGGGGTAGTGTATTTTTACGGTGCAGTCTCCTTTTTCTCAAGCTTTAATACCATTTATTGAACTTAAGGAAAATTTCCGAATCCAATAGAAAATTGCAAACAGGATAGAACAATTAAGGGACACTCCATGTCGAACAAACCTTTTATTATTGCAGCCATTCTCACTCTCTTGGCCTTAATACCACTCTACTTGCTGGGCTCACAACAATTTCAACTAAACCTGGCAAACCTACCGATTGCTGTCCTCTCACTTTTCGTGCTGCTACTCATCTGTGCATTCTGGACTAGTACGGTAGCGTCTGGCGGCGAATCGAGCAGTAATAATCACAGCCTAAGTGATGAACGTGAGAGCGGCAACGTCAAATGGTTTAATACCAATAAGGGATTTGGATTTATTACACGAGACACTGGTGAAGATATATTTGTACATTTTCGCTCAATTCGAGGAAAAGGCCACCGTGCGCTACGTGAAGGGCAACGAGTAGATTTCATTGTTAGTGGTGGTGAAAAAGGATTACAGGCTGAGGATGTTGAAGTCATCCGATGATGACATCAGAGAATTAGCAGATACTGTACAATTTGAGCAACAGCGCAACTTTAACCGTTTGAATCCAATCCGCTTCTGTAGACGTATTAGAACCTCGTGCGTTATAGTCGAATAAGACTAAATAGTTCAGTGTTACTGCAAGCCACGGAAACACCAAATACCTAGGTTAAATCAATGTTTTAGAGGAGGATACGCCATGTCAATAATGCATTTACTGCGAGTTCTGGGTGGAGTGATTGTCATTACCATGAGCTCCTTAGCCTTGGCCGTCGATGAAGGCGAACTGGCACCGGATTTCAGCCTCCCCTCAATTTATTCCAACAAACCGCAGATTTCCTTACAAGATTTGGCCGGCAAGACAGTGTACATTGATTTTTGGGCATCTTGGTGCGCTCCCTGTCTGCTCTCCTTACCACTCTATAACGATATGTACCACAAATATAAGGATCAGGGGCTTGAAGTCATGGCGATTAGCGTTGACAACCCTATCGAAGATGGCCTTGAATTCTTGGAAGATACTCCATTGGATTTCCTCATACCTTCGGACCCAGACGGCGATACAGCTGAGTTGTTTCAGGTGATCGGCATGCCGACTTCGTATCTGATCAGTCCAAATGGTGAAGTGAAACTAGTCCACATGGGATTCCGGAATGGGGATATGGAAATCATCGAAGCTGCAGTTCAGGAAGTCCTAGCTGGTAACTAGGTTAATGCGCCATTTCCGAGTTATGCTTATTGGAATCTGCGCAATTATCCTATTATCGGGATGCGTGCAGGTGCGCCCGTGGGAGCGAGGCTATCTGGCAAGAAAAGAAATGGCTTGGGAAGCGGATGCTCTGGAAAGCATGCTTAATGGACAAATCTTCTTTAGCAAAGAAGCCTCTTCTGGAGGGAATAGTGCCGCTGGAGGTGGCTGCGGTTGTAATTAATAATAAGATGGGCCCTCGAAAAAATTACAAAGGCTAGCTAAGTGACTACCAAGCCTTCCCCTAGCCTTATCGCGCTCTCGACTACGGCTCTCGCTTTGCCTGGCATCACAACAGCTGACGCGCCACCTGCGCAAAGCAACGTCTCTTATAAGTTCTCCAATTATCTGGAAGACAACTTATCACGTAGTGAGGTTCCATTCGGCGACCTGGAAAGATATGACATAGATGTCCACCAGTTTCAGCTTATAGCTCCGATCGATAGGTCCTTTTCATTGCAGGTCGATGTAAATTATGAATCTCTCACAGGAGCGTCTCCCTGGTTCACATCACTAGGGGTCAATGGTGCTCCCATTGTCAACTTAAGTGGCGCCAGTGGTATTCGTGACGCCCGCACAGAAATTTCAATAGGATCAAGTTATTACCTCTCTAATGGCAGCTTGAGCGGCAATATCGGATATTCGGAGGAAGACGATTATCGTGCCAAGTACCTAGGGCTGAGTGGTGAACGCCATTTTAACAATGACATGACAACAGTCTCGTTAGGTTTAAGTTATTCCTCCGATGATATTTTCCCAACTGATGCAAAAGTCTTCAACCGGGTGATAAGCGAGAACAAGCACGGTACCTCAGCGGTTATATCAGTGAGTCAGATAATCACTCAGGTGTCCTCATATCAAATCGCATTGAGTCTGACGGAGCAATCCGGATTTCTTAGTGACCCTTACAAGCTGAAGGACATCAGACCCAATAATAGAACTCAGATTGCTATAACTAATTTCTACCGACATTTTTTTATCAGTGCCAACGCAGCTTGGCATGTGAACTATCGCTATTACCACGACGATTTCGGCATCAGTTCCCATACATTTGACATGCGTTGGTACCAGAATCTAAGGCCTTTAATACAATTAGTGCCTTCAGTGCGTTATTACAGCCAATCCGCAGCTGATTTTTTCGTTAATGTAGATAACTTCCTGAAACCTCCTAGCGTATATCAGTCGAGCGACCATCGTTTATCAGCCTTTGGGGCATTCAGTGGCGGACTCAGCTTTGTCGCTAATCTCGGAAGTTGGACAGCAACACTAACGGCGGAGCGCTACGTAAGCAACAACAGTTACTCAGCCTACGAAGTGACTCAGCCGAGCACGGCTCTGGTAAGCTATAATCGTATTTCACTCGGATTTGATTACACATTTTAATTACAGCTGTTCGATATCATGAATCTATCTTTGAAACGCTTTTCTTTCCAGGCTATGGGAAGTTATTGCGAAATACAGATCTACAATGAATCACGTGTCAACGCCAAACGCATAATCCGGCAACTTGCCGCCGAAGTCAGACGTCTCGAGCAGAAATACTCGCGTTACCAACCTAATAGCCTGGTTACTGAAATCAACTATTCTGCGGGCAATAAACTTGGCATAAAGATTGATACTGAAACAAAAGCACTGTTCGATCACGCTTTGAGCTGTTTTGAACAAAGCAAAGGCATGTTCGATATCACTGCAGGCGTACTAAACAGAATTTGGGATTTCCAATCAGCCCGTGTACCTGCCCAAGTTGAAATCGATCAATTGTTGCCTATGATTGGATTCAACAAACTCAATTGGCGAAAATCGCGCCTTATGATGCCAGCGAACATGGAGATCGATTTTGGGGGCATCGTTAAGGAATATGCAGCCGATGCCGCGGCAAAACTAGCTCGGCGATTAGGGGTTGAGCATGGCCTGGTAAACTTGGGTGGGGACTTCGCCGTCATCGGATCCCAACCGGAAAATCGACCATGGACTGTAGGGGTTGCCAATCCAAAAGACCCCGACAATCTAATGGCAAAGATCGATCTGATTGATGGAGGCTTGGCAAGTAGCGGTGATTACGAGCGCAGTTTTGTGCACGAAAACAAGCGCTATAGCCATATTTTGAATCCTAAGACCGGTTGGCCATGCACGGGCTTACGAGCTGCCAGCGTGGCAGCCAACCTGTGCACGGTAGCTGGTTCTATGGCCACTATCGCAATGTTAATGGATGAGGAATCCGGGCTGATCTGGTTAAGGAATTGCGGATTGCCAGTCGTGACAATGGCTTCAGATGGAAGTATCGAGGGGGTCAGATTGAAGAAGGATCAGATGCAAGGTGCTATATAACCCTGCAGGCCTTTAATTCAATAGTTCCAGAGGTGGATCATCCAGGGCAGCCAATTGTTCTCGCAGTTCAAGAATATGGTTAGCCCAATAAGGATCTGTATTGAACCAGGGAAAACTCTGCGGAAACGCCGGGTCAGACCATCGTTTGGCCAACCAAGCGCTGTAATGCATCAAACGCAGTGTCCTCAGTGACTCTATCAATTCGAGTTCTTCTGCCCGGAAATCAAAAAACTCGTTGTAGCCTTCCACGACTTCCAGCAATTGCGCTTGCCGTTGATTGCGATCACCAGAAAGTAGCATCCATAAATCTTGTATGGCTGGACCTGTCATTGTGTCATCAAAGTCAACGAAATGGGGTTTGTCTTCTTTCCACAAAACATTACCAGGGTGACAGTCTCCATGGATTCGCAGGGTCATTAGTTCACCAAACGAGTGAAGGCGTTGCTCAATAGCCTCAATAAGATCACTGGATAAGGAAGCATAGGCATTGACCAAATCAGGTGGAATAAAATCATTATCAAGTAGAAATGAGCGGCTTTCCGCTGCAATTCGATCTACACTGAAGTTCTTACGATGTGAAAAATGATTAATAGCACCAACTGCGTGGATTCTACCTACGAACCTTCCCATTACGAGCAAATTATCCAGCTTATCTAACTCAGGTGGCCTGCCAAGAATCTGGCGAAAGATGGCAAACTGAAAGTCTTCAAATTCAATGAGCGTACCCTTATCTGCAAATGACTCGGGTGCAATAACCGGTATTTCAAGCTCAGCGAGTTCCTTGGTGAAGGCATGTTCTTCTAAAATCTGCTCACGACTCCAGCGTCCAGGTCTATAGAATTTGACGACGATGGATGAAGAATCCACTAAACCAATCTGATAAACCCTGTTTTCATAGCTGTTCAAAGCAAAAATGCGCGCATCAGTCTCAAAACCGAGCGTTTCTACTGCTGCAAGCACCTTGTCGGGAATAAGTTGTAAGTACGGATGAACTGGGTCCATCTTTTACGGGGTAAAAAAACTAGATAGACTGCGCAAATGCTTTGCTAACACCAGCTTAGGTATCCTTGGTATCTGCCTTGGCACCGACTAGAGACACTGGGAACGGCGCGATATTGTCACCATTGGTAATCTTACTAACACCGCTCTTCTCAACTTCATCAATACGGATTATCGCCTGCATGGGAATAAAGCTGCGTTTGACACCACTAAATTCAGCTTTTAGCCTTTCTTCACTTGGATCGACCACTACCTGACTCTTTCCATCAAACACGTAATCTTCAATTTCAACGAATCCATAAAGATCGCTCTGATAAACCTGTTTAGCAAAGACCTCATAGACTTTGCCCTTGTTTAGGAAGGCTATTCTGTAGATTTCGGATGTATTTCCCATTAGAATCAGTCTCTTAGAGTATATTTCTAGCCCGTATGAAATACTGCTGAGCTATTGTAACAGGCACTACACTTAATGCTATTTTTCTTCAATTTTCTATATCTGGCTAAATAGATGAATTTCAAGTCATTATCGACTAAATCTGCATATTTTGCCCCCAAACTTATTTCTTTACTAAATCACTTTTAAAAATGTCCCCACCCTAAGTACTTCTAGATTTTGCTGTTATAATTCGCCCCTTTTCCCCTGAAGCTCATACAATTTGTGAAATCAAAACCATCTGAAACTAAATTCGACAACGCTCAGACTCGGGTATTCATTAAAACACATGGGTGCCAGATGAATGAGTATGATTCTGCACGGATACTAGACCTACTAAGAGAGTCCCAAGACGCGACTGTGGTCGATGATCCAGCGGAAGCAGACCTTTTACTGCTGAATACCTGTTCGATCAGGGAAAAGGCACAGGAGAAAGTTTTCCATCAACTGGGTCGTTGGCGCGGTCTTAAAAAAGCTAATCCCAAGGTCAAAATTGCAGTAGGTGGCTGCGTAGCGAGCCAGGAAGGAGAAGCTATTGGCAAGCGTGCTCCTTATGTCGATGTGGTGTTCGGACCCCAGACACTGCACAGGCTCCCAGAAATGCTGGCAGAAGCCAAATCCGAAAGCCCAGTCGTCGATATCAGTTTTCCCGAGATAGAGAAATTTGACCGTCTACCGCAACCACTGGCGAATTCCTGTCAGGCATACCTTACAGCTATGGAAGGGTGTAGTAAGTATTGCAGCTTCTGTGTAGTACCGTACACGCGTGGAGAGGAAGTAAGTCGACCTCTGGATGACATAATTGCCGAGGCGGTCCATTTAGCTGACCAGGGAGTTAGAGAAATCAATCTGCTGGGGCAAAATGTTAACGCTTACAGAGGTCTCAGCCACGAGGGCCGGGTCGTCGATCTTGCCTTGCTCATTAACTATGTAGCAGTTATAGACGGTATAGATCGTGTCCGCTTCACAACTTCACATCCGATTGAATTTTCAACGAACCTTATAAAGGTGTATGGAAATGTTCCCGAATTAGTGTCTCATCTTCACCTCCCAGTACAGAGCGGTTCTGATAGAATCCTTGTCGCTATGAAGAGAGGCCACACTTCGCTTGAATACAAATCCATTATTCATAAAATTCAGAAAGAGCGCCCTGGCATAAGTATTTCGTCGGATTTTATTGTTGGCTTTCCAGGTGAAACTAACAAAGATTTTGAGGATACCATGAATCTAATAACTGATATTGGGTTTGATACTTCTTTCAGTTTTATTTATAGTGCGCGACCTGGCACTCCTGCTGCAGAATTAACAAACAATACATCCGAAAAAGAAAAAAAATATCGACTATCAACACTGCAATCACAAATTGTCAAACAAGCCGCCGCAATTAGCGAATCTATGGTCGGCACAAGCCAAGAAATTCTAGTCACAGGACAGTCAAAAAAGGATACGGCTGACCTGCAGGGCCGAACAGAAAATAATCGAGTTGTGAATTTTAACTGTGCCGATCACTCCATAATCGGTAACTTTATTTCCGTGAAAATAACAGATGCTTTGCCCAACTCTTTGCTGGGCCAACTGTGAAACATCCCTGAAATAATAGCGTAATACTAGCGATAGCTTGATATACTTATTCTGATTCGATTCCTAAGAGGACTTATAACGGCTGCATGTCAACCCATACCCAAAATCTTATTTTGAAACCCGATGATGCCCAGCGTTTATCCAACCTTTGCGGGCGCTTAAATGAACATATCCACCAAATAGAAATTTTCCTTGCTTTAAAAATTCATCAGCGAGGTAATACTTTCCATCTCTGCGGGAGTGAGTCGGCAATAGCCGATGGTTTTCACGTATTAGAATCTTTGTATTCAGCTACTCAAACTGGAAAACTGCTCAGCCCCAGCCAGGTTCACCTTGCCCTTCAGGAAAGCCGACACACGTCAGAAGGTATCTTAGGAAGCGAAATTGACAGTCTTTTAATCAAGACTCCCAAAACTTCAATCAAGCCACGTAGTAACCACCAAAGACAATATGTACAAGGCATCAATCATCACGATATTAATTTTGGTATTGGTCCGGCTGGTACCGGAAAAACATACCTGGCTGTAGCCTGCGCAGTAGAGGCGTTAGTCCGTGAACAGGTGAACCGAGTTCTGCTGGTTCGTCCAGCTGTGGAAGCTGGAGAGAAACTAGGTTTTCTGCCCGGTGATCTAACGCAGAAGATAGATCCTTACCTACGGCCACTTTATGATGCATTGTATGAAATGTTGGGTTTCGAAAAAGTCGAAAAACTTATAGAGAAGAACGTCATCGAAGTTGCGCCTCTCGCATACATGCGTGGCCGCACATTGAACCATTCCTTCATTATCCTTGACGAGAGCCAAAACACAACAAGCGCCCAAATGAAAATGTTCCTGACTCGTATCGGTTTTGGATCTACAGCTGTTATCACTGGCGACGTTACTCAAATCGACCTACCTAAAGGTACTCGATCTGGCCTAGTGCACGTGAGCAAAGTGTTATTAAACATCGAAGAGATAGGTTTTACCTACTTCAATGCCCGTGACGTCGTACGACATCGCCTAGTGCAAAAAATTGTAGAAGCCTATGATGAATATGATCTCCAATCTGTCCCCAAACTAGGAACCCAGGAAAGCGCTCACCTCAATGAACGTGATAATTGAAATCGCGAATGATTGTGATTGCCAGTGGGCACCCCAACGGAAAACTTGTGAGAGTTGGGTTCAAACCGCTCTTGACGCGCTCGGTGAAAGCAAAAGGTACAGCATAAGCCTACGCTTTGTGGATGAAGTGGAATCAGAACATCTCAATTCGGTTTACCGCGGCCAACACAATGCTACTAATGTATTGTCTTTTCCTGCTGAAGTACCGCCTATATTTAGCCGCCAACTCGAAATTAATATACTCGGGGATATAGTAATCTGCCCAGCCATCCTGCAACGCGAAGCAGATGAACAAGGCAAGTCCCCAGAAGCTCACTGGACCCACCTATTGATTCACGGTGTACTGCATTTGCTCGGCTACGATCATGAAACAGATATTACCGCCGCCACTATGGAGCAACTCGAAATTAATATACTAGAAAAACTTGGATTCCCGAATCCATATTTGGTAGGGTAATCCTGTTATCGCAGGTATGGAGATACAAGAGAAGCCAGCGAATGACTGATGACCAATCTAACCTCGATCTAAACCCCAAGTCTTGGATCGATAAAATTACACAGGTCTTTTCCGACGAGCCTACCGATACCAAAAGTCTGCTGGAGCTATTGCGCAATGCTGAGCAAGACCAGGTCCTCGATGCAGACGCGCTAGGTATCATAGAAGGCGCATTGCAAGTCTCGAGTATGCAGGTCCGAGATATTATGATCCCACGATCGCAGCTTGTGATCGTCTCTGCGAAACTGCCACCGAATGAAATCATTGAATTAGTTACAAAGGCCTCCCACTCACGATTTCCTGTAACGGGTAAGAATGTTGACAATGTAATAGGGATCCTGTTGGCTAAGGACCTTCTTCCGTTGATCCTGAAAGAAGAAACAGAAAAACTTGATATTAAAGATGTTGTGCGACCTGCTACTTTCGTTCCGGAGAGTAAGAGGCTTAATGTCTTACTAAAAGAATTTCGTGAAACGCGTCAGCATATGGCTATAGTTATAGATGAATATGGCAGCGTAAGCGGCGCGGTAACCATTGAAGATGTGCTTGAACAGATTGTTGGGGAAATTGAAGATGAGTATGACGTAGATGATGAAAGCCACATCAAGAAATTCGACGAAGAAAATTATATCGTTAAAGCACTGACCCCTGTAGATGAATTCAATGAATATTTTGGTACGCAATTTAGTGATCAGGAATTCACCACACTAGGCGGATTGGTATTACAGCAGATCGGTCACATCCCTGAACGTGGTGAGACTATTAACATTGGCCCCTTTCTGGTAACCGTTCTCAATGCAGACAGTCGCCAGATTAAACTGCTTAAAGTTACTTCGACCCTTGTTGATACTCGTAAAAAAACAATCTAAATCCACCGGTGCCAAATATTGGACTCTAACTCTACCTGTGAACCTTGGTCTGGGTTATGCTTGCGTCCTTTTGCTAGGTTGTTGGCGGTGACAAAATCAACGAGTAATTTTGGGCGGCATGGCATCCAATAATTGGATAAGCAATTAATGAGTAGTATTAACCCCCAATATTCCCCTCAAGAAATAGAGGCAATCGCTCAGGCCTATTGGAAGAAGCATGATAGCTTCCTGGTTACTGAGGACCCCAACAAAGAAAAATTCTACTGCTTGGCGATGTTTCCCTACCCCAGCGGCCACCTTCATATGGGGCATGTCCGCAATTATGCCATCGCTGATGTCATTTCCCGATACCACCGTATGCAAGGAAAAAACGTGCTTCAGCCCATGGGTTGGGATGCCTTTGGATTACCAGCTGAGAACGCGGCTATGGAAAATAAAGTTCCCCCAGCCAAATGGACGTATGGGAACATCGATTACATGCGCCAGCAGTTGCAACGACTTGGTTACGCCTATGATTGGACAAGGGAGCTCGCCACTTGTCATCGTAATTACTATCGTTGGGAGCAGTGGTTCTTTACCCGGTTATTTAAAAAAGGGTTAGCTTACAAAAAAGAAGCTGAGGTGAACTGGGACCCTGTCGATCAGACCGTGTTGGCAAATGAACAAGTAGTAGAAGGCCGAGGCTGGCGATCCGGAGCTCTAGTAGAACGCCGCAGTATTCCTCAATGGTTTATCAAGATAAGTGCCTTTTCTCAAGAACTACTCGACGATCTGCAATTCCTCAAGGGTTGGCCTGAAAAGGTCAAAACCATGCAAACTAACTGGATCGGCAGGTCGGAAGGCATTGACCTGGTATTTGAAGTAGCTGGTGGATCTGAAGACTCATTAAAGTGGCTGTCGGTATATACCACACGGCCTGACACTTTGTTGGGGGTAACCTATGTAGCCGTAGCTCCGCAGCACCCGCTTGCTAAAAAAGCGGCTTCCACAAACCCTGGTCTTGCTGACTTTATTGAACAACAAATCAAGATAAAGGTAGCTGAAGCTGATCTGGCGACTATGGAAAAACTGGGTATGGACACTGGACTGAAGGCCATCCATCCAATTACCAATGCCGAAGTAAATATTTTTGTGGCCAATTTCGTACTGATGAGCTATGGCTCTGGTGCAGTAATGGCTGTACCTGGACATGATCAAAGGGACTGGGAGTTTGCTAAAAAATATGGCCTGGAGATAAAGCAGGTTATTAAACCGGCATCGCCCAATTCACTTTGCGACCTTAAGGAAGCAGCCTATGTGGAGAAAGGTATACTGATTAATTCAGGCGAGTTTGACGGTCTTGATTTTGAATCAGCTTTCGAAGCGATTGCCCTACGCCTCGATAAGATCGGCAAGGGTCAAAAGGCCATAAATTATCGTTTGCGAGACTGGGGTGTGTCTAGACAGCGTTACTGGGGTGCACCAATCCCAATGATAAATTGTAATACTTGTGGTTCAGTTCCAGTTCCTGATGAAGATTTGCCGGTAATCTTACCAGAAGACATCAAGTTTGATGATTCGGGGTCTCCGCTTGGGAAAATTCAAGAATTTTTCAAGGTCGAGTGCCCGAAATGTCATGAAGAGGCACAGCGAGAAACAGACACTTTTGATACTTTCATGGAATCGTCATGGTACTACGCACGTTTTACATGTTGTGATCAAGATGACAGCATGCTTGATCATCGGGCAAATTACTGGTTACCGGTGGATCAATATATCGGTGGTATAGAACACGCCATCTTGCACCTTTTATATGCCCGGTTCTATCACAAGCTACTCCGTAACGAAGGCCTAGTGAATTCAGATGAGCCTTTCACGCACCTGCTTACCCAAGGCATGGTATTGAAAGACGGCCACAAGATGTCCAAGTCACAAGGCAATACTGTCGACCCCATGCCTCTGATAGAAAAATATGGCGCCGATACCGTACGAATGTTCGTCATGTTCGCTTCCCCCCCAGATCAATCGTTGGACTGGTCTGAATCCGGGGTTGAAGGTAGCTCAAGATTTCTTAAACGATTGTGGAAAATCGTTGTAAGCCACCAACCCGTATCTTATCAGGGATTTTCTGCGCAGATTTTCAACGAAAAACAACTAAAACTGCGGTTAAAGATTCACCAAACAATTCAGAAGGTCAGCGATGATTTTTCAAGAAGGCAGACCTTTAATACAGCTATAGCAGCCATTATGGAACTGATTAATGCAACCAGCAGGTTTCTAGAGAGTGCCTCCCAAAAGGAAGACAAACAAGTGGTGCAGGAAGCCCTCGAAGCGGCGATTCTGATGCTTGCACCCATAGCCCCACATTTTTGTCATGCTCTGTGGAATCATCTAGGACACGATGAAGCGGTAATTGAGGCGACATGGCCACGGGTAGACGAATCAGCTTTAATTCAGAACACGATGTTAATAGTTCTCCAAGTGAATGGTAAACTTCGGAGCAAGATCGAAGTTCCTAGGGATATCGAAAAGGCTGACCTTGAACGACTTGCTCTTGGCGATGAGGCGATACAGCGATTCACTTCAAACGGAACTGTCCGTAAGATTATAGTCGTGCCCAAGCGCCTAGTTAATATTGTCGTAAATTAGGAAGCCGCTAACTAATGGCTAAATGTGCAAAATTTATTTCCTTTGTAATTTTTGTTATTACCCTTAACGAATGCGGTTTCGCCATACGTGGCAATGATGCTATTTCTTACCGGTTTGACTTAATCCAGCTTAACCTTCAACAGCCAAACAGCGAGCTTTCGCGATTTCTAAGACGCAGCTTGGATGTCGCTAATGTTGAAACACAACTCGGGATTTCAGCTGAGCCGAATTCCAACTCGGCAATTCTGAAAATCGGCGATGAACAGATTGCCAGTAGACCGGTAACATTTAATCCCAGAGCCAGAGCGGCGCAGCACGAAATGCGATTGTCAATTCAAATCTCATTTGAACAAGGTGAACAGACACTTATCAGGCCAGAAACTCTTTACGTCGAACGTACTTACTTTGAAGATCTAGAAAATATAGTTGGAAACCAAGAGGAAGTGGAAATTATTAGGAGTGAAATGCGACGGGAGCTTGTAAATCAGGTCATGCGCCGACTCCAAGCCGCCAGCAATTGATTTCCAATGAAAATCAAGGCAGAGCAATTAACTCGTACCCTGGAAAATCAAAACCCAACAGTTTACTGGTTGGCTGGTGACGATCCATTACTGATGCAGGAGGCAGCAGATCAGGTTCGCAAACACTATCAAAACAAAGGATTCGGTGAACGCCAAATATTCAACATCGATCGGAGTTTTAACTGGGATAATTTTTCCCAAACAACGGACAACCTTTCTCTTTTCTCTGAGCAAAAAATTATCGAGTTAAGACTTACTAGTTCAAAACTGGAAGAGGCTGGCAAGAATGCGCTACACGCTTATCTTGCCAAACCCAATCCAGAATTTTTGATTCTGATTATCAGTCCCAAACTGGAATCTAGTATGCTCAGCACTAAATGGTTCAAGATAATTGAATCGCATAGTGCCTTTGTCCAGATCTGGCCGATAAACCGGGAAGGTTTGGGGGCGTGGCTGACACGACGCCTGCTGCGGGAGGGCATTAGTGCAGAACCGAATGCGCTGGAACTACTTGTCGACAAAGTTGAAGGTAATTTGCTTGCGGCGACTCAGGAAATCGAAAAGTTGAAACTCCTCGTAAGCCAAGACAATAAAACCAATATTTCGCTCGATGTAAATACAGTGATGCAGGTCGTTGCCGACAGTTCACGTTATAGTGTATATCATCTCGTTGACGCTGCTCTTAAGGGTGATGCAGTTAGATCGCAGAAAATCCTGCGCACCCTTCGTGCTGAAGGACTCTTACCATTACCAATCCTCGCTGCAATTACCCGCGAACTGCGTACCTTGTTACCATTAATTGAAAGGAAAGAGCAGGGGCAGGGTATCAATGCGATCATGCAAACAGCTCGCATCTGGTTCAACAAAAAACAGGCCGTAGGTAGCGCATTAGATAGGATAAACACACAAGACATTTGGCATTTTCTCGAACACGCCAGACGCGTAGATCAGTCCATAAAAGGGATAATCAGTGCTAACTCCTGGGACGAGCTTAGCCTGCTATTACTGGCAATTAGCGGTCAATCCACAGCCACCATGGAACAGGTAGAGGTCTAACCTTTAATTTAAACCTCGTCGCTCCAACAACGGGGTTATGTTGGGGTCACGACCACGAAATTTCCTGAACAAGGTCATGGCATCATCAGCTCCTCCACGGGATAACAAAGTTTGTCGGAAATGATCCCCATTCTCTCTTGTTAATCCTCCGTTCTCCTTAAACCAATCAACTGAATCGGCATCCAGTACTTCGCTCCAGATATAGGAATAATAACCGGCATGATAACCGCCCATAATATGGCTAAAATAAGTACTTCGATATCGTGGTGGAACCGAATCTAACACAATACCGGCACCTTCAAAGGTTGATCGCTCAAATTCCATAATCTCATCGCCAACAGGGATTTCCTCCGGAGTAAGCTGGTGAAGAGCTTGATCAAGAATAGATGCAGCAAGGTATTCAGTAGTCTCAAAGCCCTGGTTGAAAGTTTGAGTTGAAAGCACTTTTTCGAGCAATTCCTGCGGCATTGATTGTCCGGTTTCGTGATGAATGGCATAGTTGGCAAGCACTTCTGGCCAAATTGCCCACATCTCATTTACCTGGCTGGGGTATTCCACAAAATCGCGAGGTACGCTGGTACCGGAGAAATACGGATACTCCACAGCAGAAAACATACCATGCAGCGCGTGCCCAAACTCATGAAACATAGTGGTTACTTCATCAAACGTCAGCAGAGTAACCTCTCCTTCGGATGGTTTCGTGATGTTCAGGTGATTTGCCACGATTGGTCGGGTATTTAGCAAGTTGCTCTGAGATACATAGGAATTCATCCATGCACCGCCCCTCTTGGTAGGCCGAGCATAGAAATCAGCTATAAAGATTGCCAAAGTGGTTCCTGTCGTATCGTAAACCTCAAACACCCGCACATCCTCTTGGTAAACAGGTAAAGAGATTTGTTCCTTGAAAGTAATACCGTACAGTTGCTCAGCGGCGAAAAAGACCCCCTTCAGCAGCACATTATTAAGCTCGAAATAGGGTCGCAATTCCTTAGCATCGAAGTCATAACGGGCCAATCTGAGCTTGTCTGTGTAAAAATCCCAATCCCAGGACGCTAGTTCGAAATCTTGTCCGTCGTCATAAATCATTTGCTGAAGATCAACAGCCTCCCGATTGACGTTAGCAAGAGCTGGGGTCGTGAGTTCGGCGAGACGATTGTTAACCGCGGCCACTGTCTGCGCCGTGCGATCTTCTAGGATAAAATGAGCGTGATTGTCATAGCCCAGCAATTGAGCTCGTTCCGCACGAAGCCGCAGCACATCAGACAGCACTTCTGTATTATCGAAGTCACCACCCCGGCTGCCCCTGGACAGCGAAATGCTATGTATTATTTCCCGCAGGGCACGATTCTGCAACGAAGCCAATGCTGGCTGGCTGCTGGTATTAAGTAACGGTAGAACATATTTTCCATCGAGATCCCGTGCAGCGGCCTCTTCCCTGGCAGCAGTTATCAAGGCCTGATCCAGACCAGTCAACTCTTCTTCTGTATCCACGATAACGGCAAGGTCATTTACTTCACTCAGAATATTTTGACTGTAAAGAGTTTCAAATGAAGCGATCTCAGCATTAAGTTCTTTCATATGCTGTTGCTCCGGCACACTAAGTGCTGCACCACCGCGGACAAATTCTGTATAGTATTTTTCAAGTAACCGCATAGACTCCGGCTCGAGCGCGAGATCATCGCGTTGTTCGTAAATAATTCCAACACGCTCAAACAAATCGGGATTAAGCAAAATATTATCTTCATGACCCGCGAGCCGCGGGGCTAATTGCTGTTCCAATGCACGTATTTCGTCATTTGTATGTGCACTGGATATGGCATAGAACACTCTAGCCACTCGGTCCAGTAACTGACCCGTTAATTCAAGGGCAAGAATAGTATTATCAAAACTCGGTTGATCTGGTTGATTTACAATAGCTTCGATTTCTTCCAGCTCTTCTTCCATTCCACGTTCAAAAGCAGGTAAATAATGGGCATCCTGGATGCGGTCAAATCTAGGGTAGTTAAGATACAGCGGGCTTTCTTCGTAAAAGGGATTTGTTTCTTCTGGCGTGGAAATAAATTCGACCACAGCTTCATTCACTTCTGCCAAACTTATAGGTTTTTGTGACAACTCAGGCTCGGAGCAACCGCTCTGTATACTGACTAAAGCAGGTATAACGATTAGATTTAGTAATTTCGAATCCATTTCACGACATAAATCACGTAACAATCGAAACACACCAGATGTGTATGTTCTATAAACCAGTCGATGAATAATTTGCATTCAAGGGTAAGGGCGCTTTAATACAAATCTATTTTTTCCCAGCACCTATATCGGTATCTTTCTCTAGTTCGTATACTAGATCTGAAAATTCTTGTACCTTGTTTTCAATCGCGCTAAGCGCATCTGCAAGTCCTTGGTTATAGTAAAAACAACCAACTTGTTCCGCAAAAAATATTCAGCGGGAACTCTGCATCAAAACCCCCTACTTCAATTTCCAGTTCATCGCCATATACCGCTGCAGTCGTTGTACAAGCTCTTGCTTTGACTTCTGATCGAGTCGGATTTCCGACAATCTTAAGCCCCCAGTTGTCGCGCCAGATCGAGAAAATCGCTAGCTGTATAATCAAATTCACCAGCCGCTGCATTATTGTTTACTATTCGTCCTGGGCCTCGCTCCAATGGCCTGATAACGTAGGCTGTGCGCAACCCATTTCTTGCAGCCGCTCTCAAGTCACCGGGATGGGCCGCCACCATCATTACCTGTTCTGGGGGCAGACCTAATAGGTCGGCGGCTGTCAAGTACGCTTCAGGATCCGGCTTGTAATGTTTTGCTAGCTCCGCCGATAAGACCGCATCCCACGGCAATCCTGCATTCTTCGCCATGTTGGTGAGCAGAGCAACATTGCCATTGGACAGAGTGGCAATCACATATTTAGTTTTCAGCCGGTTCAAACCAGCAACAGAATCCGGCCACGGTGACAGTCGATGCCAAGCCCGGTTGAAGTGATCCAATTCTTCTTCGCTGAGGCCGCTCAACTCGTACTCAACAACCAGTTCATCCAAAATCATTCTGTGTAGATCGTCTATCTTGGTCCACGGCAACTCTCCGCTGCGTACCCTAGCCATGGCTGGACCATAACCGGCTCGCCAGTTATCCGCAAATTTACCCCAATCAATTTCAAAACTTTTGCGAGCCGACAATAACTGGCCTTCTCTGATAATCGAGGAACGCCAATCAACAACGGTACCAAATACATCAAAGGTAAGCGCTTTTACAGAACTCGCTACTCCGGACTGGGCAGATGCGGCTTCTAAACCGATAACGCCCAAAGACATAGAGGCAGGAAACACCATCAGCTGCTTCAGGAATTTCCGCCTATTCCTTACTGGCTGACTGGAAGCATATTTTGAAAGGGAAGAGGTCATGCGCAATTAATCTCCGAGTGTTTGTTATTCCACTCTTTTACTTTACAGAGAATCGTCAGTAGCGCCTTTTTGTTATGACTGGCACGGTAGCATAAATATTTATTAATATCATCTGCCCCCCAAAACTCGCTAATTAGCTATTAGCCTGCAGACAAGAGGCCAATAGCCATTACATTATCTTAGAGACAAAAGGTTTAGTTGGCACCCTATTGAAAGAAAACTATTAAGATTGCCACTGGGCAAAAGAATTTTACGTAAAGCGGCCAAATTTTCCAAAATAATCCAGATTCAACCTCAGGACTCCCCTGCTTAATCTCCTCAAGAATATCGTTGCGGCGCCAGATCCAAGCGACAAATATACAAAACGCAAACCCCAAAAGAGGCTGACTAACTTCTGTCGTGTAGGTAACAACCATATCGAACAGGGGATCGAAGTTAAACACAATAACCAATGCAATTAAGATTATGATCACGCCTATCATCATAGCCGCGTGGCGTCTTTCTATACCATGATGTTCTACGCAATAGGCAACCGGTACTTCTAACATAGAAATGGAGGAAGTTAAGGAGGCGATAGTCATGAGCATGAAGAAAGCTATAGCCACCAAGATCCCAATGAAGCCCATAGTCTCGAAAAGTGACGGTAGCACAGAAATTATTAAACCAGGGCCAGCGATAAGCCCACCGTTGTCGTCGAAAATTTCGACACCATTGCTCAGCGCTACATACATCGCGGGTAAAATTAGCATACCAGCCATTACTGCTATTCCTACATCCAGTAATGCAACCAGACCGCCAATCGTGGGCAGATTCTCCTGCTTACTTATATAGGACCCATAAACCAACATAGTTCCTACTCCAAGCGAAAGCGAAAAAAACGCCTGGCCCATAGCATCAACGAGTAAAGAGGGATCAGCGATACGTGTAAAATCCGGAATGAGGTATGCACGAACGCCTTCCAGGGCTCCGGGTAAAGTCATAACGTAAAAGATAAGTAAAACCAAAATTACTATTAGCGATGGCATCAGAAGTGACGCCCATTTCTCTATGCCGTCTTTAACACCCGCACTGATGATATAGACTGTCGCCAACATAAAAATTATGACAAAAAGACTATCTCGTAAAACCCCATCTTGCGTCAACCATTGCGCTAAACCATCCATTCCCGCCATACGCGCCAGTGGATCGAAAAAGAAAGCAATCATCCATCCACTGATAATGGCATAAAAACTCAGAATAAAACAAACCGTGATGATTCCTGCAAAACCCACCATCAAGGCCAGAATTCGACTCTTGTTTCCGGTAGAAATTGATCTTAACGCGGTCACAGCATTAGCACGTGCGTAGCGCCCTATAATGAGTTCAGCCATTAGAGCTGGATAGGCTAGCGCAAATGCCAGAATAAGGTACACAAAAAGAAACGCAGCTCCGCCATTAGTGGCGGCATTAGTAGGGAACCCCCATATGTTGCCAAGGCCAACGGCGGAACCAGAGGCCGCCATTAGAAAACCAAACCTGGAAGTAAACTCGCCTCGCGGGGCTGCCATCAGTGAGTAATCCCTTATATCGAATTTCTAATTATTAAGGATTTTGGCCTACGCAAGAGTAACCCAAGGCTTTGCAGTGGTAAATGGCGATCCATTATTGATCGAAAGATTCTAACGTAAAAAGAAAATTCGCAGCATCCGACAGAACAAACACTACATTCGAAACAAGTGACACGGCACCGTCCAAGTTTACTTCGAGGGAGGGGATACGCAGCCGATTATCGGAAGTGGAAAAAGTAGCGACCCCAGGCAGACTTGCTTGACGAGGGATAACACTGTCAAGGTTTGCTTTAACAACCACCTCAGATTCTGAAGGGACAACATTAAAGTTTAAGCTAATAAAATTACTGCCGTTATCTATATCCACGGAAGTTATAAGCAAACCAGTAGCCGATTCAAAGACATGTGGAGCCGAGCTGAACCTTTCAGTAACCTCAACATTGATGTAAACGAAATCCAGCGGATTGTTGTATGTTTGAGTGAAATAAGGCGCATAAGGCGCTTTCGCTTGGCCTAAGGAAACGGTCGGAAGATCATCAATGGCATCGACAATCTGCATACCCTCACCCAGCACTTGCCCGAATACAGTAAACCCTCCATCTGTTACATCGAGGACTAGGTTATCACTCAGGTTTACAAACCATTGGTTGGTAGCGCTGTTAGCGTCTCCCCCAATTTTTGCCATGGCCACTGTGCCCCGGGTGTTAGAGACGCCTTTAAATTCATTCTCTATTGGAGGATCTGTCGGTACATCGATAGGACCTTCGAATAATTTGAATCGGAAGGCGCCTCCTTGCACTACAAAATCATCTATGGCGCGGTGGATATATGTGCCGTTATAGTCATTTCGATTCACGTAATTAAGATAATTTTGAACAGTTATTGGAGCTGTACCATCCAGCAACTCGATTGAAAAATCCCCTATACTGGTACTAACGCGGACAATTGTGCCTGCTCCGGCGCTAACAGCAAAAGAGCTGAAGAGAAAGAAGAGAATCAGATAGGTGACATATTTACAAGATATATGTCGGACGGCCGCGCACATGAAAGCTCCCAAAAGATGTTACTAGTACCGAGACTATTTTGACCGATGGAGCATAGGGTAAGTTTCATTAAGATTCAACTTTTCAACTACGATGCACGCTCAAACCTATGCGAGTAAAAAAGACAAGCTTGAATATCACTGGCCAAAAAAAGCTCTATTGATTCTCAAACCTCTTTTTTTTGCTGGCAACAATTAAATAGGCTATGCTAACTATTGATTCTCAACCTGCATATTTTACTTAGATTTGTTTTTTGTAATCGTTCAGCCAAAAATTTATTCATAGTGGTAAGATTTTTTGGTGACTCAGTCTACTAACCAACAATCCCGATCTCTAGGAATCGGCGTTGATTTTGGTACCAGCAACAGTGCTGCTGCTATCTTTGACGGCGAAAAAATCCATCTTTTAAAACTCGAGTCCAATTCGACGGTAATGCCATCGGCTACTTATATCAACGATGAGCATAGAATCGTCACCGGAAAGGAGGCCATAGATCAGTATATCGAAAGTAACATGGGGCGCACGGTAGAACTAAGCGCCGAAGTTCTTGGCGAGGCGCGCACTACCACAGGTCAGATTGGTGGCCATGGCCTTCCAGAGGAAGCAAATACAGGAAAGTTGTACGGCAAGTCGTTTGTAGATGCTAGTCAGAAAGGTCGATTATTCAGAGGCACTAAAAGAGTGTTAGGAAATCTAAATACGCCACGTCTTATAGTGTTTAATAAACCCTTCCGATTAGTCGCTCTTATCACTCCTCTATTATTGCGTATTAGAAAAAGCATTGAGAAATACTTGTTCCACTATCAAAGCAGGCCTGATTCTATAGATCATGCCTGCATTGGCCACCCAATAAATTTCGAGGGGTCTGACCCTCACCGGAATAAACGTGCGCTCGGCCTTTTATCTGAAGCGTGCAGACATGCAGGATTCTCCAAAAAATGTTATTACCCTGAACCAATAGCTGCTGCGCTCAGTTACCTCTATGATAATCCGCTAGTCACCTACCAGACTTTGCTGGCTGTAGATTTTGGCGGCGGCACTCTAGATCTTTGCATATTGAAAAGGAATGAGAAAAAAATTTCAGTTATAGCTACCCACGGCACAGGACTAGGAGGTGATCACATCGATCAGCTTCTGTTTCGGAAGCTTATCTTCCCTCTACTGGGAAAGGGTGAACGATGGCGCCGTGCAGGTGAAGACCGCGAGATTGAAACTATTTTCCCGTTTAAAGACTATGAAGACTTGTTACTCAACTGGACGGTGAGTTACATATTAAACCAAAATAAATATACATCTCCTATAATGCAGCGCATTAAATACGGAGACGAAGCCGCCCCCAGGTTTCGACGCCTTTATGACCTGATAAAAAACAACTATAGTTACCTTATATTCCAAAACCTGAAAGAAATGAAAGCTACGCTTTCCACGCGACTAGAAGCTAAACTGGATATTCCGGAACTTGATATCGAATTATTGGTCTCTCGTAAAGAATTTGACCAAATAATTAACGAGATTCTTAAAAAATTCCAAAGTGCTATCACTGAGCTGTTAGTAAAAGCCGAACTACGTGCTTCCGATATTCAGTTGGTTATCCGTACCGGCGGATCCTCCCTGATTCCAGCTGTTAAAAATATACTAGACGTTGAATTTGCCGGAAAGGTTATTGAACATGACCCCTTCACCAGTGTCGCAGTCGGGCTCGCTATTGCTGATTATAAGAAATTAGGATACGCACAATTTACTGAGAATCCTTATGCCTTGGTGGGTTCAAAGCTGATTTCGGCTTAATTACGCTTTAAAACGAATAGTAAATATCGCGTTCATTAATGGCTTTCGTACAACGAATATTATCTAAATTCGAAGCCATTTATACCCACTCTCTCTCGCGGGCTCTACTCTTAAAATGATAGATTGAGCTTTTGCAGAGATCGCTAATAAACCATTACAATAGCCAGTAGCCATTCCAAAATTAGCCGTTTTCCAATGAATGAAGCAAAATCTGTCAGTAACAAAATATAACCCATGAACTTGATATTGTATGCCATCCCGTTCTTTTTCCTGCTCATATTAGTCGAGCTAGCGTGGGGGTTTACGCAGCATCGCAATACCTATCGCATTAATGATACGATCAATAGCCTTTCCATGGGCAGCCTTAGCAGGTTACAGAGCCTTGTTATCCTCGGAGTATCCAGCTCAATTTATGAACTGATTGCGGACCATTATCAATTAAGACAGTTGCCTGGAGACAGACTTTGGGTATGGATAGTTTGTTTTGTTCTCTATGACCTAGCTTACTATTGGAAACATCGGCTAGGGCACGAGATGGCTATTTTTTGGGGGTCTCACGTCGCCCACCATCAGAGCGAAGATTTCAACCTCGGTACGGCCCTCAGACAAACCAGTATCGATTTCTATAGCTTTCTATTCTATGTTCCTTTCTTTGCACTGGGTTTTCCCGCAGAGGTATTATTCACTACAGTCAGCCTCAACCTCATTTACCAGTTCTGGGTCCATACGGAACATGTACCAAAGTTAGGAACCCTAGAATGGATATTCGTTACTCCATCAAATCATAGGGTCCATCATGCCCGCAACAAGGTCTATGTCGATCGTAATTACGGTGGCGTGTTCATAATTTGGGATCGCCTTTTTCGAAGTTTTCAAGAAGAACTCTCTAAAGAACCAGTGGTTTTTGGTCTTCGTAACCCGCTCAACAGCTGGAACCCAGTATGGGCGAATGTGCACGTTTACTGGCGTTTAATTAAAGACTTCATAAAAGCACCTGGCTTGATGAATAAACTGGCTATCTGCTTTAAGCCGCCTGGATGGCAACCGGAAGATATGGTGAGCAGCTGCAAGCACAGAGGTAATCTTGTAGATTTAACATCGCGCTTTGATCCGGTTATTCCCACTTTCAGCAAATACTACGTGTTAGGTCAATTCGTTATATCCGTGTTGCTTAGTCTTTACCTACTGCAGTATTCGTCATCACTCGGTTACGAAAAGACCGTCATAGCTGTGCTATTCATGACTTACTCTTTCTATATTCATGGTAGTTGGTTGGAAGATCGTCCACGCGCATTGGGATTGGAGATCCTCAGGATGGCTTCATTGATAGTGTTAATCCAGTTTGCTTCAGTTCACATACTGCTGAAATCTCTAATTGACTTATATGCAGCACTCTCTCTCTTGGCTTTACTTGCGCACAAGTATGGAAGGTTTATGGCTGACACCCAAAATATCCACAATGAAAACCAATCAGAAGTTAAACTACATACTACGACATAACATCCATATTATGTCAGTGAATCCGTTTTTATTAACATCGTGTTTCCCAGTCTTTAATAACAATTTCCCAGCTAGAAAATTTATTTGTAAGCAACGCTGTAGAGGTTTCAGATTAAATCCGATTTAACGGGAATTCCAGTAAAAGCTGACCATTTTCTGGATCTCGCAGCTCGAACTGCACTTGGGATGCTTTGCCTAAGGCTTCAGTAAAATCAGCACCATCTTCAAGATTACTGATAATAAACACCACTCTGCCACTTACGTCATGGTTTGGCGGCAATTGTAATGGGTTAAACAAATATCCTGAATTGTTACTCAACATACCCTGGACAGTTGCTTCTACACTCAGCCCAGAATTAAAAATTTGGGACCGTACCCCCCTGAATAAAGCATTATTACCATTGGCATCCGTCATCCGAAAAAATATATTTACCTGCTTGGTAAAAAGCTCCCGGTTTTTCACAGAAATAGTAGGCGTATATATAGGATATCGGAATCCTACCTCGATAATTCCATTGCTAGAGCTATCGGTAATCAATTGGCTTTGTAATTGTTCGGCTGTAATTCCTTCTCCAGCTTGTTTCGGTAACAAGTACAAAAAATAAATAAATGCCGGAATTACTGCAGGCAAGCAAACCACAATGCCGTAAATACGAGGCCCGCTATCGAAAAAAGGGTTAACCGGATAAATAGCCACTAGAGTAGCCACAATAGCGAAGTTGAAAACCAAAGCCCTAAATAGCAAGGATGCACTGCCGAACTGAGCCGGGCTTTGAGTGAGAAAAACTATTGTAACAACAGCAAGTAAAAGGGAAGACAGGCTTATTAGTATCTGCGGGAAAGTTATCTTCATCAAGAGTAAATCAACTCTAGGGATGTATCTCGCTACTTGCCTGTTTATCGGCATGATAGGAGGATCTGACCAAAGGGCCACTAGCTACATGTTTGAAGCCGAGTTTTTCTCCAAAGACGCATAACTCGTCAAATTCAGCGGGAGGCACAAATCGCTCCACTTTTAGGTGATGTCTGCTAGGCTGAAGATATTGGCCTAGAGTAATCATATCGACATTGTGTTGCTTCAAATTTTCCAGCACCTGTTTTACTTCTTCTATGGATTCACCTAGCCCAAGCATTAAACCTGATTTGGTGGGCACATTAGGTTGGCGGACTTTATAGCGCGCCAATAAATTCAGGGACCACTCATAATCTGCACCAGGTCTAGCCTGTTTATATAGTCGCGGCACAGTTTCTAAGTTATGGTTAAAAACATCAGGGGGGGTTTGTCCGAGAATATTAAGCGCAACATCCATACGGCCACGAAAATCAGGTACCAAAATCTCCACTCGGATGCCTGGGTTACGATGGCGAGTTTCACTGATGCAATTTACGAAATGTTGGGCACCACTATCTTTTAGATCATCCCTGTCAACAGAAGTGATGACCACGTAAGTCAACCCCATTTCGTGGATAGCTTCAGCAAGTTTAATTGGTTCATTTCCATCAAGCGGTTTAGGCTTACCGTGGGCAACATCGCAGAATGGACATCGGCGAGTACAGATATCCCCCATTATCATGAATGTGGCTGTACCATTATTGAAACACTCCCCCAGATTTGGACATGAAGCTTCTTCACAAACGGAAGCTAGTTTGTGATAACGCAGTATCCTCTTTATGTGGGTGACTTTTGATGAGGCAGGAATCTTTACACGGATCCAGTCTGGTTTCGCCAGGAATTCTTTTGTAGGAATTACTTTCACTGGAATACGACGAAGCTTTTCTAAGCCACGCAACTTCTGCCCTTCGATTAACACATTGCGACGTTTTCGTTCAGCCATAACAACTTTGCTAATTTTACTAAAATTCAATAATGTTAGTAGTGCTCCAGATACCCAAGTTCCTTGAGCAGTTTATTACAAAGAATCTTGCTGACATTCTGTAATAACAAGTCCTGTATACCAATGAAGTCTGCTACTTGGGTAACAGCCAGATTTTCAAATCCGCATGGATTGATACTAGCAAAAGGAGTGAGATCCATATTCACGTTTAAACTAAGGCCGTGATAGCTCCAGCCATTCTTTATGCGCAATCCCAAGGCCGCTATTTTAGCATCATTAACGTAAACCCCGGGGGCTTTTGGTCTGGTAGTTGCCGCGATACCATAATCTTTTAGCGTAGCAATTAAAGCTTTCTCGATGAGATCAACCAATACTCGTACACCGAAGTTGCGACGTCTAACGTTAATAAGCAAGTAGGCGACCAGCTGACCCGGGCCATGATAAGTGACCTGACCACCACGATCGATTTGCACCACAGGAATATCTCCAGGGTTTAGGACATGTTCTGCTTTGCCTGCCTGTCCCTGCGTATAGACAGGTTTATGGCTCAATAGCCAGATCTCATCATTTTTATCAAGCTTAGGATTCTCGACCAGATAGCGCATTGCGCGCCACACTAGCCCGTATTCCTGTAAGCCAAGCCTTCGTACAACCAATTCTGGAATCGAACAAGAATCGGATGATGAAGGTTGTGCCTGAAACCATTTGTAATCGGTCAATAGCACACCGGGAAACCTCGTAATAACTTGTCTTTTTATCTTTACTGAGTAGGATGGAAATAGAGTCTAAGTGCAGTACTCTTTTAATGACTAAGTCCCTTCACAAAAATAGTAATGCCTAATTAGTACGTCTCCAACCACTCTATCACCTATTATCGGCGCTGTGCTTATTAACCGTGTAAGGTGCGCACTTACGGATAGAAGTCTCGAAACAGCTTCAGCGCATGAGAAGTCTCTAATTTATGCAAAAAACCCTCTAGATTACCATCTTCACGTTTTTGATTTTATCTAGGTCTAGAAAAATACGGCACAGTTGATCTTCACCAGTTGCGGTAATGGTCACTGTAATAGAGAGATAGTTTTTTTTACGGCTAGCCTGTATGCTGATCATATCTTCTGCGATCCCGCAGGTATGCCTTTCGATGGCCTCAACAACCTCAGCTTGAAAATTCTTTCCCATTTCTCCAATAATTTTAATTGGATATAGACAAGGGAAGTCAATCTTTGCTGCTACCTGGTCAACTGAATCCGAGCTTGAAGACACTGATTTTTTATGCTTACCCGCCAAAAAGGTTGCTGAAGAAGAGTCTAAGCCAATCTATAAATCGCTTCAGTAGTCCTCCCAACTCGACTTCTTGCATGGCTATTACGTCGCCACGGTAAATGATGTCATTATCGAGTACGACATTGACTACACCCATAATCTGACCGTTTTCCAATGGTGCCCTGATTACCTCATCAATATCCAGCGAAGCTGTCATGGCTTCTGCTTGCCCTCGCGGAATTGTCACATAGACTTCCTCCTGGATACCAAGATCAACAGCATTTTGGCTACCTGACCAAACGGGAACATTAGTTAGAATCTGATTAGGATCATAAAGCTTGTGAGTTTCATAATACCTGAACCCATAGGTAAGGAGCTTCTGAGTTTCAATGGCACGAGCTTGCTCACTGGAGGCTCCCATGACCACGGAAATAAGCCTCATCCCGTCACGTTCGGCAGAAGCTACTAGACAAAATCCAGCTGCATCAGTCCAGCCGGTTTTCATGCCATCGACATTGCGATCACGGAATAGCAACGAATTACGATTGGTCTGACGAATATCGTTGTGCGTGAATTCTCGCTCCGCATATATTGGATAAAAATCTTGGTGTTTGTTAATCGCAGATCTGGCAAGGGTCGACAGATCTCGCGCGGACATTGTGTTGTAGTACAATTCGGTGTCGAGCCCACTAGCGTTCATGAAAAAACTATCGGTCAATCCGAGCACTTCCGCATATTGATTCATCATATCGGCAAAGGCTTCTTCACTGCCTGCAACATGTTCCGCAATCGCCACACTGGCATCATTTCCAGACTGAATGATTATACCTCGCAGCAGATCTTCCACGCTTACCTGGGTATTGACGCCGACAAACATCTTGGAACCTTCCATACGCCAGGCATTTTCACTAATGTGCACCTGGTCATCCAGATCTAGCGTACCGTTCATAATTTCTTCAATTGCGATATAGGCCGTCATAATCTTGGTCAGACTAGCGGGCGGGAGAGGCTCGTCAGCGTTATCCTCTACAACGATTTGGCCGGTTTTGGCATCGATCAGAATATAGCTAGTTGCCGCTATTTCCGGTGGCCGGGGAATTATTACCTGGGCTACTGCAACATCGTTGACGAAAACAAGAATCACCAGAACCCATAAACGGGTAAAGAGCTCCACAATTCGCTGTAGGGGTAATAAGAATTTAACGTTCTTTAGTAACATAAAGAAATCCGTCTTGAAATTGATAAATGAGTCAAACTGAGGGACGATGAATCACGTAGTGAAATCATTCAATATGCTTAATCTGTTACAGTGTACGGGCTTCCCAGATCAGCGGCAACTAGACTTTGAGTGAGACGACGAATCTCAGTCTCGTCATTTACTGGACCAATCCGGACTCGATGCAAAACTCCGCTCGATTGACTGATCACTTCGCGAATGAATACTGGCCGATTGGTCATTTCCCGCAGTCGGTTAGACACCTCTTGAGCCCTAACTAGTTCAGAGAAAGCGCCAACCTGCAAATACTTATTACTGGGTGCAGATAGTTTCAGCTCTTCTCCATTTGGCGATGACTTCTGGACAAGAATTCGTTCTCGCTCCATACCGGAGACTATTATCGCATCCAGTTGAACCCGCGCCGTGCCTATTTTAGCGTATCCTAATTTCAAAGCAGCTGCATAAGAGAGATCGACAATACGATTACCATGAAACGGCCCTCGGTCATTTACACGGACAACTATGCTGCGGTTGTTATTCAGGTTCGTCACCTTAAGAAAACTAGGTATTGGTAGAGATTTATGTGCGGCCGAAACCTTATACATGTCAAATATTTCGCCGTTGGAGGTTTTATGTCCGTGGAATTTCTCCCCATACCATGACGCTACTCCACTTTCAGTGTAACCCTCTTCGGTCGGCAACACGTGATACGTATCACCAAACACGGTATAGGGGCTTCGATTCCCTGCCATACTGCGAGTTACCTGTTCCGGTATAACTTCCGGAATAGCCGAAATCTCTAAGGAACCACTCGGAGCCCGATCCTTTTGGATACTATAGCGGGTAGCATCGGGATTGGTTGGCACTGTCGCGGTACTACAGCCAGCCAACACGGCCACGGCCACAAGTCCGCTCTTGATTAGTATAGAATTCATCAACAAAACAGCTCAGCTCTTCCAGAAAATCGAGAATATTTAATTACTTAGCGTCCAAATAAACAATAATTTTAATTTCACCGAAACCGTTCGGACTTGCTATTTGTAAAAAAAGGGATGGGCAGTTATTGAATATAAACCAATTTTTAATTTAATATCAATAAGTTAGGATTCTTTAAGCCGGCCATGAGTCTGAATTGACATAAGCAGACCAAAACACACGAAAAAAGTTACGATCGCGGTTCCTCCACGAGAAATAAGAGGCAGAGGCAAACCAATTACAGGTAACAATCCCGAAACCATTGCCATATTAACAAACACGTACATGAAAAAAGTCAGGGTTATGCTGCCGGCCAGGAGCCGACTGAACATATCTTTAGCGGAATACGCAATATAGGAACTCCGCAGAAGGATGAAAAGGTAGAGACAGATAAGAAAAAGTATCCCGAGCAATCCAAATTCCTCGGCTAATACAGCAAGAATAAAATCGGTATTACTTTCCGGAATAAAATCCAGATGTGACTGGGCCCCATTTCCGTACCCCTTGCCATAAACACCTCCAGATCCAATAGCGATCTGCGATTGGATAATGTTATAGCCGGCGCCTGTTGGGTCAAGATAAGGATTAAAGACGGTTAGTATTCGACTTTTTATGTGTTCCGGGGCCAGGAAAAGATACCATGCAGGCGAAGCCAGCAGGAGAGCCAAGAAACCGGTAATTACTATACGCCAGCGAATCCCTGCGAGCAGCACCACGAATAATCCAGACATCATCACCATGATGGCTGTTCCTGTATCATTCTGAATAATAATCAGTACAGCTGGAATCAGAATCATAAGAGCTGACCAAAACAAGTGTTTGAAGCGTGGAGGCAGCGGTCGGCTCCCCAAATACCAGGCTATCATTAGCGGGACAACAATTTTCATAATTTCCGAAGGTTGAAAACTAGGGATCCCAGGTAAGTCTATCCAGCTTCGAGCTCCGCCTGCCTCCACTCCGATGATCAGTACGAGGGCCAACAGAGCAAGTCCTGCCCCATACATAGAGAGCGCCCAGCTTCTGAAAACGTGTACATTGAACTGAGACACGATAAACATCGCTAATATTCCAACGACTATTACCAGGGCTTGTCGGCGCACAACGGTCTCATTGCCATCGCTCGCGCTATAAAGCACAAGCAACCCGAAACAGCAAATGAGGATTAGCCCAACCAGCAGAGGTGGATCGGTATGGACAAATCGCCAAATCGAGCCAGAGCGATTACTTGATGATTCAGTCCTTGGGGCTTGACGAATGAAATCGCGGTTATTCATCGGAAGCTCTTACCTGCTTTTCAGAATGAGGGGTGTCTTCGACGGTAAAGAAATCGAGCTTCAATATATCCAATAGGTAAGTATCGATAACCTGCTTCGCAATAGGACCTGCCACGCTGCTGCCGTGTTCACCATTTTCCACAAATACAGCAATTGCTATCTGTGGAGCAATCTGAGAATTCTGAGCAGGCGCAAACGAAATGAACAATCCGTGGTCTTTGTTTAAATCGGATACCATGATGTCAGAACTGGACAGAATATCCTGACTGATCCCAACTACCTGCGCAGAACCGGACTTACCTGCCATTTTATAGGACATTTCTCGATCTGCCATAGCGATCGATTCATAGGCAGTACCATAATCCCTAAACTGATCTGAGAAGGGCCGATGAACAACCATAGTCATGGCGTCTTCTATATAACGCCAGTAATCTGAATCGTTAACCATAACATCAGACATAGGGTTCTCGATTAGCGGTTCAAATAATTCACCATCTACTGCCTTCAACATGCGGGGCGACACCACTTTACCTTCATTAGCAATAATCGATACAGCAGTTGCCAACTGCAATGGAGTAGCCCACATGTATCCCTGACCAATAGAGGAATTGATGGTGTCGCCTGGATACCATGGCTCACCGCGGCTCGCCATTTTCCATTCCCTAGACGGTAGCACGCCAGTTCGGGCGTAAGCGATATCAACTGCAAAATTATTACCAAATCCAAACTTCGCCATGAAATCATGAATCGTATCTATACCCATGCGATTCCCTAGATCGTAGAAAAACGTATCACAGGACTGATAAATCGCCTTCATTAAATCAGTATGGCCGTGTCCGCCGCCGATTTGAGTTCTCAAGGTATAGTCTCCCCAGCGGTAAGAAACGCCGGGCAAGCGGAAATAACCTGGATCTTCGATAGCGAAATCGTAATCTATGTGTTCATGGTGCAAGCCTGCCAAACCAAGAAATGGTTTTATAGTAGAGCCTGGCGGGTAAGGATTGGTAGTGCGATCGAATAAAGGGGTATTCACCTCATCCTTAACCAATATGTCGTAATCTTTACTGCTGATTCCTGTTACAAAAAGGTTTGGATTAAACGTCGGTTTGCTAACCATGGCGAGAATGCCACCCGTGTTTGGATCGATGGCTACAACCGCACCGCGAAAATCACCTAGCGCATTTTCAGCTGCAATCTGTAACTGCGCATCCATATGCAGCGTAATGTTTTTCCCAGCGACTGGATCAGTTCGATCAAGCCGCCGCATAACCTGACCCCTGTTATTCTTCTCGACAATTTCGTAACCTACAGTACCGTGCAGCAAGTCTTCGTAAGTACGTTCAATACCAGTCTTGCCTCTATGATTAGTGCCTCCATAATTTTCTTTTTCAGCGTCACTTAGACTATCTAGCTCTTCTCGATTAATTTCAGACACGTAACCAACTGAATGAGCCGTCAAACCTGCTAGCGGGTAGCGACGTACAAGTTGAGGTTCAATAGATATTCCGGGTAACAGGTGTCCATTTACTGCAACTTTGGACTTTTCTTCTTCATCGAGAATATAACGCAACGGTACAGAAGAAAATGGTACGCGATTCCGCTGCAACCGAGAATTAAACTGTTCTATATCATCATCTGTCAGCCTAATCAGCCTGTTCAGGATTTCGAGAGTTTCATCGAAGCTTTCTACCTGCTCCGGCACCACTGTAAGGGTAAAGATTGGTTGGTTTTCAGCCAACAAGTTGCCGCTACGATCAAAGATAAGACCGCGGGCTGGTGGCACATACTGAGAATGCATGCGATTACCATCAGAGCGAGCCGTGAAATATTCGTGTTGATAGATTTGGAGATTAACCAACTGCAAAATAAGCGCGGCAAAAAGAACAACAATAAAGACACCGGCAACTACTAACCTGTGATTAAATAGCTTTTTTTCCGCTTCGTGATCTTTAAGCTGCCACTTGCCTACCATCTGTCAGAAACTTCCTTAGCCGCGTGAATGCCCCATTAATGACTCAATTAATCGGCTGTGTTGCGTAATTCTTTCCAATTCTTGGGAAGGATTTAGACCCCGCCCTGGCCGATTAGTTTAATTCTGAACTCCAATAATTGGCCGTTCATTAGTCTAGCGTCTTTTTCAGGATATTTTTAGCTTTCTCGGCTTTTTTTGATTGCCCCACTTCTCAAGCGAAGAGTCTAGTAATGACACATTTAACCGCGGTGATACGGATGAGCTCTAAGAATACTAACCGCCCGATAAAGCTGCTCGACAACGAGAATTCTTACGAGCGAATGTGGAAACGTCAGAGAAGAAAGAGACCACCGTTCTATAGATTGATCAAGACAGGACTGGCTCAGGCCATCAGGGCCACCAATGAGTAAACTGATATTTTGGCCCTCTGCTCTAAAAATGTTCAACTTTTTGACTAGCTGCTCAGTACTCAGCGATATTCCGGCAATATCCAATGCAATAATCCGACTACCCGGTAGCACCATTTTCAGAATCTGCTCACCTTCTTTTTTGATGCATTGTTGAATATTTTGGGATTTATTTCGTTTGGGCAGAGGAATTTCAATGAGGCTAAAATTAAGCTCTGACTGAATCCGTTTTTGATATTCCTTGATAGCTTCTTGGACCCAGCCAGGCATTTTAGTGCCAACAGTTATTAATGAGACCTTCATGTCACGGATTTAACTAGGAATTAGTTCTTACTTCCAAATTATCTTCAGAAGCAGTATCAAAGCTCCAAAGATCCTCTAAATTGTAAAGTGCACGAACGGGAGCCATCATGATATGGACGATAACATCACCTGCATCCACAAGAACCCATTCAGACTGCGATCGCCCTTCAACCCCAATTATGTGCTCACCTGATTCTTTTACTTTGTTAACTACTGCGTCAGCCAAGGCCTTAGTGTGTGTGTTAGACCTTCCGGTGGTTATCACCATGTAATCTGTAATGTCAGTTAGCTTTTTTACATTAATACAGCGTATGGACTGACCCTTTAAATCATTCAATGCGTCCACAGCACATTGTGCTAATTTTTTACTATTCAATCGGCTTACTTTCATTCGAAATATTTTAATTCACAATTTTTGGTACATTTTATTACTTTTTATGTAGGTGAGCACTCGTTTGTCAAGCACTGCAGAAACATCTTTATTAGAGCGCAAAGCTTCTCGTACTCTGGTTGAAGAAACATCTTGCTTGAAATCCTCCGCAAAAAATATACCCCCGAACCTGCTCGAAAATAATGATTCAACACTATCTACTCTTCTGTCAGACAGGTGTGTAAGGTTTTCAACTAGTGGTTGCATGGTTACTCCAGGCCTTGCCAATATCAGTAAGTGGCACAACTTAAAAAGTTGTTCCCAGTTCTGCCATTGTAGCAATGTGTTGAACGAATCTATTCCCAGCACAAATACCAACTGCACAGCTCCATGCGATTTTTGGACCGCTGAAAGTGTATCCACGGTGTAGGAAATACCGAGGCGGTTTATTTCAATAGGATCGACGGAAATGGTGGAATATTTTTCTGTCGTCAACTCCAGCATATTCAACCTATGCTCTGAACTGACAGCTGCGCGATCACGGTGATTTGGTGTCGAGCACGGAATGAATCTAAGCTCATCCAGTTTCAGAAGTTTAAGCGCATAATTCGCCGCTTGAATATGCCCGATATGTACCGGGTCGAACATACCACCCAGCAACCCAAGTCGTGCTTTCATTGCCTGATACTACCATCTCCTAGCACGATAAATTTTTGCGAAGTTAATCCTTCTAAGCCCACTGGTCCACGAGCGTGTAATTTATCAGTGGATATGCCTATTTCAGCGCCGAGTCCATATTCGAATCCATCAGCGAAACGAGTAGAAGTATTTACCATAACAGAGCTCGAGTCGACTTCACGTAGGAAGCGCTGTGCCCGATTGTAATCTTCGGTCATAATCGAATCAGTATGCTGAGAACTGTATTCATTTATATGATTTATAGCATCATCCACATTTGTGACAATCTTGATCGACAAAATAGGCGCCAGATACTCGGTTTTCCAATCTTCTTCAGTTGCTGTTATCGCATTAGCGATAATGTCCCGCGTTTTACTACAACCACGTAACTCGACTCCACGCTTCTCATATTCCTTCGCAAGGAGGGGTAGAACATCCGATGCAATCCCTTCCGCAACAAGCAGTGACTCCATCGTGCAGCAAGTACCGTATCGCTGAGTCTTGGCATTGACTGCTACGGCGACGGACTTTTCAAGATCTGCTTTGTCATCAATATATAGATGGCAATTCCCGTCAAGGTGCTTTATTACGGGAACCCGTGCTTCTTTACTGACACGCTCAATAAGGCCCTTGCCTCCGCGAGGGACTATCACATCGACATATTCAGGCATCGTTATAAGTTTACCCACGGCTTGCCTATCAGTACGATCAAGCACCTGAACAATATGTCGATTTAAACCGCTTGCTTCCAGACCAGCGATAATAAATTCCGCGATCGCCTGATTCGATTTTATGGCTTCAGAACCACCTCTCAAGATCGTTGCATTTCCTGACTTTAGGCACAGGCTTGCAGCTTCGCATGTTACGTTTGGGCGTGATTCATAGACGATACCTATAACACCCAGCGGTACACGCATCCTCCCCACTTGGATTCCACTTGGACGGTGTTTAAGATCACTAATCTCACCGACTGGATCATCTAAAGCTTTAACCTGGCGCAATCCGTCAATCATGCTATCAATACGTGCTTCGGTTAATTCAAGCCGATCCAGGAGCGCAGACTCCAACGGTTTCTCCCTACCCGCCTCAAGATCGAGCTGATTAGCTGAAAGCAATTGCCCTCGCCCGCTGTCTATCGCGTCAGCTATGGCGAGTAAGGCATGATTCTTCTGAGCCGTAGTTGCCTTACTGATTTGCCGTGAGGCAGCCCGAGCCTGCGAACCCAATTTAATCATGTAAGCTTCAATATCATTCATCTAGCTTTCCGAACTACTCATAATGGGTAAATTGATTTCGATAGACTATATCTAAAAATTGTTAATACCGATCAAGAGAAAGTGACGGATTATACCTTAATTATATTGAAATCAGGTGCCAATTAGACAGCCAAGCCCGATTACCGCTATGCTTCACCCAATCATAGGTGAATTGATATGGCAATAATCGAGCAATCGGAATTTAACGAGACGGGTAGTCCGATATCTCCAACTGTACTGCAAGCACTAATCCCTTTAACTGTACTCATTTTCTTATTGTCATTTTCAGTCTACCTCTTTGGTGAAGACGCTAGCAGCGGTCCCAACCAGATCGCCCTCTGTGCAGGAGCGGCTGTCGCTGCACTGGTGGGCTGGTATAACGGGCATAGCTGGAACGATATCGAATCTAGCATCGTATTGGGGATCACTGTCGCTATCAAGCCACTACTCATACTGTTTAGTGTGGGGATGTTGATAGGATGCTGGATCTTATCCGGCACTGTACCCACCATGATTTATTACAGCCTGTTGATTCTAGATCCATCAATTTTCTACGTGGCAAGCGCACTCATCTGCTCGCTTATCGCTCTCAGTATCGGGAGCTCATGGACAGTTGCCGGAACCGTGGGTATAGCTCTGATCGGTGCTGCTGGAGGTTTGGGTCTTTCCCTTGAGATTACGGCTGGGGCCATTATCTCTGGCTCCTATTTTGGTGACAAAATGTCACCACTATCGGAGACAACAAACCTTGCTCCCGCCGTTGCCGGTACCGATTTGTTCACCCATATTGGCCACATGACATGGACAACCATCCCAAGCATTTTGATTGCCTTGGTAATATTCAGTTTGATTGGTCTTAATATAGACTCGAGTGCAAACGCCAGTGATCTCGAGATAACCATGCGGTTACTGAAAGAAAACTTCACTATCCAGCCCTTAATGTTACTGCCAGTTGCCTTACTACTCTACATGGCGTACAAGAAACTACCGCCTATACCTACTATTGTGACCGGCGCCTTACTGGGCTTGATAATCGCAATATTGTTCCAACGACCAATCATCGTGGCGTTGGCAGGTGACACACCGAATGTATTTCTCGGTCTATTCAAAGGCGTGTGGTATACCATATTTGATGGGTTCATCCTTGAGAGCGGCAACGCTACTCTAGACGACTTAATGACACGTGGTGGAATGAGCTCCATGCTTACTACAGTTTGGTTGGTGCTCTGCGCCATGGTCTTCGGTGGTATCATGGAGCATACGGGCTTATTAAAAAGCCTTGTGAACTATATGCTTTCTTTTGTACATAGTACTGGCAGTCTAATTGCTACCACTATCGCCACTTGCATCGGAGCTAATATCATCACTTCCGATCAATATATTTCTTTAGTTCTGCCGGGCCGTATGTATAAACTCGAATATGAAAATCACAACTTGGACATGAAGAATCTATCACGCACACTGGAGGATGCAGGAACTATCACGTCTCCTTTAGTACCGTGGAACACCTGTGGAGCCTATATGGCAGGCACGCTAGGCGTTGCCACCTTCGCCTACTTACCCTATTGTTTTTTTAACTTGATCAACCCAGTTATTGCCCTTATATATGGCTTTTTAAACTTCAAGATCAGTCCAGCGATTTCCAACCCGACCGCCTAATTAGGCTAATAATATATTCTCGATTTTGCTTATATCAACAGGAATCCGAACATCAGGCTTAGTATCAATTCGATCGGCCTTGGATATTATTAACCATCGAGGGCGAGCAGATAGAAAAGTCTCCTCTCACCAAAGCTTCTTTTTCAGATTTGCTTAATTGTTTAACTTTATACTCCAGTTTAGCCGCTTCAGATCTGTTTCCTACTGGAATCTGAAGCTCGAGTAACAAGGGATACTTGCCACGCAAGGCTTTGGCTCCCTTGTTTGTGCCTGCACGGCGACCTTGGTTACTGTGTTCTTCAAAACGGCGCTTCACATCGATCGTAATCCCCGTATAAAGACTGCCGTCATAGCCCCGAATCATGTAAAGATGCCACAGTGTCTCCCTTCTCCTCATAGGATCATTCATCTTCCTTGGTTAAGACATACAGGTTACTCTCCAAAGTAACCCGACCCTCGCGCTCAAGCTTTATCAAGTGAGCCAGCAGTGTTCTCTTTGCCCAAGGAATCAAATGTGTAGCCACATCATCGTAAACACTTAGCACCAGGGAATCCATTTCGCTTGGTCCAAGTTGGAAAAGACAGTCAACAACCTTCTGTTCCCGATTCAGACGATGGGTAATTAAATTTTTTAGCTCCTCCTGCGGCCGGCCCATGATATCGCCATGACCTGGAGCCAAGTAGCTCAGCTCTAGGGTTTGCAGGTAACGAAGAGAATCCAGGTAGGCATCCATATCACCGTCCGGCGGCAAGATCACAGAGGTCGTCCCCTGTAGCACATGATCACCCGTAAATAACAACTTTTCTTGTTCAAGCAAAAAACAGATGTGGTTGGAAACATGGCCGGGAGTGTGTAGAAGTTTGATACTGTATTCGCCACAGTCGAGGACATCGCCATGTTGCCACAACCGGTTCGGAATAAATGACTTGTCATTGCCTTCTACCTCTGGCGCCGCCATTCCAATCAGCTCTGCCCCAGTAGCATCTCGCAAGGGAATTGAAGCAGGCGAATGGTCGCCATGAGTATGGGTTACCAAGATATATTCCAGTCCGGTGCCGCCTATAGCTGTTAAAAAATTGTCCAGCTGCAAATCATTAATCGGTCCCGGATCAACAAGACAAAGCCTTTCGCATCCTATCAGATAGCTGTTTGTGCCTGGCCCAGTCATCGGCCCAGGATTTCTACCTAGAATACGCAACACAGGTATTGTGGTGTCAGCCACCGGTGTCGGTAGACCTGGTTCGAATACGGTCATACAGAAAGCCCCTTACAAAAAAAAACATCATAACCTGTATGCGCATTTCGCTAAACCGTAGAACCAATTTCTCAATAATTGCGGCTGGAGTTTCGTCTCGATTCGCGACATAATTGCCCGCTTTGAAAATTCCGGTTTCCCACTCCAGTTCTGCCAACTTCTTGAGTGACCAGTAATATCACGGTAGATGAGCCCAACTATTCCATTTGCTAAAAACCCTTCTGAGGGGCAGCACCCGCATACTGTTATAGAAACTAGGATTAGATAACATGCACAGGATTCAAACATTTAACACGATCTCTGAAAAAGGCTTGAAACGATTTCCAGGCGATCACTACGAGGTCGGTGCTGATGTTGACGATGCGGTCGCCATTTTACTCCGCAGCCACAAGTTGGATCCAGGGGCTCTCAAAAGTCAATTGAAAGCCATCGCCAGGGCTGGAGCTGGAGTTAACAATATCCCCATAAGCGAATGTACTGAACAAGGGGTGATTGTGTTTAATACTCCTGGCGGCAACGCTAATGCTGTGAAAGAACTAGTGCTGTGCGGCTTATTACTTGCTTCACGTGAAATCATTCCTGGTATTGGGTTTGCGAACACTCTGACAAGCATTGACGATTACAACGAGCTATCCAAGGTGATGGAGCAAGAAAAAAACCGTTTTAAGGGCAATGAAATTGCCGGCAAGACACTTGGTGTGATCGGCTTAGGGGCTATCGGATCCATGGTCGCTGAAATGGCTATAAACCTGAATATGAACGTTCTCGGTTATGATCCTGCTCTCTCAGTAGAAGCCGCCTGGCGTTTACCGAGCCAGGTTAAACGTATCGAGAACCTGAATTCTCTGATGACCAGCTCTGATTTTATTACGCTGCATATACCGGTTCTCGATTCCACACGAAACCTTATTGACGCCAATATGTTTGCTTCCATGCGAAAAGGTACATGCCTTTTAAACTTTGCGCGTGATGAAATTGTCGATACTGAGGCTCTGAAAGTTGCGCTTGATGCTGGCACACTGGCCAAGTATGTCAGCGACTTCCCAAGACCACAATTTTTGGGGCGCAAGGATGTTATTTCCATGCCCCACATCGGCGCCAGCACCCGAGAAGCCGAGGAGAACTGCGCTATTATGGCAGCAGACCAACTAAGAGATTTTCTGGAAAACGGGAACATAAAAAATTCGGTGAATTTCCCCAACCTCTCCCTAGACCGGGACGTCAATGCTGACGAATGCACACGGCTCACTATCAGCAACAAGAATGTACCGAAAATGCTCGGCCAGATTCTATCGGTCCTCGCTGATCAGAATATCAATGTTATTGATATGCTAAACAAAAGTCGTGGAGATATTGCTTATAACCTAATCGACCTAGAGAGCCCTCCTTCTGGAGACGCACTGGCAGCTATCATTAATATCAAGAACGTTATCAAGGTTACTGTGCTTTAGATTGTAGTTTATATAGGATATTGAGCATGACACGTGTTTATAATTTTGGCGCCGGCCCAGCCATGCTACCGATAGAAGTGATGGAAAAAGCTAGGTCCGAATTCCTTGACTACCAAGGTGTCGGAGCTTCAATTATCGAAATCAGTCATCGCTCCGAGGAGTTCGACGCCGTTATCAACGAAACGGACAGACTTCTCTTCGAGCTGGCCAACATTCCAGATAATTATAAGATCCTATATGTACATGGTGGAGCCCAAATGCAGTTCTCAGCCGTGCCCATGAATCTTATTGCCCGCAATCCAGAAAAAAAAGCTGCCTATGTAGAATCCGGTAATTTCGCTAAGCTAGCTATTAAGGAAGCTATCCGCTATGGAAAAATTAGCGTGGTTGCCAGCAGCGAGACAAGCAACTATGACCGTATACCTGAACTCGAAATGGCTGAGGTTGATCCAAAATCTTCCTATCTTTATATCACCAGTAACAACACCATCTATGGCACAAGATGGCAGCAGTTTCCCAGTACAGACAATATCCCGCTGGTTGCTGATATGACTTCGGAATTCCTTTCCCGCGAGTTGGATATAAACCAGTTTGGCATTATCTTTGCGGGCTTACAGAAAAATTTGGGGCCGGCCGGGCTTGCACTGGTAATTATTCGTGAGGATCTACTGGATTATGCCCTTCCTGAAACCCCAAACCTGCTTACCTATAGAACCTATGCTGAAAAGCATTCTCTGTCGAATACAAATAATACTTTTGCAATCTATATGATGAAATTAGTACTAGAGTGGTTAAAAGACCATGGAGGCGTTACAGCATTGGAGTTGCAGAATGAAACCAAGGCAGCCCTAATCTATGATGCTATTGACACTTCCAGCTTCTATCTGGGCACAGCAGAGGTTATTTATCGCTCCACGATGAACGTGACCTTCAACCTAGCTGAAAACGGTCTTCTCGATAAATTCCTTTCACAGGCCCATGCTCAAGGGCTTTACGCTCTCAAAGGGCATCGCAACGTAGGTGGAGTTCGTGCTTCTATCTATAATGCTATGCCAACAGCTGGATGTCAGGCACTCGTTAATTTTATGAAAGAATTCGAAAAAAATCATGCCTGATCGTGACACACCTTAAGTCTTCATTTACTTGGAGCTCTGCCTATTGTAATTTGCTTGGAAAGCGCCCCAAACAAAGCTATGGAAACACAACGCAAAATCATTCACTGTGATTGCGATTGCTTTTATGCATCCATCGAGATGCGCGATAATGCCGACTTAGTAGACAAGGCGATAGCAGTCGGTGGCTCGCCTGAACGAAGAGGCGTAGTTGCTACCTGTAATTACGAAGCAAGAAAATTTGGCATTCATTCTGCCATGTCCTCCGCAATTGCACGCAAGCGCTGTCCCCACTTGATAATCATCAAACCAGACATGGAAAAATATCGCAGGGTTTCACAGCAAATCCACCGAATATTTGAAACCTATACGCCTCTAATTGAACCCCTCTCTCTCGACGAAGCATACCTCGATGTCACTGAGTGCAAAAAATACCGAGGAAGTGCCACTCTTATCGCAGAAGCTATTCGAGCGGAGGTGCGAAAAAAGATAAATATTACGATCTCGGCGGGAATCGCTCCTAACAAATTTCTCGCAAAAATTGCCAGTGATTGGAATAAGCCGGACGACCAATTCTGTATACTCCCCAGGGAAGTTGATAATTTTGTCGCCCTTTTACCAGTCAAAAAACTGCACGGTGTGGGCAAGGTTACTACTAGCAAAATGAAGCGTATGGGGGTAGAAACCTGCAACGATTTACGCGAATTTTCAAGTGACCAATTACAGAAATATTTCGGGAGCTTCGGCCAGACACTACATCAGTTAAGTCGCGGTATAGATCAGCGTCCTGTGCAAACCCAACGGATACGCAAATCCGTTAGTGTTGAAAATACATATGCGACTGATCTTCCCAGCCTTCAAAATTGTCTGGAAGAATTGCCAGGCCTGATGCAACAATTGGCGAAGCGTATGGAGAAACTGAATGAAGATTACGCTATCCACAAACAATTCATAAAGATCAAATTTTATGACTTTGTACAAACCACGGTTGAAATGCTTTCGGATACCTGCAATACGGATAATTACATAAAACTCTGTAAGGACGGATTTGCCCGGAGGTCCATACCCGTTAGACTTCTGGGTATAGGCGTGCGGCTGGTTCCAAAACAAGAGACAACAGAAGCTACCTGCAACCAGCTGATACTCACCTTAGAAGACTAGTTACCCATTTACTTCATGAGCCGTTATCGCCCTCCTCAACAACCTAGCGCTAAGTATATTACCCCTGAAGGTGAGCACCAATTGAAACAAGAGTTACACCAACTTTGGAAAATTGAACGCCCCCTAGTAACCCATTCAGTGTCAGAAGCAGCCGCTCTCGGAGATCGATCAGAAAATGCTGAATACATTTATGGCAAGAAGCGACTGCGGGAAATTGATCGACGGGTGCGATATTTGACCAAGAGGTTGGAAGAAGTCACAGTAGTAAGCAATCCTCCTAGTGATCTGAGCAAAATTTATTTTGGTGCCACGATTACGCTGGAAGATACTGAAGGTAACCCGCATCGATACCGGCTGGTGGGGCCAGACGAGATAGATCCGCAACGCGGCTATATAAGTATCGATTCACCAATGGGACATGCCCTACTGGGAAAACAAGTCGACAGTGAAATCAAAATTACTTTGTTATCTGGCGATAGGCGATATCACGTAGTCAAAATCGATTATCTGTAGCATCAAATGCCATGAAACAGGTCACTATTATCTGTATACCCCGCGCTCTGGGTTCAACCGTAACAATACCCCTAGAGATGCTAAGTGCCGCCAACGATATCGCAAAAGCTCAAAAACAGCCAGACAAGCTAATCGGGATTGAATTGGTAGGTATCGATAATGAAACCGTAGAGTTGAGTGGCGGACTAACCATGAAGTGCGCAAAAATTCTTAAAAACGCAGCTAACAGCAACCTTATTTTTATTCCGGGTGTATGGGGAAACCCACGCGCCAGTGTTGCTAAACATCACCAACTACAGAACTGGATTAAAGATCAATATCGAACTGGTGCGACATTATGTGCAGTTACCACTGGCGCTTTTTTTGTCGCGGCGACAGGGCTATTAAACGGCAAAGCAGCAACGACACACTGGCGTTTCTTTGATCAATTTCAACGGACTTATCCAGAAGTAAAGTTGCAACGTAAGCGTTTTATAACCAGCATTGAGAATATCTATTGCACAGGCAGCGTGAATGCAGTCCGAGATATTATGTTGCATTTCATCGAACAATATTTTGGAGAATCTATTGCCAATCAAATATCCAGGCATTTTACTCATGAATTGAAAAAGTCCTACGAGTCGTTAATTTTAAGTAGAGATCAGAAAACTACCCATCATGATGAGGAAATCATAAAGTTACAGGAGTGGTTACAGGAAAACTATTATTTATATATCCGGATATCGGCTGTTGCTGATAAATTTCGTATGAGCGTGAGGTCGTTAAATAGGCGCTTCAAGCTAGCCACTGATACAACACCACTGCAGTACCTGCAGGGCTTACGCATCAAACACGCCAAGGAGCTGCTAAAACAAAGTAACCTGATAGTTGCCGAAGTGGCAGATAAGGTGGGTTACCAGGACGTCAGCTATTTCACCAGCCTGTTCAAAAAGCTGAATGCTGTTACGCCCAATGAATATCGGCAGCTCGTAAGAAATAAATTGTTTGTCACTGAGAATAATCCGCGACCGATTCAATGAATCGACCATAGACTAAAACACCGTTTAACTTGTCTTCTGTTTGAATTTGTCTGACTGTTCCAGTCTCGTTTCCGTCTGAAACTTCAATTTCCATTCTGAGTAGGGCATTCCGTAAACAATTTCTCGAGAACTGTCATATGACACATCTAGCCCTCTCGCTTGAGCCTCAGCACTGTACCATTTCGATAAACAATTTCGGCAAAAGCTTGCCAAATTCATCAAATCAATATTTTGCACTTCTTTGTGCTCATCTAGATGTTTTAGCAACCGCCGAAAAGTTGCAGCTTCGATCTCGATTCGGTTTTTTCCTTTCATAGTCATAGGAATACTTTTACGCCGCCTGGTGATCGAAATCTATATCGTTTTTGTTTAGCGGGTTTTTCCGATATTTCTTGTCGGTTGATTTTAATTGCCGCTCAGCAGCATTGAAGGCGTCCCGAATGGCAACGTACAGATCTTCGTGAGCATGATTATCGTGCTGTTCTTGATTAACGCGTACTTCTTTTGAAGGAGTATGTATTTCCAGACCTATTGAATAGACCTTTCCTTTGTGATGATTATTATGCGGTGAGTCCAACACAACACGGCCTGTAATGATTTGATCACAATAACGCTCAAGCTTATTAATTTTCTTTTCAACCGCGTCTACCAAGGCATTAGTTTGTTCGATGTTACGGAATACTATTTGGAATTCATGCGTCATAAATAATGTCTCCTGATTTGATTCAAACAGCGGGGTTTCAAGCCTTTTTAGTTTCTTGTTACCTCCTAAACCAGACAATTATTTTTTCAACCAACTATTTACAAACTGATGGGTAATTTGGTTGCATGCTACTCTGCAGACAAATCCCCAACCAATCACAAAACAGGTTACGTACATCGTTGGTCAATGGAAAGCGCGCAGCAAGAAAATCGAATTTGAGTGAAGACACAAAAAACTTCAGTATCCAGTTCTTGAGATCTAAAGACTAGGCGCGGAATCGGAAATAGTGCCGAGCGTTTTTGTTGCCGCATTCCCTCTCCCAATTGCGCAGTGATTCTAGATTACATTGTTCAAACCTGTTTGTCTAAACCCTTGGATCGGTCGCTGTAAAACACCAGTGCCACGGTTCATAGTCGATTCCGTAACCATTTCCGCGCGGGTAGGTCAATGTAAAACCAAAAGCTGCTGCATTACTAATAAGCCACTCAAATGCTGAGGTATTTTCAAATTCTTCAACGAGCGGGTCACACCCTGTCGTCCCTATATCCAGAGCACGCCCTGTATGGTGTTCACTAAATCCGGGAGCTGCATTGACAGTCAATACTTCCGCTATTGTTCGCCCTTCTCGAACTTTACGAGCGATTAGATCGTGCTGGTAATCAATGTCCCTAAATGCTGATATCAATAACAAGGCTACCCCAGCGTCTTCAGCTGCAAATTTCATCCTGCACCAAGCTTGGAAGGCATCAGGGGTCAGCTTTTGCGGCCTCTGGTAAAAGTCGAGCTCTGTATCAACCAGTTCGCTTGGTTCTCGGCAAAGCGGGAGTTTACTAGTTTCTAGGTAATCTGATCCGATACCGAGCGCATGGTGCAAAGCCACCACGCGTTCATTGAAAGTATCAATTCCCTTCAAGAGTTACCCGCAGCTTGCAAAGCTGTTTAAGTTGATGATAAATATTTTACTAACGCGGATAACTATCGAACACTGTTTCGATCCAGCGTTGTTCGTTGATGAATCCCTGACCCCAGCTCTCATAATCATCGCCCAGTCCTTCTGCTACGATCTCTTCTTTGGTCATACGCTGAGATTTCATGACCCGAATAGCTGTGGAGGTATCCTTCACCACATTGTAGAAATTTAACAAGTCGCCTTTGGCTGCCAATGGGCCGTGCCCTGGAATCACCGCTACGTCATCTCCAATCCAAGACAACGCTTTTTCCAAGTTGTTAAGGTAACCCTGAACGGTGCCGCCATTGGCGAGGTCGACAAACGGAAATCCGCCATTGAAAAAATGATCTCCCATGTGAATGACATTCGATTCGGAAAACATGACAACACTGTCAGTGTCGGTGTGGCCATTAGGCATATGAATTAGAGTTATGTCCTCGCCGTTAAAATGAACGGTCACATCATCATCGAAAGTTACTACTGGTAATGCGACCGCAGGTTGATTACTGGCTGCCATCCTCATCCTCACGTTTTCATGAGCTACGATCAAGCTTTCTGCGCCAAACTCAATATTTCCTCCAGTATGGTCCCCATGAAAATGTGTGTTAAGCAGAAATTTGGGAGTATCCGAACCCAGAGCTTCGATTGCGGTTTTAATGCGTCCTGCCAAAGGCGCGAATTGGTCATCGATTATCAAAATACCATCGCCACCGGCCGATACCCCGATGTTTCCACCCTGACCTATCAACATCGAAACATTGCCTGCCACGGGGACTGTCTGGATGGTGACATTTTCAAACTGGTTCTGGGCGAACGAGGAGAGTGCTTGTAGGGATAAGCCCAACCCTAAGAAAAACCATTTTATTGTTGAAGTTTTCATGCTGTCTCCGAATACCTGTTATTTCTTAAATGAGACAGCAATCCTATGTGGGACATGTTTTTTATGCAAGACAATCAAGTTAGCTGTTTACCGCAATACCCCTAGTGACTCGTCGACATTTTGTGACTTTTAGTGTCCAATATGCCATAAAATGTGTCCAATTTGCTATATCTCGATTCTGAGCTCTTTACTATAGTCCCAGCACATTCATGAGACCACCAAATTCGTAAGATGGCTAATTTACCCGTAATCGTTGCATTCGGAGGCATCAATCCAGCAGGAAGAGCGTCGGGACATAACGCTTATCGCCGTATGGTGGTTGATGTTCTCGACGATGAAAAACGCGACTCCACCTGGACCAGCCTAGCTGCATTAACAGGTAAACTAAGCAAAGTTGATAACCAATGGCTCGATGCATTCGACCAACCAGTTGATCTGGACAGCGCTATATCTGCGCTCATTCCTGAACTGACCCAAAGCACCTTGATCCGGAAGCTAGAAGATAATCTTTTTGATCCGTCGCGCCTGCCATTTCATCGGACGGCAAGTCTTACTGGAATAAATTTACAACCCTTAGAATTCGAGATTCAGAAGAAGCATCTTCCTTCACCCCTTCCATTAGGCTGGACGGTGAAAGACTCTAGCTATGACCCCGGGCACAGACTCGCTGTGAGTGTCGCGGACAATTTTGATGTGCTCGTAAAATCTTTCCGAGAAGCTCCAGTGCAAAGCGCCGGGCAATTACCAAGCGGATTCGATCCAGCTGTTCTGTATCCGTCTCGTAGCCACCCTCGTGCATTGCAATTAACTCTTTACGGCGCTTCTGATGCTATCAATTCGCTGGGAATCGACTGGGCAACAGTTTGCCGGGAAGTTCCGGCAGACCAATTTTGCGTATATGCCAGTAATTGCATGGGCCAACTTGACTACAACGGTTTTGGTGGTATGTTGCAGGCGAGAATTCTAGGCAAAAAGGTCACGTCCAAGCAACTCCCTCTTGGCTTCACAGAAATGCCAGCCGATTTTCTTAATGCCTATCTGTTAGGCAATTTAGGGACAACTGGCGCTAACGTTGCAGCTTGTGCAACATTTCTTTACAACTTACGTCTCGGCATACGTGATATTCAAAATGGAACCCATCGAGTAGCAATCATTGGGACGAGTGAAGCATGCCTGGTACCTGAGGTATTTGATGGATTTACAACAATGGGTGCACTTGCTGATGATGCTTCGTTGCGAGCCTTAGATGGATTGGACGAGAACCAGAATCCCGATTATCGGAGGGCTTGCCGACCTTTTAGCAACAACGCGGGCTTCACCATGGCCGAATCAGCACAGTTTATTGTGTTGTTTGACGATAAACTTGCACTTGAGCTCGGGGCCAATATTTACGGCGCTGTGAACGATGTATTCGTAAGCGCGGACGGGCATAAGAAATCGATAGCAGGACCGGGCCTTGGTAACTACTTAACCATGGCGAAGGCCGCAGCGGCCACCCGCAATATTATTGGAGCGGAAGGCCTGAAACACAGGAGTTATGTACAGTCTCACGGCACTGGCACTCCTCAAAACAGGGTTACCGAATCGCATATTCTTAGCCAGATCGCCCAAAACTATGGCATCAAGAACTGGCCCGTGGCCGCCATAAAATCGTATGTTGGACACTCAATCGCAAGCGCTTCGGGTGACCAAATAACTGCAAGTCTAGGCACCTGGTCTGACGGGTTCATTCCAGGAATCCTGACTACAAATAGTGTCGCCGATGACGTGCACCAAAAAAACCTTGAATTTTTATTGCAACACAAAGAAGTGGGGAAAAGAGGAATGGATGCTGTTGTAATTAACTCAAAAGGATTCGGGGGTAATAATGCCAGTGCTTCGATACTTGCACCGCATATCGTCGAAAGAATGCTTGCCAAACGCCATGGTAAAGAAACATTCAATCATTATAAGCATCGAAATGAATCCGTGCAGGAAGCGACTAAGGACTATGATAGGTCGGCAACTGAAGCAAACAACAATACAATTTACAAATTTGACCATAACGTGCTTGATAAGGATTCTATTGAAATTTCTAATAAAGAAATAAAAGTTGTTGGCCACACCCTTCCTATTTCATTGAAACTAACTAATAGCTATGAAGATATGTGTGATTGAGCCGCGCAGGAGTAATCAGGTTACTTTAATAGGATGTTTTTCAGCAATTTTCTGCTGCCAAAATGCTGGTCCAGTTTGATGCACTGAGGTTCCATTGACATCAACCGCAACAGTAACTGGCATCTCATGTACTTCGAATTCGTGAATCGCTTCCATACCCAGATTTTCAAAGGCCACTACTCGCGCTTTGCGAATAGCCTTGGATACCAAGTAGGCTGCTCCCCCGACCGCCATTAGGTAAACCGCACGGTGTTTCTTAATAGCCTCGATACCCGTCGGGCCTCTTTCTGCTTTACCTATCATGCCAATTAACCCAGTTTTTGCCAGTAAAGCTTCGGTAAACTTATCCATCCGAGTCGCAGTAGTGGGGCCAGCTGGACCTATAACTTCGTTCCTCACGGGGTCAACAGGGCCCACGTAATAAATAAACCTGTTCTCAAAATCCACGCCCTTCGGTAATCCTTCGCCACTGTCGATCATGCTAAGTATGCGTTTATGGGCCGCATCACGGCCCGTGATTATAGTGCCTGACAATAACAGCGTCTCTCCAGGCTGCCACTGACTGATCTCCTCCCGTGTGACTGTATCCAGATTTACCTTTCGGGCTCGAGGCCCAACATCCCAGGTAATCTCCGGCCACTCATCTAAACTAGGTGGGATTAGTTCAGCAACACCAGTACCATCCAAGCTGAAGTGTACGTGTCGAGTCGCGGCACAGTTAGGAATCATGGCTACCGGTAAAGAAGCCGCATGTGTTGGATAATCCAGTATTTTTACATCTAACACAGTAGTTAGCCCCCCCAGACCCTGTGCGCCGATACCTAGTGCATTTGCCCGGTCAATGATCTCAAGACGAAGTTCTTCAATACGGTTTGCTGGGCCTCGCTCACGCAACTCGTGGATGTCGATAGATGCTAACAGTGATTCCTTAGCGAGTAGCACTGCTTTTTCGGCAGTACCACCAACTCCTATTCCTAACATTCCGGGTGGACACCAGCCAGCGCCCATAGTTGGCAAGGTTCTCTCAACCCAATCTACGATGCTATCGCTAGGGTTCAACATTGCCATCTTGGCTTTATTTTCGGAGCCACCTCCCTTAGCGGCCAGATTCACCTCAATCGTACTTCCCGGTATTAGTTCCATATGGATAACTGCTGGTGTGTTGTCATTTGTATTCTTACGTGCGCCGGCAGGGTCATCAAGGATCGAGGGACGCAGTACATTGTCGGGTAAAAGGTAGGCTCGACGAACCCCTTCATTGACCATATCCGCTACCGACATGCCACCTTCCCACTCGACATTCATCCCTATCTTAAGAAAAACAGTAACAATGCCCGTGTCTTGGCAGATAGGCCTCTTGCCTTCGGCACAAAGTCGAGAATTAATCAGAATCTGAGCCATGGCATCCTTGGCAGCGGGAGATTCCTCTTTCTCATAGGCTTCGTTGACCGCTTTTACAAAATCCAATGGGTGATAGTAGGAAATGTATTGAAGCGCGTCGGCAACGCTTTGAATTAGATGCTCGTTGCGAATTATTGGCATGGCTGAATAGTTCTCAGACAATTTACGGAACTCCTATTCTAACACCTCATACTCAGTGGATGTCGCCGGAGTCGCTATTTTAATCTTTAGGAAGTTTACAAAGAAAGCTGCACGACTAGCAAAAGCAAGAAGACAACCTTTCTTAGTTCAGCTTACAACTGCTTCTGCAGAACCATTCTTTTCAGAGATCTTCACTGACGAATCCGCAATTTCCGAACGGTTATCGAATATCACTCCGAGCTTAACCCCAGTTCCAGCCCACAGGGCAGAAATGCCAGCACCAATAGCAGCCATTGCCGCCATACCCAGCCCTAGGCCATCAGTGAATAAGGCGAAGGCAGACGACCAGATAGCATCTCCCCCGCGGTAAATAACGACATCGACAACCGGTTTGGCCTTGAAGCGAGTTTCTCTAGAAACCGAAGTAAACAACATTTCCCTAGCTGGTCGCGTTATTCCGTAGTTACCAGCCTGCCGGGCGACCTGCAATCCCAACAACACGGTCAAAATAGGCGCAAAAGCAAGGATTATCAGCGCCACACACATAAATACCGGTACGAGGGCGAGTGTAGTAGGCATACCTAGTTTTGTCGTCAATCGACTAGTGGCAAAAAAGCCCAGAATAAAGGTGAGACTATTCACGACTAGGGCCAGCAACGCCAAAATTTGTGTTCGCTGATCCCGGTTGTAATCCCGCAACAGGTTGGTTTGCTCGAAATAGGCAAAGGAGCTGATCGCCGTATATAACAGAATAAAGGCAGCAATACCGATGAGGTAAGGGTCCGTGACGAAATTTCGGAACCCCGCCAAAGGATTTCCACCGATCTTGATAGGTGCCAGATCAACATTTACTTGCTCGTTATGCAATGCAGTTCGCTTTAAATATTGTAAATAAAAAACTATAGGCAGGGGAATCAACATGATAAATGAAGCGACTAGCATAAGTGATTCCGAGCCTATGGTTTGCGCTGCTATCGTGGCAACAATAGGGCCTACTATGGCTCCAGCGCTAGCACCCACAGCGATAAACCCGAATAGACGCTTAGATTGCTCCTTATTATAGAGGTCCGCCATCAGACTCCAGAATACGGACACATGAAACAGACTAAAGAGACTCACCCAGAGATAGAAACTCTTATCCAGTACTATTGGAGATTCTACTAACGAGCCCCCAAAATGAAAGCTCACAAAACTTAACGCGAAGAACCCGTATACGGAAGGGACCAGATGTCGAAAATTAATTCTTGAGACTGCAAAACCATAGATCGCAACGAATGCCAAGCTGAGAATAAATTGAATATTCCACAATACGCTTATCTCAGTATTCGTCCAGTCGCTGGCCATAGCGTCCCGGACAGGACGTAACATGTAATAGGCCGCCATAAGGACGAATACCAGTAAGAAGGAAATAAACACCGCTCTCTGTTCTTGGCGTTTTATAAGAGTTGCAGATTTAATAACGTCCGCAATCTTGTATTCAAAGGTCATGACTAAATATTGGGTACTCCATGAGCTGGATTATAGGCTGATGCATTAATACTCTACTTTGATCCGACAATCTACTAGAATGAGGCGCTCAGTAATATAAAGTTAAGGCTGCAATAGTGATTGAATCCAAAGATCCCAACATTAAATATAGTATCGAGCAGAAAGTGTTCGTTATAAAGATAGTCAGACCGGAAAAAAAGAATGCTTTGCTGCCCAGCATGTACCACGCCCTAGCGGAGGGCCTGAAGATCGCTGACCAGACCGACATGATAAATGTAATCCTTCTGAGAGGTGTGGATGATTGCTTCACCAGCGGTAATGACGTAAATAGTTTCGTAAACAGTGACTCTGACAATGGAGAAAGACCTTCGGTAGTATTCATGCACGCACTGGTTGCCGCCAAGAAACCTATTGTAGCCGCCATCAGTGGCCTAGCTGTAGGGATCGGTACGACATGCCTGTTCCACTGCGATCTTGTCTATGCGTCGGAAAGCTGCTTCCTGCAGCTGCCTTTTACCCGTCTTGGCGTCTGCCCTGAAGCAGGCTCCAGTTATCTTCTGCCCAGGCAGATCGGATACCAGCGTGCTGCCGAATTGCTATTGCTAGGCGACCGCTTCAGTTCGGAAAAAGCGCTCGAATACGGAATCGTGACAGATGTACTGCCCCAGGATCAGTACATGGACTACGCCCTGCGGAAATGTCACGAATTAGCTGCCTTACCCACCAAAGCCGTACAAGAAAGCAAAAGACTCTTGAAAAAAGGTCTCGATAATGTGTTACCTGGCACTATAGAAGAGGAGCTAGCGACTTTTTCTGAATTATTAAAAATGCCCGACGCCCAAGAAATTGTTAAAGCTTTTCTGGAAAGGAAGGCGGCTAGTTAACCTTATTGTAATTCCTTCAATAGATAATCCTTGGCCATATTAATTTTCTTGGCAAGATAGTCTGAACCGCCTCGGTCAGGGTGCAACCCCTGCATCAGTTGCCTGTGCGCTTTAACTACCTCTTCCTTGGAGGCAGATTCAGAGAGACCAAGAATTTCTATTGCTAGGTCTCTTGTCATTATAGAATCGTCTGCTGTCTGCTGGTACTTGTTTGACCGGCTAACTTGCTCGGCCCAGCCCGGATGTTGCCGATCCAGATAAGCTTCCAACACGTGTATTGAGTCGGCATCTTCATTACATTCACCATATAGCATCAACAGCTCTTTCAGAGATAAATCTACGAGCCGCTGCTGCGCGTAATTGCCCTTAAGCACAAACCCATCCATTTCTCCAGTGTCATGCTGCAGTTCCATGACGAGATATTCAGTGCGTATGGTAGATATCTGGCCTCTTTGTCTGGGTTTGGCCGCGGCTGAACGACTCTTAATTAACTGCCACATAGGCAATAGGCGCAGGAACATAGGTAACATTCTCATGAGGAAAACAGCTGCCGCACCCAATGGTGCTAGTATGAATTGTATAGGCAGGCGCCCTAAAGCCACTAAAATCCCAACTACAAGTAACGCGGCAATTATGACAAACAGGATACGATTTTGGCGCGGCGTCAGTGAAAATCGCTTACTTACGGACTGGGCTACAAAGTATGCAATGATCGGCATGGCGATCAGCGCTAATAGGCGAGAAATCATTGTTGTATTCTATCTAGCCCTTTAATTGCTGTTCCAGTAGTTTGACGTTCTTGTGAGAGGTTTTGCTAAAATTTTCAAGAGCTTTGAGACCACCCGCCGCATATATCGCAACTGCCTTCAGCAGATCCCTTAATTGCTCGGCACTGGCGGAATCGAATTGTGAATAGGCGCCTCCAGATAAGCGACTCATATCCATAAAAGCCTGTCGAGCAACCGGATCGCCGCGCTCCTGGAACATAAAGAGAGGCACATTAAACAGGCCTAACTGTCCGGCAAGTTGCGCCAATACATCAATGTTTTCTTCCATGGCATCACCAATATAAACGACGCCCTTGATTTTTTGCCTATCATTTTCCTTAATGGCGTGACGAAGTAAGCGTTCAAGCTGGGTTATTCCTGCTTCACAATGAATACCCGACATAATTCTTACTATGTCTTCAGCGTCACTTTGCCAATTACTGCTGAAGAATTCGCCAAAACCTCTGAAATAACAGAGCTGCACGTTCAATCTACTCAGTGTTTGAGTACTGAAAAACATCTCTGTCTGCAGCTGACTCGCTGCGTCCCAAGTCGCTTGTCGACTGGCCGTTGCATCAAGTGAAAAGATGAGTCTCGCCTCGCCACTGGATTTGGGCATAGCGGCTACTTTGGTGAGAAATGCCCGAACATCTTTCTCGCTGGAAACAGGAAGCTGGCTCGCATCTTTGCTTTTCTGCGCTTGCTTCTGACCGGGTCTAATGGGATTTTTCATCAAATCAGCTTAGCGGCTTGGATTTGGACAAGCAATAGCAGATTACAAAAGGCGTAGCCGAGCAGACTACTAATTGTCTATACGCTGGAATTCCTTGTTTGCATCAAACCTCTCTTTTAGGTAACCAAGAAGGTTTTCAAGACTACCGACTAATTCGATTGAGCATTTCAAGATTTGATGTTCCCACCTGTTTAGCCAGAACCCTGATCTGGCCGGCAGAAAACATCTATGCAAACATCCGTATTTTGTTCAGGCTATTACGAATAATAATTCCCACGTGATTCTTATTAGTTAGCCGATCACGAAAAAATAGATCTGTTCTTAATTCTCAGGCGTATACTCATCAATCTAGTGTATAGAAGGCGCACCAACAGTTGTATATTTTAATCGATTTGGGGAGTTAGTCATGATCAAAAAAGTAATTACAATAGTGCTAATTACGTTTGCCTCATCCGTGATCTGGGCACAATCACAGGTGGACGGCACCTGGGATTTTTCGATGAGCAGCCCATTTGGCGCTTTAATCAGCGCCAAAGTAACCATGAAGATCGAGGGTGCTACTCTTACCGGCGAGTTTGACATGGGTGGCGGGCGTAAGTGGCCGATTGAAGAAGGAACCGTCCAGGGCAACGAAATCGCGTTTAAAATTAATCGGGATGGCGCTTCAATGACCTACGTGATGAATGCAACCGTGGATGGGAATTCAATTAAGGGCTCTGCTAGTGCGATGGGTAGCGTAGTAGACTGGTCCATGAGTAAATAGGTAAGTAGGAGTTCAGGGTTTTAATTGCACCTCGTGAGTGCGGATTACTTGGTTCAAGCCCAGGAAAGGCCAAGAACACAACTCATTTCTCCTGTAAATATGTGCAACCTAGACATTTGACCCTGGTTTGCCTACCGACTGTTCCGATTAGGTATGTCAGGATTTAATGTCCGAACATGTTCTGCCAGCGCCCTGATCTGGCTGGCAGAAAACATCGATGCGAAAGCCGGCATGTTATTCTGCCCACTGCGAATAATGTCTGCCACGTAACTACTATCGAACGCAGCTAATCCTTCCAACGGCATGCCATCGTGTCCTCCCTCACCATTGCGCCCATGACAAAATTGGCAAGTATTTTGGAACAAGCCTTGTCCTTCCAGATTAGCTTGCGCGAGGGCAATAGCGTCTTCCTCCTCATCTAACAGGGTGAACAGCCATACACTATCCCCCCTTTTCGCTCTGCCCAATAAATTACCCGCGGAAAAAACTGTAACGTATTGCTTGCCGTTATGTTCGAATATCGTGGCCGGAGCGTTTACACCTGCGTCGGTCATGAATTCCCACAGTTTGGATCCGTCACGTGCGTCCAGCGCAGTAATACGACCGTCGTTCCGGCCAGCAAACAACAGGTCGCCTGCCGTCGCCACCAAGCCGCTGTAACAGCGATTGGGCCAGCGCTGGCTCCATAACTTACGATTGCTCCGCAGATCCATTGCGGAAAGGATTCCTGTTATTGGGATGGACGCAAAACGCATGCCACCTCCAGTATAGCGGTCACCGGGTCTGGCTTGCTGCAAATTTTCCCTCACGGAATACGCAGCCTGCCGTTCACCGGCACACACGTACATCACCCCTTTCCCTTGATCTACGGTGCTGGGTGGCCAATTCGCATCGCCACGGCGCAGCATTACTGGCTCTTCCCAAAACGGTGTAAAGATGGCGCCATTGTTGATGAGCCGATAGCCCTCTGGTGCCACGTCCAATGTTTGAGTAACAAAGGCCTCTCCAGAGGGATAGGGCTGTGTGGCGGAAGTTGCCTGGCGGGGTTCCTGTGGAACTGGTCTCTCCTCTATACCAACCAACGGCTCACCGTTGGTCCGATCGAGAATATATAACCACCCTGTCTTGCCGGCTTGGGCCAAACCTTTTCTTGGCACGCCGTTGTAGTCAAGATCGAACAAGACAACCGGGTTCGGTGCATCGTAGTCCCAGATGTCATGATGGACTTCTTGAAAGTGCCAACGGTAATCCCCGGTATAGGCATCAAGCGCTACGATGGATGCAGTAAATAAATTGTCCCCAGCGCGTTCTGAACCGTTATAGTCAGGGCCTGGGTTGCCAGTTGAAAAGTAGATCATACCCAACTCAGGATCAACGGCAGGCGTGTGCCAGACAGTTCCACCACCGGTTTGCCAAGCATCATTATCTGCGGGCCAGGTATCATGGCCAAATTCGTCAGGGCCTGGCACGGTATAGAACGTCCACAACAAGCTACCATCCTCGGCACTATAGGCTTTTACTCGCCCTCGGGCTGCAAATTCAGCGCCCGAGAAACCGGTAATAACCATGCCCTGAAAATACAAAGGTGCGCTAGTGATGGTATAGCCTTCTTCCCAGGCCTCGGCTTGAATGGACCAGACCTCTGCCCCGCTGTCTTTGTCCAATGCCTTGAGTATTCCATCTAGCTGTCCTACAAAGATCTTGTCTTCGCCAAACCCTACCCCGCGACTGGTCCATCCACAACAGACAGTCGAAATCTCATCAGAGAGATTAGCCGAATAGCGCCACAAAACTTCCCCGGTTTCAATGCTTAGGGCAAAGACATCATCGGCACCGGTTATGATATACATGACCCCTTCATAGACAATGGGCTGCGCCTCTCCAGAATACTTTGCGCCAATTCCAGAGCCATCGAGATGAATACGCCAAACTGGGCCAAGTTGATTAACGTTGCCGGTATTAATCTCCGTTAGCGCTGAGAAGTTTCGGTTGAAGAGATCCCCACCATTAGTGAGCCAGTTGGTAGTAGGCAACTCCGAAAGCGTCTCTTCATCCGGCCTGATCTGCGAAAACTCAGCAGCTTGTGAGGTGAACAATGAGCTGAGAATAAGTAATCCCGCGAGTGTTGCCGGCATGTAGTTATTCATTTTTTCGGCCTCTATGGTTCTTGTTAATAGGCTAAAGGGACACCTGCAACATAGCAACCCCAAAAGTCTACAACACATGCTTTTCAGTTGCTGTTAATGCAGCAGATGATTCAAGCATAGAAAAAATAAAATCCCTATACGATGGTTTAATTGCTAATTTCAGCGTTAGAGACTTTGAGGCTGAGGCTTCCTATTATCAATTTCCAATAGGGAGTAACATTTCAACCTAGTTAGGGAGAAACGAATGAATATAGAAGAGTATGTTAAATACGATGCGATAGGCTTGGCAGAGTTAGTAGAAAGAGGCGAAGTCACAGCGCAAGAGTTAGCTTCTTTGGCCCGAGAAGCAGCTGAAAAAGTAAACGACAAATTAAATGCAATTGTTTCAATTTTCGACGAACCTTACCAAGATGACGTAATAGAGGGAGCTAAATTCAGAGGCGTTCCTATTTTCATTAAAGACTTGGGGGCTAGTATTTCAGGCCTCTCCCAAGAAAGTGGGTCTATGCTTACAAAGGGATTTGTATCACCTGTTACTACACACTTTGCCCAGAGTTTTCTCAATGCTGGTTTTCAGGTAATTGGAAGAAGTACTTGTCCCGAGTTTGGGTTAACTCTGACCACTGAGTCAGTAAGCCAGGGAATAACTCGTAATCCATGGAATACTGATCATATAGCTGGAGGATCAAGTGGGGGATCTGCAGCGCTAGTTGCTTCAGGTGTAGTGCCATTAGCTCACAGTAACGATGGAGGAGGCTCTACGAGAATACCTGCTAGTTGCTGTGGCAATTTAGGTCTTAAAACGAGCAGAGGTAGAGTTAGTCTAGGGCCAATTAATAACGATGTTAGCTCCCCTCTGATTGCCGAAGGATGCAACAGTCGAACAGTTAGAGATACAGCAGCCTTTCTTGACGCCGTATCAAAACCAGCAGTTGGTGAGGGGGTTATGAACAAGTTTATTCAGGAATCATTTTTAGCCGGCTTAGAAAAACCTCCAGAAAAATATCGGATTGCGGTGAGTTTTAATGATTGGGGCTCAGATCCAATTGATTCTGAAATAAGGGATGAATTAGAAAGAATCGCTGAGTCACTTAGGGTGGAAGGCCATAGGGTAGAAGAAGCTACACCTACCATAGTTCAAGTTGATTATTTTGAAGCTTTCAAAGTCCTATGGTATTCGTTGGCTTATTTTGCCGTTAATAGCATGGCTCCCATGATCAATAGGATACCTGACACAAGTACTTTAGAGTCAATTACGCTCCAGATGGTAAAAGAAGGAGAAAAAATTAGGGCTTTTGATGTAGACCGAACAATGGCTCTGTCAAATCAGATGAGTAGAGAATTCGGTGAATTTTTTCAGAACTGGGATTTGCTGCTTACACCAACTTTGATTAAAGGCACCCCGAAAGTAGGAGGCCCGCTAACGCTGAATTCGGAATTGAACCTTGATGAATGGTATGAGGCTGCTTCCAGTCTCATCCCAGCTACACCGATTGCAAATATAACTGGTGTTCCTGCGATATCAGTTCCTTGCGGTGTTGGCCCAGGCAGTCTTCCCTTAGGAATGCATTTCTTTGCGGCAATGGGTAATGAGAGAGCCCTGCTTGATATTGCTCGTCAGTTGGAAGAGTCAGAACCTTGGATTAATAGGACACCGCCAGTATATGCAGGCTAAAGTCACGCTCTAGCTCTATAACGCGACCGGTTAGTTCAACCGTTGCTCTTATTGATATCCAATTCGGCTATGTCATACTGCAGAAAAGCTCGAAGTATCGCCAACCAATTACTAGGGGGAAGAATAATGAAGCTCATATACTTTAAATCCTTGCTATTAACTTTTGGTCTGTCAGTTTCTTGCCTCATACCAGTTTCTGCAAACCAAGCTCCACGGCTACAAACAGACATCACCTTCGTCGTCGCGGGTAAAACCGGAAACTTCAAACAATCCACTGGCGGCATAGTCTCAGCCCTCAACTATCATTTTTTTGCTGAAATATTTATCCAGGACAACGGAAGGATAAAACAAGCAGCGTTGTTAACCCCTAACAACCTTTCTGAAGCCATTGCCTTTTCAGACAGCGGCTATGCTCTTGAGATGCACGGCGGAAGATATCCAGATGAAATTGAACTTGAACACCACTATCCGGATGGTAATTATATTTTTCGCTATGACACTCCTTCAACTGGTCTGTTAGAACAGCCAATCGCTCTGGTTAATTCTGCAGCAGGCAGTTCACGCCTGCCCGATGCACCACATATTATTTTGTCCCAGAATGGTAAGCCTATTTCACCGCGCCAGATTCAAGCAGATCTGCCGCTTACGGTGACCTGGAGCACTTTTAAGCAAGGCAATCAAGATCCTCTGGAGATCGTTAATGATCTGGTGTTTGTCATTATGGGCGACTGTCACGGTAAGCGGATTTCACATAGCGGTCGGCCTTTTGAAAACACCCCTTATCTGGATTACGCAGCAACAGAATTCATCATTCCGGCCGAGCAGCTGCTGCCTGAAAATGCCTATCAGTTGTCTGTGGAACATGCCATTTTAGATACAACTATCACCGAAGGCGTACCAGGCTTTGCCACCTTTGCCACTACAACCTTTCTGGATATTATGACCTTGGGAAGTGCAACCGGTGAGGCTGCCTGCCCCGAAATACTCAAAAATTTTGATGCGGGGCAGACTAATTTAAGACAACCTCGTTAAAGCAACCTCGTTATGAGACATAGCAATGAACACACTAACAAGACTTATAAAAATCCTCGTATGTAGTAGTTCTTTCTTATGGGTAGCAAGCGTTGTGAACGCTCAGTCGACCTCAGTAATGATCGACGAGTTGACCACCAACGAGGTGCAGGCGGCGCTCGACGCAGGCATGACCACCGCCATTTACTATGTCGGCGGTACTCACCAGAGCGGCCCAGCTGTGGTGTTGGGTAAACACAATCTACTGGCCGCACATCTATCGCGGCGCGTTGCGGAGATACTAGGCAATGCCCTGGCATATCCGCCGAATCCCTATGCCCCGGCCGGCGATCCTATCGCGAAGACCGGACACATGCGTTTCGCCGGCACTGTCAGCATGTCCGCCGAGACACTCGCTGCCGTGTCTCGCGACATTGCAATAAGTGCCCTGGCGGTGGGTTTTACCCATGTAATCATGCTGGGTGATCATGGAGAGACTCAGGAGATCATCAAGGAGGTCGCCGGATCAGTCGATGCCGAGTGGCGTTCAAGAGGCGGTCGCGTGATTTTCATTCCGGTTTACGATGAGGGCGAAGGTCGCATGCGCGAGATCCTGACTGCCCGCAATGTGCCCAACAATCGCATGACACCAATAGACGATGCGGCGGAAATGATGGCGCTAGATTCGAGTAACCGCTGGATTCGAGCGGAGCACCTCCCGCAGGATATCGCTGCAGTCGCCTCGGGCGAACTCGGCCAACAATTCATCGACGGTAAGGTCGAGGTAGCGGTAGCAAGAATTCGGGAACTGGTACAGTAGATCGAATTACTGAGAAGCGTAGGAAGATGATCGGGTAGTGGTCTGCCACCTTTGTTACTGACTAATTCCATTGTTTATTAAGCGAAGTTTTTTCGAATTGCGCTCAAGCTTTCTATATTCGCTATCGAGCTGACCCCCCTCAAATTCATTAATCGCTGGTCCTACAAATAAGGGTCGGGGGAGCCTTTTCCCCTACCTTAATAATTGCAGTTGCCAATCCCATACTTAAAAGCTAATTTGAGAATAAAAATGAGGGAGAAATTAAGGCTGAGTTGATAGTGGTTGCCTTGTTGATCCTTGTCTTGTGGGCCTTTCCCCAGATGCGCCGATGTCCAAGATGTAAAACATTGAAGTTCGTTTTTTCACAGACGAGATTAAAAACCCTTTTAGAAGAGAATAAGGATCAGAGATATTGCTCAGTCTGCGGTCATACTTGGAAACGCTCCCTTCATCGCGGTGGCGGTGGCAGGTAGACCAATAACTAATCAGGACGCGCTAGCTCTACAACGCGATCAGTTGGTTCAGCCGTTGCACTCATCAAATTCGAGATAATTGCTCATGTACTTCCAACCACTTTTCTTCGGCTTCAAGTAATTCAGTTTTTAATAGACCCTGTTCTAGTAACAATTGTCTAAGGAATGCCTTGTTCTCTTCATAGTAAATAGATTCGTCCGTTAACTTACTTTCGATTCTTTGTAGTTCAATTTGGCTTCGGTCGATAGTAGCCTCAAGACTTCGCTCCAGCTTTTTCAATGGCGCCACCTTTTCTCTTTTTGCCGCTCCTAACTGTCTCTGTTCTTTTTTATCTAGTCTCAGCTTGCTTGCCGGAGCTGGTTTCTCAGACTCACGATAGTACTTAGAGTTTAACTTAGACTGCTGAGCCAACCAATTTTCATAGTCTTGAAGATCACCTTTAAACTCTGCAAATATACCAAGATGAATTGAGTAAAATTCTTCTACCGTATTAGCCAATAAATGTCTGTCATGAGAAATCACGATCATTGCACCTTCATATTTTTGTAATGCGATTGTTAGAGCGTGCACCATTTCCAGATCGAGATGGTTGGTAGGTTCATCTAGCAAAAGCAGGTTAGGCTTTTGCCAAACTATCTTTGCTAAAGCCAAGCGCGCCTTTTCTCCACCAGAGAAAATACTTATGCGCTCTTCAACTCGGCTACCTTGGAAAGCAAATCCACCGAGAAAATTCCTAGTTTTCTGCTCCGTTTCGACCACGCCACTTTCTTGTGCCATCTTTTGAAACATCTTCATAGGTGTTGTTGATTGATCAAGCTCATCGACTTGATGTTGTGCATAGTAGCCAACACGCAATTTGTTCGCTTCAATAATCTCACCATCAAGTGCAACCATCTGACCAGAGAGGACCTTAAGTAAAGTAGATTTACCGCTACCGTTATAGCCCAATAAACCAATTCTAGTATCGCCTCTCACCGTAAGATCTATTTCATTAACTAATGGCACGTCAAAACCAATTGTTAATGACTTAATTTGCATCGGGAAAGGAGGCACAATTTTTAATTCGGGAAATTGAAATTGAAAGGAGGAATCAGCATAGGCCGGAGCGATTTCCTTCATCCTACTCAATTCTTTAAGACGACTTTGTGCTTGCTTTGCTTTCGACTCTTTATAACGGAATCGACGAACAAAATTTTCTATATCTGCGCGACGCCGCTGCTGCTTCTCATACATAGCCTGTTGCGTTGCCATTTTCTCAGACCGTAATCTTTCATAGTCGCTAAAATTACCCGTATATGTGTTGAGTTTTCTATTCTCAAAACTAATCACGTGATCAATAACTGAATCTAGAAAAGTCCTATCATGAGAAATAACTAGTATGGTGCCAAGATAACGCTGAAGCCATTGTTCAAGCCAGACCGTCGCTTCTAGATCAAGGTGATTGGTGGGCTCATCGAACATTAGCAAATCGGATGGGCACATTAGCGCTGCAGCTAGATTCAGCCTAACCCGCCAGCCACCAGAAAAACTATCTACCAGGTTTTTAAATTGATTAGCATGAAACCCTAGCCCCGAGAGCAACTGTTCAGCTCGATTCTTGATATCATAGCCCTGAATATTCTCCATGTTGCTATGGAGACTGGCTAACCGGTCATCGTCCCCGCTGAACTCTGCTTGTTTCATAGCCTGCTCTATTGCTCGATATTCCTTATGAGCATCAATCACAAAATCTACAGCCAACCGCTGACTGTTTGGAGTTTCTTGCGCCATTATTGAGCAACGGATGCTGCCCGACATTACTATTTCTCCATTTTCAAGAGAGATTTCTCCTGCCAACACTTTGAGCAAGCTTGTCTTGCCACAACCATTCCGTCCAATAATGCCAATGCGATGCCCTTTATGAAGGACCAAATTGACCTCATCTAAAAGCGTTAGAGTACCGCGCATCAGTTTAATATTATTGAGTGATATCATTTTCGGATAAAAATCTTTTTGGCTTAAATACGGGGCTATACAAGGTATTTAGGAACTTACAGGACTTTATTGGACGGTATAAAACACTGATCTGGTGCGGACAGGGAGACTTGGTTTTATCACCTAACTCATTGATATAAAAATATTTAATAAATACTTTCCTTAGCGCGTGTTACAACCAGTGTTACAATAAAACAGCGTCACTTCGCAGTGCTCCTAATGGGCAGACTAGTAATTATCTCTGCTAAGCTAGTGGGAAACAAATCCTTCCTTAGTTTTGCCTAAGGCGGGTTCTTATTTCACCCCCGGGGGAGGCTTTCCCCCTGCTTTAATAATTACAGTTGCCAACCCCATACTTAAGAGCTAATTTGCTAAAAATTCTAATTCTGGGGAGGAATTATGGCTGAATGATCGAGATCCCTATGATACTTGCTGCTCGTCTCTTTGCTTGTTCTGCCCGTTCTTCTTCCCTTTCTGCCTGTTTTTCTTCCCTTTGGGCGGCGATGGCTGCATCTCTTTGTTCCAAAG
>Ga0208881_1000007_pt1 | contig 71461 bp, 65 predicted proteins | sample Knorr_S23_td_AAI_FD_185610 | JGI IMG/M metagenome (GOLD analysis project Ga0208881, IMG submission 185610) | Marine microbial communities from Southern Atlantic Ocean transect - Knorr_S23_td_AAIW_ad_876m_LV_B (SPAdes) (version 2) | ecosystem: Environmental > Aquatic > Marine > Oceanic | place... | reverse complement strand
AAGGTTCAGATAGCTCTGGATTATGCTTTTGCTCAAGGACAAAACACTCAAGGTGTTGTTGTCATAAGACATGGCGTAATCGTGGCTGAGCAATATGCAGAAGGCTCCGACAAGGCAAGTATCGCTACATCATGGTCTACCGCTAAATCCTTTAACAGCGCCCTAATGGGAATAGCTATAGACATGGGGTATGTTTCTTCAGAGGAGATATCGGCAGCAGAATTTATCTACGAGTGGGCAGGTAATGATAAGAAGAACATGACAATAAAAAACTTACTTCAAATGTCGTCAGGCCTGGTTGAGGAAGGAACGTCCGGCTATGGTGATGGCGCTATCATGTATGTAGGAGTCGAGAACGAAGACGGAACAAATGACCCTAATAGGCCCGTGGACAATATTTTGTATAGCATCAATCGTTCCGTTAACCCCTCAAGGGCTCCATGGTTAGGTGCTTCTTATAATTGGTCGTATCAAAACGCTGACAGCCAAGTTTTAGGCGAAATTATAGAAAGAGCGACTAACAGTTCTATTTATAATTTTGCCCAAAACGTATTATTTTCCAAATTGGGAATTAATGCAGATTGGTGGACAGACGCTTTCGGTAATTACATGGCTTATTGTTGTCTTGATATGACCACAAGAGACTTTGCAAGATTTGGACTTCTCTATGCGAGAGAAGGCAAATGGAACACAGAACAAGTCGTTTCAAAAGAATGGGTTGTGAAATCCACAGCTCCATCAGTATGGATAGCTGAGTCAATTGCCTTCGGATATGGATACCAATGGTGGGCTGATAATTCGGGCGATTGGTTTTTTGCCTTGGGCAGCCGCAGTAACAATATTTATATTCACCCTGGTCTTGATATCGTGGTGGTTCGAAATAGTTCTTTGGAATTTGTAGGGGAGGGAAAAAGCCGGGCCACTGGTGCTTACCACAATACAGAATTTCCGGCGGCATGGGATCATTATTCTTTCATGTTGCCCATAATAGAATCAGCTACCGGGCTGTCAGAACGGCCTGGGCCCTTCTTGCAGCCATATTAAATCCCCGGGTGCTGTAGGAGAGGTTATTTAATCTTAATTTCTTCCCTGTCTTGTGATCTTTGTGCTGACAAGTTGAAATCAAACCGCATCATAACCTGCCACTTTGCTGCCATAATTTATCCTGATATCGCCCTGATTTGGAGCTCATGAAGCTAGATTATTTTGTTTTAATGAAAATTCAGTCAACTACAAATTGATTGAATCCTCCTAGAGCTCAACAATGCTCATTGGCCCTCTTTTGAGGGCCTTTTTTTGCTGGGGGCAGGAAGAATCGTCTAGCGATTTCTTGGTAATGTATTAACGTAACTTACATTGCGGCCATTGATAGCCATAAAGTCAGCCAGAATCTTCCCGCTCTCAAGAAGCAAAGGGTCTTCTTCCTCTTCTTCGGAGGTATCTTCGGTAGTTTCAGCTTCTGCCAGTTCGTCATTAGCTAAACCATCTGAGTCAACGACTGTTGGTTCGGTATCAATTTGAGTGGTAGTTTCATCTTCCTCGTCGCTAGAATTTATGTCTGCGACCCATTCGCGAAGTGGCAAGCCTTTCAAGAACCGTCGCATATTTTCAGCCTCAAATTCTACTAGGCGGTTTTCTTCGCGCTCGATCTTTACGGCTGCTTCATTAAGTGATAGTTGTTCACGTTTACGCAATTCCTTCGTGCGTTCAATTTGATCAGTTAGGTAGATGAAATCTGGTGACGTTTGAGCACGCTGTTCATGCAATGCTTTCAATTCCGGTAACATTGCCTGGATTGAATGATAGGACCGATATTCAACAGGGCGTACAGTGTCCCAGGGTAAAGCGCCATCAAGGCTGCTTTCCCCTATGTCTTCATAGGCGTTATAGATATCAGGGAACTCGATATCAGGCATGACTCCGCGGTGCTGTGTGCTAGCACCTGAAATGCGGTAAAACTTAGACCGAGTCAGTTTAACTTGTCCGTAGTCCATAGGAATAATTTCCTGCACAGTACCTTTCCCGAAAGTCTGACTACCCAGCACTATGCCTCTCTGATAATCCTGGATGGCGCCAGCAAAGATCTCAGATGCAGATGCGCTGGTGCGATTCACAAGCACCGCCAAGGGCCCCGAATAAGAAACTTCAGGGTCGTTATCACCAAAGGAACGAGTAAATCCGTTGCGGATACCTGAGTAACGAATTTGAACCGTGGCGCCAGTTTCGATAAATAAGCCAACCAATTGGTTGGCCTCGCTTAAGCTCCCGCCACCATTATTACGGAGATCAACAACGACGGCGTCTACGCTTTCGCCTTTGAGCTCTTCAAGCAAGGTCCGCACATCCCTGGTCGAACTTTTGAAATCTTCGTCGCCACGTGCAGCAGCTTCGAAATCAAAATAAAAGGTAGGAAGATCAATTATGCCTATCTTGTAGTCTTGCTCGTTATAAGATAACTCTATGACATTTTTTTTTGCCGACTGATCTTCTAGCTTTACGGTATCTCGTGTAATGTTGACAATCGTTGCGCTCGACTCGCTTACGGCGTCTACTGGAATAACATTGAGCCGTACAACGGTTCCTTTTTCGCCTCGAATCTGCGAGACAACATCATCTAGTCTCATACCCACTACATCTTCAATTTCCCCATCCACACCTTGACCAATACCAATTATTCGATCACCAGATTTAAGTTCTTTGCCTCGCTCGGCAGGGCCACCCTTGATTAACTCAACAATTTTGGTGTATTCCTCATCGGTTGTTAGCTGCGCACCAATACCCTGAAGAGAGAGAGAAAGACCCATATTGAAATTCTGAGAATCTCGTGGAGAAAAATATGCGGTATGAGGATCAACGGCCTTAGCGACAGTAGAAAGATACGCTTGGAATATATCGCGATCGTTAGTCTTTGAAACCTGATTGAGTTGGTTGCGATAACGCTTGGAGAGTTTTTCTGAAATCTCTTGATCATTGTCGCCGGTAAGTCGCAAGCTTAATACGCTATTTTTAATTCGGCGCCGCCAAATCTCATCAAGTTCTTCCTCTGAAACCGCGTAAGGTGCTTCTTCACGATCCAAGTTGATGTATTCATTAAGCGTAAAATCCATGTCCGGGATATGATTTTCAACCCGGTTAATCGCGTAAATAAGCCGTTCAAGAATACGTTTGTAATATAGGTTATATATTTCAAAGCCGGGCTCGATATCTCCTTGCTTGAGCGAGTCATCGATTGAGTATCGGTAGACGCTCAGGTTGTCGACATCTTCTTTTAAAAAATAGAGATGAGAACCGTCGAGGATATCGAGATAGCTATCAAAAACAATTGAGGAAAAACTGTCATTGATTTCTACGGCAGAGTAGTGCTTTGTTTGCAATTCCTGGAGTAAATCTTTCGCAGTTTCACCGTGAATTTCCTTGCTCTCCAAGGGCACAAACAACGTATCGATTTCCAATACGGCATTCAGTTGATTGGTATCTTCTTGTGCTCCAAGAATACTTGCGAAGCAAGTACTGACTAAGAAAACTGTAATCGTAAGTTTGTGGATTACTGCGCATTGCTTCTTTTTGATCTGCATGGTACCCCGCAAGCTATTCATTGACCGTAAAGAAATAGAATTCAGCGACATCTTGCTAAACCCAAGTTTCGCTCAATTGCCGGAGACCCTGAGACTAAGCTAATTCCACAGCTGAGAGAAGTAATTTTCTGTAATTTTAAGATGACACGCTTGATAGTTAGCGCGGCTAGGCTATCGTATCAGTTTATTTCGGGCGGAAGCGTGTCTTTCAGTGCGCTCCACGTCGATATACCGGTCGGTTATAGCGCTGGACCCATGCCCCGCGTCATCCCGCACATGTTCCCTCGGTCGATGCTTCACATCTTCTGATATACCGGTATGTCTTAGCCAATGCACTGTGGCGTTTGAGAGTCGATCAGCCTCATCGCTAAATCCTTCAGTACGTATTCTGGCCGTCGCTAGATCAAAACATTTCTGAACAATTCCTCGGATCTGACGGGTGCTCGTAATACCCCCTTTACCTCTAGTCTTATGTATCAAGGGTGTTGACTCTCCAGGGCCCGGTAGCGGCGGTAAGTCACGTGAAAGCCTATAGCGCTTCAAGGCCTCCAGCATAGCGTTACTTACTGAAATCTCTCGCTCCTTATTTCCCTTGCCAACTGTCACAAACCACCAGTTCGCCTCCTGATCACTATGGAAATGCCCCATCTGTGGCTGCCAGCGTGAAGTTTCAACAAGCTCGGAAATACGCAGATACATTGCGTACAGGGCATTCATAATGAATAGGGTTCTTTCATGAACTAGAGGGTCTTTCCTGGCTAACGTCTCTGCAGCCTCCATGACATAGTCCCATTGGAGAGGTGACAGTCTTCGAATTTGGCCTTTCGATTGCTGGTTTTTACGAAGAAATTTACTTTTCTGGCGCAACTGGGCAATTGGATTTGCTGTTATGTAGTTTTCCTGAATTAGAAAGTTAAAAAAGCTGCTAAGTACACTGAATAGGGACTGTATGGCTGATTGGGATGCTGCATATTCACCGCTTGTGCTGACGTATGGCCGCCACTCTGGATTAGGAACGCGCTGTCCTTCCCGATTCATAAAACGCGAGACGTTTTTTTGGCCAATCCAGTTTCTTGGTGGCTGATTTGTAAATTCGATATAAGTTTCAATATCTTCTCTAACTATTTGATTTAATGTTTTATTAACTATAATAAAGCACCAATGTAGAAAATGCTCAACTTCGCGACGATAGGTGTTGAAAGTGTCAGGACTGCCTCGATAACTGTATATGAATTCACTAGCTTCTTGGTAATCTTGTAGGAAGCCAGAAGGCAAGTTATCTCCAGTTTTGGCGGGGAGCTGCACTGGTTTTTTAAACGGATTTGCCATCTTTTCAAGAGTGTCAAAGAAAGCGAAAGGAGGATCATTTTTTGACATTAAGTCTTTCCATTATGCCTATGTAATAACAGTATTAATTGAACTAATTTTTGCTTAGGCAAATCTACGGTCTTTAATTACCGGAAATAAACTCGCTAGCTACTTAGTCGGAAGAGGAGAGCCTTACTTTACTGATATTCGCAGTCAGTGGTGCATATATAGACTAAGGGAGGGGTCTATGGGAGCAATATATGGTAAGACCATAAAAACGTAAGGTAGAAAGCTTTTACAAAAAAAATGATTTAAGTTACTTTGAGCTTCAGATTTTAAGGTAACAATTTTGGTAAAATTTAAAGAACCTTTGGAATTAATGGGAGTCCCTGGTTCTCCTTATACAAGGAAGATGCTGGCTTTACTGAGGTATAGGCGCATTGCTTATAGGCTTATACCCAGTTCCAGGCACACTTCCGAGACTGACAACGGTCGGTTTCGTGAACGCCCCCAACCTCATGTAGCTCTTCTTCCTACTTTCTATGCCTTGGATGATACCGGTCAAGAAATAGCGATTTGCGATTCGACACCTTTAATTCGAGAGTTCGAAAAAACCTTCTCTGGCCGAAACGTAATACCTGATAATCCGGCTTTAGCTTTTCTTGACTATCTTCTAGAAGACTATGCGGACGAGTGGCTTACTAAGGCAATGTTTCACTATCGCTGGAGCTATGAACCGGATATATCCAAAGCCGGACAGATACTAGCTCGCTGGACCAATATTACATCGTCGGACGAAGCTATATCAGGAAAAAGCAAATACATTACTGATAAACAGATTTCTCGACTCAGCTATGTCGGCTCTAATGAAATAACCTGCGACACAATTGAAGAGAGTTTTATCCGTTTTATAGACTTGTTAAATAAACATTTTTGTCAAATGCCTTTCTTGCTGGGTGAGAGGCCATCTGCATGTGATTTCGCTGTATACGGCCAACTAACCTGTTTGGCTCTTTTCGATCCTACTCCACAAGGGATAATTTTAAAGCGGGCGCCTAGAGTACATGCCTGGACTGAAGTTATGGAGGATCTTTCTGGGTTCGAGACCCTTCCTAATGACTGGATTACCATTAAGTCGTTTCCCGAATCTTTAAAAAACATTTTTAAAGAAATCGGACAAGTATATGTCCCATACTTGCTTGCTAATGAACAAAGCGTTCGAAATAAAACCAAGTTAATGGAAACAGAGATAGGAGGGCGACCATGGCAACAAGCGCCTTTTCAATACCAAGTAAAGTGTCTTCGCTGGATTAGAGAAATATATTGTGAATTGAATAAAGAAAGTAAGAAGGATGTGCAAAATTGCCTTTCCGGATCTAATACAGAGCGACTCTTTAACTAGGTCCAAGGCTTAACCCGAATTTTTAACCACCAAGGAGATAGACTTATGTCGCTTGCAGAACAACTAAAATTAGAGGATGAAATAAATAGTTTTGAATTAAAAATAACTTCCATAACCCAAAACCCGGAAGGGACACAGGTTAATGCTACTGGAACCGTCGGGCGCTACGGAAAAGTATGGTTAACATACAACTTCACACCTAATTCAACCCAGGAGAACATGGGTTCGTTTATAGGCATTGGTAGAGCTGTAACAGAAGACGGAGTCCAAAATGAAGGACGGAGAAGAGGAGTTTATATCGGCAATAGTGTGACTGGCACAGTATATTCTCTTGATGATGTGAGCGACGGCGCTACAAATTTCTGTATAGAACAATGGGATTTGTCAAAAGAAACTATTCAGCTCCAATTTTCAGCAATAGAAAAATAACAGGGTTCCTGCATGCTCTTGAGATATAGTGGTTTTCTAAGTACTGCTTGTTGCTATATCTTTCGAGCTACATCTGTATAAAAGCTGTGTACCCCAAAAGGGTAGACACTGGCCAATACCACCAATAGATTTATCCACTGTGACTTGCACTTCATTTAATTCCGGTAATCTCTATTACCGGAATTAATCCTCTTTCAGTCTAGCTAGAACCCGCTTTAATACCAGGTTTTCGCTTTGTTCGCATAGTCACGAATTCCTCAGCTAAAGTGGGATGTATACCAACGGTATTATCGAAGTCTGTTTTAGTGGCACCACAGTTCATAGCAACGGCAAAACCCTGAACGAGCTCACCTGCGTCAGGGCCGACCATATGCAGACCAATTACCCTATCAGATGGCCGATCTACTACTAGCTTTAGCATTGCCGGTTCTTCGCGTCCACTAAGCGAATGTTTCAAAGGATTCACGGTCGTCGTGTATATATCCACATCTAAATCAAGTTCTACAGCTTCGTTCTCAGTTAATCCAACTGTTCCCAGGCTTGGCAGGCTGAATACCGTTGTAGGTATATTTTTGTAACTCATATCTATATTAGTTTCGGAAAACAGTGATTTTACGACGATTTCACCCTCGGCCAAGGCAACAGGCGTTAATGCCACTCGGTCGATTACATCGCCAATTGCGTAAATGCTGGGCTCACCAGTTCTAAAGTTTTTATCTACACTTATAGCTCCATTAGGCGATAGTTCTATGTCGACATTTTCTAACCCTAGATCGGCTGTCATTGGGTGTCTACCTGTAGCATACAATACGGAATCACCCTTAATATTAGAACCATTGCTAAGTTTAATTACTAAGCTATTGTTATTACGCGTTATTCCTTGAATATCGATCCCTGTTTTCAGTGTTAACTGACGTCCAATTTCTGTGGTGATGAATTCCCTGACTTCATAGTCGAACCCTCTGAGCAATAAGTCCCGTCGGTATATCAAGGTTGTTTTACAACCAAGGCGGCTGAATATGGTTGCAAACTCCACCGCAATGTAGCCCCCGCCTACAACTACCAGGGAATCGGGCAGAGAAGCAAGGTGAAATAAGTCATTGGATGTTATAGCGTGATTGCTTCCTTCAAACTCTGGCACCCAGGGCCAACCACCAACTGCCAGTAAAATATAGCGAGCCGATATCACTTTTCCATTAACAAGAACTTGATTGGAGCCGTGCACAGTAGCACGGCATTTATAGATTTTTACTCTATTTTCTTCAAGAATAGTTTTATATATTGAATTTAACCTATTAATTTCATTGTCTTTATTTTTGAGTAATATAGACCAATCAAATGACCCTTGAGAGTCAGACCAGCCGAATCCTTTGGCGTCTTCAATATGATCTTTATAGTGTGCGGCATAACTGAAGAGTTTTTTGGGTACGCATCCAACGTTTACGCAAGTACCCCCAAAGTAGCGTTCTTCCGCTACCGCCACCTTCGCCCCTAAATTGGCCGCAACCCGGCAGGCACGTACTCCCGCGGAACCCGCCCCAATGACAAATAGATCGTAATCAAATTGTTCCAACTTGCTGTATCCTTGCCTTCTAATGCTGAAAAAATGGCATTATGCCCAGCTAAACTAACGAAAGCACCAGTCAATATGCAGTCCAACTTGTTTTCAAATCTTTATGGCCCTGCTTTTTATGAAGACCATACGCTAGATGACGCAGCCATCCGTGAATATCCTCATGTTTTCTCTTTTAAGGAGTCCGACAGAATAATGCTTTCTCTGGTAACGAATATTCCGTGGCGGCAAGATATGCTTATGATTGCCGGCAAGGAAATACCAGTCCCAAGATTACAATGTTGGATGGGAAACCCGGGAGCCAGATACGGTTATTCGGGACTTCAACTAACACCGATCGGTTGGAGTGACAATGTTCTTTCTATTCGTCGATCAGTTCAGTCACTAACTGGTATAAAATTTAACTCTGTCCTTCTCAATTATTACCGAGACGGAAAAGACAGCGTAAGTTGGCACTCCGATGACGAGCCCGAATTGGGCCTCAAACCAATCATAGCTTCTGTCAGTTTTGGCGCCGAACGGATCTTCCAATTACGCCATAAAATTCGTAAAGATTTACCCAAATATTGCATTGTGCTCCGTAATGGAAGCGTTTTACTAATGGGGGATACTTTACAAAGTAATTGGATACACCAACTACCTAAAGTACGGGGATTGAGTGAGCCTAGGATTAACCTGACTTTTCGAAATGTTATAGCCAGCAAGTGATTTAAATAGGATTTCGATTGGATAAATTTGATGTATGCATAGCCGGAGCAGGAGTGATCGGATTGGCTGTCGCTTTTCAATTGTCAGAATCAACTCGTTTTAAAACTAAAAAAATTGTAGTAACTGAGCCAGAGGCAAACTTCGGTCACCATATCAGTAGTCGTAATAGCGAAGTTGTTCATGCGGGAATTTATTATCCCACTGGCAGCCTCAAGGCCAAATTGTGCGTGCGAGGCAAGCAGTTACTTTATGAACACTGCCGACGCTATGATGTTCCTTTTCACATGGTCGGTAAATTTATCGTAGCGCAGAAAGTTAATGCTCATAGGTTAGCTACCCTCCAAGGCCAGGCCGCCAAAAATGGTGTTTCCGACCTTGTCTGGATTAATGATAATCGGTTAAAGACCGAGGAGCCGGCAATCAAAGCTGACTATGCGCTGTTCTCCCCGTCGACTGGAATCTTAGACAGCCATAGCTTCATGCAGAGCCTGCTGTATACAGCGGAAAATAATGGGGTAATGTTTGCCCCGTATACACAAATCAAAGCCGTTGCCAGATCAACTGCAGGCTTTATGCTTGATACTTGTATTACCGATGGTAAATCGGAACAAAGATATATTTTTGAGGCTGAGCATTTTATTAACTGCGCCGGCCTTGATGCGCATCATCTTGCAAAAAATATAGATGGTTTGAGCCCTACTCACATCCCTAGCGTACATATGTGCAAAGGAGATTACTTTAATTACTCTGGCCCAAGCCCATTTAATCATCTTGTGTACCCTATCCCAGAACAAAATACTCAAGGGTTGGGGGTTCATAGTACGATGGATATGATGGGCAATGTTCGTTTTGGGCCTGATTCAGAATACGTGGATCAACTTTCATATTTCGTAGATCCCAGAAAGGCCAAAGCCTTTGCGCAAGATATTGCTGATTATTTTCCTGAAATATCTTCTAAAAAGTTACAGCCGGCTTATGCTGGTATTCGTCCAAAACTAGCAGCAGAAGGAGAGCCACCTGCTGATTTTATAATTCAGCATAACGACGTGCATGGGATCCCGGGGCTGGTACAATTATTTGGTATTGATTCTCCGGGGCTAACTGCTAGCTTGGCAATAGGAGAACAGATTGCGATGGCTCTTCCTTGAAATAGATTTTTACTAGCTATTCCTTAAAAGTCGATGGCCTGGTTAATTGGTACCAACGCCAAATCAATGTCTCCAGTATTAGTTCAGCATTTGGGTTGGCGCCAGACTGCATCTGTTTGCGCGCGTCTACTACCTCGTCGTAGAACTGCATTAACCAAATAACCTGTTGTGATGTGGGTGTTTCATTTTGTGCGATCAGCGTATAAAGATCTTTCAAATCTGGATCTGAGCCATTGAATTTGCCCTGAGTAATTAGGTGTTTTATTACTGTGGATGTAGCTAGCTGTAAGTGCCCCAGTATTAGAGACTCACCTGTCTTGCTTGCTATCGCTACTAACGATTGCGGTGTGATCGTTCTCTTTGCTAAACAATAGAGTTTATTGAGGAAATGATTCCGTTGAATTGAAACGTCCTGCCCAGCCAGATCGATGGCCAGCAAGGGTCCGCATTGAGCATCGCTGAGCAACCGATCAAGTTGGATTTCATCTTCTTTTGGCAGTCTCTCTGTTAACCATTGCCGGGCCATTTCTCTTGGGGGGGCGATAAGTGGTAGACGCTGGCAACGACTTCGTATAGTTGCTGGTAGAGACCCGGGAAGTTCTGTTACTAAGAAAAAATAGCTGTTTGAGGTTGGTTCCTCGAGTGTTTTCAGCAAGGCATTTGCTGAATTAAGATTTAAGTTATGAGCGCCATTAATGATGACTATTTTGGCTCCTCCGCTATGGCTAGTATGAACAATAAAGTTGGATAATGATCGCACCTGATCGATCACAATGTGGCGCTTACCTTCCTCTGGCTGAACATGGATGACATCAGGGTGATTAGCACCCTCACCCGCCTTAACGCAGTTTTTGCAGATGCCGCAAGCAAGATATTTTTTTGGCGCTTGGCAAAGTATAAATTGTGCAAATCTACTAGCAAATAACGACTTACCCAGCCCTTTATTACCGTAAATCAATAAAGCATGAGGTAATTGCTTGTTTTGAAATTGATTGGCTAGGCGTTGCCATTGAATTTGATGCCAAGGAAAAGGCACGTCTGCCATCAATCGGATATGATCAGCCATTTCGCAGTAATTTGGTAAGTTTATCATCTAGGCCGGTTAACAACTGTGCACTAACTTCGGCCAACTCATTTGAGGCATCTATAACTATGCAGCGTTCTGGATCGGCTGCAGCGAGCTTGAGGTATGCTGCCCGTACTTTTGTAAAAAATCCGATTTTTTCTTGTTCAAATCGATCCATCTCTCCCCTACTCTTCACCCGTTCAAGCCCGAGCTGGGGGTTAAGATCAAGAATTATTGTTAAATCAGGGCGAAGATCCCCTTGTACAAGCTCCTCTAGGTGAGAAATTTTTTCCCAATCAAGCCCTCTGCCTCCCCCTTGATAAGCATACGTGGCATCAGTAAATCTATCACATATAACCCACTTACCCTCGGCTAGGGCTGGCTTGATAAGTTTTTCTAAATGCTGAGCTCTAGAGGCAAAAATTAACAGTAATTCACTTAATTCAGATAGCTTTTCGCCGTTATTGATTTCTAGCAATAAATCCCTAATTTTCTCAGCTATTAATGTGCCACCTGGCTCCCTAGTTATAACAAAGTCAATTTTATTTTGCGTGAGGTAGCCTTTAATGGTATCGATGTTAGTGCTTTTACCAACTCCCTCAACACCTTCGATCGTAATGAACAATCCTCTATTTTTTTGCATAAAAAATTGTCTTATTATTGTTATCGAGTTTTTTGGTAGCGAGTAACGGCAACATTATGCTCTTCCAATGTGCTTGAAAAGTGATGGCTACCGTCACCTTTCCCAACAAAATACATATAATCGGACTGCAAAGGGTTTAGGCTCGCCATAATAGACTCAAGGCCAGCAAGTGCTATTGGTGTAGGAGGAAGACCATTTATACTATAGGTGTTGTAAGGATTCTCCATTCTTAAATCAGCTCGTCGCAAATCTCCATTGAAACTTTCGCCTATTCCATATATCACTGTAGGGTCAGATTGTAAGCGCATCCTTTGCTCCAACCTTCGAACAAACACACCGGCTATATGCCCCCGCTCACTGCCAAGCGCAGACTCTTTTTCGATTATCGATGCCATCGTTAACGCCTGATATGCATTTTCATATGGCAAAACACCAAGGCGTGAACTCCATGCTGATGAAAGGATTTCACGAAGCCTCATGTTTGCTGTCCTCAGTACTTCCAAATCCGTTGTTCCTTTGGAGTAGAAGTAGGTGTCAGGAAAAAGCATTCCTTCAGGATTCGAATTTTCTAAACCTAACGCACTGGCAATTTCCGCTCGATCTGTATTTAGCAATTTTAAAGTCAGCTTTTCGCTGCTCTTGAACTCATCAAGGACTTGATTGAAAGTCCAACCCTCCACCAACGTAATACGGTATTGGACATTGTCTCCCCTTACCATTTTATCTAGCAATTGTACTGGCGTTATACCACTATGCAATTCGTATTCCCCACCTTGAATTGAGTTTGCGACACCTCTGAGGCGTGCGAGGGTGACGAATAATTCTGGATAAAGCAAAACCCCTCTATCCGCAAGCTTATTTGCGACTTGAGATAAAGCGTTACCTGATTCTACTTCAAAAACAGTACCGGGCTGTAACCTGTTAATTGGAGCATTCAAATAGCGCAAACAAAAATAAAATACACCTGCGATTATAAAACCCGAGGCAAAAACAAGAACCCGTAACGTAAAAAGTGTCCGCTTAGCTTGTGGTAAGACTAGTTTCATGTGCGGGTTTTGCCCGATCGTTTGTTATGTAGACCAGGCAAGCACCGTACCATTTTAATGTGACATTATCATCGGCAAATTAGAGTTTTTACTCTTCTAGAATATTAACCGATGGATGGGAAAATTAGTCAAATTTCGCAAACACCAGGGAGCCGTTTGTGCCACCGAATCCGAAGGAGTTGCTGAGCACAACATTGACCGATTGATCTCGACTAATGTGAGGAACATAGTCCAAATTACATCCTTCGTCAGGTTCATCAAGATTGATAGTCGGCGTGATAACTTGGTCCACGATTGTGAGCACCGAGATTATGGCTTCGGCTGCTCCAGAGGCACCAAGTAAATGCCCTAGCATGGACTTGCTCGAGCTTACGCTGAGATGCTTGGCATGATCTCCGAATACAGTTTTAATCGCTTCAGTTTCAGCCAAGTCACCGGCTTGGGTGGATGTTCCATGAGCATTAATGTAATCAACGGCTGCAAAATCAAGAGTTGCGCTAGCCAAAGCATTACGCATGCAGAGGGCCGCCCCCGCCCCGCCTTCAGGAGGTGAAGTTACGTGGTAAGCGTCTCCGCTCATACCGAAACCTGCCAACTCTGCATAAATTCTGGCTCCTCGTTTACGTGCATGCTCCAGTTCCTCAAGAACCATGATGCCCGCTCCATCACTGAGCACGAAACCGTCTCGATCCCTGTCCCAAGGACGACTCGCCTTCTCGGGCTCTTGGTTGCGAGTCGAAAGCGCTCGGGCTGCACAAAATCCTCCCAATGCAGCTGGCGAGGTAGCCATTTCAGCCCCACCAACCAGCATTATTTCCGCTTGGTTATTTTGAATCATATTGGCAGCGATACCTATATTATGGGTGCCGGTTGTGCAAGCTGTAGTCACGGAAATATTCGGCCCTCTTAATCCGAAACGGATTGATAGATTACCGGCAAGCATATTGATTATTGAACCAGGGACGAAAAATGGAGAAACCTTGCGCGGACCAGACTCACGAATTTGAATCGCAGTTTCCTCAATAGTGGTAAGACCACCGATACCTGAACCGATGGCTACCCCAGCGCGATCAGCGTCCCAGTGCGAGTCTAAAAGTCCAGAATCTTTAAAAGCTTGTACGCCCGCAGCGATGCCGTACTGTATAAAAATATCCATACGCCGAGCTTCTTTAGCCTGCATATAAGGACTACAGTCGAAATTTTTAATAGACCCGCCGATACGCGTACTGAAATCGCTTGCATCGAAATGGGACAGCGAATTGATCCCACTTCGCCCATTTTTTAATGCATCCCAAGAGCTTGCTACGTCGTTGCCAACGGGAGAAACCAAACCGAGCCCGGTAACAACTACTCTTCTTTCACTCAATACTGACTCTCCTGGAGGTTTCCATAACTGTAGATAAACAAAAGCTACTCCAGAATACTCTGGAGTAGCTTACGGTTGTTCATTGGTAAAGTTCTACAGGTGCTCGTTGATATAGTCGCAGGCTAGCTGGACAGTAGTGATTTTTTCAGCTTCATCGTCAGGAATTTCGGTTTCAAATTCTTCTTCCAAAGCCATTACTAATTCGACGGTATCTAAAGAATCAGCGCCTAAATCTTCCACAAATGAAGCAGAAGCTTTTACTTCGTCTTCTTTTACGCCAAGCTGTTCGCAGACAATTTTCTTAACGCGTTCTTCGATGCTACTCATAATTATTATTAGCTCCTAACACTTTGTATTATCGAGACTTTTTTTAAAATCTCCTCTCACGGTTGTATCGCACAAGCCAACCATGTAAATCAGAGACGCGATTTTACCTCTATTTCCCTGAGTTGTAATGTCTAAATTTCAAAATGGCGTTATAAGTCGGTGTTTAATTTTTGTACAATTTTTCTCTTTCATTGTAGTTGGAATTGCTAACTACGACATATACATCCCACCGTTAACATGTACCGTTTCACCGGTGATATAACCACTGCTGTCAGACACCAAAAACCCTACTACAGCAGCGATCTCCTCTGGCTTTCCAAGTCTTCCAAGCGGTATTTGGAGCAGCAAAGCCTCAGCCTGATTTTCTGGTAATTCTCTGGTCATATCTGTGTCTATGAATCCTGGAGCAACCGCGTTGACTGTAACCCCTCTAGAGCCTATTTCTTTAGCCAGTGACCGGGTAAAGCCTTCAATACCCGCTTTTGATGCTGCATAGTTAGTCTGGCCGGCATTCCCACTACACCCAACAACTGAGCTTATATTGACAATTCGCCCCCAGCGAGCCTTCATCATGCCCTTAATACAGGCTTTCGATACTTTGTACATAGACCCGAGATTGGTATCTATTACAGTATTCCATTCCTCGTCCTTCATCCGCATCAGAAGATTGTCACGGGTAATACCAGCATTGTTAACCAGTACAGTTGGCGTTCCAATTTCATTTTGAATAGAACCCAAAACCGCGGCAACTGAATCATTGCTGGATACGTCAAGGCAATACCCTTTGCCTGTTAATTGATTGTCGGCCATATAAGCTGAAATTGCCTCAGCGCCCTGCTCAGTCGTCGCTGTCCCTATTACAATAAAACCTTGGCTTCCAAGATTTATAGCGATGGCGCGACCAATCCCTCGGCTTGCTCCAGTTACCAAGGCTATTGCTCCCGTATTTCCCATAAAACCTTCCTCACAGGTGCCTACTTATTCCACTATTTGAGTATTCGGCAGCCTAAATTACGAATTCAGGCAGACATCTCGGCAATTGCATTGCCCAGGCTTATTTCATCATCGCTACCACAACAAACCATTTCAGGTTCAATTCGTTTAACCAGTCCACAGAGGACTTTGCCAGGCCCGCATTCCACCAGCTTCTCTATCCCAATCTCGCTTATCAACTTAACACAATCAGTCCATCGAACAGGTGAATATAATTGTTTTATAAGGTTAGATTTTATCTTTTCAGGGTTGTTGCTAATTTCCGCATTCGCATTTTGAACTACTCCAATGCTAGGAGTTTTGAATTTGATATTCGCTAATTCTCTCTCTAATTGCTCAGCAGCGGGTTTCATTAGACCGCAATGTGAGGGAATGCTTATGTTAAGAAGGACAGTCCTTTTTGCTCCAGCGTCTTTGCTTAATGCCATGGCCTGCTCTACTGCCTTTGTATTTCCGGCGATAACAATTTGACCGGGAGAGTTAAAATTTGCCACAGATACGGTACCTAGATTTCCAGTGTCTTTGCAGATTTCAGTAATTTTATCAGCTTTCAGACCAACAATAGCTGCCATCTTGCCTTTTCCTTCAGAAACTGCTGACCGCATGAATTGACCGCGGCGAAAGACCACATTAACAGCATCCTGAAAACCTATCACGCCAGCACAAACCAATGCAGAATACTCACCAAGACTGTGCCCAGCGAGGACAGATGGCTCCGGCCCTTGCTGTTTTATCCAAAGCCGCCAAATCGTTATGGAAGTGGTCAGCAGCACGGGTTGTGTTATCTGAGTTTCATCTAGGCTGTTTTCCCTGTCGTGTTGCACAATGTCCCAGAGATCAATTCCCAGCGCATCGGACGCCTCTGAGAAAGTCTCTTGGATCACATTGGATTTAGTCGCAAAGTTACTTAGCATCCCTAACTTCTGAGAGCCTTGACCGGGAAACATGAATCCAAACTTTCTCATTACTAAGCTCTTCTATTAGTTTTAAGCACGGCGAGCAATCCATTCCCTTAAATTATGGCGGCTACATTTTCTGCAATCAATTGAGGCACATTATTTTCTACTTCTCTTATCGCTTGTTGAATTGCATAAACAAAGCCCTCAACCGTTGCATTGCCGTGGCTCTTAACAATACTACCTTGCAACCCTAGCAGGCTTGCCCCGTTGAAGCGTTGAGGATTGATCTGGGCTCCAAATGCTGTCATGGCTTCAGTATAGCGGCCGCTTACTAATTGTTCAGCTAACAATTTATTTACCACGTTGGCTACACCGGCGCTGGACTTGATCGTGACATTTCCAATGAAACCATCACAGACTACGACGTCAGCCACACCCTCAAACAGCTCATTTGCCTCGATAAATCCTATAAAGTTCACCGCTGAACACTCACTTAAAATCTTTGCCGCTCTACGAACCTCATCCGTCCCTTTATGATTCTCTACTCCAATATTGAGCAAGCCGACGCGCGCCTCAGAGGCAGTTAAAGATTTTGCAAGAATTGATCCCATTACTGCAAACTGAAAAAGCTGCTCCGCCGTGCAGTCAAGGTTAGCACCAACATCCAGTAGATAACTTTGCCGTGAAGTTCCAGGAATGGTCGCAACAATCGCAGGTTTCTGGATACCTGTTATAGTTTTGATAAGGTGGCGACCAATCATAATTAAAGCCCCGGTATTACCTGCACTCACCATTGCTTGCGCTTCTCCCCTCCTCAGCAAGCCTGCGGCCATATACATCGAAGAATTTTTTCCATTACGGATCACATTTCCGGGTTTGTCGGTCTCACTAATAACATCCGGCGTATTCAGTATTGATAAACGAAGCGTTTGAAATTGCGGGTTTCTCGGCAATAAAGGACCAATCTGGTCTTCATTGCCAACCAGTGTAAGGAGTAATTCCGGGAACATTTGCAGCGCCTGCAGGGCAGCGGGAACCGTCAAGTTTACGCCGCCCTCACCACCCATAGCATCTATCGCTATGTGCATATTGGGACTCAAGCTCAGTCTTCGCTAATATCCAGTACTTTCTTGCCTTTGTAGAAGCCATCAGATGTTATGTGATGGCGACGATGCACCTCTCCTGTCGTTTTATCCGTAGACAACACAGGACTAGACAGGGAATCGTGGGTTCGCCGCTTATCTCTCTTTGAGCGGGTCACTTTACTCTTCTGAACAGCCATTCTGGCCTCCTAGTAATGATAAAATAGCTCAAAATATCAAATAGATTGAGCTTACTTCTTAAGTGTTCTGAGAGCAGAAAAAGGATTTGTAGTACTATCCGTGTGATTTTCGCTCTCGGCTAGGTTTTTTTGATTTTCGCCTTGCTTTTTGTAATCCAGTCTATCCAGGCAATTTTCACCAGGGTGATAATTTACTATTGGCATGCATAGTATGAGTTGCTCTTCAACAACATTTGCCAAATCAAGTCTGTAATCTTCACATATCCAGGGCTCTAATTTAGAACCAAGCTGACCTGCCGCAACTGCTTCATTTGAAGACAACACCAAATTTATGTCGTCGGTTAAATTAATCACGAAAGGTTGCAGACACCGTTGGCAACACACTTCAACATCAGCCGACAACTGACCACCGATTAACTTCTGACCGGACTTATTAACGGAGAATTGCAGCCTAGCCGAAATACTAGCGGTATCCGAAGCCAGAGCGCTCCTGAACCGCGACAAGCGCTCCAAAGCTACTGTACCGTCTATTTGAGTCTGTTGTAGAAAAATTTTCCTAGTATCTACGTAGACTGGTAAAGCACCATCTGTCATAGGCGCGCAATAATAGGCGTCATTATAGTTGTTGTCAAAAAATACAAGTAATAAGATTTTAGCTTTAATTATATTCGTTAACTACTTGATATAATTATTTTTTATTTAACTTGTCAAGCACGCTAGCCATGGTTGGATCAATTGGTGCTTCGACTACAGTGCTTTTGTTTCTCCCCGGCATCATAAACGTAATCTTGTTTGCATGGAGGCAAAGTGTTTTTACATTACGCAAAGGTGACTCAAGGCCTTTTAATACGTACTTTTGATCACCTACAACTGGATGCCCCACATGCTTACAATGCACCCGAATCTGATGTTTACGGCCACTCACTGGTGACGCCTCTACAAGAGTCGAATCCTGATGCCGACGAATTACCCTGAAACGAGTCAATGACGATTTACCACTATCATCGATATACACCAAATGCTCGTTAGACGAAGCTCCATGCTTCAGTAAGGGAGCCTGTACTTCCAATAGCCCTTTAGGCCATTTACCGTGTACAAGTGCTAAATATTGTTTATTAATAGATTTTTCCTTAAATTTGCGGTGTATATACCTTAGAAATATAGTATTTTTTGAAATTAATATGCACCCAGAAGTGTCACGATCGAGCCTATGTGCCAACTCTAATTCCGGCCACTGTGGATTCATCTGGCGAAGAGCTTCAATCAAACCCAACCGTATGTTGGACCCCCCATGAACTGCTAGTCCCGCCGGTTTATTTATGACGAGTACCTCGTCATTTTCAAATAGCACGCTCTTTTCTAGGAGTTGCCGCATACCCGAACCGAGCTTTTTTGGCGGGACCGCGGTAACCCCCGAGAAGGGTGGAATTCGAATTTCATCACCGGCTTCTAGCTTTTGAGCCGGCTTGCAACGCTTTTTATTTATTCTCACCTCTCCACGGCGAACTAAGCGATAAATCCGGGATCTAGGAACCCCTTTTAAATGTCTAATCAGAAAATTGTCGATTCTTTGACCCTGCTGAGGCTCAAGAACCCTGATGAATTGGACTTTTTTGCTATCTTCTATCATGGGGAGTTCACAAAAGTTGAGAATTTATCGCTTAAGTATTTTACAGCAATCGGTTTATGCGGTAATGGTGTACAATCGCCTCGTTTTTCGATCGACTGATTTTCTAAACTAGTGAAAACCCTAAAACAAGACTTAAACAACCTAATAGGAGATGCACTTGCTTCTTCGGCAAACATGTCGAGTTGTAATGCTAATGTCATTACCGCGTCCAAACCTGGATTTGGTGACTATCAGGCTAATGGGGTAATGGCTATTGCCAAACAATTAAATGTTAAGCCGCAAGAACTGGCCAAGCTTGTCCAAGATCACCTTGAAACTCGCGAGCAAGAGCTAGTTGAACGATTCGAAATTGCCGGTCCTGGATTTATCAATATTTTTCTCCGTGATTCACAGCTAATCAAACGTGCCAATATTATGTTGGCCAATCCAGATTTACTCGTTCCTAAAGCCGAATCACCGCAAATCATTGTCGTAGATTATTCATCTCCAAATCTAGCAAAGGAAATGCACGTTGGGCACTTACGGGGCACTATTATTGGCGATAGTCTTGTTCGAATATTTGAGAGATTGGGGCATAAAGTCATTCGGCAAAATCATGTTGGCGATTGGGGAACCCAATTTGGTATGTTGATAGCTTGTATGAGAGAGCTTACTACTGAGCACGATGCTCTGCCAAATGAGCTTACAGATCTGGAGGAGTTTTATAAAGCAGCTAAGCAACGCTTTGACTCTGACCCAGATTTTGCTGCCAGCGCGCGTAGTAGCGTAGTCAAGCTACAAAGTAAAGATGCTGAATATATGGCAATCTGGGAACAATTCATCGAAGAGTCTATGCATCATTGCGAGGCTATATACGAAAAACTTAAGGTAACACTTAACCGTGAGGACCTCGATGCCGAAAGTTCTTATAACGATGATCTACCTGAAATAGTGAGGCTGCTTGCCAGCAAGGAATTACTGACCAAATCAGACGGTGCAATGTGCGTGTTTTTGCCAGAATTTGTTGGCAAAAATAATGACCCTTTGCCAGTCATTATTCAAAAATCAGATGGTAGTTATCTCTATTCAACTACTGACTTAGCAGCAATTAAACTCCGTTCTTATGAGCTTAAAGCTGACCGTTCAATTTATGTAGTTGATGTCAGGCAATCTCTACATTTCCAACAGGTTTTTGCTGTAGCAAAATTATCAGGCCTAGCATCTAGTGCTATCTCATTGGAGCATATTTCTTACGGTACTATGATGGGCAAAGACGGCAAACCTTTTAAAACGCGCTCAGGTGAGACTATAAAGCTTATAGAGCTTTTAGATGAGTCAGTGCAACGTGCCTTTACTCTGGTTACTGACAAGAACCCACAGTTCAGCGAATCTGAAAGGCAACAAATAGCAGCAAAAATAGGTATCGCCGCCGTAAAGTATGCAGATCTATCCAAGAATAGAACTAGTAATTATATTTTCGATTGGTCCAGCATGCTTTCATTCGAAGGTAATACCGCACCTTATCTGTTATATGCCTACGCTAGAATCAAAAGCATACTCAGGAAACATCAGGAAATAGCAGATGATCGCTATTTGATCACGCTAGTGTCGGAGCCCGAAGAAAGGGTGCTTTTAGTAAAAAATTTACAACTAACGGAAATTATTCATGCGATCGCTACAGATTGTTATCCCAACCATCTGTGTAACTATCTCTATGAACTTGCTGGTAGCTTTATGCGTTTCTACGAGACCTGCCCCATACTGAAAGCCGAAATCCCTCTAAAGGAGTCTAGGCTGGCTTTATCCAGACTCACAGCGGAAAACTTACAGCAGGGTCTTCATCTTTTAGGCATAGAAACCCTGGAGAAAATGTAAACGAAGGTATCAGCAAAAATCTACTCCGCGAAGCCTCTCAACATAGTTAATATAAAGATTAATTAACGATCTCTAGTAATAACTTGTTAATTTTTGAAGAAAATTCTCCAGGGTCTTCCAGCTGTCCGCCCTCAGCGAGGCTTGCTTGGCCAAACAGGATTGTCACTAGATCTGAAAACCGTTCTTCATCGCTTTCTTGATTCAGTTTACTAAGCAGCGGATGCTCAGGGTTAATTTCAAATATTGGCTTGGTTTCTGGAATTTCTTGCCCTGAAGCTTGCATGATTTTACGCATCTGTGCGCCCATGTCGTGGTCATCGATTGCGAGGCAACTGGGTGATTCAGTGAGTCTGTGGGTAACTCTCACATCTTTGACCCTATCCCCCAGGATTTCCTTAATTCGCGTTACCAGTGGCTCATATTCCTTTTCACTTTTATCTTGCTGTTCACCATCAGCTTCATCTTTAAGTTTTCCTAGATCCAGTTCCCCACGAGCTATATCTTGAAACTGTTTTCCATCAAACTCCTGAAGGTGTCCCATTAACCACTCGTCGATACGATCATGCATTAAAATTACTTCAATCTCCTTCTTCTTAAATATCTCCAAAAGAGGGCTATTACGCGCTGCTTTCAATGTTTCAGCGACCAGGTAGTAGATTTTTTCTTGCCCTTCCTTCATCCGTGAAACGTACTCTTGCAGGGCGTGTTCTTGTTCATCTGACTCTGACTGAGTTGTTGTGAACTGTAGTAACTTAGCGACTTTCTCATTGTTGGAATAATCCTCCGCTGGACCTTCCTTTAAAGTTTGACCAAATTGTTTCCAAAATACGTTGTATTTATCCTTATCTTTTTTGCGCAACTTTTCCAGCATATCCAATGCTCTCTTGGTGAGCGCGCTACGAATAGAATCTACGGCAGGGTCTTTTTGCAAAATCTCCCGTGAGACATTTAATGAAATATCATTTGAATCTACAACTCCCTTCATAAAACGTAAAAATAATGGCAAAAACTGCTCTGCATCATCCATGATGAAGACACGCTGCACATAGAGTTTCAAGCCCCGAGCTGCTTCCCGGTTCCATAAGTCATACGGCGCTTTGCCAGGGATATAAAGCAAACTGGTATATTCCAACTTCCCTTCAACTTTGTTGTGACTCCATTCTAAAGGGTCCTCAAAGTCGTGGCTCACATGTTTATAGAATTCCTTATATTCTTCTTTAGAAATATCTTTTCGGGGGCGTGACCAAAGAGCCTTAGCCTTGTTTACTGCTTCGTACTCTTTTTTCTTCTTAACTTTCCCCCCTTTATCTTCTCCCTGGGCTAATTCTTGCTTTTCCATAAGTACTGGAATAGAAATATGGTCCGCGTATTTTTTTACTATACTGTTTAGCCTGAATGCCGCTGCAAATTCCCCCTCGCTTTTCTTTAAATAAAGCGTGACGCATGTACCACGTTCTTTTTTTGTGGCCGATTCAATGGAGTAGTCTGACTCACCACTAGATTTCCAAAGAGTTGCGTCGTCTGGCTTTGTTCCGGCCTTACGTGTTAACACTTCCACCTTATCAGCGACTATGAATGCTGAGTAGAAACCAACACCGAATTGACCAATAAGCTGAGAGTCTTTCTGCTGATCTCCAGTTAGTGACTCAAGAAATTGCGCCGTTCCAGATTTAGCTATAGTACCCAAATTATTTACTATCTCGTCTCGGTTCATACCAATGCCGTTATCCGAAATCATGATCGTTTTATTCTTTTCGTCGAAATCGATCTTGACTTTTAGCTCTGTGTCTTTCCCCAACAATTTTGGTTTTGAAAGGGCTTCGAATCGGAGCCTGTCAACCGCATCGGAAGCATTTGAAATTAATTCGCGCAAAAATATTTCTTTATTGCTGTATAGGGAGTGGATCATTAAATGCAGAAGCTGTTTCGCTTCCGTTTCAAACCCTCTTACTTCTGGCTTGGTCTTGGTCTTGGTGCTGGTTGCCATTTCTTTCTCCAACTATCAGTGCTGGCGCAGTAAAAAACCCGACCATTGTTAAATGGCCGGGTTTATAGATGGGGTCTTAAGGCTATTGTTTCAAGCGCTAATCATACGTATTAAAACCGCTTTTATACTATTTACAGATCCTCGCGCGTTAAGTTTTCAATCCAGAGGTGGATAGGTCTCATAGAAGTCAATAGCATCCTGCCGCCTTTCAGCAAGGATATCGAACCGGGCCTTAGTATTATTGATGAAAGTAATATAGCTTTCGGCACCATTACGAGAGTCTTCATCATTGAGATCGGATGCCTCTCTGGCTGCGGACAATGCGCCCTCGAAATCGTCCAATTCCAGTAAAGATCTGGCCAGAAACATCAGGGTATCGCCTTTATCATTAAGCTCTCCCTTATCAATAGCCATCTGGAATGCTTCCGCAGCATCTTCGTAATTCGTCATCACGTAGTGAATATAGCCAACGGTGTCATACCCATCGCCAGTTTCATCTAATTCCGCAGTGCGTTCCGCTGGCTCAAGGGCATCTTCCCACATACTAGCTAACAGATACATCTGAGTATAAGTTTCAAAATTGTCGAGATTCTCTTCTACGAATTCCTTATTGATCCCATCCGCTATGATTTTCGATCCACTAGCTGGAATATCAACCCCTGCCATAGACTGCCCCAGATTCATATATCTGGCTTCGTCGTCAAAGTAATCCTTAAGGTACGCAACATTAAGTGATCTTACTCGTCGCTCCTCATCGTCGACGCTGGCATACACTGCGCTCAAATTCATCCAATCGGTTGGATCGTCGAACAGCACAATCATGGTCTTGGTTAAATCCAGAGCCTTATTAAAATCTTCTATAGTGAAATAAAGGCCATTAAGGTAAGCGTAATCATCTCTATCTAGCGGTTCTCCTTCAGCCAGTATAAATTCCATATAGGAAACCCAATAAGGCAGGGCCTCGGTGAACTCCTCCAGTTGGTAGTGCGCGTAGGAGAGTCCGCGAAATACAAGATCATCTTCATCAAATGAAAAGTCACGCCAAGCTACATAATTGTCGATCGAGGGTCGCCACTCTTCTTCGGCAGCATATAGCTGCCCCAAAGAACGCAAAGTCCGCAATCGTGTATCCTCACGAAGATCTTCAATAGTCAGTATTTCTTCAAAACTTCTGATTGCACCTTGATAATCTTCGAGGGTGAGATAATAGTTTGTGTAGAAATTAAGCAGGGTCGACTTTTCAAAATCGTTCATGCGCTCAAATCGACGTTCTCTTAACTCATCTAGTTCGAGTTTTGCCGCTACGAGATCCGGTTCATCATCCGGATCTTCAGGGGTCATCAATTCTTGAATTCGCGAAATCGAACGCATAACTGCCTGACCGAGAGTTCCACTGGTACGCGCTTGGGGTGGAGCTCGCTGCTCCTCTCCTGCCAACACAAAGCTGGTCGGAAAAATCGCTACGGATAGGGATACTATTAAGAATCCCAGCCCAAGTTTAGTTCCCATTTTCATTATTAGTTATTCCTCAAGCTGATAACGGAATAAATACTGTACACCGGACACTGCGACGCCAACACCATCTTCAACCCGTGGCTGGAATTTAAAACGAGCCGCCGCTCGGACTGAAGACCTGTTGAAAATTTGAGGCGGTTCCGCATCGACAACCGTAATTGTTTCTTCTTCGACACTACCCAAGCCGTTCACTGTAAAACTAACCAGGCACCATCCTTCAATTCCTCTCTGAGCAGCCCGGGTAGGATACTGGGGAGCAATTGCAACCAGCGGCAAATAATCACCATCTGTAGCGTTAATAGATGCGTTGCTGAGTTGTAACCCAGTATCGATATCAATGGACACACGCGCAATATTAAGAGAGGGGCCAGAATCCAAGGTGATCTGTTTGTCTTGCAGTTCTGGCTGTTCCTCCGTCAGCTCCTCAATCGGCTCCGGCTTATCGATTTCCTCAATCACTTCCAGCTCTATGTCTGGCATGGTTGCATCGACAATCTTGACGACTGACAGACGTTCCGAAAGAGTCTCACCAGTGGCTATTAGGACTGACATAAAAAAGAAAAGTCCCAGGGTAACGCCAGCAGCAATCCCCATCGATATGGCCCATCTGACTACTATCATCGTCTATGCCTCCGCTGAAATAGATACATCTTCAATATTTGCTTCACGCGCTGCTTCCAGGATTATCAATACCTGCTCATTATTTGCGTTCTGGTCAGCCTGTATAATGATGGCCGAATTCGGTGCGTCCGCTAACCGTAATTCAAAACGCGAACGGATAAATCGTGGATCGATCTGCTCGCCGTCGATCCAGATATCTCCTGCTGGTCCGACAGCAATTAGAATGAGATCTCCAGCGGTATCTTCTACTGTGGACGCCTCCGGTTTGGTGACCTCGATACCTGCCTCGGTGACAAATACCGACGTAACAATAAAGAATATAAGGAGAATAAAGACCACATCGAGCATCGGCGTGAGGTCAATCTCGCCGGCATCTTCCTGATCCTTCCTTTTCATCAAGCCTGATTTCATTATCTTGCCCTTCTATTCTATAACCTAGCAGCTTTGCTTACTGCGATAACGGTAAATGGTCTTCCAAGAGCTCCAAATCACGATCGATTTTGCCCTTCAAATAGTTATAAGCAAATATGCCAGAAATAGCACCAACCATACCGGCCATAGTCGGAATCGTGGCCATGGAAACGCCTCCAGCCATCGATTTAGCATCGCCACCTCCACTGACAGCCATAGTGAAGAATACGGTGATCATTCCAGTCACTGTTCCGATCAATCCAAGCAGAGGACAAATGGTTACCAAGACTTCGATAATTGGCATGGTATTACGAACATCCAGTGAAATCTTGGAGATCATCATGTTTCGGATATGATGCGCACTCCATGATTTCGTGTCTGAGCGGGCATTCCAGTTCGCTAGAGTTGTTTTAACGTTTTTCTTGTGAGTTGTATTGAGATACCAGATCCGTTCAAACACCAGTGACCACTTTACGAGCAGCAGACCCGCGATGACGTTTAACACCGGGCCACCACGGTTCATGAAGGAGCTTACTGCATCAAGAATATCGAGAAATGCGAAATACATAGTAGAGTCTCTAAAAAATTTAAGATTAGCCTGCTGCTAACCGCTCCGCTTTCTCGGCGATCATTCCAGTCGCCTGCTCTTCCAGAATGTGTATGATATTGTCGGCGCGACTCTTAACTACCGTGTGCATAAAGATAGTTGGAATAGCCACAGTGATACCTAGCACCGTTGTCATCAGGGCTTGTGAAATACCGCCGGCCATAATGGTAGGATCTCCAGCGCCATACACCGTGATTTGCTGGAACACCTGAATCATGCCAGTTACAGTTCCAAGCAATCCCCCCAGAGGCGCGATAGTCGCGATCATTTTTATTATAGTAAGCATCCTTTCCAACCGAGGAGTTTCTTGCAAAATTGCTTCTCCAAGCTTCAGCTCAAGCGTTTCAGTATCCGCTGACGGATTGGACTCAGCAACAAGCAACACCCGGCCTAGCGGGTTGTTCTTACCTGGTTTGTCCTTTTTAAGCTGTGCACGGACTTTAATCGATACGAGAGAGAGAATCAGCAAGCGGAGAAAAGCGATCGAGATTCCGACTATCCCCACACCAATAATGATAAACCCGATGATGCCCGAGTTATTCCTTACCTGCTCTTCAACTGTTGGGAAATTAATCAAATTTGCTAATACCTGACCACCAACACCGCCCGTTGGATCTATACCAACGCGAGTAAATCCAGAAGACGCGCCCTGTAGATCGGCAGCCGCATTCAAATAAGCCGCATCCGGTTGACGCGGCAATACCTGCAAATGGCCAATAGCGCCGGTGTATCTCAGGTATTCGCCGTCTGAAACGGCATTGAAAGAACCAACTCGGGTAATGCTCCGATTCGCAGTATCTCCGTTTGGAAGTGAAACTTCACCGTTGTAAGTGACAACACGCCCAGACTCGGTCAACTCTTGGTGCATAAAGAACCAGAACCGCTCCATCTCGGAGATATTGAGTTGTTCAATAGTACTGCCAGCTCGCTCTATAATTTCTTCGAGTTGCTCTGCCCGTCCGACAAATTGCGCACTTATAAGCGAGTTTTGAAAATTACTTAAGAAATCTCCAGCTACACCCTGCAATGTACCGAATAACTCATTTAAGTCTCCGCGGCGCTCCCGAAGGATCTCACGTTTATCCGCAATGGTAATTTCATTAGCCTCGAATTGGTCACTGAGCTGATCTTGTAAATTCTCCTGCTCAGTAATGCGATCATTCGTGATGTCTAATATTTCTTGTTGTCGATTGGCGTTCTGTTCAAATTCCTGCACACGCTGCAAATATTCTTCGGACTCTGCAACCCGGTCTTGCTCTACAAGGTCAAGTAAGTTCCCAAGGGATGTGGCTTGTGCAAAAAGCTGGGAGGAACCCGTAAAAAGAAAAACACCTACTGCGAGGCTGGTTATTTTAATTAAATTTTTCACTGTACTGACTCCGGAGCAAGAACTGGTAAATTGATGATTTGTGGCGCATCCAATTGAGAGGCAACCCTAATTGCGGTTTGGGCGGCCGTACGGTAATCGCCATCATCAAGAATTTCCCACTGCCTACCCGCATTATCCCAGGCGCCTGTTTGTTGCCGGTCAGTAGTTTGATAAAGCAATGCCACTCGCCCAATTCTTGCAATTTCTACATCAAGCTCGACACCACCAATTGTGATTGTGTCTGGATAGGTCTCTATAGTCCGCCCGTAGGAGGTCTCGGTCTGATACATGACTAAAACCTGGCGAAATTTTTCAGCAATTGAAACATCCGGGTTATCAATGGCATCTCGCGCGAATTGAATCCGGTTTGCACGTTCATCAACGTGGAACGGGTAGTCCATTTCGATAAATTGCTCCATACTAGACAGCATCTTCTCCATCAGAATAGGAATTTCTCTGGTAACCTCTTCTACCCCGGCTATGGATTCATCCAGCGTACGAATCTGTTGTTCCTGGATGGAAATAGACTTGCGAAACCCGGCGTTTAGTACCAACAAAGACTCAAGATTGTCATTAGCTCTCTTGAATTCTTCATACGTAGAACTGGCTTCATTAGCCAAACGCGAAATTTCTTCCTGTATTTGAGCTGACCCTGAAAATTTCTCAGCTACCACGTCCATTGCCCTATCAATAATACTGCTATCGATAAGAATTGTAGCTTGGCGCGGGACCTCTTCGGTAGCAGGTGCTTCTGCAGCAGGTGCTTCCGCAGCATGCGCAACAACAAAAAAGTAAGATATGAGTAATGCTAGAGTAGACATACTCATCTTAGTAATACGACGGTTATTCATGTGTCATCCTATTTATTACTTACTATCAACAAAATCAGATCCAACTAGTGTGGGCAATATTTAGATTTTGCCCTTACTAATTAGACACGAAAACTATTATTTTTGTCCCTAATTGCTATTAAACTGTTCAAGAATTCCTTGATTTTTCTAATCACTGGAGTCCGACGATTTTCCTAATAAAACCATGAACAAGCGTTACCGTTCCACTCAAACCTTATGCAATTTAGAGGTAGCGCAAATACATATTTGTTTCTACTATTTATGAGCTCCGCTAATTAACTTTGCCCAATCAGTCCCTTACATTCGCAGTTTAAAGCTGAATTCGCGGCTAAGCCTATCATATTACCTCAAGTATTTAGAACCTTTTGAGGTGTAAAAATTCGTTCAATCTGCTTTCATCGTGACCTGCAAACCTTTCTTCACCAATTGCCGGTTTTAGCTAATCCCGCTCCAATTTCTGTCAGACTTCGAACTGTGATCACCCCAGCGTCATTAAGGGCTTCAAATTTTTCATCGGCTGTACCCTTGCCACCAGAGATAATTGCCCCGGCATGACCCATGCGCTTGCCGGCTGGCGCAGTTACTCCAGCTATATAAGCCACTACTGGTTTGGATACATTTTCCTTAATAAAGGCCGCGGCTTCTTCCTCCGAAGTGCCACCAATTTCACCAATCATGACTACAGCCTCAGTCTGAGGGTCTTTTTCAAACATACCTAGAATATCGATAAAACTTGATCCTGGAATTGGGTCTCCACCGATACCGACACACGATGACTGCCCATAACCATGGTCTGTGGTCTGTTTAACAGCCTCATAGGTTAAAGTCCCCGATCGAGAGACTATTCCCACTTTTCCCGGTAGATGGATGTAGCCGGGCATAATCCCGATCTTGCATTGCTCTGGTGTAATAATACCGGGGCAATTTGGACCGATTAAACATACCCCCAATTCGTCACATTTAGCCTTTACCGCAATCATGTCTAGAATTGGGATACCTTCTGTAATACAGACAATTAGCCTGATATCAGCCTCTGCAGCTTCTAAAATCGCATCCTTGCAAAATGGAGCAGGCACATAAATAACAGAAGCTTCAGCCCCTGTGTTGTCAACGGCTTCCTGCATTGTGTCGAATACAGGTAATCCAAGATGGATCAGTCCGCCTTTGCCAGGAGTTACCCCACCTACCATATTGGTGCCGTACTCGATCGCCTGCTCCGAATGAAACGTTCCTTGGGAACCGGTGAAACCTTGGCAAACAACCTTAGTATTGCTATCAACCAGGATACTCATTAAGCATCCTCCGCTAGTGCAACTGATAACTCGGCGGCTTCAGAAAGGCTGGAGGCCACAACGATGTTAAAACCACTATTCTCTAGTACTTCGCGCCCTAATTCTGAATTATTGCCTTCAAGCCTCACTACAACCGGAATCTGAACACCTACTTCTTGTACCGCCCCAATCACTCCTTCGGCGATTAAGTCACAGCGCACAATACCACCAAATATATTTACCAATACGGTTACCACGTTTTCATCAGATAGAATTATTTTGAAAGCCTCAGTTACTTTATCCTTTGTAGTACCCCCGCCAACGTCAAGGAAGTTTGCTGGTTTCCCTCCATGGGTCTTTATGATATCCATCGTGCCCATGGCTAAACCAGCTCCATTAACCATGCAGCCTATATTGCCATCCAGCGCTACGTAGTTAAGGTCCCACTGGGCAGCCAAAACTTCTCGCTCGTCGTCTTGGCTTGGATCCATCATCTTTTTTAATTTTGGTTGCCGATAAAGAGCATTGCTATCGATAATAATTTTTCCATCCAAACATTCGAAATTTCCTTCGGTTGTAATAACAAGAGGATTAATCTCTAAGAGTGACAGATCTAAATCTTGAAATAATTTGGCCAAACCGAGAAATAGTTCAATAAATTGCTTAATTTGAACGCCTTCCAGCCCCAAACCTAAAGCCAACTTACGTCCCTGGGATGAGTGCGGGCCCATAATTGGGTCAATCGGAGCTTTAAGAATTTTTTCAGGTGTCTCAACTGCAACTTTTTCGATTTCAACGCCACCTTCCATTGACGCCATGAAAACGATTCGACTCGAGGAGCGGTCTACCGCTGCCCCAAGGTACAGCTCCTGACTTATATTAGTGCAAGCCTCAACTAGTATTCTATTTACCGGCTGTCCTGTAGCATCCGTTTGGTAGGTAATAAGATTTTTACCAAGCCACTGTTCTGCGAATCCACGAACATCCTCAACGCTATCCGCCAGCTTAACTCCACCAGCTTTACCTCGCCCCCCCGCATGTACCTGAGCTTTTACCATCCACTTTTTGCCACCAATTTTTTTTACTGCTGCAGCCACCTTGTCGACATCATCTACCACAACGCCTTTAGAGACTGGCAGGCCATAATCGGCAAATAGCTGCTTTGCCTGATATTCATGAAGGTTCATTTGGACTCCATTTATGAAAAACGTCCTTTTTACAGATTTTTTCTGATAGCGATTAAGTGTCGCTTTTATTTGCGGCGCTTACGATTACCAATGTGTATGGCTTGCCCGTTAGCTGCTAACGCCGCTTCGTGAATTGCCTCAGAGAGAGCTGGATGGGAAAACATTGTCAAACCAATATCCTCGGCGCTGGCACTAAACTCCATAGCGATTACAATCTGTTGTAATAAATCTGCAGCGCTCGCCCCTATTATCTGGCAACCAAGTATACGATCGCTCTTGGCATCGGCTAATAGTTTTACTAGCCCTTCTGAATCATTTGCTGCCAACGCTCGACCGCTAGCAGCAAAAGGAAAGATGCCAACTTTACAATCAACCCCTTCAGCATTCAGCTCTTCTTCGCTCTGGCCCACCCAGGCAATTTCGGGGTGAGTGTATATTACAGAGGGTACTAGCTTATAGTTAACCTCTGTTTTCTTGTCAGCAATGCGTTCCGCCACCATGACACCTTCTTCCATTCCTTTATGCGCCAACATGGGTCCGCGAACCACATCACCAATAGCATAGACATTGGCGATATTAGTGGCACAGTGTTTATTGACCTGGACAAAACCCCGTTCATCCAACTCCAAACCCACAGAGTCACCAAATAAAGCCTCAGTGTATGGTCGTCGACCTACCGCCACTATCAGTTTATCAAACTTTACTTTTTGGTTTTTGCCTGTCTCGGTGTATTCGACTGTCACAGTTTTCTTTGTACCCTTGCTCACTTTAGTCCCGGTAACTCGGGTTCCTAATTTTATGTCTAGACCCTGCTTGATAAATAGTTTCTTAGCTTCTTTAGCGATCTGTCTGTCCACGTCCGGAAGGAATTCATCCAATGCCTCAAGAATAGTTACTTCTGCCCCCAAGCGAGCCCATACACTTCCAAGCTCAAGTCCAATAATCCCAGCCCCAACTATGCCTAAATGACTCGGCACTTCCTGAAACTCTAATGCTCCGGTGGAGTCAACGATTGTTTCCTGATCTATGGGGATAGGGGTTAAGTCAACCGGCACCGAACCCGAAGCCAGAATGACATGTTTAGCTATTAATTCTTCCTCGGATCCATCAGGAGCCGTAACGATCACTTTATCAGTAGCAACAAGCTTGCCTGTGCCGTTAACACTATCAACTTTATTCGCTGTAAACAGGCTTTTGACACCTTGTGTAAGCTGGTTAACCACCTTATCCTTTCTGCTAATCATTTTTGGTACATCGATACTGATGTTGCTCACCTTAATGCCGTGAACTACAGAGTTTTTCTGTGTTTCTAGGAATTTGTACGAACTATCAAGCAACGCTTTTGAGGGTATACAGCCAACATTAAGGCAAGTTCCACCATGGACCTGCTTGTTCTCATTATTCAGCCACTTCTCAATACATGCTGTCTTATATCCGAGTTGAGCGCAGCGTATAGCTGCAACATAGCCAGCAGGGCCGGAGCCAATTACCACCACATCGTATTGTTTTGCCATAACTTCTTCTCGATAAAATTTAGTATGTCAAATTTCTAGTAGAAGCCGGGTTGGGTCTTCAATCAATCTTTTGATCGTATCCAAAAACTGAACTGCTTCTTTTCCATCAATCATTCGGTGATCGTAGGAAAGTGCCAAATACATCATCGGAAGTATTTTAATTTCCCCGTCAACAGACATAGGTCGGTCCTGAATCTTATGCATTCCGAGAATCGCAGTCTGTGGTGGATTAAGAATTGGTGTAGACAAAAGCGACCCAAACACACCTCCGTTTGATATGGTAAAAGTGCCCCCTGTAATTTCTTCGATAGCAAGGTTACCGTCGCGGGCTTTTTCAGCAAGCTTATTTATTTCTCTTTCTACCTGGGCTAGCCCCATATGGTCCGCGTTTCTCAGCACAGGAACAACCAGGCCTCTCGGTGATGAGACCGCGACCCCAATATCTTGATACCCGTGATAAACGATATCAGTACCATCAATAGAAGCATTGACGGCCGGAAATCGTTTAAGCGCTTCAGTACACGCTCGAACAAAGAACGACATAAAACCGAGTCTTGTTCCACTATGTGCCTCACCGAATTCATCTTTATACCGAGTTCTAATATCAATAATAGCTTCCATGTTAGCTTCGTTGAACGTAGTTAACATTGCCGTAGTCTGGACCGCCTGCAGAAGGCGATCAGCCACTTTGGCACGTAATCTACTCATGGGGACGCGTTCTTCGATTCTTCCTTTGGCGGTGTTTTCTGTTGACGCCACTGGTATTTCGGGTTGAGGTATGCTTTGACTCGAGGAGGCCCTAATATAATCCAGAACATCTTCCTTCGTAACTCGTCCACCCTTGCCACTACCCATGATGGAGTGTGCAGCCAATTGATTTTCCTCAATCAGTTTTTTGGCAGCGGGACTAGTAATTAGATTATTCTCTAATTCTGCTATTTTCCCAGTAGTAGCTGCAGGGGTAGCAGCCAATTCGGTGGTTGCAGTTTCACTGTTTCCAATTGAAGAATCTTGCTCAACACGAGCAATTGCCTCGTTACTGACTATGATGTCCCCCGAGTCTTTCAGTATTTCCGTAAGCGTTCCATCAATAGGAGAGGCAACTTCGATAACTACCTTATCGGTTTCAATATCGGCTAGTAGCTCATCCATTTTTACTGTGTCACCGACACTTTTATACCACGTTAATATCGTTCCATCCGGGACTGACTCGGGTAAAAGTGGTGCTTTAATTTCGGTAGCCATGTTTAATTCTAGCAAATTTATCTAACAAACCTGGGGTTAGATATTCCTTACATATTTAGAGCTTCATTAACAAAATATTTTTGCTGGCTTTGATGTAATCCAAGGTAACCGGTTGCCGCAGCGGCAGAGGCTTCTCTGCCAGAGTATTCCAGCCATATTTCAGGAAAATGCTCATTTAACACGCGACGAATACGATGTTGAGTGGAATACCAAGCGCCCTGATTCTTAGGTTCTTCTTGGCACCAAATTATTGTTTTGACATTCATATATTGCACTAGAGATTTCTGGAAATCTTCTTGTGGGAACGGATAAAGTTGTTCTAGACGAATTATCGCAATATTTCTAATATCTCGTGCCCTGCGTTCTGCACGCAAGTCGTAATAAACCTTCCCGCTACAGATAATCACTTTCGTAATTTCCGCACAATCAAATCCATCCGTTTCATCAATGACTGCCTTAAAACTCCCCTCGGCTAATTCCTGCAAAGAAGCTACAGATCCATTATGCCGAAGCAGAGTTTTGGGAGACATTATTATCAAGGGTTTCCGAAGTGGACACAGCACTTGTTTACGTAACAAATGGAAAATTTGTGCCGCTGAGGTTGGCAAACATACCTGGATATTATGCTCCGCACTGAGTTGCAAAAACCTTTCTAGCCTGGCTGATGAATGTTCTGGTCCCTGTCCTTCGTACCCATGAGGCAGCAACAAAGTGAGTCCACAAAGCCTCGACCATTTATGTTCGCCACTGGTAATAAATTGATCTATAACAACTTGCGCAGAATTGGCAAAGTCTCCAAATTGAGCTTCCCATATAACTAATCCATTTGGCATTGTCGTAGCGTAGCCATACTCAAACGCAAGAACAGCTTCTTCCGATAAGAGGGAATCATAAATAGTGAAGCTTCCTTGATCTTTCTCTAGCGCTTGCAACGGTATATTAGCTTCACCGGTATTTTGATCATAGACAATTGCATGTCTGTGAGAAAAAGTGCCACGCCCAACGTCTTGCCCAGTAATCCGTACCTTGTTCCCACTAGTAAGAATGCTTGCATAGCTCAGGATTTCGGCAAAACCCCAGTCTACCGAGAGTTCTCCGCTAGCCATTCTGGTGCGATCAGCAAAAACTTTTTTAGTCTGACGCTGCAGGTTAAATCCGCTCGGAAGTTCAACAAGTTTCTTCGCAAGCTCCTTCAAAGTCGCAATGGGCATTGATGTATTAAAATGAGGACTCCAGTCATGGCCTAGATATGGGCTCCAGTCCACGAACAGTTCCACAGAAGGTTCTTTTACTAAGCTCTTTACAACGTGCTGACCGGTATCCAAGTCTGTCCTATACTTGTGCTTCATCTCGTCCGCTTCTTCAGCAGTAATGACATCTTTGGACACCAATTTCTCAGCATACAACGCACGAGTCGACTTGCGGCGGCTAATGGCATGGTACATTAGCGGCTGTGTCATCGATGGCTCATCAGCTTCGTTGTGACCCCGGCGCCTGTAACAAACCAGATCAATCACGACGTCCTTTTTGAATTGATAACGGAAATCAAGTGCCAACTGCGTTACAAAAAGAACCGCTTCGGGATCATCAGCATTCACATGGAAAATTGGTGCCTGCACCATCTTGGCAATATCGGTGCAATATTCAGTAGACCGGGCGTCATCTTGGCGGCTAGTCGTAAAACCTACTTGATTGTTAACGATAATATGTACTGTTCCACCTGTTGAGTAAGCACGAGTTTTCGACATCTGGAATGTCTCCATTACAACTCCCTGCCCAGCAAAGGCTGCGTCACCATGCACGATGACCGGAAGCACCAGCTTTCCATCTTTGTCTTTGCGACGAGACTGCCGCGCTCGCACCGATCCTTCTATAACCGGCGCTACAATTTCAAGATGGGATGGGTTGAAGGCGAGCGCCATGTGAACTTCACCGCCAGCCGTCATGATGTTTGACGAAAACCCTTGGTGGTACTTAACATCACCCGAAGCTTTATATATAGCCTTCCCTTCAAACTCGTCAAATAAATCAGCTGGATTTTTACCAAGTATATTAACCAGCACATTAAGACGGCCTCGGTGTGCCATCCCGAGAACTATTTCCTTGACACCATATGCGCCGGCTCGTTGTACAACTTCATCAATCGCCGGGATCGCGCTTTCTCCCCCTTCCAAACCGAAACGTTTCGTTCCTGGATATTTGGAATCGAGGTGTTTTTCTAAGCCTTCAGCAGCCGACAACCGCTCTAATAAATGACGTTTAACATCTTTGCCAAATACCGGGTAACCGTCGTTACTTTCAATACGCTCCTGGATCCACTGCTTTTCCTCCAGATTAACGATATGCATGAACTCATAACCAACTGAACCACAGTAAATCCTCTCCAGAATATCTATGATTTCCTCTAGCGAGGCTTTCCCTTTGCTAATAAAAAGCGACCCTGTTTGAAATATCGTGGAATAATCGACAGGGGAAAGATTATAGAATTCCAATTCCAAATCCAGAACTCGCTCTCGATGCATTAAACCAAGCGGATCTAGTTTCGCCTTCTGATGCCCCCGAACACGGTAAGAGCTGATTAATAACAGCACCTCCACTTGCTTAGTTTCGTGTTCAGAATTAACAATCTCTTCATTACTTGGCACTCTCGCGTACCGGCTGGCTTTACCTAGTGCTTTAAAATGCTTTTTTATTTGCGCATGCGAGACATCGGAGTGATCATCTCCATTGGGTGCCGATAATGACTCAAAATATTCTCGCCATTGTTCGGAAATTAATAGAGGGTCCATAAGGAATTCTTCGTAAAGCTCTTCGACATACGCAGCACTGGAACCGGAAATGTGTCCGCTTTTCCACGTTAATTCCACTAGACCGTCATGCATTATACTACCCAGTTAATCTACCCGTGAGGCAGGTTTGCCTTTGGGATGAAGGTTCATCTTTTCGATATCAAGACTTCCGCGAAATCAACATACCCCTGATATGACCGATGGCTCTTGTAGGATTGAGACCTTTCGGGCACACAGCAACACAATTCATGATGCCGCGACACCGAAAGACACTGAATGGATCAGTGAGATCTGCTAGACGTTCGGCAGTTGCCGTGTCGCGACTATCCACCAGAAACCGATAGGCCTGTAATAACCCAGCTGGTCCAATGAATTTCTCGGGATTCCACCAAAAAGAAGGACAATTCGTGCTGCAGCACGCACATAGAATACATTCATACAAGCCGTCCAGTTTTTCACGATCTTCTGGCGATTGAAGACGCTCGGCAGTAGGCGGCGGATTATCGTTAATTAAATACGGTTTTATTTTTTCGAACTGCTCGTAAAAAACGCCCAGATCAACCACAAGATCGCGTATTACTGGCAGACCCGGCAAGGGGCGCAGAATTAGCTTCCCACCTGGCTTAACCACCTGGGATACCGCTGTAATACAAGCGAGTCCATTAACACCATTAATGTTCATTCCGTCAGAGCCACACACTCCTTCCCCGCAGGATCTCCGATAACTAATTGTAGAGTCTTTCTCTTTAGCAAGCGCCAGAACATCAAGAACCATTAGGTCTTGATCCAGAGGTACCTCGACTTCAATATCCTTCATTACAGGTTTAATATCAGTCTCAGGATTAAAACGATAAATACTGATTAACAATTTTTTTTGGCTCTTCTGTTATTTGCTTAATCTATTAATAAGTTCTAACCGTAGGTTCGAATGTTTTAACGTTGCTAGGTGAGAAATTAACCTCGCGCTTACCGACCCTCTTTTCATCAGGAAAATATAAAGAGTGACACAGCCAGTTTTCATCATCGCGCTCCCGGTAGTCATCCCGGGCATGTGCCCCGCGGCTCTCCTTCCGGGCTTCAGCAGCAACCGCAGTTGCCTCAGCAACCTCCAACAGGTTTTCCAATTCCAAAGCTTCTATGCGTGCCGTGTTGAAAGCCGCGCTCTTGTCCTCCAAGTGCACATTTCCAATTCGATCTCGCAGGTTGTTCAGCTTTTCGATGCCTTCTTGCATGAATTCAGCTTTACGGAAAACACCGAATTGGTTTTGCATCACACTTTGTAATTCAGACCGAAGCTCAGCTACATTTTCCCCACCGCTAGACTCATTAAGGCGGATTAACCGGCTCAACGCCTGTTCGATATCTGTCTCCGACGATGCGGGTTGTTCTAGACCTTGGTCCAGCATTTCTTCAATGCGCTTGCCAGCCGCTCGACCGAACACGACCAAGTCAAGAAGACTATTGCCGCCGAGGCGATTGGCACCATGCACGGAAACACAAGCTGCTTCACCTACAGCAAATAATCCCGGCAAGGTTTCGTCGCCCCCCTCGCTATTCTGAGTTAAGGCTTGCCCATGCAAATTCGTGGGAATGCCACCCATCATGTAGTGGCAGGTAGGCACTACAGGGATGGGTTCCTTGACTGGATCAACATGAGCGAATGTCCTCGATAATTCAAGAATGCCAGGCAGTTTTGAAACTAGCGCTTCTTCCCCAAGATGATCCAGTTTCAGCATGAGATAGTCACCTTTTTCTCCACACCCACGCCCTGCCAGAATTTCCAACATCATGGAGCGGGATACGACGTCACGTGAGGCAAGATCTTTAGCCTTTGGCGCATAATGCTCCATGAAACGCTCGCCATCCTTGTTAATCAAATAACCTCCCTCTCCCCTACCACCCTCTGTTACTAGTGTGCCAACCCCGTGTATCCCGGTAGGATGAAACTGCCACATTTCTATGTCTTGTATTGGATACCCTGCACGCAAAGCCATACCCAAACCATCTCCGGTATTAATCAATGCATTTGTAGTGGAAGCATAAATACGCCCAGCGCCACCAGTAGCAAAGACAGTTGCCTTACAGCGAACGAACACGGTTTCGCCCGTTTCAATACAAATAGCTATTACACCAACGACTTCACTGTTCTGATTTCTGACCAATTCGATCGCATACCATTCATTTAAAAAGACAGTGTTATTTTTGAGATTTCCCTGATAAAGCGTATGCAGGAGTGCATGTCCGGTCCTGTCTGCAGCCGCACATGTTCGCGCAGCCTGTCCACCTTTACCGTAATCCTTTGACTGCCCTCCGAAAGAGCGCTGATAAATACGCCCACTTTCCGTACGGGAGAATGGCAGTCCCATATGCTCCAGTTCGAATACAGTTTGAGGCCCTTCACTACACATATATTCGATGGCATCTTGATCACCTATATAATCGGACCCCTTAACTGTGTCATACATGTGCCAACGCCAATCATCGTCTGGATCTGCACTAGCTATAGCGCTTGTAATGCCGCCTTGCGCGGACACAGTGTGCGATCTTGTCGGGAATACTTTGGACATTACAGCCGTCTTATATCCTGATTGCGATAACTGCAGTGCGGCTCGCATGCCTGCGCCTCCACCGCCAATAATTACAGCATCAAAAGAAATACTACGAAGACCTGCCATTCAGCTGCCCCAAAGAATTTGTATACCCCAAAAAAGATAAACAGCAATTAGAAAGGCGCCGCCCGTTTGGAAGGCCTTTCTTATGGCAGTTGCCCGCGCCGCAAAAAGCCGAGGCGTAAGATAATCGGTAAATACCGTCCACAACCCAATCCAGCCGTGCACGCATGCTGCAACTAATGTAACTACGCTGAAAACTCGCATCAAGTTATTGTCAAAAACCGCCTTCCAAGTCCCGTAATCTATTTCAGGGTGCACAATAAAAATGCCAAATATGCAGAGAGTATAAATCCCTAAGACAAGAGCGGATAACCTTTGGATTAACCAACTTGACAAGCCAGACCGAAGCAAATTCATGGCGCTACCTACCATATCCATACTCCAGCAATCAAAATTCCCACAGCTGAAAAGACTACTACTAACCCCGATCCGATCTGAGCACCCTCATTGGTCTCACCAATTCCTAAATCCATCAGTAGGTGTTTGCAACCTGCAATAAAGTGATAGATCAAACATGCTATAACGGCCCAGGTTAACAATTTAACTATGAGGCCGCTCAACAGTTCTTGAACAAGCACAAAGCCGGATTCTGACTCCAGTGAAAGTTGCAGCAAGTACAGAAGAAAACCAAATCCAATCAACAAAATAACACCGGTGATGCGATGGGTTATCGACGTAATAGCCGCAAGGGGGAATTTTATGGTGCTAATGTCAAGATTTACAGGTCGATTATCTTTCACGTTAATGCTTTTTAGTAAGTCTTTTTTAGAACGGAGTTATCCGATATGCGACATTTAAAAGTTCTCGCGAACCGATTGAAATTATTAAATAAAATGGGAATTTTGCACTAAAGCAAGTATATTCTGAAGCCTCCAACATTACAATGATACTTATGATTTCCCAACCAATTATGACAATGTTCTGTCAACAAGGTTTCTACAAATAACTCAATTCAAAAAAGCACAATTTTTTTAATAACGTTTTGAAATATGTCATAAAAAGTATCTAAATTACGGTACAGACAACATAATTCGTTTATATGCAAAAATTTGACAAGCGGCTCTTTCTCTACCTAGTATTGCCGTCCCTGTCTGAGCTTACGACTAATAACAACTACACCCATAATTACTCTTTAGCTCTAACTAACACGCACAAAAATACTGTGGGATCGCTAATTTACAGGAGTCTGTAATGACGGAAAAAAAGGCCCAGTTGATCATTGACGGTAAAAGTTCGATTGAATTACCGATCTATGAAGGCAGCACTGGCCCAGATGTCATCGATGTGCGCGGTTTAGTCGGTAAGGGGGTTTTCACCTATGACCCCGGTTTCGTTTCAACAGCTTCTTGTGATTCAGAGATTACCTATATTGACGGTGACGCTGGTGTGTTATTGCATCGGGGGTATCCCATTGAACAGTTAGCTGAGAAATCTAATTTCTTAGAAACTTGTTTTTTACTTTTAAATGGAGAATTGCCTACTACAGTAGAAAAGGCCGCATTTAAAAAAGGGGTTCTTTATCACACGATGGTCGATGAGCAGATCCATCGGTTTTTCGAAGGGTTCCCTCGTAACGCTCACCCAATGGCAATGTTATGTGGTGTTGTTGGCGCTTTATCCGCCTTTTATCACGACAGACTCGATATTGATGATCCCGAATATCGCATGGCAGCAGCCATTCGTATTATTGCGAAGATGCCTACATTAGGAGCAATGTGTTACAAACATGGGATTGGACAGCCGTTCATGTACCCACAGAATAGCATGGGGTTCGCGGAAAACTTTTTACATATGATGCTTAGCACACCATGTGACCCTCCCGACATAAGCCCGACACTATCGAAAGCCATGGACACTATCTTTCTCCTTCATGCTGATCATGAGCAGAACGCTTCAACTTCGACCGTGCGATTGGCAGGATCAACAGGTGCTGACCCGTACGCCTGCATCGCATCCGGAATTGCGGCTCTTTGGGGCCCTGCTCATGGAGGTGCTAACGAGGCAGTGTTGCGTATGCTCTATGAAATAGGTGAAGAATCAAAAATTGACGAATTCATTCGCCGAGCAAAAGATAAGAATGATCCTTTCCGATTAATGGGCTTTGGGCATCGCGTATACAAAAATCATGATCCGCGAGCAACAGTAATTCGCGGTATATGTAACGAAGTCTTGAATGAGCTTGGCAGTGAAAATGACCCTTTGTTTCGTATTGCCAGAAAACTTGAGAAAATTGCTCTTGAAGACGAATATTTTGTAGAACGAAAGCTGTTCCCAAATGTCGATTTCTATTCCGGAATCATCTTGAAAGCCATCGGCATTCCCACTAGCCTGTTCACAGTTATTTTTTCAATCGGCAGAACGCCAGGGTGGATAGCGCATTGGAATGAGATGCTAAGCAATCCATATCGTATTGGCCGGCCTCGCCAGCTCTATAAAGGACACACCAAACGAGACTATCCTCAGTAGACCCCGTTAGACACAGGAACGGTGTTAATCCCACTAGTAGTGGTCCATGCAAACCGGACAACATTCAAAGCCTCAATTTATCGCAATGTGATTAACTTAAAAGCCAACCACCACAATACGAAGGTTACAACTAAAGAGATATTGGAAGGAATTGTATAGCCGGCCACAGAAATAACGCTTCCAATAAAAAAGTTTAATAAATGGATAATAGATGCCACTATGAAAATAACAGCAGCAAATTTAGAAACAGCTACATTTTTCATTCGTAAACTCCCAAATAACAGAGCTAGAAACTGATACAAACCAAACTAGGCGCTAGCACCAACTGGACGAAATTTTCCTTTGATGACGATAGGACGCGTGGTTTACGCGGAGAAATTTTAAAAAGATTGGTGGAGCCTACCGGGATCGAACCGGTGACCTCAACGCTGCCAGCGTCGCGCTCTCCCAGCTGAGCTAAGGCCCCATAATCTCGGGCGTGAAGAGAAGGCGCATTCTATTCACAGGTATCTACCCTGTCAATCAGCCTGAATTTCACCAGATTAAACTAAATCTCGATATTCTTTTTCATAACTTTTTAGTTGTTTCTTGGAGGTTCCCCCCAACACACCAACAGCATGACGCAAACGTGCACGGCAAATATCTAATCCTAGGATCGCGATTGATTCGAAAACTGAGGTGGATATAGCTTTTCCACTAATAGCCACGAAAAGCGGAAACAGAAAATCTCGAATTTTAATTTCTAATGCGTTGGCTAATTCTTGCAATACTTCCTCGACACTTTTCTTATTCCATTCTTCAAGCTGTTCCAACCTCCATAGTGAAAACTGCAGAATTTTGACCTGCACTAGCAAGTCGAGGGTTTTGTGGTTAAAACTATCTCGACTAGTATCTGGGATGTTAGTTAGAAAAAAAGCACCAATTTCAGCAACATCACTAAAACGTTCAACTCGCTGTTTGATTAACCCTGCTATCTTCTCAGTTCTATCGGGTGCGAATGCCCAGTCGGCAAATAGCTCCATAAATTGCCTATCGCTCAGGTCTTCACGAATGTACTTGCCATTTAACCAATCAAGTTTTTCGATATCAAAAATGGGACCGCCAAGAGAAACCCGTTCTAAATCAAACTTCTTGACCATTTCTTCAAACGTAAACTTTTCTTCCCCCGAAGGCAGAGACCAACCCATATTTCCTAGGTAATTTAGCAATGCTTGAGGGAGGTAACCCATCGCACGATAATAACTGATGCTGGTGGGGTTTTTGCGCTTGCTCAGTTTGCTCTTGTCTGGATTTCGCAAAAGCGGCATATGACAAAAAATTGGGGGCTCCCAACCAAAGTACTGATAAATCAATAAGTGTTTCGGCGTAGAGTTGATCCACTCCTCCCCCCTAATCACATGGGAAATCTCCATTAAGTGGTCGTCTACAACGTTTGCAAAGTGGTACGTAGGTAACCCATCAGACTTAATTAATATTTGCATATCCACCTGATTCCAGCTTATGCGGATTTCGCCTCTAAGATAGTCTTGAAAAACGCATTCACCGTTTTCTGGTTTTGTCATACGTATGACGTGTTTCTCTCCTTTTTCAAGCTTTTCGGCTATCTGTTGATCGGTAAATTTTAGGCAGTGTCCGTCGTAGCCCGGTTGTTGCCTTTTTTCCATCTGATTCTGCCGGAGTGCACTAAGCCGTGAACTGGAGCAGAAACAGCGAAAGACTTTCTTTTCCTCTAGCAATTGATTTATATGCTGCGTGTAAATATGAGCACGCTCGCTTTGTCGATAAGGTTCAAATTCGCCCCCACGGTCTGGACCTTCGTCCCAGTCAAGTCCCAACCAATTAAGCGAATCCAGTATCCTTTGTTCCGATTTCGCCGTACTTCGAACTTGATCAGTGTCCTCTACACGCAAGATAAACTTGCCGCCGTGTTGATGAGCGAAACAACGATTAAATAAGGCTATATAAGCAGTGCCAACATGGGGCTCGCCGGTTGGAGATGGAGCAATACGCGTTCTGATCTGAGCCATGAGAGATTGGATAACCCGGTAAGAACTTTTCGCCGCTGATTATACTCGATTACCCTTTATTTCTCACCGAAGGGAGCGATAGCATTGAGCTTCAATAATTACTTCTCTCTTTCAACGACTTGACATACCAAACAGCATTGGATAAATAGTGCTTTTAGGACCCCTATCGCCAAATGATTCCCAATCACAAATTTTGTATTGCTCCAATGATGGACTGGACGGATCGTCACGACCGGGTATTCTTGAGGCAGTTTTCAAGTCATGCGCTGCTTTACACCGAGATGGTTACTAGTGCTGCGTTAGAACACGGAGACGCCAATTATCTACTAAAACATGATAGCAGCGAGCATCCAGTTGCTCTTCAGCTCGGTGGTAGTAACCCTGATGAGCTTGCAAGAGCGGCAGCACTTGGCGAGCAAGCTGGTTTCGACGAGATTAATCTGAATGTCGGCTGCCCAAGTGATCGAGTTCAATCAGGGGCATTCGGTGCTTGTTTAATGACCGACCCACGACAGGTCTCCACTTGTGTCGCCTTCATGAAGAAATCAACTCGATTGCCAGTAACAGTTAAATGTCGCATTGGGGTAGATGATCATGACTCTGAGGCAAATTTGTTGGATTTCATCAATATTGTCGCCCAGGGTGGCTGTGAGATATTTATCATTCATGCTCGTAAAGCTTATCTAAAAGGACTCTCTCCTAAGGAAAACCGGGAAATTCCGCCTCTCAACTATGAGCGGGTATTCACAGTCAAGCAACACCACCCCTACCTGAACATAATTATTAATGGTGGCATTACTAGTATGAACACCGCACAACAACTTCTTAAGGAAGTAGATGGGGTTATGATAGGGCGAGAGGCTTATCAAAATCCCTATTTTTTACATTATGCAGACAATCAACTATTTGGAGAGGTCGTGCTAAGAAAGTCCCGTGCGGACTATTTCACTCAATACCTTCCTTACGTTGAATCAGAATTATCCAAGGGAACACCTTTACAACATATGACTCGCCACTTGCTTGGATTATTTAGGGGGCAGAAAGGAGGCAAACTCTACCGGCGCCATCTAAGCGAGCATAGCCATAAACAAGGAGCCAATATAAATGTGCTTCTAGATGCCATTACTTACGTAACCTAATATGGCATCATGAGATCCTCTGAAGGGTATTCCTATTATGCTCAATTCTATTAGACAGTTTTTTGAAAACAAGCTGGTAAATAACGAAGAAGAACCAACATCTTCAAGCATCGCCAAAACAGATCTAGCATGTGCCGCATTGCTAATAGAAGTGATTAACTCTGATCACAAATTAGAAGAGCAAGAAACCCAAGCCTTTTTCTCTGTTCTACAAAATAATCTAAATATTCCTGGCGAAGATATAGATGAATTGGTAGAACTTGCAGAAAATCAAGCCAAGGAAGCTACCTCGCTATATGAATTTACAAGTTTAATTAATAGCGACTATGATTACTCTCAAAAGGTCGGCCTAATTGAGAATATGTGGCGTATAGCATTCTCCGATAACAACCTGGACAAATACGAAGACCATTTAATCCGGAAAATTTCTGACCTAATCTACGTATCGCATAGTGACTTTATTAGGGCCAAACTTAAAGTACGCGACGCCAGTAATTAGCATGTAGGGATTCGTCTAGAATCTGCAGCATTAGACTCATTTGGTTAATAACGTCATTGCCTCTTCCAATCCCTTCACTGAAAGCGGAAACATACGATCGTCTAAAAGCTCGCGGACTGTTTCGATTGAGTAACTATGCTCCCAGTAATCTTTAGGGGTAGGATTAATCCAAACCATATGATCAAACACATCAGTTAATCGTTTAACCCATACCGCACCAGCCTCTTCATTATAATGCTCAATACTTCCTCCCACATGAGTAATCTCGTACGGAGCCATCGTCGCATCACCCACAAAGATGACTTTATAGTCCTTGGTATATTTATTGATGATCTCAAAGGTTGAAGAGGTTTCCGCATGCCTCCTGCGACTTTTCGTCCAGACTGACTCATATAAAAAGTTATGGAAATAGTAGTATTTAAGGTGCTTAAATTCCGACCTCGCTGCTGAGAACAGTTCTTCACATAATTTTATGTGGGGGTCCATAGAGCCCCCAACATCGAAAAACAGTAATACCTTTACTGCATTATGTCGTTCAGGAATCATCTTAATATCGAGCAAACCGGCATTCTTAGCGGTTGACGAAATTGTATCGTCCATATCAAGTTCCTCAACTGCGCCAGTTCTGGCGAACTTTCGCAACCGCCTCAAGGCCAACTTGATATTACGCGTACCTATTTCGACCGAATCGTCTAAGTCCCGATAATTACGCCGATCCCAGACCTTTACCGCACGCTGGTTACGCCCTTGATCTTGGCCTATCCGAATGCCTTCAGGATTATATCCATATGCCCCAAACGGTGAAGTTCCGCCCGTGCCAATCCATTTGCTGCCCCCCTCATGTCGCTTTTCCTGCTCCTCCATGCGCTTACGAAACTCTTCCATAAGCTTTTCCAGGCCTCCTAAAGCTTCTATTTGCGCTTTTTCTTCATCGCTAAGCATCGATTCTAGTTGTTTGCGTAGCCATTCGTCGGGGATCTGATAAAGAGCCATTTCGTCTATTATTTGTATATTTTCGAAATACTTGGCAAAAGCGACGTCAAACTTATCAAAGTTTTTTTCATCCTTTACTAAGCACAATCTTGACAAGTGATAAAAATCATCCACATTGCCAAAGATAATGTTTTTCTTTAAGCATTCCAGTAGCGAGAATAACTCTGTAAAGGAAACAGGGAGTCGTTCCTCTTTCAGCGTCATAAAGAAATTAATCAGCATGTTGTCGATTTGCTCTGTGCATAAAAGCTAGCTTTTCAAGCAAGTGAACATCTTGTTCATTTTTTAATAAAGCCCCGTACAAAGGAGGTATCGCATTTTTTGTATCACGATCCTTTAAAATATCTGCTGGGATATCATCTGCCATTAAAAGCTTAAGCCAATCAATAAGTTCTGACGTAGAAGGCTTTTTCTTTAAACCAGGTATTTTGCGCAAATCAAAGAAAATATCCATTGCCTGGCTTACTAACGCTTTCTTTACCCCCGGATAATGTACTTCAATAATTTTCTCCATTGTCACTGTATCCGGAAATTGAATATAGTGGAAAAAGCAACGGCGGAGGAAAGCATCAGGAAGCTCTTTCTCATTATTACTGGTAATAAGAATAATAGGTCGGGTTTTTGCTTTTATGAGTTCTTTGGTCTCGTAGACAAAAAACTCCATTTTATCTAACTCAAGTAGCAGATCATTAGGAAATTCAATATCAGCTTTGTCGATTTCGTCAATCAGCAGTACAGCCTGCTGCTCAGACTGAAATGCTTGCCAGACCTGTCCTTGTATTATGTAGTTGGAAATATTTTTTACTTTTTCTTCACCTAATTGGGAGTCTCGCAAGCGAGATACAGCATCGTATTCATAAAGCCCTTGCAATGCTTTCGTTGTTGACTTGATGTGCCATTCGATAAGCGGCAAGTCCAGAGCCTTAGCTATTTGCTGAGCGAGCATTGTTTTCCCCGTCCCAGGCTCACCTTTTATAAGAAGTGGCTTCTGTAACCGAATTGCAGCATTCACTGCCATTTGAAGCTCATCAGTCGCTATATACTCATCCGTGCCAGTAAAATTCATCGTGATATCCACTGCAAAAAAATTGCGCGTATTGTAAACATCAGACTCATATTAATACAGAAAAACCCACGAGCTCTTACGATGAAGCGAGATTATTACTAATCCCTACTTGATCTCTAGAGATTTCGACAAGACCTAATCTTATGTGTATTTAACAAGAGGACAGCAATTAACAGACAGTATCAATATATTAGATTACAATATAGTCCTAACTAATTGTTTTAACTATTTTTAATTTAACAAAATATATTGTCGTAGCTATCAATTCTGCAACAATGATGGAGAAAATAAACGGAATACCGGCTCTTACCGTGGCATCACTTCCGATCGTTATGGCGTCCAACAATATAACCATCCATGCGGGAGCCAGTGCGGCGCCATAAGCATTCGCATACCATGGCGTTACGATAATCGCGGCGATGACTGCTCGCACCGAATAACACCTCCACAGTGTTTGTTGAGATCTGGTTAAGCGCCACACACCATAGTAAAACAAAGAACTTGTTAGCAGGTAAATAAGCCAGATTAGCCAATAATTATTTTCTGGTTCCATAACCGTTATGAAGTTACCTAACGAATTACATTTTCGCCGATTTATGCTTCAGAATAAATTCCAATGAATTCAGACTCAAGGATCTCCCTACGCCAAGTAGCTAGCTCCCCCTCCCAAAGTAACTCACCGGTCTTTTTATACATCAATAATTGATTTTGAAGAATTTTTTTCCTAGCCAATAGTTCAGGAGCTATTCCAAGTTTTTGAGATTGAGTTTCTACCACTTGTTGGCATGCTTTGAGCTTCGCACGCATGGACACGTTTAAGGGCCTAGCTAATAGCTGGGCATCAGTATTGTCAGAAATTTCGTTTTGCATCTCAAGGACTTTAAAAATTTGTCCACCGTATTTGTTCAATAATCGCTTGTCAAACAATCGTAACGAGTTAATTACTTCCAGCGAGCATTCGCTGCTAACCGCCATTTGCTGAGCTATGCTGAAAAGATCTGCATCTTTCGCTATCCAGTTACGTGGTTTATCACGCTTGCGTGCTGTATCTTCCCGCCAATAACAGAGGGCTTGTAAATATTGCAGCCCCTTATTATCTAGCTTCCAAGCATTGCTTATGTTCGTATAAGTACACTGCCAATTTAAAGTATTTTCAACCTCTCCAGCTGAATCAACCAGGAATTTACACTCGCTCTTTAGCCAGCTCAATTTCCCCATTGTAGCCAGCTTCTCATAAAGCATTGTCTGTAGCTGTAACAGATAACAAACATCGTTAGCTGCATAGAGCAGCTGGGCTTCACTTAAAGGACGGTTTAACCAGTTCGATCTCGTTTCATCTTTCGATAAGTCAGTATTCAGTAATTTAGCGACCAAAGCTTGGTAACTAAGACTATATCCCATACCAAGAAATGCGGCAGCAATCTGCGTATCGAATACACAATGAGGGACATTTCCAATTGAGGTATTTAGTAAATTAAGATCCTCTCCGCACGAATGGATCACGAACGTGCACTTAGGCTCCGCTAATAGGTCCACGAAACAGCTCCAATCCTGTATATGTAACGGATCAATTAAGTAACATTCTGAATGGTCCGCAATTTGTAGCAAGCCGATCTTGGGATAAAACGTATTCGTTCTTATAAATTCTGTATCAATCGCAATGAATGGGAGACTACTCCACCTCTCACATAATTCCGAAAATCTGTCAGTATCCTGGATAAGGTTTAACGGCGTATTACTGGCAGAGATCATAATACTAGATACTGCTCATTACCTTTCTACCCGCAAATGCGTGGCTTAGAGTGCCTCCATCAACGAATTCAAGTTCCCCTCCTACCGGAACCCCGTGGGCAATACGGGAAACAACAACATCGATGGGTTTGAGTTGTTCAGCGATGTAATACGCGGTCGCTTCCCCTTCCACTGTAGGATTACAGGCAATAATGACTTCCTCAAAATCATCTGTCTGAATCTTTTCCAGCAACTGTCCGATTCCTAATTGCTCTGGACCAACCCCATCTATTGGGGACAGGTGCCCCATCAATACAAAATAGACACCTCGGAAACTTCCGGATTGCTCAATAGCAAAAATATCCGCGTGAGATTCAACAACACAGCACAACTGGTGGTTACGAGATGGGCTGGCACAAATGCGGCACACTTTTTCTTCCGTTAATGTTCGACAGTGCGCACAGTTTCCAACCGCGTCTATTGCTTCCGCAAGCGCTTTAGTTAATTTCTTTCCGCCTTCACGATTTCTTTCTAGTAAATGCAGGGTCATGCGCTGGCCAGATTTAGGACCGACACCTGGTAAACACCTGAATGCGTTAATGAGCTGATCTATTAAGGGGCTAGAATTCATAGGAAGCTCTAGAAGGGGAACTTAAATCCTTGCGGAAGGTTGAGGCCTCCGGCTACGCTGCCGAGTGTTTCCTTATTTTTCTCTTCAAGTTTTCTGACTGCATCATTAATGGCTGCGGCAATAAGATCTTCAACGATTTCTTTATCTTCTTGCATCAACGACTTGCTAAGGTCTACATCTAATACATCATGGCGACCATTTATTTTGATCTTAACCAGCCCAGCACCAGACTCACCTAAAACTGTTATTTTGGCTAAATCCTGCTGAGCTTTTTTAAATTGCTCTTGCATTTGTTTAGCTTGACTCATGATTTCGTTGAAATCCGTCATGATTTGCCCGATTCATTCGTAGGAGCAATCGTTTCTTCCACCACAGTGCCTGTAAAGTGGCGAAGTAACTCCTGCACGTTTTTATCACCTTCAAACTCGCTAACCATTTTTTTATGTAATTCCTGTTTCTGTCTTTGACTCAATTCCGCGGGAGTCTCTTTGGTTAACTCCCCAATTGTAATTATGACATTGAGCTCTCTCTTATAAAGATCGCTAACGGCTCGAGAGAGCTTCGGGATTAGTTCTTTATTAAATACGGAACTATGTTTTGCATCTAGCAGAAAATGAAGTGTATCTCCCTCTATTTTATTGAGTTGAGAGTTTGCGAGAACGTTTGCAGCAATACCATCGACAACTAAATTACAATAATCTCTTAACCAACCCTCGTTGTTGAGGCCATTGAAGTTTTTGTCGGCTTGCTTTGGAGTTTCTGCCGCTCCATGTTGTTCACGGTGTCTTGAATTTTTAGACGGTAAAGCCTCAACATGCTTCTCAAAAGCTGCCTTCGCCGGACTCGGTTCAGACTCATGTGCTAGATCTGAATTCTTTTTTTTTATACCATTTACAGTACCACGCGCTCCAGGCTCATCGGGCTGTAGTTTTTGAGCTGTCTCCACGTATTCCGGGGAAAATACCAACATCCTCAGTAAAATCATCTCAAAGGCAGATTTTGTGTCAGCGGTGAATGTAAGATCATCGCGGCCTTTTACACCAAGTTGATAATAGAGCTGAATATCCTCTCCGGTAAATTTGGACGCCAATTCCTCAATTTGTTCCCTGTCACCATAGCTATTATCAATGGCTTTGGGTAAAACTTGGGCTATGGCTACACGATGCAAGAGTGAGAGAAAACTGTCCAAAGTATGCATAAAATCGGGTGTTTTCTCAGCCATCAAGTTTACAAGGTTTATCATTTCGCCGGCATCTTTTTTGGCCATAACTTCTAACAAGGCATACACTTGCTGTTGTTCCGGGACTCCAAGCATTTCAACAACACCTTCTCTTTGTATCTTACCCTGGCAATATGAAATTGCTTGATCAATGAGTGTAAGGGCGTCCCGCATGCTGCCGGATGCAGCAACAGCAACTTGCCAGAGGGCGTCCTCGTCAAATTCAATTTTCTCGTCAGTAAGTACTTGAGCTAGATACCCAACAATTAACTGGGGACTTAAATTTTTGAGATTAAATTGCAGACATCTAGAAAGAACGGTTACAGGTAATTTCTTTGGATCTGTGGTGGCGAATAAAAATTTTACGTGAGGGGGTGGCTCTTCTAGTGTTTTTAGCAATGCGTTGAAGCTATGATTAGACAGCATGTGTACCTCGTCTATGAGGTACACCTTGAAGCGTCCGCGCGCTGGAGCATATTGCACGTTATCAAGCAGTTCCCGTGTGTCTTCAACTTTAGTGCGAGAAGCAGCATCCACCTCAATAAGGTCGATAAATCTCCCTTCATTAATTTCAACACAAGAATTACACTCTTCACAAGGAGTTGAACTTACTCCTCTCTCACAATTGAGACATTTTGCCAAGATACGAGCTAGGGTTGTCTTCCCGACCCCGCGGGTCCCTATGAAAAGGTAAGCATGGTGCAACCTTTCATTATCGAGCGCATTTTGGAGAGATTTAAGCACATGAGCTTGTCCAGCAACCTTTGAGAAGTTTGTTGGGCGCCACTTGCGGGCAAGTACTTGGTAGCTCATTGTGACTGCTCTAGTGAGCGGGATTTCATTAATAAATTCAAGCAGACGTATTCGGTTTCAGTTTGATAGAGATTGGTAGCTCTTGCCAGCCACTCCGCAACACATGAATTAGCTACTACCGTTGCTCCCTTCCGGGCCTGGCGGAGTTCATAGCCTAACATTGCGCGGGGACCAACAAGAGATACCAAGAAGCATAATAGCATAGACCCCTAATGAATCGATGTACCTTCGAAGAATGCACAAAAACATACCACTCTTTACACTAATTTTGAATGGCACTATAAGAAAATCGGATTCCCTAAGCCCTGAAGGTCAACTCGTTTCTATCTCTTTATTGACTCCCGACCATTTTACTTCAGATACTCCCCAAGCAATTTTCCCAAAGACGCCATCACTGGGTGCAATTATTGACCGGCCTCTCCCAAGAGCAAGGATAATTCTGAACAACACCTTCGTCCACCAAGTATCTCTTAGCAATATTTTTGGAGGGCGAGCCTGTATTTTCTGAATCGTTTGGATTTCCGTAATTCTTTCGTTTTCAATATTAAAAATTACCTGATCTAAACCGTCAGAACCCACTTCATCGAGGAAGGCGGGTATGAGATGGTTAGCTGCCACGATCGAATCTCTGATTGCTAAATTTAGACCCTGCGCGCCCACTGGTGAGCTGGTATGCGCGGCATCACCTAGTAACAACAATCCAGGAAGACTCCAACGTTCCACTCGATCTGATACTGTGCTTAGCAAAAAAGGCTTCAGGTCTTTCTCTTTAACCTGGTTGAGATGGTTAGCCATAGCAGAATCAGCTTGTTCTGCCATTAAATCTATCAAATGTGGAATACCCGTATTCCGCAATTCACGGAAACTCCCTTTTTTTATAACTAAACCCAACTGTATATTGCCATCGTAAGTGGGAGCACAAATTAACAATCGGCCTCCTCCAGCATACATGTGCAGTGCTTTGCCAATCTTTACATCTCCTCTAGGAATTTTTACCCATACAATATCCATTGGCATGGGATCACTCTTGAACCCTATTCCAGAACGAGCTCGGACGATTGATGAGCGCCCATCAGTACCAACAACCAAGTCACTAAATATCTTATTTGCTGAATTAGTATTATCTGTAAGAACACCAGCCACACGATTATTTTTACGGACCAAATCTCGGGCGCGCCTTCCACGTAAAAATGTAAAATTTGGATATTGGGCTGACTTTTCCACAAGCATTTCCAGAAAGTCAGGTTGAGAAATCCAACGTGGCTTGTATCTGGAATAGGTGTTATTTGCCATTTCAAGAGAAACTGCATGCTTCTGATTTATATAGATATTAATACGATCTAACTTTACATGAGGTACCTTCTCCAAATCCTCCCAAAGCCCTATTTGATCCAAAGGCTCAAGCCCTCCTGGCATCAAGACTTCACCTCGAAACTCTCGGCTGAAATCGTGGTGACGCTCTATGAGAGTTGTACGTATGCCTGCCTTTGCCAGCAAATAAGAAAGCACTGTGCCGCCAGGCCCAGCACCGACGATTACAACATGCTTGCTTTCTCTCAATGTCTTTCCGCTTTCATTAATAAGTACTCTGGCAGTGGTTCCGGAAATGTTAATTACAGTGACCGATTATTTAAAAATTTACTGTTTACGGATTTTCTTTCGGCACTATAGCAACAATAAGAATTCAGGAGAAAAAAAACAGCTACTTGGACATTCACGGACCCTGTTGATAGTCGAGACAAGGGTCAAAAAGAATTTACAATTATGCTTTGTGCTCCCGAAATGGAAACCTTTTAAATGCACTTTGAATTAGTAAAGATAGAATTGATGTAGTTTTTTACTTAGAAAGCAATTCTAGCTAGAACAAGGCTAGTGGGTTCATAGGCGAGCCTGTACCCCCTTCTACTCTTAGAGGAGAACCAACAAATAGAAATTCCCAACGGTTTTTTTCTATGGCGGTTTCTGCCAGGGGGTCTAAGTCGAGATTGTCGAGAATCGGCATACCCAGACCGACAATAACAAGTTCATGCAGTGGATTTACTAGCCCTTCCACTCCGGATGGCATGACGTCACTGACACCATCTGATCCTATCACCGCAACATCACGCTCTTTTAGCCATTTAGCAAGTGATGCATGCGAGCCTGCGGCCTGCCCAACAAAAGTCCATTGACCTAGTTGCCGCACACGCTCCCAGCGCCCCGTGCGAATGAGCAACACATCTCCACTGCCAATCCGCACACCTGTCCGTGCTTCCCAAGCCTCGAGATCGGCAGCTGTAATCGCTGTTCCGGGCTCGAGGTAGTCCAGCCCCCTAAGCCAAGGTATATCGACAAGAATTCCGCGGGTAAATATACCTCTGAAGGCATTATGAATACCTAAACGGCCAGCTCCTTCTGGGCTTAAAGTGTCTACAGAATACCCATTGTACAACTGCCCCTTATGAGCAAAGTGTGGAAGGCCATCCATATGTGAATGCGCAAAGCCATGGTACTGCACGCTATATGTATCACCGGCAACTTCGTGTTCACCAAATCGGGATACAGTTAGAACATGTTGGAAAGGATTGGCATTAACAGAATCTTGCCGCTTGTTAGCAAATAAAGAGAGGGAGACCGTTGTGCCATCTAGCACCAAAGTCGCAGCATCGACACGCTTTTGCTCGGTAATGAGATTTAACGTACCAAGTTCATCTTCGGAACCCCAGCGACCCCAATTCGAAATCTCTTCCATCCAACTATCAAATTGTGCCCTAGACACCGGTTCAGCAGGCTGAGTTAAAGCCGTGGGGCTCAGCACTACCAGAATCAGGCACAACGCATAACTTAATAATCGTGCTCTAATGAATATACAATTATCGGAAATTCGTGTTAAGCCCATCTGATCCTCTCTTGGAATATGTTAATTACTAAAATATCTACTGAAGGCAGATTTTCTAGCGTAAACCATTTTCTCACCCGTCAGCAAGAAAACATCTTTTTCAAAACTTTTCTCGCACATTCAATTTAGCTTGATAGCTTTCTAATTCTTGCTTCAATACAGGCGCCAGTAAATATAATCCAACAATATTCGGTAGCGCTATTACAAACACCATCGCGTCAGAAAAATCTAAGACAGCGCTAAGTTGGATCGTCGAACCCAGCACACCAAAAAGACAGAAAAAAACTCGAAATATCAATTCTTTAAAATGCCCTTCTCCTACTAAGTAGGTCCAGCCTTTAAGCCCGTAATAGGACCAGGAAATCATTGTTGAAAATGCGAATAAAATTGCAATGCAGGACACAGGAACAGACGACCAACTTAACGTGCTCGCAAAAGCTTTGGAAGTTAATTCAACGCCTTGAACGCCTTGTCCCATTAGACCTGGCTCATAGATAGTCACTAAAATAACTAACGCCGTGATCGTACAGATCACTACGGTGTCTATAAATGGCTCAAGTAATCCAACGTACCCCTCGGTGGCTGGCTCGTCGGTTCTAACCGCAGAGTGCGCAATCGCTGCCGAACCTATTCCAGCTTCGTTTGAAAAAACAGCTCTTTGAAAACCCAAAATCATGATACCAAGAGCGCCACCCGTAATCGCATCGGAATTAAACGCTTGGGTAAAAATTGCATAGATTGCTGATGGCAACTTACTGCTATTCAGTACTAAGACTATTGCTGCTAAAACAAGGTAAGCAATAGCCATGAATGGGACTAGTCTACTAGTTACTCGTGCTATAGCCTTAAGACCCCCGATAATTACGAATCCAACCGAACCAGCAATTACCAAGCCAAAGAGCCAACCCTTGTCTGTAAAGTAGCTATTGGTGCCACCGGTTACATAAACAAACTGTTCAAACGCCTGATTAGACTGAAACATGTTTCCAATACCCAAACACCCCACTACTATGGCCGCCGCATAAAACATTCCAAATGGTTTAGCCAGAAAATTTAACCCTCGTAATCTTAAACTTTCTTCTAAATAATACATTGGCCCACCTGATACAGTTCCATCAGAATGTTCTTTTCGATATTTAACTCCAGCAATACATTCCGCTAATTTAGTAGACATGCCCAAAAAGCCTGCGATAATCATCCAAAATATGGCACCTGGCCCTCCCAGGCTTAGAATGATCGCGATGCCGCCAATATTACCTATGCCTACTGTTCCTGAAACTGCCGTTGTTAATGCCTGGAAATGACTAATTTCCCCCTTGTGGTTGCTCGAAGAATAGTCTCCACGAACGAGCCTTATAGAATGGAAAACCCCTCTTAAATTTATGAACCTGAAATACACGGTAAAAAAAACCGCTGCGAAAATCAGCCACAAGACGATTAATGGGAGATTAGTTCCGAATAAATTAATCTCGAAAAAGATAAAACGAGAGACCAAAGTCGTCAGAGGTTGCACAGCAGCGTTCACCACAGCATCAATGCCCTGCGGCTGTGCGTAGGCATTAAAAGAAAACATCGATATGATAAAAAAAATTAGTCGTTTCATAAGAGCATGAGGCTACATTACAAGTACCTACCATCTTGTAACTCAACATTATTTAGTAAGGGTTAATTTATCAATGCCCATGGTAGCATTAGTTAAACCATCGCTGTCTTTAAAGATTAATCTAAGTACGGCTCGATAAACATGAAAAACCTAAGCATAGGAATTCTAAAAACAGACACCGTAAGAGAATCCTTATCTCCTGAATTTGGTGAATATCCAGATATGTTTATACGGTTGCTTAAGGAAACCGATGCCGAATTAAACTTCGTAACGTATGACGTTGAACACCAAGAGTACCCCAACAATATCAATGAGGTAGATGCTTACCTGATCACAGGGAGTAAATACAGTGTCTACGATAATGAACCGTGGATTATTGCCCTGACCGAATTTGTTCGGGAATTGCATAGAGAACACAAAAAACTTATAGGAATTTGTTTTGGGCACCAAATGGTTGCTCACGCCCTTGGTGGTAGCGTAGATAAATCAAGTGAAGGCTGGGGGCTTGGGGTCTCAGAGTCGGCGTTAATTTCACCAGAATCCTGGAGTACTGGCGGTAACAAATTCAATCTTCTTATGAGCCATCAAGACCAGGTTACGGCCCCGCCAGAAAATGCCCGGGTAATCGCCTCTACCAAATCCTGCCCAATCTTAGCGTGCCAACTGGAAGATCATGTGCTTACTTTTCAGGGTCACCCTGAATTTAACAAATCTTACTACCGTGCATTGATGGAGGTTCGACGTGAACGATTGGGCGACGAGCTTTATTCTCAAGCTCTTGAAGGAGCAACCAAACCAACTGATAATCCTAAAGTAGCACAATGGATAGTAAATTTTTTAAGAAAGGAATAATTGCTAAGCGCATCATTCCTATAATTGATCCTCTATAGTGATTCGCTCCATTCGGCGATGAGCTGGAAAATAATCATTAACAGGTTTGTGGAGTGTTGCCCGATTGTCCCAAAAGGCCAGCGAGTTTGATCGCCATTGAAATCGGCAGGTATATTCAGGCGTTACACAGTGACGGTAAAGGAATTTAAGCAAGCTGTCGCTTTCCTTTTGCGTCATGTCTGTGATATGCGTTGTAAATAGCTCGTTAACAAAAATCAGCTTTTCTCCACTTTCGGGGTGGATTCGTACGACTGGGTGTTCAACAGGTGGGTTATCCTTTAAAGCCTGACTCAGACGTTCACGCCCTCCTGGCTCCGCCAAACTTTCTTTAAAGCCATGCGCAAAATCATGAACAGCAGTGAGCCCGGACAGAAATTGTTGCATCTTATCCGATAACCCTTGATAAGCAGCCGTAAGACTTGACCACATGGTGTCTCCACCTTTTTCAGGTATAACTATCCCCCTTACAATAGAGCCCAATGGCGGACTTTTCTTAAAAGTCATATCCGTATGCCAAAGTTCTATTTTTGTCGGGTTTTCAGGGGTGCTCTCAAGAATTGTTACTTCAGGAAAACCGTCAACTGTCTCGTAAGCTGGATGGTTTAAAACCGGGCCGAACAATGAAGCCAGGGCTTTATGATGTTGCGGACCAATATTCTGATCTCGAAAAAATATTACTTGGTGCTTTACCCAAAGGCTTCGTAACTGCAGATAATTTTCATTATTTATAGGCTGGCTTAGATCTATGCCCTGAATCTCTGCCCCAATGGCTCCTGAGATATGCTTAATTTCAATCATATTAGCTTTCTTTATCGGTGATGTGGATCTATATCCTGTTTGCTTAAGATCTAGATTCCCCGTGGCTCCATTATTGATTGATATAAAAGCCGTTTTGAGGTTGCCCGTACATTAGGTCTTAATTGACCAAACTGCTGAATCATTCCAACAAATACAAGATTTTCAACTGGATCGATCCAGAACCATGTGCCAGCCGCACCACCCCAGTAGAATTCACCTTTGGAATATCCCTCAGCTTCGACAGGGTTTTCAACTACCGCAAAATCGAGACCAAAAGAAGTCCCACCAACATCTCCTGACATTGGACCCTGCATATTTAATGGAGTCTGGTCACGGTGCATTAAATCCAGGGTTAAGGGGGCTAGAATCCTGACACCATCGAGTTCACCGCCATTTAAAACCATTTGAGCGAAGCGCATATAGTCCATTGCTGTGGATACTAACCCACCACCTCCGGATTCGAATGCTGGATCTTCTAAGAAATTAGCATTAGGAAAGCCTTCTCCCGGGGTGAGCTTGCCAGAACCGTCATAGCCATAAACTTGAGCAAACCGCGATGCCTTTTCTTCAGGCACATGGAAGTCCGTGTCAGTCATAGCCAGTGGTTCAAAGAGACGCTGCTCTAAGAACTCTCCAAAGGATTGACCTGATAGTTTTTCTACAAGATAACCTTGCACATCTACAGAAACACTGTACTCCCATCGGCTTCCCGGCTGGTGTTTCAATGGGATCTGTCCGAGCTTCCCGGTAAATTCCGCTAAAGTGTCATCATTACTTAGCAGACCGGCTTCAACGTATTTTGAATCTACGGGTGACTGAGCGAAGATACCGTAAGATAATCCTCCCGTGTGACTCATTAATTCCCTGATAGTCATCTTGTGATTCTGTGGGTCGGTTAAGATATTGCCCTCGGCATCGACACCTTTGTAAACTTGTAGGTCGCGAAATTCTGGAATGTATTTTTCCACTGGATCGGCCAGACGAAATTTTCCCTCCTCGTAGAGAATCATCAAAGCCACACCAGTGACAGGTTTGCTCATCGAATAGATTCTAAAAATTGCATCATTTGTCATTAGTGCCTGAGATTCTAGATCGCGGTAACCTACCGATTCGTAATGCACTAATTTATTATCTCTGGCCGCCATCGTAACCACCCCTGCCAGTAGACCATCATCAACATAGGCTTGCATGGCCTCTGTTACTCGATTTAGCCGTTCAGAATCCATACCGACTTGTTCTGGCTCAGCCATTTCAAGAGCAGCATTAGTTACGGATAAAGCGGTTGTTTGATCGTTAGAAGTACTAGGTACTGGATTGCAAGCGGTAATTAATAAGCCAAGCACCGCCAGCCGACAAACATTGAGCCTTGTTTGTTTTTTGTCGAATTTAGCCTTATGCATATTGTGCTCCTTTAATTGACTCGCAAGAAGAATCGTTCTGGAGTTCTCATCTTGCCAAGGCTCGTAAGCCGTTCTTTAACACCGAGAAAAACACATAATCCTCAACTATACCGCAAATTTCACGGTGAACCCTAAGCTGCTTTGTAAAAAATCAGTGAACCAAAATACTGCTGTATAACGTAGATCTTGCAATCTACGCTAATTTTGGAAGGTTATATGAAAAATCTTGATCTTTTTGTGGTTTACCACTTGATACTAAGTTTAGCGGCTTGTAGTAGTGCTGGCGTTACTTACTACGCTGACCAACTACCAAAACTGGTATTGGAGGACTTCTTCGATGGCAACCTTGGAGCTTATGGTGTGGTTAAAGATTGGCGTGGACGCGTAATACGCAAATTTGAGGCCGATATTATTGCTTACCGGGATCGGGCGTGGGTACTTTAGAGGAAGATTTTATATTCGACGATGGAGAAATTGATCGGCGTGTATGGACTCTTAACCCATTAGACCAAGGGAGATACTCTGGTATAGCGGACGACGTGGTAGGCGAAGGTGATGTAGCTGTAGAAGGCAATAGTGCATTCTTCGTATTCCCTATAACGAGGGTATTTTAGACGTTAAAATTGACGATAGAATGTATCTGGTTACTCCCGACGTGTTGATCAACGAATCAAGAATGAGCAAGTTTGATATTCCGGTCGGTGAGTTCCTCCTGGTAATTGAAAAAACAAATCATAAATTTTTCACCCAATCTTCCATACAACACTATCTTTGTGAGATCTCAACAACTTACTAGCCAGCTCAAACCGCTCACCAAATTTTGGTTCCGTTATCGTTGTAGCAAGTTAATAACAAAGGTAAGCTGCCACCCAGGAAATAAAGATTGTAGTTATTTTGGCTTAACCTCTTGGAGATTATCGATGAAACAAAGAGACATCCTTTTCTTTATTTTATTATTTCCAATATGTGTTACTGCGCAAAACTGGGACATGCCTAGAACTCAAGATGGGCACCCCGACATGCAAGGCATTTGGTCTAATGCCTCTCAAACTCCACTTTCAAGGCCCTCAGAATTCGGAAACAAAGGGTTTTTGACCCAAGAAGAGGCCCAGACACAAATGCAGCGCTGGCGAGATCGATACGATCGATCAGGGCAGGCAATTGATGGTGACCGCGAAGCCCCAACGGATGGTAATTCAAATCTTGGATATAACAGTTTTTGGTGGGATCCGCGAACCGATGCTATAGAAATAAACGGTGAATATCGCACTTCCATAATTATCAGTCCACAAGATGGCCAGATCCCTTATGTCGGCGGTGAAAACCCAAGAAATGACTTGCGCTCAAAATGGCTCTCCCAGCCCGGCGTTGAAGCGTACGACGGCCATGAGGTTAGGTCCCTGGCCGAACGCTGTTTAATGACATTTAGCTCAGGCTCGGGCCCACCCATGTTGCCAACTCTCTATAATAGTAATTACCAAATTGTGCAGACCAGAGATTATGTCCTGATACTAGTAGAGATGGTTCACGATGCCCGCGTCATTCCTTTAAATAAGGATCATAATTCTCAAGACATGGAAAAGTGGATGGGAGATTCCGTTGGATACTGGGAGAACGATACTCTAGTTGTGCAAACCAAGAACTTCCATCCTCAGCAGTCTTTTCGTGGATCCTCCGACCAAATGATAGTAACTGAACGATTTGAGCTATTAAGTAAAGATAAAATTAAATACGCCTTTACTATAGAGGATCCACTTACTTTTACTCAGCCATGGGAGGGAGAAGTTGCAATGCTGCGGAAACCTAAGGATGAAATCATATATGAATATGCCTGCCATGAAGGTAATTACGCTTTCCCTGGCATCCTGGGCGGGGCACGAAGGTTAGAGTTTGACACAGCGCAATAGACTAAATTTATTTACAAAAACCCTTTAAGGCAGACCAAGGCTGAGAATCCTCGCATCCTGGCGGCCACCAACAGCAATGCTCACGTACTGTCTGTCATTTACCATATAAGACATAGGTGTTCCAGTAGGTGGCAGCGGTAATTCAAACTCATGAATAATTTCACCACTGCTCTTATTGAACGCCCTCAATAGATTGCGATTACCATCTCGCTGGGCCATAAACAATAAGGTCTTGGTTAATAGGGGTCCGGTCCGGTCATAACTCCCCACAGGGCCGGGATCAAGTATCCCCATGTCGATAATCTGTTGCCGGATACCTTCGCCATGAGGCACCATCCATTCATGATCTCCACTATTGAGATTAATAGCCGTGATGCGACCATAAGGAGGCTTGATAAGTGGCAGACCCTGGGGGCCGGATACTGATCTTGCACCCCCGCGCACATAACCCATTCCTTGTCGTTCCCTCCTTGCTTCTACCAGTGCCACGACAATAGGAGAGGAAGCCGAAGGGATGTAATAAAGCCCCGTTTCGGGATCAAAAGCAGCACCATGCCATTCTCCTCCTCCAGCCCAACCGGGAAACTGGATTGCTCCACGCAATGAGGGTGGGGTAAACAAGGGGCCATAATCAAATTCTTCGATATTCTGCAGGGCTTCTTGTCGCAATTCCGACGAAAAATCTATCAGAGTTTCGTCGCTAATACCCTGGGGTTCAAATGCATCCGGCTTGGTTGGAAAAGGTTGAGTCAAGGAAAGACGTTCTCCGCTAACGCTACTTTGCGGAACCTCCCGTTCCTCGATAGGCCAGACAGGGTCGCCAGTTACACGATCGAATACATAGGTAAATCCTTGTTTAGAAATCACAGCAACAGCCTTGATCGGACGACCATCCACGGTAATGTCCACGAGTGTAGGTGCAGCTGGTAAATCGTAATCCCACACACCGTGATGAACCATTTGGAAGTGCCAGATCCGCTCACCGGTATTGACATCCACCGCTACCAAACTCTCTGCAAATAAGTTATCTCCTTTACGTAGGCCACCATACCAATCATTTGTAGGGGTACCGATAGGGATGTAGGCGATCCCTAACTCATCATCCGCACTCATAATAGTCCAGGAATTTGTATTGCCTGAATATTCCCAGGAACCGTCCTCCCAGGTTTCATTACCAAACTCGCCAGCCTGAGGAATGGTTTTGAACATCCATTCAAGCTCACCTGTTTCTGGATTAAACGCGCGAACATGACCCGGAGGCATCTCTTTGGATCGGGGAACGTCAAAGACGACTGAATTAACAATGACCTTATTATTCGTCACCAGCGCTGGCGAAACGACACCGTATAGCTTCTTATCAATTTCCCTGCCTAATCCCTGGCTAAGATCTACTCTGCCATCGTTCCCAAAAGCGGAATCCGGTTGCCCGTTAGCTGCGTCCAGAGACCACAAGTAAGAATCATTAGTGGCAAAGAATATCCTTTGCTTCCCATTTCCTTCCCAGTAGCCGACACCACGGGTGTTATAGCCAAGATTAGTTGGTCGTCCTGCCTCCCAGGCTCTCGTATCGAATACCCACCGTGTTCGGCCGGTTTCTGCATCCAGAGCGACCACGCGCCCGAATGACGTGGGAACGTACATAGCACCATCAACAACAATCGGTGTAACCTTGTATGCCCCTGGTACCGCTCCTGCATTACCCCCCGTTACGTTTGCATCAGCTGTCGCGTTATCCACGCTGTCCCAGCTCCAGGCTACGGTTAAGTTGTCTACATTCTGAGCCGTAATTTGGTCTAGCGCTGAATACTTTTGTGAGCCATTATCACCTCCATAACTAGGCCAGTCAGCGGCATATAAATTCGCCGAAATGGAGAGCGTAAAATAAATTAGTACCGAGATATAAACTGACCTAATGGACATTTTGACTCCTTGGCGGTGCTACTTGTGCGACTTGATGATAAGCGATACTAGCATATCACTTATAGTCTATGGCGGTGAGGGAGGGATTCGAACCCTCGAGAAGTGTTAACCTCTACACGCTTTCCAGGCGTGCTCCTTCAACCACTCGGACACCTCACCATAGTTTCTTTGATGGTACACCCCCTCATCTGCCTTTGCTTCTTATACCTAACATCGTATTTTTCAGGGGCGATGCTGTGGCTTAAAATATATTAATCATAATGCCTATTGCCTCACAGTTCTGGTTCCTATTGAATCTCTTGCCATCGGTTTAGTCGACCGGTAAACGTTAATATCGATACCGCCTCGTCGCAGATAATTTAAACTAAGCTCTAATTCAGTCGGACCACAGCGATGCATGATATCGCGGTAAATACGCTCTGTGCATTCCTCATGATAACCTTCGTGTTGCCTATACGAGCATAAGTATGTGAGCAGACTGTCTGGTTTAATTTTCGGACCCGTATACTTAATGTGGAAGCTTGCCCAGTCAGGTTGGCCGGTCACGGGACAATTGGATCTAAATAGGTCTGAGTGCAACTGCGCATCGAATATAATATCAGTTTCTGTTTGCAGAACCGTTTCATCGGGATGACTACTTCGGCATTCAATCAACTCTGAATCAATAGAATTTCCGGACCTATTATTAGCTATGGGGTCTTTGATTTCAAAAGGGTGAACCAACATCACTTTAACATTGGAACAACTTATTCTAGATAGGTCTTTGGAAATCTTTTCAATAACCTCACCAACATCTTTGTGCGTTTCATCGTTCAAAGAATTTAGATAAAGCTTCAAAGATTTTGATTCAATAATATTTTCAGATTCCGAATTAAAGAAAAACTCACCAACCGCTACCTGCGGTTTTCCCGTCTGATCCAGCCATGAAATTTCATAAGCACGCCAATGATCAATGCCGTGCATAACCATATTATTTTCTATATCAAGCAAAGACCTAGTCGGCGACCTGGGGATGGGGAAAAGAAGTCCCGGATCGTATTTGAGTGGATACTTTGTTTTCTCTCCCAGCGGGTTTTCAGACATCGAGCACGCCTTAATTACGAATTCCGGTACCGTGCCTAAGCAACCAAATACAACTTATATAAAGCACCAAAATAAACACGCCCATAATCATAAAAGCCCAGTACACATCAATATCTGAACTGCCCAGTATGCCGTAGCGAAAAGTATTTACCATATAGAAAATCGGATTAAGGCTTGAAACTACTTGCCAAAATGGTGGCAACATTTGTATAGAATAAAACACGCCCCCTAGGTAGATAAGTGGTGTTAACACAAAAGTTGGAATGATCGAAATATCGTCAAAGCTATCCGCAAACACCGCATTAATAAATCCCGCGAGGGAGAAAACCACAGAAGTCATCAGGACTACGGCAATTGTAATCGGGAAGCTTTGTATACTTAGATCAGCAAAAAACAATGACATTGTAGTTACTATCGCTCCTACTGCTAACCCTCTAGCCATACCACCTACAACAAATCCCAGCAGAATTACATAATTGGGGATCGGGGACACTAACAACTCTTCTACGCTACGCTGAAACTTGTGACTAAAAAAGCTGGACACTACGTTCGAATACGAATTTTGAATTACTGCCATCATTATTAAACCCGGCACTATGAATTCCATATACTGAAACCCGTCCATTTCTCCGATGCGCCGGCCTACAAGATTGCCGAAAATAACGAAGTACAACCCGATAGTAATAGCTGGTGGCACTAAGGTCTGTAACCAGATGCGGGAAAAACGCCGTATTTCCCTTATTACGATAGTCTCAAATGCAATGAACTTGTGATTTTCAAACATATATTTTTCAATCATTTCCGTTATTTCTTAGCCGTGACAGAAATAATTGTTCTAGGCGATTTGTTTTGTTGCGCATGCTACTAATTTCTAGGCCCTGCTTATCCAATTCCTTAAATACCTCATTAATAAATTTACCATTTGGCACTTTGACTTCGAGACTATGGGCGTCAATTCGGTGTATCAAGACATCATCTATCGTAATTTCTGGCTTACCGTTCATTTCGTTCGCTGTGTCTAGGATATATACTTGCGAGTCCAGCTCTCCAATCAGTTTCTTCATGCTGGTATTTTCTATAATTTCACCCTCATCAATGATGGCAATATTCCTACACATCTGTTCAGCCTCTTCTAAATAATGCGTCGTCAGTATAATGGTCGTACCATTAGCATTTATCTCGGTAAGAAAATTCCACATTGAGCGCCTTAACTCTATGTCAACTCCCGCCGTGGGCTCATCCAGTATTAATAAGCGAGGCTCATGAACTAAAGCTCGAGCAATCATTAAACGTCTTTTCATCCCGCCTGATAGTGAGCGTGACCTCTCGGAGCGCTTTTCCCAAAGCCCAAGTTTTTTCAGGTATTTTTCACATCTTTCCCTAGCCAGCTTACGGGGCAAACCGTAATACCCCGCTTGTGTCAATACGATATCTTTTACCTTTTCAAACTGACTGAAATTAATCTCTTGAGGTACGACCCCTAAATCCAATTTGGTCTCATATATATGGGTATCAACGCTACGGCCAAAAACCTCAACACTGCCCCCAGACTTGTTTATCAGCGTGGATATCACACCAATAATCGTTGACTTACCAGCTCCATTGGGTCCCAGCAAAGCAAAAAAATCACCTTGCTGTACTTCCAGAGAAACTCCCTTAAGAGCTTCAACCCCGTTCGCATAGGTTTTGTCGAGATCATTGATGGAAATAGCTATTGTCATTCTAATACCGCAGTGAGCTACAAATTATAAAATTAGCTATCTTTTTAACTAACCTATTTATTTTTTCGATTGATGCCGGCATCTAGGGGCAGTCATTACCATGGCGCCAATTAGTCAATTCGCCATTATAACAGAGAGTTGATTTTAGAGCGGTAGGTCTTACCGCCGCGCCTTTATAGTTATAGTATCTACTCATTTACATACGTTTATAATCAAGAGCCATAAAAGACATGAAGGGGCTATACATAGAGCGTTATACCGGACGGGAGACTAAAAGATTAAAACTTTACTTACATTTCTAATTCGTAGCCTTCCCCTAACTGCTCCACTGTTTATTATATTGGTTATTTTTTGGTACTTTTACCAGGGTCCGGATTGTGAGATATGGCCCTATCAATCAACATGCATCGTATTAGAAGAATAAAGGGGGGCTAAATGACCAAATGGGAATACTTAATAGTAGATGCAGATGCGGAACGAATGAAACACCCAGAACAACAATGGCACAATCAACTCCACGAACATGGAACTGAGGGCTGGGAACTCGTGACCATAAAGGAAGTATACGGAGATAAGCAGAGCGGAGGCTTACGTGAGGGCTTATTTACGACCTCCAGCGCAGAAATCACTGGATACAAGCTCTTTTTCAAAAGACCAATTGATTGAGCCTTTGGTCCTTAGCTCAAAAATCCGGAATCAAGTCAAAAGAAACAGGGGTATTCGAATAGTACAACTCGCCTACGTTAGCAAGCGTGTCATAAGCGAAATAGAAATAGAGAAAAGCGGCCATCGCCATTCCGGCTGGACCAAGCGCCACATCTTCGAATACGGTAATCCGGTTAACCGCGCTGAAAGTTTTTCCATCAACGGCAGGTTTTAAGGTGCTAAGCGTTCCGTCCCAGATTTGGAAACCTTGATTTTCAACAAGCTGATAAAATTCCTCATAATACACAGCCACTATATAAAGATTACCAGCTGTATTAATGAGCTCAGGTTTTTACTAACGATTCCACATGTCGGGAAGCACGGCAGAGGAAAACTCTTCCTGACCGGCCTCAAGCAACTTCCGAAGACGCGTCGCTACTGATGGATTCTCACGGGTGTAGCTATACGTTTCAGAAGGATCTTTTTCCAGGTCAAATAAAAGACCGTTTGGCGCATAGTACGAAGATGTGTTGTCAAAGCTGGCGATTGCAGTTCGATAGAAAGACTCCACAACCAATTTCCAGCGCCCACTTCGAACGCCCGCGATCCGGTCGTTATTAAATAGAAGCAACGCTTCATGCGGTGTTTTTTCACCATTTGCTAGTAGTGGGAGTATATTTTTCCCATCGACCACCTGACTGGTCGGTAACGTGCTACCGGCGAGCCTGGTAAAAGTTGGATATATATCTATATTCATTGCCGGCTCATGAGATACAGAGCCAGCTGGAATCACACCCGGCCACCGTGCAATGAATGGCACTCTTAACCCTCCTTCCCAGGAAGTCGCTTTTCTGCTGCGAAGCGGCCCCGAACTTCCCTCAAACCAAGGCCCATTGTCGGATGTAAAAATAACCAATGTATTCTCATCCAGACCCAATTCCTGGACTTTGTTCAATATCGTACCGATGCTCCAATCGAGTGTCTCAACCACATCCCCGTAAAGACCGGCTTCGGACTGCCCTTCAAATTCCTCAGAAACAAGTAAAGGAACATGCGGGAAGGTATGGGGCAGGTAAATAAGGAAAGGATCATCTTGGTTTTCTTCCATAAATCGAAGAGCTTGCTCCGTGTAGCGCTGAGTTAAGGTACTTTGATTTACGGGCTCTTCGATTTGTTGCTCATTCTCATACAGTATGAATGGAGACATATCATTGCTGTGGAAGACCCCATAAAACTCATCAAATCCATGATTCAAAGGCGACCATTCCTCACGCGAGCCTAGATGCCATTTCCCAAAAATTGCTGTGGCATAACCGGCCGATTTTAATGTCTCCGCTAGCGTGGTTTCGCTTTCCGCTAGGTGAATTTCGTTAGTAGGCCTTGCCACATCTGCAACCAGATCTAATCTAATTGGGTAGCGTCCCGTAAGTAGTCCGCCGCGAGCTGCGGTACAAACATTGGCACTCGAATAAAAAGACGTAAGATGCACTCCCTGAGCGGCCATTTCATCCAAGTTTGGAGTTTTGATCAATGTGGATCCGTAGACGCCAAGATCTCCGTATCCTAGGTCATCAGCCATAATTAGAATAAAATTTGGCTGAGAATTTTGAGCCACTGCTACTGTACTTAATAGGGTTATAACCAAACAATTCAATGCTTTTTTTATCATCATAATTTCTCTCTGCCCGTGACTTATTACTGCCAGTTTTAGCGTTGTAACTTACGTATAAACATTAATTAAGTACATTAAAGTGCTGTTATTAAGGTATTTATTATAGGGAAATTCGAGCCCCCGTAGTTAATACTAAACAGTCAGGTAGCCATATAGGTTAGTACTGAGCTGTCTTAAAACGTACCTCGAGATACCCTACGACGCCCTCTACGGCGGTATATTGGTGCGGTGTGCCTTCCGGAATGAGTATTGCATCTCCAACTGATACTCGCTGGGCAAATCCACCTTCTATGTCGGCTGGACCTCCTCCAGCGGGTCGAACTGAAATACCGCCAGTCACAAGAACTCCCGCACCTTCAGTGATGTAATGGAGCTCCGTGCCGTCGTCATGGATTATGGCGCCGGCCGGTGTGGTGCGCCGGATGAGATTTATATTATAGTCATCACCTCGATTGATGGTACCAATTCCCAAGGTTGGCCGTTGCTCAAACGAGCGTGCTAATTCCGTTCCTATACTAGCCGCCTTTACATAGATAGCCGGGGGCATTGAGGTCTGCGCCGACACCAGCATTGTCAGCGTCGAGACTATAAAACCAATTACTATTGTATTCTTCATCATAGATCTCCTGGCATTGATTCAGTTAACTAGTTTCCCCATGTATTTATAAGAAATAAATAATAATTATATGGTGTTATATCATATATTTATATATTATTTATAAAGTGTTACTTTAATTAATTGCCGTTGTAACTCGCGAAAATATACCGCCGGCCAGTGATGATTGCTCTTTGTAATATATTCAGGTACGAGAAGTGACTCGAAAAGTCCACCAATGGTCAAATCGCTTCTGATCCAGTGGCGGTCGGGGCGTTACCATGGTTTCGAGATCGGTATGTTGCAGTTTAAGCACCCTCGCCCTAAAGGATCTATCCATAGTTTCAGGATCTATTTCCCGATTCAGTGCCACAGGATAAACAAGTTCACCAAGCCGCAGGCGGGCGTTTTCGTCCGGCCCCACTTTGGATGCCCAATATTTTCTATCGCAAACCGAGCAACTGAGAAACAGTTCGCCTTCCGGAGTGGCCATACAATTGAGATTAATGGAGTGAGGCCGAATTCCGGCCCAAATTTGGAGTTGACAGAGATTCTCCTGGTTTGCGGTGGTTAGGTTCCAATCCGCTACCGGGGCGTCTACGCGTTCTCCAAATAAGTATCCACCAGGAGCCACTGCGCATGGGCATATACTGGAGAAGATCAGAAACCCGACGCCTAAAAGTACGAGCAAACTTGTGCCAATCATTAATATTAGGTTGTTTTTTACAGGAGTAAGAATCTCAGCCATCATTAAACTCTCAAACTAGATTAGAAGTATTTGAAACCATACTACAAGAATTATTCACGAGAAAAGTAAATGCAGGTGTGTTTTAGTCTTATAGAGATAAAGAATATACGAGAATAACAACGAGCAAACCCTTTCATAAGCCTCCCTGCTCACAAATATCTTCCTAAGTTTAGGCTATAGTTATTCACCCGGTTTTAAACCTCCATAATATCTAAGAGATTATTAAGCGCATTAAGACTTGATATGACAGCGCCTTCCTGCCAACCATGTAAGTAAGTCAGGTGATCACCAGCAAACAGAAATGGTCCGTCAGGCTGCTGCAGTACCGAGGAAGGTGTTGATTTGGCCCAGCCCCCCAGCGAATATGGGACTTTATTCCATGCCACCGATATCCCCCGGCTAAGATTTTGGCGGTATTGCGGGTGTACTTTTTCCCCTGCCGCTAAAGTGAATTCTTTGCGTGCGTCTACGCTGAGATTGGCGAAATTTTCCGCATGAGCCCCATCAAAGAGGTAAGAACCTAAAATAATTCCTTTATTTTGACCAAATCCACCGGATGGATACCATATTTGAAGAATCTCCGCATCGGTCCAAGATATGCCGCCATAGATTTGCTCGTCAGTTTCCCAAAAACGAGGCGACTGAAACGCTATTTTTATTGGCTTGGCATATCCCACTTCCGCAATCGCATTTCGTGTAGATAGGCTAAAATCATTAGGGATATCCTTAATCACACTTGGAGGCATGGCAACAACCGCATAATCTACTTCAACAGCCCCTTCAGCCCCATTTGCTCGACCCTCCAATCTAACGCGATTACCCACGCGACGCATTGCTGTAACTTCTGCCCCATAATAAAGATCTTCTTTCAGCTCGTTTGCGAAAGCATAAGCAATTCGATCCATACCCCCAACAGGTTGCATCATGGTAGCTGCTTGATTATAGGACTCCCCGAAGTTAACTCTAAACGGCACACTGGTATCGAAGAAAAAATCATTCAGATTAAGTGGCTGGATGGACTGCCAGGGTGTCAGCCCTCCTGTACCTGATAAAATCCCAGCACGTTGGGAACTTGTATATTTGAAATTATAGTTTAGGTTTCCATAATCCCTTAGCACATCAAGCACAAAGCTACGCTCATCAATACTAATATCTCCATTTAGAGCGTTGGCATTTATAGCTTTAGCCAATAATTCCGTAATATTGCCGCGCATGGCCGTTATAACTTCTCTCGCCCTTACCGGGGTTCCTCCAAAGGCTGCAGAATCGTGAATATAAGCGCCCCGATTATCATTAACCAATGCTTGCAGAGGCACGTTCAGTTCGCCACAATAAGCAAGTAAATTACTGTGGTGTTGAGAAATGCGAGCGGGGCCTGCGTTAAAGTAGAGCTCCTCTTCGTTATCAAAAGTACAAGTCTGCTGGCTATCAACTTCATCTACGATTGATCCTGAACGGATAGTATGACTGCGCCCTCCAGGCCTTTGCCGAGCTTCAACTACGAAAAAAGGAAATCCTGCCTTTTTGAGCTCGTAGCCCACGCACAGACCGGAAATTCCCCCTCCCAATACCGCAACAGTGGGCTTCACTCCTGTAGCAAGTTGATTTACCCTGGTTTCCCATTGATTGCGAAGCTCCGCACCTGCTGCATCACCGGGCATTAACAAACCCATTGAAATCATGGCTTGATAAACGGCAGCGGTGCCTCCGATATCTCCTACGGAGTGC
>Ga0208881_1000005_pt1 | contig 75109 bp, 72 predicted proteins | sample Knorr_S23_td_AAI_FD_185610 | JGI IMG/M metagenome (GOLD analysis project Ga0208881, IMG submission 185610) | Marine microbial communities from Southern Atlantic Ocean transect - Knorr_S23_td_AAIW_ad_876m_LV_B (SPAdes) (version 2) | ecosystem: Environmental > Aquatic > Marine > Oceanic | place... | reverse complement strand
TTGTTAAGAATCGCAGTGGCGACATCATTTAAACAGGCATATAGAAAAGGGGCAATTTCTCTTTCTTCAGCCGTTAGGTACGCATTGCGTGAGCTCACAGCTAAGCCATCTGATTCCCGTTCAATTTCAATACCGATAATTTCAATCTCAAACACCAGATCCTTGACTAATTGTTTTATGAGTAAGTATTGCTGGTAGTCTTTTAGTCCAAAAAATGCCCTATCGGGTCGGATGATGTTGAATAACTTGCTCACCACAGTAGCAACCCCTTCAAAATGTCCCGGTCTACTTTTTCCGCAATGAAGCTCAGAAATTCCTGGGACTTGGATAACAGTGGATTTCGAAGGATCAAAGCCATAGATCTCCTCTACTGAGGGAGCAAACAGACAATTGCAGCCGGCAATGTCTAATTTTTTCTTATCCTCGTTAAGGGTCCGTGGGTAGGCAGTAATGTCTTCGTTAGGGCCGAACTGCAGTGGATTAACGAAAATTGTACTTATCACAAAGGAGCAGGATTGAATTGCAGCTTTGACCAGCATCATGTGGCCGGCGTGTAGGTTTCCCATGGTTGGTATTACACCGATCGATTGCTCGGCCATTCGGTGGTTGTCTAATAATTTGCGGAGTTGCGAAATGGAAGTTATCGTTTGCATAACCAGTAAAGCTGACTAATTGAAGCAGTGATCATTTGTGGGAAAAGCCTTTTCTTTAACTGCTTCTACATATGCTTTAATAGCGCCAGGAATACCATTTTTTGACCCGACTAAAAAATTCTTGACGAATCGTGGTGTAATAGGGGAAATGCCTAATACGTCATGTAATACCATTATCTGCGCTGTAGTATCTGGGCCAGCCCCAATTCCTATCACAGGAACATTGACGGATTCTGTAATAGTTTTTGCTAATGATTTCGGAACGCATTCCAGCAGTAGGATATTTGCCCCCGAATCCTCTAATAGTTGAGCTTCTTGAAGAATCATTTGAGCTTGTGCTGTGTCTCTTCCTTGTACATAAAAACCGCCAATTCGATTGACAGATTGTGGTGTTAGTCCCATGTGAGCACACACTGGTATCCCGCGTTCAGCAAGCAACTTGGTAGTATTGGCTATCCATGCGCCGCCCTCCAATTTGACCATATGCGCGCCAGCGCGCATCAGGGCCGCGGCGTTTTCGAGAGTCTGCGTTTCTGAGGCATAGCTCATAAAAGGCAAATCAGCCATTAATAATGACCCTTTATTGCCCCGGTTCACGCACTGTGTATGATAGATCATGTCATCCATGGTGACGGGGAGTGTGCTGTCGTGTCCTTGTAGGACCATTCCTAAAGAGTCTCCAATTAGCAGAACTTCAACGCCTGCCTCGCTGAGAATAGAGGCAAAACAAGCATCATATGCTGTGAGGCAGGTAAATTTTTCTCCTCTCTGTTTAATATCCCGCAGAGTGGATAGTGTTATATTAGAGCTGGATTTATGTGTATTCATATTTGTCTACCATCCAAATTTCGTGGCAAAGGGCAAAATACTGCAGTTTGGCCGCGGAGTTTTACAGTGCCTGTGGGATTTGCTGTGTTATAACAGCGATGGTCCAGGATTAAAGTAATGTGTGCCACTAGGCAGGGAAACAATATAATCTACTAACAATTGATAGTCATCTTCATTTCCCACTAGGTCCATCTCGCCGCTGTTAACGATTAAGAGGGAAGTTTTTTCGTAATAGTGAAAATATTCCGCGTAGGTGTTGTTAATGTTTTCTAGATAGTCTTGCTCGATATATTGTTCGGCTTTTATTCCGCGTTTCCGAATTCGGTCTAAGAGGACCTCGGTGGGAGCTTGTAGATAAATGACGAGATCCGGCGTGGGAGCATCCATCGTTAAGTGACGATACACTTTTAGATACAGCTCATATTCATCGAGATCGAGGTTTTGTTGGGCAAATAGTTGATCCTTGTCGATAAGGAAGTCGGATACTCTAACAGGTTCAAACATGTCATCTTGCCGTAATTCCTGTAATTGCTGAGAACGTTGGAATAAAAAAAATAACTGTGTTGATAGCGCATGTTGACGAGGATTTTGATAGAAACGATCGAGAAATGGATTCTCATTACTCTTTTCGAGTAACACATCATAATTGAAAGTATCGGCGAGGCGCCTAGTAAGACTCGTTTTTCCAACACCTATTGGTCCTTCAATAGCGATATAAGCAGGTAGGGTTTTAGTTAAGTTTGATTGTTTTGTCACTCAGTAACACCCGACTCATTGCGTTTTCTGCTTCTCTGTCGGCGCCTTCTCGACTGGGAAATAGCAGTGATCATTTGCTTTTTCCGGTTTGTATCACTGTTTTGAAAGTCCGTCCACCACTGGCCCAGTCCGCCGAGATCCTCTCCAGCCTGTTCACGTAGCAAGAGTAGGTCATAGGCAGCTCGAAATCGGGGATGATTGAGTGCGGCTTCGATGCTTCGTTTGTTACGTCTTTCCAATCGATATTGGAGTTCCCAAATATCTCTACTGGTTGAGGTGACTCTCCTCGGTATCGCCGTATAGTTCTGTTGTTCCATAAATGTTTGATTTGCTGCCTGGATAAAGTGGTCATGACGGTTCGCCCCCGAATAGATTGGTTTAGTTAAGTTCAACTTAAGGACTGGCCAAAGTAGGGCGGCAAACAAAAAAGCAGGAGTAACTGATTTATCAATAGCAAGACGCTTATCTGTATTTGCCAAAGCAAGATCTACTAACTTTTTCCACGGTAGTTCCGCTTCTTCCATTGCATCTAGTGTTGGTGCGAACAGGTACTGGCCAAGGTGGAGTGTTCTCAACTTGTTGAAAGTGGCTACCGCATAGCCTCCTGCCAAGAGTTTAAGTGTCTCATCAAATAAGCGGTGGGGTGATACAGATTTCAAAAGATGACCTAATTGCTTAAAGGGTTTCTCCGTAGACTCTTCTATTGAAAAATTTAGCTTGGCAGAGAACCTAACTGCCCGCAGCATTCGCACCGGATCTTCCCTGTATCTAGTAAAAGGATCGCCAATAATACGTATTTCTCTTTTATCTAAGTCTGCTATACCAGTATTAAAATCAAGCACTCGGAATTTTTCGATAGTGTAGTAAAGCGCATTAACTGTGAAGTCTCTTTGTAAAGCATCCTGGTCAATGTCTCCATAAACATTATCGCGCAGAATCATTCCAGAATTGGAGTGCGCTGAATCTAGTCCACGAATCTGTTTTCGTGGAATATGATCGGCAATCTTATTCTCCGGATGATGGTGAGCTCTAAAAGTGGTTACTTCTATAATTTCTCTGCCGAAACGGATATGCACAATCTTGAATCGACGACCTATAATTCTTGCGTTCCTAAAAAGGCCTTTAATCTCATTAGGAGTAGCGTTCGTTGCTATATCGAAATCTTTGGGTTTATTTCCGAGAAGTAAGTCACGGACCCCACCGCCGACTAAAAAGGCGTAAAATCCTGCGTCCCTAAATCTGTATAAGACTTTTAGTGCATTTGGAGCAATCTGTTTGCGAGAGATCGGGTGTTGATCGCGCTCGATAATGCAGGCCTTATCCAAACCGGTCAAAGAAGGCTTTAAACTCATCTGTATTCAGTTACAACTCGAACCACTTAAAGGAGTCACATTCTAGAAACTGGAGGGCAGAATTTGAATTAAATAGCAAAATTGCTTCAATTCGTAGCAGATACCCTGCTTATAAAAGTGATCATTCACTGGCCCTTATGGGCTAGACTGGATGATACACTGGCCTAAGATAAATAGCAGAATTTGGAAAATTTAATATTATCAGGAGATATTTAAGGGGGGTGAAAAACCACCCCCCTTTGGGAAGAAAATAGCTATTGTTGTTATTACTAGTTAATTGCTTTTATTTTTATGTACAGGGAGCCAAGTGCGGCGCCGCATAAGCAACAGGCTGTCTAACTTGGTGTCACATGACAATGAGTCATACAAACGCCAAATACAGCCTTTTTATTATTAAATGCACTAACCTTAGTTTTTTAACTCAGTAATGCTATTTTTGTTTTTATTGAGGCTTATTATTTTTATTTATTGTTATTAGCTCGTTAAATAACGAACTTACTATGCCAATATATATAAACTACTAAATTTCAGCAAGTTACATTTTTAGAAATTAGTTGCCGTTTATTCTATCTCCCAAATTGTTACGAAAATTCCCTGAAATTTGAGAAAAATTGTAGCAGTAACAATTGTGTCGATTTTGGCGTAGATGGCCAAAAAGCTTACGAAATGTGGTCTTCCAGCCTTATGAAATCTTGTTTCCTGTTTTGTGGCGCAATCTCGATTAGCAATAGTGGAAGGGCCAAAGAAATTAGGCGATTTGCTTTTTGTTACTCTTGCGGGGAATTCCAAAGCGCTGTCGTCTCTCCCAGAGACATTTACGACTAATTCCGAGCTTCTTGGCGAGTTGAGTTTCGTTCATTACATCTTGATGTTCCAACACGAAACGTTGAAAGTAATCTTCAAGCGAAAGTTCTTCAGCAGGCTCGTTGGGAATGGGTGCGGGGGATTCGGCGATTTTGGTGCTTTCAAGATCGATAGCGAGCAATTCTTCGCCTATATTGTTTTTTTCCGCCAGAACTACAGCCCTTTCTATAGCATTTTCCAATTCACGGACATTACCGGGCCATGCATATTTAGCAATCGCATGGCTGGCACTATCATTGAAATTCAACATTGACGTTTTCAATCGAAGACAGGTTTTTTGTAAAATGGCGTCGGCCATTTCAAGAATATCATTGCCTCTCTCCCGCAACGGAGGTATCAGGAGAGCCATAACGTTTATACGATAGTAGAGATCTTCCCGAAAGTACCCATCTGCAACCAACTGTTTTAAATCTCGATGAGTAGCAACTACCAGCCTTACATCTACCTTCTTCGATTGAACTGAACCGACCTTGCGAATTTCGTTTTCTTGAAGCAATCTCAGTAGGCGCGCCTGGGCCTCTAATGGTAATTCACCTATCTCATCGAGAAACAGTGTGCTGCGGTTGGCTGCTTCGACGAGACCAGTACGAGTAGCTGTCGCGCCAGTAAATGCATCTTTCTCGTGACCGAACAACTCGGACTCAATTAGATTTTCAGGGATTGCGGCGCAATTTACCGAAATCATTTCCTGGTCCTTGCGATCACTTAGGTTGTGAATTGCCCGAGCCACTAGTTCTTTGCCTGTACCTGACTCACCATTTATGAGAACTGTGGAGTTGGTTTGCGCTACCTTTCGAATTCGTCGGAACAGTTCCATCATTTGCGGGCAGCTACCGATCATTCCATGAATTGGTTGTTGGGGCTCTTCACTATCAGGTTTTTCTTTTTTATCGAGCGTAGCGCGCTCACGAATTATTTTGCTTAGTGTTTCGATAATTTCGTTATGTTCGAAAGGCTTGGCAATATAGTCCACGGCTCCCATCTTCATCGAGTCAATCGCAGACCGAATACTTGAATAGCTCGTCATTATAAGAACAGGGGCCTTGGTGGCTTTGATAATATCGGTGCCAGGTGCACCAGGTAAGCGAAGGTCGCTGATGACTACATCGAATTTGTCCAAGTCATATTTTTCCAATGATTCTTTGACAGATCCTGCTTCGCTCACTTGGTATTTGTGACGTTCGAGTAATCGCTTCAGTGCACTGCGGATTACTGCTTCATCTTCTACTACTAAAACTTGGTTCATTACTAATTTAATGTGCGTCTAACAATATGCGACGATTTTAATTGCACTTGCTTGTTCGCACATTATTGAGCCTCGCCTTTTTACTTTCGATTTTCACGGACAATATCATTGCTCTCATCATAACAGGGAAATCGTATTATTACTTGCGTTCCCGTTCCTTTGCTTTTATCAACCGGGCTAATTATATCAATATCGCCATCTAAATCCTCTACTATGCTGAAAGCTAGGGAGAGACCTAATCCAGTGCCTTCCCCAGCCTCTTTAGTAGTAAAAAAGGGGTCAAATACTCTATCTTTGATGTTTGGAGATATGCCAACTCCTTCATCCGTTATCGTAATACATACCCAGTCTGCCTTAATAATAGTTCGTAATAAAATAGTGCTATTAGGTGGACTTGCATCGCGGGCGTTACTAATCAGGTTCACGAGCACTTGCAGTAAGCGCTGTGTATCCCCCAAAATCCTAGTTTTAGGATCACATTCCATTTGGAATTGGATATCTTTGCTTTTCTTATCGAGTAAGATTAACGTTTTGGCTTCTTCCATGCACTCAAGCACGGAAATTACATCTTTCTCGTAATGGGTTTGACTGGTGCCGGCGTGAGCAAAATTTACAAGTGATTGTAAAATTTTTGAGGTTCTACTGGTCTGTTGAATAATTTGCTCAGCCAAATTATTCAATTCTTTATCCTTATACTCATCACGAATTGTCTGTGCAAGGCATGCAATAGCAGTGATAGGATTCCCAATTTCATGGGCTACTCCAGCGGCTAGCCTGCCTATGGAAGCCAAACGCTCGCTATGCGTAAGGCCCGCTTCCAAAATTTCAGTTTCTGTAATATCTTCCAGCAGTACAATTGTGCCTTCGAAGAAGTAAACATCATCCCTGCCATGTTTGCTTGAATTTTTTTCATCTAATTCATTGATAATCGCCTTGTGCAGAGTTACTGCTTTTTTCTTTCCGTCCAATTCAAAATAATTTTTATAGTTGTGGCTGGAATCCTTTTCGAGAAAATTACTAATAAGTGACAACCAAGGCTCGCTCAAGTCAGTAAGCTGTGAGCCTACAACGTCGGCAGATTTTATTCCTGTAAATTCTTCGAGTGCGCGATTCCACATGATTACTTCATTATCAAAACTAAGTGAACAAACACCCAGCGGTAAATCTAGTAAAATTTGTCGTATGGGGCGAGGTATATACACGGATTAACCTTTATTCCTGTGTGTCCTGGGAGATATTAGCTAACTTGGGCACAGCCTGTATATCCCAGTTTTCGATAGCCCTCTGTAATTGAATCCGTGGTTCTTTGCTTTGATTATTATTAGGAGGTGATTGCCCCAGAAACTGGAGGACAAGATGAATAAGCTCAGACGAGTTATGGGTATTAACCGGCTCAGCAAAATTTTGCTTGCTAAGCTTCAGGCCTTGCTTATTGACTACTATTGGAACATGACCATACTGCGGAGTGGCGTAACCGAGCACTCTTTGTTGATATATTTGCCGCGGGGTTGAATCTAACAAATCAAATCCTCGGATGATATTAGTGATTCCTTGGAAAGCATCATCTACCACCACAGCGAGTTGATAAGCAAATAGCTTATCTTTACGAAGAATAATAAAATCACCGACTTCTTTTCTGATATTCTGTTGAAAATAACCTTGTATAAGATCCTCAAAGCCAATCTCAATGGATTCCGTTTTGAGCCGGATAGCAAATTCATTTTCTGACGGAACGGAGCGCTCTCTGCAGGAACCATCATATACCGATCCCATAGCTTTGACTCGCGGGCGAGTGCAATCACATTTAAAACACAGTCCTCTCTCTATTAGTAAATCGAGTGCTTCCTGGTAAAAAGTAGATCGAGTGCTCTGATAGAGTACTTTACCATCCCATTCCAAACCAAGGCGCTTCAATTGGATTAATATCTCATCAGCCGCTTTAGGTGGTTCTCGCGGGGGATCTAAATCTTCAATCCGCACTAACCAAAGGCCCTTATTCGCTTTTGCATCGATATAGCTGGCAACTGCTGTAATAAGAGATCCAAGATGTAGAGGCCCGGTAGGAGACGGTGCAAATCTTCCAATGTAGGTTTTGGTGCTGTTAATTTGAGAGGGAACCGACATTGAAATTGCTATGATCTATTGCAATTGGTGAGTCTTAAGCCAGTGCAATTCGAGAAAGGTATTTAAGAGAATAAGAGAAGATAGGAACAGAACTAATCCAAAGTTTCTAGTTGAAATTGATAGATTTTTAACTGCCGAGTTGTTTCTCTTTGATTTCATCAAGGGTTTTGCAATCGATGCATTTATTGGCCGTGGGCCTTGCTTCAAGCCTGCGAATACCAATTTCGATCCCACAAGATTCACAAAATCCATAATCATCCTGAGCGATAGATTCGATAGTGCTATCTATCTTCTTAATCAGTTTTCTTTCTCTGTCTCGAGTTCTTAGTTCGAGACTGAACTCTTCTTCCTGGGTTGCGCGATCGGCCGGGTCAGGATAATTAGCCGCGTCATCCTGCATGTGGGTTACAGTTCGATCAACTTCTTGCATCAATAACTCCCGCCAATCCGACAATATTTTTTTAAAATGATCCCGTTGTTTCTCGTTCATGTATTCTTCGCCTTTCTTTGGCTTGTAAGGGACGAAGTTCTTGAAAACTGGTGGAGTATCAGAGCTGGTGGTATTGGACATGATCTCTATTGCCTTCTTGAGTCAAAGTAGGCTGTACCAACCATGGCTTTCATCTGGTTAATATAGCTCAAGTGTTTGTTAATTCGAGTAATTATCTACTGCTTGTGGAAAGAAATTGCTCTGTTCCACAGCACTCGATTTTCAGAAAGCTGGGTAACCTATCAGATTCTAAGCTGGGATGCTATAAAATTCATATGAAAATATTGTAATCTCTTTACTCTGTCTTGAGTCTTAATATTCCTACCGTTTTTGGAAACTCATCCTCTATAATGAGGAGTACGATTCATCAAAGCATCAATAATGGATTTCTCTTCTAAATCACCAACGGTTTCTACCTCTCTTAATCTTGAAAAAGTAAATCCTTTTAGGGTTATGACCGTAATGCATCGGGCTGCCGAGCTGGAACAACAAGGTCGGAATATTGTTCATATGGAAGTGGGGGAACCGGATTTTTCTACGCCCAAGCCAATTGTAGATGCGGCGAAAAAAGCCTTAGATAAAGGATTGACCCAATATACCGCAGCGGCAGGTATTAGCGAATTGAGGGATAGCCTTGTTCAGCACTACCGAGACTGGCACAACGTTGATCTTTCTAGGGAGAGAATTTTGATTACACCTGGTGCTAGTGGAGGGTTGACCTTATTAGCTAATCTTCTTGTATACGTAGGTGACGGTATTCTGCTCAGTGACCCAGCCTACCCGTGTGTCAGAAACTTTATTCATTTAATGTCGGCGGAGCCACAACTAGTCCCAGTTGGGCGGGAACATAACTTTCAGCCAACCTTGTCACAGTTGGATCAATATGTTCAACCTAATACTACCGGCCTTTGGCTTGCTTCACCAAGCAATCCAACTGGAACTATTATTAAAAGAGACCTTTTAAAGTCGACATGCGCATGGGCTAGAGGGAAAGGCCTGCACGTATTGGTGGATGAAATTTACCAAGGTCTTCATTACGTGGAAGATATGCCCAGTGTCTTGGAACTGGATCAGAACTGTTTTGTCGTAAATAGTTTTTCTAAGTATTTTGGCATGACCGGATGGCGTCTGGGTTGGATTGTAGTTCCTGAATCGATTGCGGACAAAGCTAATGTCCTCGCGCAAAACCTTTATATATCTGCTTCTTCAATTGCCCAGTATGCAGCACTAGCTGCTTTTACCCAAGAGTCGAAGGTCATTCTAAAAGAGCGTCGTGACGAGTTTCGGAAACGTCGAGATTACTTAACGACTGAGCTTGAAGCACTAGGGTTCAAATTACCGGAACAAATCCACGGTGCATTCTATGTTTATGCGGATATTTCTAGATTTTCGTGCGATTCAGAGCAATTCTGTGCAGACCTGCTTGAAAAATTTGATGTAGCGAGTACACCGGGATCCGATTTTGGAGATTATCAGGCGAATCAATTTGTGCGCTTTGCCTTTACTACGAGTATGAAAAACCTTGAAATTGGGGTTGAAAGATTGCGGGCTGCTGTTAGCTGAAATATATAGAATCAGCATTAAAAAGAGAAATCAGTTATGCAATTTGACCCGCCGTTACAAGAGGCTAAGCTGATAAAGCGTTACAAGCGATTCCTGGCGGACGTTGAACTGGCCGATGGGGCTACAATTACTGTTCATTGCCCTAACACAGGTTCTATGTATAATTGCCAACAAGCAGGCAGCAGGATCTGGTACTCTACGTCAAAGAATGCTGAGAGAAAGTATCCAAATACCTGGGAGATCATAGAAGTCGATAACCGACACAAGGTGGGTATCAATACTGCCTCTGCTAACAAATTAGTGCTGGAAGCCATTTATAACAAAGTGATTCGTTCCCTGCAGGGCTATTCCACTGTACGTAAAGAGGTCCCTTATGGGGTGCAAAACAGCAGAATAGATATCTTGCTGGAAGATATGGTTAATAATCAATGCAGAAGGTGTTTTGTTGAAGTCAAAAATGTCAGCCTAGGCATAGGTGATGGTATGGGCTTGTTTCCGGATGCCGTTACCAAGCGAGGCCAGAAACATATGCAAGAACTTATCGAAATAGCTTCAGTCGGAGATCGAGCGGTTCTTCTGTTCTGTGTTCAACACGAAGGCATTAATCAAGTTTATCCGGCTGATGATATAGATCCCGAATATGGTCGTTTGTTGCGCCAGGCAGAAGCAGCAGGAGTCGAAATTCAAGCCTACGGTACAGAGTTTGATATTGACACCTCAACACTTAGCATAAAACAGGAACTTTCGGTAATCATTTAATCTAATCAACGATGTGTAGGAAGGTTAAGTATATGTTTTTCCACCATAACCATGCCACTTTCGATTATGAAAGGGACTGGTTTCAGACTCTTTCCCTTACAGGGACCCGCTAGGCAGCGTCCGTCTGAGATTTGGAAAAGAGCTCCGTGGGTGGCACATTGTATAAGCGCGCCATCAGCGTCGAGGAATCGATCTTCTTCCCATTCGAGTGGCGTCCCAAGATGAGGGCATCGATTCCAGTACAAGTAAATCTGGTTGTCTTTCTTGACCGCAAACATATAGATGCTATTCGCTTCAAATCCCTTGGAAGAGCCTTCCTCAATATCTTCGGTGTTTAATACTGCGATCATCAGTTAAGCGCTTTCTGGAAATCCTCCAGTAAATCCTCTATATCTTCGACGCCTACCGAAAAACGGATCATGGAATCATCAATGCCCATCGATGCGCGTCGTTCTGTACCCATTTCATAATAGATAGTATGTGCCACAGGAATAGCTAATGTCCTGGTATCCCCGAGATTGCTCGATGCAATCACAATGTCCATATTATTCAGGAAATCAAAGCAGTCGATCTCGTCTGTCAGGTCAATGCTGAAGATCGCGCCGAAATTAGCAAACAATCGATTAGCTCTATTGTGCTGAGGATGGTCGGGTAAGCCGGGGTAGTAGGTATGGTTTATTTTCGTATGTCCATCACAGAATTCTGCAAGCATTTTCGCATTTGCACAGGCTCTGTCTAGACGCATTGGCAAAGTCTCCGACCCTACTGCTAGATGATGCGCAGCCTCAGGAGACATAGAGGCCCCTATATCGCGCAAGCCCTTTTTCTTAATTTGAGTTATTCCCCAGAAGGAGGGTTTCTCTTTTCGATAGGTGTCATGAATATTTACAAAATTACTCCAGTCATAAAGGCCAGTGTCGGTAATCATTCCTCCTAATGCGTTGCCATGCCCGCCGATATATTTGGTCAATGAATTGACTATCAAGCTGGCACCAACCTTTTTAGGAGAGAATAAGTGTGGTGATGTCATTGTGTTGTCAACGCAATAAATAAGATTTTTAGTTTGACACAAATCACCAATAGCATTGAGGTCTGCTACCTGCGTAACGGGATTGGCAATAGTTTCAACAAACACCAGGCGTGTATTTTTCTGAAGAGCTTTTTCAACAAAACGCGCTTCCGTGGCATCGACAAATGTAACCTGGATTCCCAGCCTTATCAGCGTGTTAAAAAAGCTGTTGGTATTACCAAACAAAAACATGCTGGAAACAACATGATCGCCTTTTCGCAGCAACGACAACATTGTTGTTGCGATAGCCGCCATTCCAGTTGCAAAAGCGATACTTGCGAGGCCATCTTCCATCTGCGTAATACGATTTTGGAGTGCGGTCACGGTAGGATTAAGTTGACGTCCATAGTTATATCCTGCTCGCTTTCCTTGGAAGACTTCAGCGAGATGACGGGCATCCTCATAGCCATAGGCGACCGAGGGATGGATGGCCTTATGTAATACACCATGCTCCGGATTATCTCTGCGATCGGAGTGCAAATTGCTTGTATAAAAGCCTTCTTTGGACATCGGGAACTCTCAATGTGGATTGGCTGGACTTATGAAGGCGGATTTATACACCAGCGCAGAGGTTATTGGAAGTTAAGTTAACGTTGCGTATCGACACGGGTTTGACAATTAACACACAGGTTGGATTCAGGTTGTGCCAGTAATCTTTCGAAACTAATGACTTCATCACATTGCTTGCAGAATCCGTACTCATCTTGAGCCAGCATTTTGATGGCGTATCGAACCTTTTCTAACCGTAGCGAAGTTTTTTCCCGAGTCGAAATTACCATACTCTGCTGCTGAATAGCTTCCATTCTTGACACTCTACCGACACTTGTCTGGTCCAACTCAACGACGCCAGCAGCCTCTCGATTGATTTCCAGTTGTTGATTTAATTCTTTTTCTAGTAGCAGCAACCTTTTAAGCAAGTCTGCTAATATTTGATCACTTAGTTGATCCATTGGATTGATATATGCATGGTTAATCCAAGCCTTTAAATAGAGCTCTAGTTTTTATTAGTGCTTGAATATCAGCGAGTCGCCGTTGATACTCCGGGCTGTTGCGGTCACTGTAGATAGCAGCAAAGTCAGATTCAGATATTCCATCTCGATTATCGCCGACTTCAGGCATGTAATCTGATTCTGTCTGCAATGTAGCAAGTCTCTTCTGCATTTCAATCGCTGTTGCTGGATCTTGAGTCGAGTAACTAGCCAAATATACGCCCACTGTATTGGCCGTAAGGTCGGAAAAGCTAAATCCGGATCGATATCGCGCATCATAAGCTTCTTTGGTGGTGGACAACAGTTGTGCAAAATCAGCTCCCGTGGAGGCGGTGATAGCGGCTATAGATACAAGATGTTGCGCTAAGTCCTGTCTACGTTGCAATCGTACTTCGATATATTTTGCTGGTTGCATTTCTTTGGCTAGCGTTTCGCCCAACAACTGTGAAATGTCCTCATGATTCACATAGATCGCCAGTGTTTGAAACAATGTGCGATTTTCAGCTATAGGATCGCTGCCGCTCTTCGATTTCTCATTTGCAGCAGTAAACATTGGAACGAGAAAGGTATTGAGCGATACTGCTCGGAGATTAGCCGGTATCGCGGCAGCAATTTCGCTTATTAGTCGGTAGTGTTCCATTATGCGTTGCTGATCCTCATCCGAGATGAATAGTTGCTGTGCTTGCTCGCTTATACGGGATATTAAAATTGGATCCCATTGGAGGGTAACGTATATTTGATCTTGAATGACTGATATCTGATCTACATTGGCAATGAGTTCACTGAAATTCTGATATGTTTTGTTCTCGCCATCTAGATAACTGCGCATGCTGGTAGACGCTAGTTCGAGGAGCCCATTAGGGACCTGAAGTTTTCCTACTACCAGCTTGTCTAGAACTAGCAGAGAATCGTTCAAAATCAAATTTACTCCGAAATTCAGATAGAGCGGTATCCAACCATCAACTAATTGGAAAGTAAGTTTAGTATTTACTGTATTGTCAGCCAGTGTAAGAACAGCCGCCCATTCTGGAGATAGTCGCGTCATGTTAATGCTATAGCTTAAAAGCAGATTCAGCTCATCAGCATTCAGCTGCAAATTCTGCTCGCTACGAGCCGACGGAGACTGAGGGGCACTTTTCAGCAGTAGCTGTTCGACGCGAGATATTTCATTGGAGGTTAACGCCGGTGGGTTTGTTACAGCCGGCTCAGTCTGAACCGCAAGTAACAATATAATAAATGGTCCGCTCAGAATTATGACCAGTAGAGGTAGCAACAATAATGAGGATATTTTGGATAAAGACATGGTCCAAGGCTTGCTTTTCGTTAACCGGGTTTCACGGAAAATGAATTCTGCTAAGAGGTTTCTGTTAACAGGCAAATAATACCGTCAAATGCGGATTTTACTGACAAATCTACACTTTATCGCTATAAAGAATGAAAGAATCGATAATAATCGATATTTCTGCTGTAAAAAGTTATTAATCAAAAGCTTGGCGCTAATTTTCGCGTAACGACCGACAGGTGTTTGCGAGATATATCATCGAGGACATAAATATGAACCTATTTCCGGATTCGGAAAGCCATTTAATTGGTTCGAATAAATGGGGCCGAATTGGCCTAGGTCTAATTTTCGTGCTAGCCCTAGGAGGCTGTTCTTCCAACGCGGCCAGGGAGGCAGAACTGGCTACCCAAGAAGCGGAAAGAATTACCGCTGAGCAGGAAATGGCACGAATTGTTCAAGAGCAGGAACGAGCGCGCGCGGCGGAACTGCAACGACAACGAGAAGCAGAGGTTGCCGACCAAGTCAGATTGCAGGCCGAGAGAGAGCGGCAGGCAGTTGAAGCGAGAGCCGAGGAAGAACGGCGTCGGCAAGAAGAGGCCGAACAGCGGGAGCAAACCAGACTAGCGCAACTTGCGGTGTCTGAGGCTGTAGAGGTTGAAAGGCGGGAAAAACTGGAACAAATTTCGCAACTAGAACAACAAATCGCTGCGATCCAAACCGAAGCCGATAAAAATGATGCTGTATTTGCAATTCTTCAGGAAACTATCTTGGTGGCTGAGGAGTTGCTCCAGCTACTCATTACTGAACAGACCAAATACGAGAATACCGATGCGGACGGTAACACGATGGATCTGTTGTCAAAAGACCTGATAGCTGAACTAGAAGTACGAAAAAATAATCTTCTGCGGCAGACTCAATCTCAGTAATTCCTATGTCGTAACAGTATTGTCCAAACCTCCTATAGGTCAGGAGATTACTGGTCCCCAAGCCCTTGACTCACTTTGTTTGTACAGCACGTTATGATAAAGTGCGCGCGCCTTTGAAATTATCCAACCAACAGGGAGATACGTTTAGATGTTCGGGATAACAATTACTGTCACTACAGTACTGTCGCTATTGGGTTTGGGAATCGCCTATTTTTACATGAAAAAGGTTTACAGCATTCCGCTCGATATGGGGCTCGATGGGAAAAGCGCAACTCGTTTAAAGTTTATTCATGGAGCGATAGCTGAGGGTGCGATGGCATTCCTTAAGCAGGAATACAAATTTCTTGCGATCTTCATGGTTTCATTTGCCGCCATTATTGTTGTTTTGATAGATGATTCCCACACTCCCGATATTCGTGAAGGTTGGTACACTGCCTTCGCGTTTCTGTTTGGGGGTGCTATTTCGATAGCCTCGGGTTACATCGGCATGAAAGTTGCCACTCAAGGCAATGCTAGAACCACCGTTTCAGCTAAGAAAGATATCTCTGATGCATTCAATGTCGCTATTAATTCAGGAGCCGTAATGGGCTTTGCATTGGTGGGGCTGGCAACACTGGGGCTTGTTTTAATTTATTTAATTATGAAATTTTTGCTCGCCGATCTCGGCGAGGAAAATAATCACATCCTTATGGAGGTTATTGCTGGATTCGGTCTGGGAGGTTCGACAATTGCGTTATTTGCGCGTGTTGGCGGTGGAATCTTTACGAAAGCAGCTGATGTTGGTGCCGACCTGGTAGGGAAGGTAGAACAGGGTATCCCAGAAGATGATCCAAGGAATCCCGCGGTTATTGCGGATAACGTGGGTGATAATGTAGGTGATGTAGCAGGTATGGGTGCTGACCTCTTTGGCTCCTGTGCTGAGAGTACCTGTGCTGCTATGGTGATCAGCGCCGTGGTATTTGCCGCCGATCCCAATGCGCTCTTGTACCCTGTTCTTATTAGCGCAGTTGGTATTCCTATAAGCCTAATCACAAAGTTGCTGGTTGAGGTAAAAACCGAAGAAGACGTGGCGACTGGGTTGATGAAATTGTTAATTATCTCCAGTGTTTTGATGGCTGTTGTAATGTTCTTTTTTACCATGGCCCTAGTACCAGAATTCTTTGAATTGAATGAAGAACAGTACACAAATGTCGGGGTCTATTGGTGTTTTCTATCCGGATTGATTGCTGGATTGGTTGTTGGTTTATTAACCGGCTATTACACCTCAGATAACTATAACCCAGTAAAGGAACTCGCTAAGTCCTGTGAGACAGGAGTTGCGACTAACATAATTTACGGGCTCGCACTGGGTTATAAGAGTACTGTTTTGCCCTACCTGGCGATTGCCATCTGTATTTTTGTCTCTTGGGAGCTGGCCGGCATGTACGGCGTAGCGATTGCGTCACTAGGCATGCTTGGGACTTTGGTTATTGCTTTGATGATTGATGCTTACGGTCCGGTTGCTGACAATGCAGGAGGCATAGCCGAGATGGTAGGTCTTGACAAAGAAGTTCGTCGCCGCACTGATATTCTAGACTCCGCAGGAAATACAACTGCTGCGATTGGTAAGGGCTTTGCCATCGGCGCTGCGATACTCACATCTTTGGCCCTGTTCGCTGCATTTATAACAGCGGCTTCAAAGCTTATGGGTGAACAGATTTCAATGAGCTTACTGGACCCATTGGTATATACGAGCCTCTTTATTGGAGCGGTTCTACCATTCTTGTTTACTGCAATGACCATGAAGTCTGTAGGCAAAGCAGCTTTTGACATGATTGAAGAAGTGCGACGACAATTCAAAACTATCCCAGGTATCATGGAGGGTACAGGCGATCCCGATTATGCTCAGTGCGTAGCGATATCAACCCAAGCTGCTCTCAGGGAGATGATCGCTCCGGGTATTCTTATTATGGGTACTCCACTAGTGACTGGATACTTATTTGGTGTAGAGGCTGTAGCAGGCATACTCGCAGGTTCCCTTGTGGCTGGTGGTGTCCTAGCGATTGCTTCTTCCAACAGTGGAGGAGCTTGGGATAATGCCAAGAAGTTCATCGAAGCGGGCAATCTTGGCGGTAAAGGATCTGATGTACACACGGCAGCCATTGTGGGTGACACTGTTGGGGATCCATTAAAGGACACCTCTGGGCCATCATTAAATATACTGATTAAATTATCAGCCATTTTGAGCCTAGTATTTGCTCCATTTTTTGTGAATAACGGTGGAATACTTCTGGGTTAATCTACTCGAAAGCAAAATAAATAGGGATTATTAGGCCCTTTTTTTGTCAGTGATGCTTACCTAGTTATCCCGTCGCGACTCGAAATGGAATAGCACCCATTCTTCGTATTGAACTTGAGTGTTGTTTGCTAGACGCGTCCAGATTGTTCGCACATTTTCAATACACTGATAGATTCGGAACGAGTCGGTATTTTCTATAATTAGGTTTCTGACCGAAGGATTTAGTGTGTAATTGGAGATTTCTACCAGTTTCCAGCTCTCCGCCATTGTTCGTCCTATGCACTCGTTGCCTTGCAAAAGATCGATGTACGGAAATTCTACATCAGCGTAAGCGAGAGATGGAACTTCGAGGTTCAGATTGACGGCAACTTGCTCAGAACCTTCCGATTCCTCTTTCAGAAAAAGGATAGTATTCAGGCGGATGTGGCCTTGTGTTTGGTTATACGCAACCACGCGCAAACCGTCATCGGTATTCTCTCCCCATGCGGAAGAGAAAATGGCAAATTTAACTTCAGTCTCTTCCTGCAGCTCGGCGGCGAGCACCGAGCTGTTGAATAGGAATAGAAACCATAAGGATTTGTGCATGTTGTTTCGTGATCTTTCCGTTCGAGGCTAAAGCCATTAAATCTTTACAGATTCGATTTTATCGAGCTAATTATACCCGTGTCATGCCTATTTTCTTTTTAGGTCGAATAAAAGATAATTCTCTCAATTAAGAAAGCGAAACTCTACCCACTGATGTTGGTATCTGCGGACAGGTTGGATTCATTATGAGTTATTTGGATAACATAAAGCACATCATCTGCATTGCGTCTGGAAAAGGGGGTGTTGGAAAATCCACTACCGCTGTTAATCTTGCTTTGGCCCTTCAGCAACAAAGTTCCCGCGTGGGGTTACTCGATGCAGATATATATGGTCCAAGCCTACCGCTCATGATGGGAGTAAAACCAGGTACCAGCCCGGAGATCAAAGAGCAAAAGTACATGTCTCCTATAACTGCCCATGGAATTGAATGCAATTCAATAGGGTTCCTAGTAGATCAGAGGTCGGCTATGGTATGGCGGGCTCCTATGATGATTTCCGCATTCAATCAGATACTGAATAACACGACTTGGTCCAACTTGGATTATCTTGTCGTCGATATGCCCCCTGGGACAGGAGATATCCAGTTAAGTCTAGCTCAGTCAGTAAAAATTAGCGGCTCAGTTATAGTCACCACGCCCCAGGATGTAGCGCTCCTGGATGCACGAAAAGGCATAGAAATGTTTAATAAGGTCGATGTCCCATTATTAGGAATAGTGGAGAATATGAGCACACATATATGTTCTAAGTGCGGTTATGAAGAGTCTATTTTCGGAAGTGGAGGCGGAGATAACCTATCCGTGGAATATGGAACTGAAGTGATTGGACGGTTACCACTTGATTTAACCATTCGTGAGCAAACTGATGCAGGCAATCCTGTGGTAGCATCGAATCCGGATCATCCAGCTTCCCAAGCATATTTGCAGCTCGCCGATAATGTGGTTCGACGTGTTGGAGAAGTTTCCTCAGTAGTATCATCTAGTCCTAAAATAACGATTAGTAATGATTAGGTACTCACTTTTAAGGGTTACAAGGGATTCACATGATTAGGTCTTTAAATAACAACATACAAGGGAAGTGTCTTGGACGCAGTAAATGAATTTTTAATTTTCATCGATGGTTATCTTGGCAGCGCCATTTGGTTCCCAACTTTTCTGTTGTTTGTAGGCATATTTTTCACCCTCTACCTCGGATTTCCTCAGATTCGCTATTTCAAGCATGCCATAGGCGTAACGACAGGCAAGTTTGACAAGGAGGGGGCGAAGGGCGATACAACTCACTTCCAGGCACTCTCAACTGCTCTATCAGGCACCGTGGGTACAGGTAATATTGGAGGTGTCGCTCTGGCACTTCATTTGGGAGGCCCGGCTGCATTGTTTTGGATGTGGATGACTGCATTCTTCGGTATGACTAGCAAGTTCGTAGAAGTCACCCTATCCCACAAGTACCGCACCCAGACTTCGGATGGGACTATGGCTGGGGGGCCGATGTATTACATGGAAAAAGGGCTGAATGCTAAGTGGTTGGCAGTCATTTTTGCCATTGCTACAGTATTGAGTTCGTTCGGTACGGGTAATCTTCCCCAAATAAATAGTATTGCAGCCGGACTTGAGAGTACTTTTTCTCTTGATCCCCTTATAACTGCCAGTGTTTTGTCCGTGCTTCTAACTTTGGTAATCATCGGAGGTATTACACGTATAGCTACAGTAGCCGCGGCTATCGTGCCGACCATGGCTTTTATATATTTGGTGGGTGCATTCGCGGTCATAATTCCCAATATTGGGAATGTCATCCCTTCGTTTGTGTCTATCTTCAGTGATGCGTTTAACGGTTCCGCCGCCACAGGAGGCTTTCTTGGGGCGACTTTTGCTTATGCTTTTGATCGAGGCGTGAACCGGGGATTGTATTCCAATGAAGCGGGGCAAGGCTCAGCACCAATTGCCCACGCCTCAGCGCGAACTGACGAGCCTGCAGACGAAGGTATGGTGTCCATTCTAGAACCCTTTATAGATACCATAGTCATTTGCACTATAACGGGAATGGTCATTCTCTCTTCCGGTGTTTGGATGGAGAAGTTTGAAAATGAATTTCAACGTGCAGACATGAATTTTGTCGCTGGAACCTATAGCCAGGATGAACCAACAGATATAGAGGCACTTTTCTCCTACTTTGGGGGAGAGGAATCCCGTGCCACAAGTTACACGGGAGAAATCAGGTTGGTGTTAGGTGAAGTAGTCGACGCCTCGGATTTCACGCTTATCCATAACAGGTCTCTTGCAGAGGAAACCCGGTACACACGCGATGGTGAACCAATTACTGGAAGTGTCTCCGTGGCTAATGGACGTTTGGAAGACACAACTATCATAGTCACCGGTGGATCATTATTGCAGTCAGTACCATTGACTACCCGCGCCTTTACTCGAGGAATTTTCGGAGAATATGGGCAATACATCGTGTCCATTGGATTGATGCTATTTGCCTTCTCTACTGCAATTGCCTGGTCCTACTACGGTGATAGGGCGATGACCTATCTGTTGGGTCCTAGATCGGTTCTGCCTTATCGAATTATCTACATACTCGGGTTTTTCTACGCAGCGCTAGCTGATACCACAATAGTTTGGAATCTATCGCTAATAACAATCGTGTTAATGACTGTGCCGAATCTAGTAGGAATTTTGTTCATGCATCGGGAGATGAAGCAGACGGTTAATGATTACTGGGAAAAAACCGAGCACGGCACGCACGGTACTTAGTGAGCCAAAATTACCTTATAAACTAGGGATTAGAACCGGCTTATCTAGCCACAGCTTCACCGGGTAAGCGAATGTCTTCAACAATAGCTTGAACGTTTTTTGGTGGAGCTGGTGTGAATTTACTTATTATTATCGCAACAGTCAGGTTTGCTAAAGTACCAATCGACCCAATTCCTTCCGGAGAGATACCTAACCACCAGTTGGCTGCATTGTCCGCGGCCGGATTAATGGTTTTGAAATAAATTATATAAGCCGCAGTAAACGTAAACCCTGCCAACATACCGGCTATTGCACCATGCTTATTCATTCGTTTCTGAAAAATGCCCAGTACGATGGCCGGAAAGAATGACGCTGCTGCCAAGCCGAACGCGTAAGCAACAACCTGGGCCACGTATGCCGGAGGATTGATGCCCACGTAACCGGCTACTAGCACGGCCACAAAGATTGCTACCCTCGCATAAAGCAACTCTTGCTTCTCCGTAATAGCGGGCATAAAACTTCGTTTTAAAAGATCATGGGCTACCGCAGTGGAGATCACAAGTAACAGTCCTGCAGCGGTAGAAAGTGCGGCGGCAAGCGCCCCTGCGGCCACCAAAGCTACAACCCAATTGGGTAATCCCGCTATCTCTGGATTTGCCAGTACCATGATATCACGATTGACCTCCAATTCGTTTTGCTCTGCGTCACCTAAATACTGTATGCGTCCATCGTTGTTCTTGTCTTCAAAGGAAACCAGGTTTGTGGCTTCCCACTTACTGAACCATTCAGGCACCGCTGTGTATTCCACATTGCTTACAGTCGTGAGGAGGTTTGTCCGGGCAAATGCAGCAACAGCCGGGGCAGTTGTGTAGAGAATGGCAATGAAGAAGAGGGCAAACCCAGCGGATCTGCGTGCATCACGAACATTAGGCACGGTGAAGAATCGGATAATTACATGTGGCAAGCCGGCGGTGCCAAACATCAGAGCAGCAGTTATGAAAAATACATCCTGGGTCGTGCGCTGCCCCTCGGTGTAGGTTGCAAAACCCAATGCTTCACTCATACCGTCCAATCGATCCAGCAAACGACCTCCACCAAATTCTTCAGTTAGTTCCGCACCGAATCCAATCTGAGGAATTGGAATTCCAGTCATCAGCATGGATATAAAAATGGCAGGTACCATAAAGGCAAAAATCAATACGCAATACTGCGCGACTTGAGTATAGGTGATCCCTTTCATGCCCCCCATCACTGCATAAAAGAATACAATCGCCATGCCTATTACGACGCCGGTGGTAATGTCCACTTCAAGGAATCTTGAAAATACAATGCCCGCTCCTTGCATCTGACCACAGACATAGACAAAGGAAATTACAATTGCACAGAACACTGCGATTAAACGAGCTGATTGAGAATAATAGCGGTCGCCGATAAAGTCGGGCACAGTAAACTTGCCAAATTTTCGTAGATAGGGCGCCAACAATAAGGCAAGTAATACGTAGCCACCCGTCCACCCCATTAGGTAAAATGTGCCATCTCTTCCTAAAAAGGAAATGAGGCCGGCCATGGAAATAAATGAAGCCGCGGACATCCAGTCTGCTGCGGTGGCCATACCATTGGCCAGCGGAGAAACTCCACTTCCCGCCACATAGAATTCACTGGTGGAACCGGCTCGGGACCAGATGGCGATACCTATATAAAGCCCGAACGTAAGAAATACGAAACCGAAAGTCCAGACCTGCACGCTCATTGAGAATCTTCCTCGGCAATATCCATTTGGCCTTTTGACGATTCCAAGTTGTAGCGATCATCAAGCTTGTCCATCAAGTGGATATAGACAAATATCAAAATTACGAATACAAAAATACTTCCTTGTTGGGCTATCCAGAACCCAAGCTTGAAACCTCCGAACCGGATCGTATCAAGAGCATCAACAAAAAGGATACCGCAGCCGTAGGAGATAAAGAACCAGACCGCCAATAGCGATAAGACAATCTTAATGTTGGATTTCCAGTAATCATGAGCGCTGTTATCTGACATGGTTATCCTCTTGTTGGTATGTTGGTACGGCTCTTAACAACTAGTGAGGGCTCATGCAAGAACACGTGTTATAACTCGATTGCGAATTATGTAGCGCAAAGGATGGTATCACTTAATCTGGGACCCTACTAGCCAGCTAAAATAATGGGCTATAGTGGATTTGGTCCTTCGTTGAATGAGATTCCTGTCGACGGATAGGCTTTTTATTTGGAAGAATTGTTAGCGAGATAATTTGCTAACTTTGAGCGAATTTTCTGTTGCTGAGCTTCACTACCCTTATAATATTCGCGATACAGCCGGCGTAGTTTTTGTCGATCAAGATTGCCGTGCTCTTTAATAGCAGCATTAATTTCAGCGTTGCCTTCAGTCAGTATTTTTTCGCTCAAATCTCTACTATTTCGCAAATCTTTAGGTGCTTGGGCATCATTTCTAGGTAGCTTTTCTATAGCCAAAGAAACGACTTCATAATCACATGAGCGCATTAGACGTCCTATAAGCTGTAATTGGCGTTTCCTTGCTCCGTGTTTTTTAGGGAGTAGGTTATATTCTCCAATTGCAACTATCACTGCTTCGGTCAGGGGCAATTTCGACAACTGGGAGGGGGCGAATTTAGTTAGCTTATCTCCAAGTGATTGTAATGCTAGAGCGTCTTTTTTACGCTGAGTCTTGCTTCGGTGTTGATCCAGCGAGTTCTTTTCCCAGTCCATTGTTTACACGTAAAATATTTGGGCCAGTCCAAGAAAGGCGAAAAAGCCAATAGAGTCAGTCACTGTTGTTAGTGCTACGGAGCCAGCTAAGGCTGGATCGATCTTGATCCGTTTGAGAAATAGGGGTAAGTATGCTCCTGCGAGAGCAGCGGTGACTAGATTTATCAACATCGCCGATGCGATGATATAGCTTAGCAGCAAATCGCGGTACCACATGAATGCGATGAGCGATATGACAAATGCCCAGAGAGCACCATTCAACACGGCAACTCCTAGCTCCCGGGTCAACAGCCAACGACTGTTGGATGGGCTTATATGCCCAAGTGCTAGGCTCCTGATAACCAGTGTCAGTGTTTGTGTGCCTGCTACGCCCCCCATGTTTGCCACGATTGGCATTAGAACTGCTAAGTAGACGACTTGTTCGATAGTATCCTGAAATAAATAGATCACTATCGAAGCGAGCACTGCTGTCATCAGATTAACCCCCAACCAGAGTGCACGGCGTTTGGCTGTTTTGATGATTGGAGCAAATGTATCGTCCTCTTCGTCGAGACCTGCCATACTCATTAAAGAGTGCTCGGCGCTATCGCGGATAACATCTACCACGTCATCAATAGTGATACGGCCTAGCAGTTTCTCATTGTTATCGACAACGGGAGCTGACACCCAGTCATGTTGCTCAAATAATTGAGCAATTTGGGTAGCCTCCATATCTACTGGAATGGCCTCAATGTCTTCTCGCATTACTTCCCGGACCAATGTGTTAGGATCAGATACGAGTACTTCTCGGAGTGGCAGTATTCCAAGTAGCTCGTCATCCCGATTGACGACAAGAATATTATCTGTCATTTCGGGGATACTTTCGTGACGTCTCAAATACCGGAGCACCAGCTCCACGGTATGGCTGCGCCGCACAGTAATGGTGTCCGTGTTCATTAATCCACCTGCGGTATCCTCATCGTAGGAAAGCACAGTTTCGACTCGATGCCGATCTTGCTGGCCCATGGCCTGTAAGACCTGAGACGTAACCTGCTGAGGTAGTTGTTGCAGTATGTCTGCCAGATCATCTGTTTCTAGGCCCTCTGTGAGTTCAGCTACCTGTTCCGCATTTAGTTCTCTTAAGATATCGTTCTGAAGGTCTTCGTTGAGGTACTGAATAACCTCTCCCTCAGAGTCCTTATCGATCAATTGCCAAAGTACACTTCGGGTTTTAGGTGGGGATGATTCAATTAGGTGGGCAATTCCCGCCGTAGGCAAAGTCTTAATCATTTGCCGAATCTGATACAGGGAACCACTGTCGATCGCCTGGCTTAGAGCCAGTATGGGGTCCTTTTGGAATTGTGATTCGGTCACTTGAACCATCCTTGAAATTAATCCTCTACTCAGTAATCGGCGAGTTGATGTATTTGTATTAGGATTGAGGGGCCCATGATTTAACGGAAAGCTGTCTGCTTGGGCTTGCTCAATTTTACCGCCATTTTAGGGGTAAGCGGAAGTCACCCCAACGAAGTGATTAATAGCTGCTAGAGGAAATACGGTTCATTCCGATTCTCCGAATCGACTGTTAATCAAGGCAACAGTAGCTTCGAGCGCTTTTTCCTCATCTGGACCACTCGCTTCGATGGTAAGCTCGGTTCCTTGAGCAGCAGCTAGCATCATGAGAGAGAGAATGCTTTTACCATCCACCAGCTTGTCATGCCCCACCTGTACCTTCGAGGCAAACATTGACGTTAATTCGACCAATTTTGATGCGGCGCGAGCATGTAATCCAGCTTTGTTAATTACTGTCACTTTCTTACTTATCATCTCTTAATTTCCAGTAGTATTGGAAGAGATTCCATTTACGAGGGGGAGGTAATAGGCTAGCGAGAAGATTATCTATGCAGTAATACCCCCGATCTTCGAGAATGTGCAATAGGGTACTCTTTCCTGAGCCTGATCTGCCGCTGATAATGGTTAGCTTCATTAAGGGCGACCTACGGTATTTTGGGAGTCCTAGTTTGAGACTAGTACGTAACAGCTATATTGTAGAGGTCTTCACTGTCCTGAGTATGTCGCAATGTATAGCAAAAGTCTTCATCGTTAAACAGTTCGGCAAGGCCCGCCAGGGTTTTTAAATGCTCATCTGTTTTTTGTTGAGGCACTAACAGTACGAAGAGGATATCTACAGGCTTTCCGTCAAGGGAATCGAAGTCAATCGGACTATCTACTGTAATTAGAGCTCCCAGAATTTCGTGGCAGCATGAAACGCGACAGTGAGGAATCGCGATACCGTTGCCTAGTCCAGTGCTACCTAACTGTTCTCGAGCCATAAGTGCGTTGAAGATCTCATCTTCTTTCAGTAATTCATTTTGTTCAGCAACGAGCTCGCTGACATTGGTTAGAATTCTTTTCTTGCTCACACCTAGCAACCTAGCATGGCAGCGTTCGGGGGTTAGTATTTCATCCAGTTGCATTGCGTTATATGCTCGTAACAGGCTAATTTCGCTTGGTTTTCAAATTTTAGTCAGAATATTTTATGTTAAGATTGTTACGAGAAGAGTCTTTTTCTTTCGTTTGAAGGTGGTATAGATAGGGAACCGCGGTACTTGGCGATAGTGCGTCTGGCAACGTTAATCCCTTTTTCTTCCAGCAATTCCGTAATCTTATTATCGCTTAGTGGTTTGCATGCATTTTCTGCAGCTATCAATTTTTTTATAATGGCGCGAATCGCGGTCGAGGAGCACTCACCACCGCCCGCAGTAGAGACATGACTCGAGAAGAAATACTTTAGTTCAAAAATCCCGCGCGGAGTATGCATGTACTTCTGTGTGGTCACTCGGGAAATTGTGGATTCATGCATACTCACAGCTTCAGCAATATCATGCAATACCATTGGCCTCATTGACTCTTCACCATATTCAAGAAAATCCCTCTGGTGCTCAACGATACGTGTAGCCACTTTCATTAGTGTTTCATTGCGACTTTGTAGGCTTTTGATAAACCAGCGAGCTTCTTGCAAATTGTCTCGTAAATAATTATTCTCGGCGCCCGAATCAGCCTTCTTTACTAGTGAAGCATAATTGTTATTGATTCGTAATTTAGGGGTTGTATCGGGGTTAAGTTCGACTCGCCATTTTTCATTTCCCGCCTGTTTGGAGACGATCACATCGGGAACAATATACGTTGTGGAGGATGGTGAAATATTGGCGCCTGGTCGCGGGTCAAGACTTTCGATGATCGAAATCGTCTCAATCAGCTCTGATTCTTTAAGTTTTGTTCGACGCATCAGTTGGGCGTAGTCCCTGTGGCCCAGTAAATTCAGGTGCTCACTGATGATCAATTTGGCATTCTGAATATGCTTCGCTTGTTCCGGATTGTTGTACTGGCTTAACTGGATTAAAAGGCACTCAGCCAGGTTGCAGTATCCTACGCCGATAGGGTCGAACTGCTGGATGCGATGTAGCACAGCAAGCACTTCATCTAGTTCTATTTCCAGTTCTCCATCAAGCCCTGCATGGATAGATTCGACATCTAAAGTAAGCATACCGTTGGTATCAATGGCATCTATAATAGAAAGGGCTATTGATTTATCTTGTTCGGACATTGGAGTCAGATTTAATTGCCAGAGTAGGTGGTCTTGCAGCGTATCTATTGTGGTGTTGCGTGATTCGAATTCGCTGAAATCAGACTCAAATGATGGGGTCGAAGAATAGTTGCTGGGATAGATGTCGTCCCATTCGCTGTCAACAGCTAGATCACGAGGTATTTGTTCCTGCCAGCTTTGTTCTTCACCGTTCAGTGGTTGATTATTTGATTCTCTGTTAAAACTTCTATCTTCTTCTTCGTTGTTTTCTATTAGTTCCAGCATCGGGTTAGACTCCAATGCTTGGTGAATTTCTTGTTGGAGATCCAAGGTGGAAAGCTGTAATAGACGTATCGCTTGCTGAAGCTGGGGGGTCATGGTCAACTGCTGACCGAGCTTTAGCTGAATCGAAAGTTTCATGGATTACACTATTTGCAGGTAGAAAAAATGCTAAATTCGAGAGTGGTGAACATTCGACAATTTGGTCCACCGACGAGACCATCATAGCAAAATTCGTGCTTGAATTGCATAGAATTTGGAATCGAATTAGGGAGGGTCAATTGTTGCAACTATATTTGAAACTGTTTGCCAAGGTAGACTTCGCGAACCTTTTCATTGCTTAAAATCGTTGCAGAGTCACCTTTGGCAATGATCTTTCCTTCACTAACGATATAAGCCTTTTCACAGATGTCGAGGGTTTCCCGAACGTTATGATCGGTTAGTAAAACCCCAATATCTTTGGTTTTCAGGTGTTGAATTATTTGTTTGATATCCGTCACAGAGATGGGGTCAACTCCAGCAAATGGTTCATCCAATAAGATAAATTTTGGATCAGTAGCTAGTGTGCGCGCAATTTCAGCGCGGCGTCGCTCGCCACCAGACAAACTCATCCCCTTGTTATGACGAATATGACCAATTTTGAATTCTTCAATTAGAGATTCCAACTTGAACTGTTTCTCAACGGCACTGAGATCTTTGCGGGTTTCTAGTATGGCCATGATGTTTTTTTCCACACTTAACGTACGAAATATAGAAGAGTCTTGGGGCAAATAGGAAAGCCCATAAATGGAACGACGATGAATGGGAAGGGTAGCAAGGGCATGATCATCGATTGAAACCTCTCCGGCATCAGCCCGAATAAGTCCAACGATCATGTAAAAACATGTAGTCTTTCCTGCTCCATTTGGGCCTAGTAATCCAACAATTTCGCCTTGCTCGACGGTAATCGAAACATTACGCACGACCTTCCGGCCCTTATAGCTCTTGGCAAGATTTACAGCTTTTAGCATAAGTTATTCTTGAGTAGTGCTTAGTGTACCCTCGCAGGGGCCGGTGGCTTCCTTTATCAGGTCTCGATCTACTATATATATAATAGCAGCGCAACTCATAGCTGAATCAGGCGATTGGATATCCGCGTTACCTACTAACTCTAGAATAGTTTCGTTGGAAAGCTCATCAGTATAGAACAGTAATGTATCGCTGGTGCCAGTGACCATGGATCCATCTTCATCGAGCTGTTGTTGATAGTGCACAGGCATTCCTTGTACGATAACTCGGGTTAATTCATTAGTGGATACACTATATTCGAATATTGCTTCGTTGCCCAAAATCTCTAAAGAGCCTTGCGTCACTTTTACATTTTCAGTCATGCTAAGAGTTCTAGTGTTGCCTATTATACTCATCGTTGAATCACCATCCGAACTCCAAAGCACACGCTGGGTTTTGTCCGATTCCAAAGACATCCCTAATTCTGTGCTCAGAAAGATGTAACCGAATAGAAGGAGTTTCATGTAGTTAGTTAGACATTCGTTCATAGCTTCCTCGATTGCTACGATGAAAGAAAATTTCCTCAGTTGTTAGGTCTACAAACATACCAATAGATGTTTGTCGAAAATTAGTAGTTACCAGCGTTACCGCCTGATCGGTTTCGAGAGTTTCCATTTGTGGGTTCAGTGAAAGAAATTCCGAAGACAGCACAGTTCTATTTCCGAATTCATCGATGTTATAAGCCTCAACGTTCCCTAACAGTTCAATTAAGTGAGTTGTCGTATCATTTTTGGCTGGGGTCGCTGAAATTCTGCCCGAATTGGCAACTATATTCCAACGAGAATTTCCTTGTTGATAGAGTTGGATAAGCGGGTTTTTTAACTCGGTTCGTGCTTCGTCGCTATAGTGAGTCTGGCTGGTTGCCTGCAGGGTATAATTGATTGTTCCATCTCTCGCATACAGCACGGTATTTATACCCGCTGAATAGGCATCAAACTTCAGGTATGCTTGATCGTGCTGTGGGTCTGGTACATTACTAACAGATTCGAAGGAACTGATCACCACGAACACGACAACGGCAATAAGCCCGGGAATCAGGAAAAGAGAAATTCGTTGCATAGTGCTTCACGTAGCAGTGTAGATTAACAGCTTAACATGAAAGTAGTGGCTGGTTGGAGTCAACACGAACTCTGGTTATATCTTAAGAAAATGCTCGTAGTTACCTTGGGCTTTGAGAATAAAATCAGTAATTTCCCGCACTGCGCCATTACCTCCGTCTGTTTCTGTTACGGCCTGAACCGAGGACTTCACCGAGGCGTGTCCATGAGGAACGCTGAAGCTAGATCCGGTCACTTGCAACACTGGCAAATCAGGAAGGTCATCTCCTGCGTATCCAACCTCTTCTGGTTGCAAATCTTTATTTGCCATTATTTCGGTGAGTACATTTAATTTGTCTTCTCGGCCCTGGATGAGCAGTTTTATTCCAAGATCGCAAGCACGTTTTTCCAATAATGTTGAAGTTCTTCCGGTAATTATTCCGACTTCTACACCAGTACTCATAAGCATTTTGATGCCATGGCCGTCCAATGAGTGAAATGCTTTAATTTCTTCGCCTGAGGTTGCGAAATAAAGCTTTCCATCAGTTAATACGCCATCGACATCCAAGAGTAATAATTTCAATTTTCTGGCTGCGGCAACTGCTATGGATTTTTCCGTATTAAATATCATGGAGAAGATTCAAACTACGTTAGCCAGCAGTAAGTCATGCATTTTTACAATACCTTCTATTTGTCCATCGTTATCTTTTACGATGAGAACGTAGATGTTTGTATCTTGCATAATCTGTGCAGCTTCTGCTGCTAAAGAATTGCTACCAATGAACTTGTAGTTGGAAGACATAACATCTTTTATCTGAGTCTTATGTATATCATTGCCAGCATCGATGGTTCGTCTAAGATCACCATCGCTAAAAACGCCGAGCAGTCCTCCAGACTTATCAGTTACTGTTGTCAAACCGAAACCCTTTTCGCTCATCTCGAGTAAGGCGCTTGTAAGCGTGGTATCAGCTGTCACCTTAGGTATTTCCTTACCGGAGTGCATGACATCTTTTACTTTTACTAACAAACGGCGTCCCAGTTTTCCCCCGGGGTGGGACAGCGCGAAATCGTCATGGGTAAAACCCCGGGCTTCAAGCAATGCCATCGCCATGGCATCGCCCATTACGAGGGTTGCAGTAGTACTCGACGTCGGTGCCAGCCCCAGAGGACAGGCTTCTTCCTCAACATGAACATCCAAATTGCAGGTAGCGGCAGCTGCCAGTTCGGATTGCACGTCTCCTGTTAACGTGATGAGAGCTATACCTTTTCTCTTTAGTACGGGTAGCAACGCCGTGATTTCTTCTGTAGTGCCCGAATTCGATATAGCTATAACTACATCATCACTGGTGATCATTCCTATGTCCCCGTGACTCGCCTCTGCCGGATGGACATACATCGCTGCAGTGCCGGTACTTGCAAAGGTGGCAACGATTTTTTTTCCAATATGACCGGATTTCCCTATACCTGTGACGACTACTCGACCTTTACAATCGAGAATAAGAGAACATGCCTGTTCGAAATTATCACCAATACGAGATACCAGAGCACTTACTGCCTCTTTCTCGATTTCAATGGTACGGATTGCACTGGCGACGAGTGGGGATTTTGAGTTCATGGTTATGTTAAAAATCTTGGAAGAGAAGCACTGGTTTAGGTTCCTAATTGAATCAGCATAACCGTAAACCAGCCACAGTAAATTGACAAGAAGATCAAGCCGCACACGCGTCCAATCATCTTCTTTCGCTTGATCCCCCGGTAGCAATAGTAAGAGAGTAACAGAGTCAATACCAGTACTACTAGATAGTCGCGACTCAATAGTAATGGTTCGATAGGTCCAGGGCTGAACAAGCCAGGGAAAGGGAGCACAGCAAGTAAATTCAGGATATTTGATCCGAATATAGTCCCAATTACCAAGTCGTGCTGACGTTTTAACGCACAGGTTATCGTTGTAGCTAATTCCGGCAGGCTGGTGCCCAGAGCAACGATGGTCAGCCCAATAATGGCAGTTGACACACCGAGAGTTTCAGCGATAAAAGAAGCTGCCCACACAAGAAATTCTGCAGAACCAATTAGTAATACTAAACCCAGTAAAAGATAGACTATCGCCTGTAGCTTGCTTACATTGGAGAGGCCTGCCTGCTTAAATTCAGGTGGAGAATCAGTTCTTTTCTTGATTTGCCGGTAAACAAATAAAGCTGTAATTCCTAACAATACGAGAGCATCGAACACGCCGACGTGCAAGTTAAATAGGAGCGCACCTGTGACCAGTGTAACCAGCAACAATGCGGGTATTTCATCATCAATCAAACTGGTCGGTTCGAATGGTAAACGTATCAAACTGTTCGATGGTTTCAATGGGCTAATAATGGCAGCTACTCCGAGAGCCACACCGACATTGAACAGATTGGAGCCAAGTGCGTTCCCTATTGCCAATTCTGGTTCGCCTGCCAGGGCCGCAACGGCAGACGAAAACATCTCTGGTGCGGATGTTCCGAATGCGACTATAGTAAGACCTATCACCAATGGGGATACCCCAAGGCTGCGAGCCAAAGCTGAAGCGCCGGACACAAGCCAACTAGCTCCCAAGATCAATCCAACGAATGCGAGGAAGATAATGACTGTGGCTGAGGGAATACTTAACAAATCTGTGTGCTTTCGATAAAGCCAATAATTAGAAGGGTCTTTGACTTTGTTTGCAAGTAATAATTTATTGCGGTAGGTAATTCATGTAAACTGGCCCCCCTCAAACATGGTTCAGTCGTTATTATGGCTTGAATATCCATGCTCAATATGCTTTCAGCGGAGAATCAACAGGGATGGATTTCCATGCATGTAAAGCCATTTGTGATCGTGGGTAATATGAGAGATAGGCTAATGAAATTATTAAACAAAATATTAGCAATATTATGCTTTTTTATGGCCATGCAAAACATGCTTCATGGGCAGGAGCTAACGGCTGTCGAGACTGCTGAGTTGGGTGTTGAAAGCTTGCTAAAAACTGTCCTTGAGTCTAAAGATTTCTTCCTCACTGACAGGGAACGCTATTTTTCAGCAGTGGAAGAAGCAGTTAGCGCTACCGTCGATTTCAATGCAGTTGCCGAAGTGGTTATGTCGAGTTACGCAGATTCAGCCACTGCCGAACAGAAGCAACAATTTGCAGATATCTTGAAAGCCGCGTTAACCCGTTTTTATGGCGCAGCGCTGGTATCCTATAACGGCCAGGAATTGGTTTTTCTTCCTCCGGTCAATCCTGAAGCTGATCCAAGGGCTGATACTGTAGTTGGCATGGAGCTGCGCGGTAGTGACAGTAGTTTCATGCTTCAGTATCAGATGTTTCTCAACGAAAACGATGAATGGAAATTGAAAAACCTAAGCCTAATGGGAATAAATCTTGGTCGTCAGTACTTCGCTCAGTTTTCGGCCTTAATGACACAACACAACAACGACATCGATCTGGTTCTCGAAAACTGGAAATAGTCGGAACCGTAATTTTTTAAAGGGCTAATTCTTGGATTCAGATCAAATAAGGGAACTGTTGTCGAGAGCAATGCCGGATTGTGAGATTGTCATCGAAGGCAGCGATGGTAAGTATCTTGTTACAGCTACAGGAGATGTTTTCCAAGGACTCACCGCGGTAAAACGGCAGCAAATTGTCTACCAGATTCTCAACGAGCACATCGTAAGCGGCGTTATTCATGCGGTAACCATGCGCCTCATGACTGCTAAAGAGCGAAGTGCGTCCTGATATCTAGATTCCGTCCTCAATTGCAATGGATAAGTTGATTATTAATGGAGGTGTGAGCCTCGAAGGAGAGATTCGAATAGCTGGAGCTAAGAACTCTGCGCTACCTATACTTGCGGCTACGTTACTGACCCACGATACGGTGCAGATTTGCAATCTCCCGCATTTGTACGATATTACGACGATGCTTGAGCTTCTAGGATGTATGGGAGTACAACCGATAATTGACGAAAAGCTCAATGTAGAGGTGAACAGTAGTTCGATAAAGGATTTCAGCGCCCCTTACGAGCTGGTAAGAACTATGCGAGCCTCGATTCTAGTATTGGGGCCGCTATTGACTCGTTACGGAAAAGCGGAAGTAGCACTTCCCGGTGGATGTGCTATTGGTAGCCGTCCGGTAAATCTGCATATTAGCGCATTAGAAGCGATGGGTGCGGACATCAAAGTTGAGGGCGGGTATATAAAAGCTTCGGCCAGCGGTAAGTTGAAGGGTGCTCACATATTCATGGATCTGGTAACTGTAACAGGAACTGAAAACGTGATGATGGCGGCAACTCTCGCCGAAGGCGAAACTGTTATTGAGAATGCCGCTCGTGAACCCGAGGTGGTTGATCTTGCTAATTGTCTGGTCAAGATGGGAGCTGATATAGCTGGACAAGGTACAGACACCATCGTGGTTAATGGCGTTGAAGAGCTAAAGGGCTGCAGTTATTCAGTGATGCCAGATCGTATTGAAACTGGAACTTATTTAATTGCAGCTGCCGCAACCCGCGGACATATAAAGCTTAAGGACACTAGGCCTGACATACTGGAGTCGGTATTAAGTAAACTTGAGCAGGTTGGCGCAGAGATTAAAGTTGGCGACAACTGGATAGAATTGGATATGCGTGGAAAACGACCCAAAGCGGTGTCTTTGCGCACCGCGCCTTATCCAGCGTTTCCAACTGACATGCAGGCCCAATTCACAGCCTTGAATTCTGTGGCAAGTGGAACTGGGTCTATTACTGAAACCGTGTTTGAAAATAGATTCATGCACGTCCACGAGATGAATCGCATGGGGGCATCCATTCGAGTAGAAGGGAACACAGTAATCGTTGAAGGAGTTAAAACATTAAAAGGAGCGCCAGTTATGGCTACAGACTTGCGTGCTTCTGCCAGTCTAATCATTGCAGGCCTCGTCTCTGAAAATGAGACGAGTGTGGATCGAATTTATCATATTGATCGTGGTTATGAATGTATCGAGGAGAAACTACAATTATTGGGGGCGCGAATTCGCCGGGTACCTTCCTAATTCCGCTGTTGTTCCTATCTCATTTTGAAAAACAATTAAACAATTAAACAATTAAACAATTAAACAATTAAACAATTAAATGAATACCCAAAACCTGGTCATAGCTTTAACTAAGGGTCGGATACTGGAAGAGACATTACCGCTATTCCGGCAGGCAGATATTGTCCCAAAGGAGGACATCTCAAAGAGTCGTAAACTGCTTTTTGAAACTAACCACGATAATGTAAAGTTAATGGTAATTCGAGGTTCAGATGTTCCAACTTATGTTGAATTTGGCAGTGCAGATATGGGGGTGGCAGGTAAAGACTTGATCCTTGAGCATGGAAGTGAAGAATTCTATGAGCCGCTTGATCTAAAAATTGCAGCTTGCCGTTTAATGACAGCTGAATTGGTGGGATCAAATCCGGTTTCTGATCGACTTAGGGTTGCTACTAAGTTTACCAATATCGCTAAAAAATATTTTGCTGAGCAAGGTAAACAAGTTGAATTGATTAAGTTAAACGGCGCGCTGGAACTGGCGCCTTCTCTTGGGTTGGCGGATTCTATAGTAGATATAGTAGATAGCGGGGAAACTCTCAAAGCCAATGGTCTTGAACCTAAAGAATTAATAGCCAACATATCTTCTCGAGTAATTGTGAATAAGGCTTCCTTGAAAATAAAAAATGCCATAATCCGGGATATCCTAGCCAATTTGCGAGAAGCCGTTGAGGCTGGTCAGTCTCGACAGTAAATATACGAAAATAGAATAAATTGTCATGGTTGATAATTCCCTCACAATTAGACGGCTGTCCACCGCAGATGTGGGCTTTGAGAAAAAGCTAGCCTCTCTGTTGCAAAGAGAAATACTAACGACAAATGAGGTTACGAGTGTTGTGAGAAAAATCCTTGGGGCCGTTCGGCAACGAGGAGACCAAGCTGTGATCGAATACACCAAAAAGTTCGATGGTTTCTGCGCGCAATCAGTTACGGATTTGTTGGTAACCCGGAGGCAGATGGATGTATCACTGGATCAGATAGCACCCAAGCAACGCCAAGCGCTTACACATGCTGCTGAAAGGATTCGCCTTTACCATGAAAGACAGAAACAATCATCTTGGCACTACGAAGAGCCAGATGGTTCAGTTTATGGTCAAAAGATAAGTCCGTTAAAGAGGGTTGGCATTTACGTGCCGGGTGGCAAGGCGAATTATCCATCTTCGCTATTAATGCTAGCAATCCCTGCGCAGGTAGCAGGTGTCACAGAAATTATTGTCACAGTTCCTACAGCTTATGGTGATGATGGAAATTTGGTATTCGCTGCAGCAGCACTGGCTGGAGTAAGCCAGCTATATACAATCGGAGGAGCTCAGGCGATTGGGGCGTTGGCTTACGGTACCGAAACAGTTCCTCGCGTAGACAAAATTACCGGCCCTGGGAATATCTATGTTACTGCCGCCAAGAAGCAGGTTTATGGTGAAGTAGGGATCGATATGTTGGCAGGGCCATCAGAGTTAACTATCATCTGCGATGGTAAGACCGATCCAGATTGGATCGCTATGGATTTGTTTTCACAAGCAGAACATGATGAAAAAGCTCAATCTATCCTTATTAGTACCAGTAACGATTATTTAGAAGAAGTCCAAGCAAGCATAAATAAGCTTTTGCCAAATATGGAACGTCGGCAGATTATTGAGGCTTCATTACTTAGTCGCGGCATTTTCATACTGGCGGAGGATATTGAAAAAGCTGCGGTCGCCAGCAACTTGATAGCACCTGAACATCTTGCGCTTTCGATGGATGACCCGGAAGCAGTGCTCAGTTATATTGATAATGCGGGTGCAATTTTTTTGGGTAGACACACTGCTGAGGCGCTTGGGGATTACTGCGCAGGACCCAGTCACGTGTTACCGACATCCGGCACCGCCAAGTTTTTCTCTGTGCTTGGGGTTTATGACTTCCAGAAACGAAGTTCCATAATCAAGTGTTCGCCCTCTGGCGCAAATAAGCTAGCTATAACAGCAGCTGAATTGGCTCGTAATGAACATCTACAGGCTCACGCGCTGTCTGCAGAATATCGGCTCAATGAAATGCTTGATATAGAAGAGTCATAAACGGGAGAAGCATTGCGGGAAGTCCTTTCGGGTTCGCAAGCAGCTTCCAGCTAAACAACCGGTTCGCTAGGTTTCAATGATTAAAGCCTCGCCAAATCCCAGAGTGACCGGCAAGTTGAATGTTTGACCATTGCGGTAGACCTGCACAGTGATTGTGTCACCGGGTTTTTTGTTACGAATCTCCATCATTATGTTTTGGCCATCGATGACCGGCGTTTCTTCGACGCGGGTTATCACATCTCCAGGCTGAATGCCGGCGCGCTCGGCGGCGCCACCTCCATCTACATTTTCGACCAGCATACCCCGAACGTGATCGACACCGAAAAACAGCTGGCTGGATTGCTCATTCAATGCCTCGCCGGTTAGAACGCCCAGGTAACCCGAATTTGCAACAATAGCTTGTTTCACTAGTTCTTCCATTACAGAAACTGCAATACCAGCAGGAGTAGCAAACCCGATTCCTTCGAAATTGCCTGATTCTGAAAAAATGGAAGAGTTTAGTCCTACCAGCTTTCCACTGGTATCGATCAAGGCGCCTCCTGAGTTGCCTGGGTTAATAGCAGCGTCAGTTTGAATAATCGAGACCGATGAATCTGAATTGTGTGTAAGAGCGCTTACAATACCTTGTGATACAGATTGACCAATATTTCTAGGGTAGCCAATTGCAAAAACAATATCTCCAACTTCTAGCTGCCGATCGTTGCCTATTTTAATAGGTGCCAGGTTGTCCATATTAATGTGCAACACAGCAAGATCGTTTCCTTTATCCCAAGCAACAACAGTCGCAGGAGTACGTCTACCGTCACTAATAGTAACCTCTGTATCGAAAGCGTCGAATAACGTATCAACGACATGCAGATTGGTTAGAATAAAGCCTTGCTCGCTGATGATAACACCTGAACCGAGACTGTCTCTTTCACCTAGATATAGATTTACCCTGTCTTCAGCGGCGCGTTCAACGGATTCCACGTTTACGCTTGTAGCATTGATGCTCACAACGGAAGGCGCAGCTTTTTTGATAGCTTCTGCGAAAGATGTAGTATTGGTAAGAGGTTCCCGAACCTCAGGTATTTCAGCTACTTGCTGGCTAAGTTCACTGAGTTTCTGATATTGAAGATAGACAATAGCAACAAGCAGACCATAGATTATGGGCCAGCTTGCAAATCGAAGTATTTTTAGTAGCTGCTGCATTAGAAAAGTACCTAAGTTGACAGGATACCACTATGGTATGATTCCTGATCCAATCCAATATACAGCGTTGTCGAGGTCCTTTCCAATGTCTGTGAACCTGAAAGAACTCGAATCTGAACTCAATAATCTATTAAAACCTGAACAGTTCACTGACTATTGCCCAAATGGTCTTCAATTGGAGGGTCGGTTTGAAGTCAATAAAATTGTAAGTGGTGTGACAGCTTGCCAAGCACTTATCGGTGCGGCAATCGAAAGTAGTGCTGATGTATTGTTAGTACATCATGGGTATTTCTGGCGTGGTGAAGATCAGACTATTACTGGTTTAAGAAAGAAACGAATCCAATCGCTCCTAGAACACGACATCAGTCTTTGCGCGTATCACTTGCCGCTAGATGCCCACGAAGAACTTGGCAACAATGCTCAACTTGCTCGTAAGTTGGATCTTGTTATAGAAGGTGTGCTTGATAAAAATGCAAAGAATCCGATTGTTTTTAAGGGCAGGTTAGAGAATCCATGTACTTTTAATGAGTTCAGCCGCTTACTCGCAGTGCGCTTGGCTAGAGAGCCGCTGGGAATAAAAGGTTTAGCTGAGAAGATTAAGACCATAGCTTGGTGCACTGGCGCAGCCCAAAATTATATCGGAATGGCTGCGGACGCGGGAGTTGACGCCTATCTAACCGGGGAAGTATCCGAAGCCACAGTGCATATTGCGAGAGAATCAGGATTACATTTTTTTTCAGCCGGGCATCATGCAACGGAGCGCTACGGTGTTCAGGCAGTTGGTGATTATCTGGCTCGTAAATTCAATATTTGTCATGAGTTTATCGATATTGATAATCCTGCATAAAAAGCGTGTTCTTCACGCATCTGAAAGTTGCTGTGAGAAATCCCTATATTATTTCTTCCTCCTCCATTAGTTTTATTACTTGGTCAAGACATTCCTCAATGGACAATTGATCAGTATCTAGTTCTAGGTGAGTATTTTCAGGTGGGCTATAGAGAAAGGATAGCCCGGGAATATCTGTCGATTCAGATCCTTCTGCCGCGGTATACAATCCACTGGGGTCACGCTGGATACAGACTTCCATAGGTGGGTTTAGATAAACTATATAACAATTATTCTTGCCGATTACGCTTAAGGTATGTTCCCGAGAATCGGCGTTCGGTGCTACGAAAGAGGCACAGCAGATTACTCCAGAATCGTTAAGGAACCTAGCAATATGGGCACTTCGTCTTAAATTTTCGGCTCGACCCTCTGAATCATGTGACAAATCTTTGCTGATACCCAGTCGCATTGCCTTGCCATCCAGCACGGTGCTTATGCGACCTCTATCGAATAGTTTACGTTCCAGTCCATAGGACAATGTTGATTTGCCAGATCCGGACACGCCGATAAACATAATGGTTGCTGGTTTCTGACCATAGCGCGCAGCGCGCTCTTCCTTGGAGACATGTATATTATGTGATTCGACTAGTTGAGTTTTAGGCCGCCGCACACACTTAATCATACCGGCACCAACTGTGACATTAGTGAGTCGATCAATAACAATAAACCTACCTGTAGCGCGATTATGCTTGTAACTGTCAAACGAAAATGGCTGATCGACGATGACTTCTACGAGCCCGATCTCATTCAGTTCAAGAGCTGGAGCGGGACTCTTTTCGATTGTGTTCACGTCGATTCGGCTGTGAATTGTTTTTACTTGCCCGCTCACTGTCTTGGTCCCCAGCTTAAAATCGTAAAGTTTACCTGGAAGTAAAGGATTTTCTGTCATCCATACCACCGTGGCTTCGAAACTATCGTGACTCGTCGGCAGGTTATCTGAGTGGGCAATAACATCGCCACGACTAACATCGATTTCGTCTTCTAACGTCAAAGTTATAGCCATATCTGTGAAGGCAATTTCCAGTTCTTCATCGTATGTCACAATCGATTTAATTCGGCTGCTTTTCCCGGACGGCAGAACCTTAATATCGTCACCTTTCCGGACCACTCCGGAGGCAACTGTCCCGCAAAATCCCCGGAAGTTAAGATTAGGGCGATTAACGTATTGGACTGGAAATCGGAAATCAGAATAATTTCTATTAACGGAAATTTCAACGGCTTCAAGAATTGGCATTAGCGCATTGCCTTCGTACCAAGGGATATTCTCACTAATGTTTACTACATTGTCCCCGTTCAGTGCCGATAATGGAATGAAATGAAAATCAGTGGGGTCCAGTTTCTCGGAAAATTCCAAATAATCTTGTTTGATTGCATCGAATACGCTCTGTTCATAATTAACAAGATCCATTTTGTTAATAGCAACGATAATGTGCTTTATGCCTAGCAGTGAAGCGATGAAGCTGTGCCGACGAGTTTGTGTTAAAACACCTTTCCTGGCATCAATAAGAATAATCGCTAGGTCGCACGTTGATGCTCCAGTTGCCATGTTACGAGTGTATTGCTCATGGCCTGGTGTGTCCGCGATAATAAATTTCCGTTTTGATGTGGAAAAATAACGGTAGGCCACGTCGATGGTAATGCCCTGTTCTCGTTCAGCCTGCAATCCATCAACTAACAGTGCCAAGTTAAGTTTGCCCTCTGTAGAGCCAGATTTAGCGCTGTCTGCTTCGATGGCAGCCAGCTGATCTTCATAAATCATCTTCGAGTCGTGAAGTAATCTGCCAATCAGTGTGCTCTTGCCATCGTCGACGCTACCGCAAGTTAGTAAGCGCAGCAACTCCTTGCGCTCATGTTGCCCAAGGTAAGCATTTATATCCGAGCTTATTAGCTCTGACTTATGAGACATTAAAAATACCCTTTGCGCTTCTTTTCTTCCATCGAGCCGGCCTGATCGGTGTCAATAAGCCGGCCTTGTCGCTCAGAGCTGGTCGTCAACAACATTTCTTGGATTATTTCGGGAAGTGTCGTCGCGTTGGATTCGACTGCACCAGTTAGGGGGTAACATCCAAGTGTGCGAAAACGTACAGTCTTTTTCTCAATTATCTGATCTTCTGAAAGAGGCATTCGGTCGTCATCAACAAGTATATCTACACCATTTAGGTTTACCACTGGTCTAGGTTTTGCGAAATACAAGGGAACGATATCAATGTTATTCAGGTAGATATATTGCCATATATCAAGTTCAGTCCAGTTTGACAGTGGGAAGGCTCTGATGCTTTCTCCTTTTTTAACTTTACCGTTGTAGATGTTCCAAAGTTCTGGACGCTGATTTTTCGGATCCCAAACATGCCGATTGTCTCGGAACGAAAAAATGCGCTCCTTTGCTCTTGACTTTTCTTCATCCCGGCGAGCACCACCAAAGGCAGCATCAAAGTTGTATTTATCCAGAGCTTGCTTCAGGGCCTGAGTCTTCATTACATCAGTATGTTTTTCACTGCCGTGGGTGAAAGGATTAATTCCTGCAACTACCCCTTCTTGGTTGACATAAACAATGAGCTCAAGTCCGAGTTTCTTCATTTGTTGATCGCGAAATTCGATCATTTCTTGGAATTTCCAGGTTGTGTCTACATGCATCAAAGGGAAGGGGGGTTTGCCCGGATAGAATGCCTTTAGCGTTAGATGAAGCATGACAGATGAATCTTTGCCGATCGAATAAAGCATGACGGGATTTTCGAATTCGGCCGCGACTTCGCGAATGATATGTATGCTTTCCGCTTCAAGCTGCTTAAGGTGCGTTAGCCTGTACTCAGACATCTAGTTTGTCTCTTGGGTCAAAGGTAGCTTGAATGGACAGAGTAATTATGAATGTTAGAACTGTTAAACTGGGTTTATTTGGCTGGCTGAATAGGAATTTCTTCTTCAGTAATTGGCGTGGTTTTCTCCAAACCAAACTCTTCCGATAAAGCGCCTTTCTGCTTGGGGCTTTGTTTCGTGGCATAGTCTTTAGGAGCGATCAAACCGTTAGCCTCTTCGGGAGTGTCGTTAGTTTCAAAAACTGCATCTGTTTCAGTAGGCAGCAATTTGCCGGCGACCTCCGTGGAACAAAGGTCCTGTGCTCCGCTTGCCAAATGTTGGTACACTTCCTTATAGCTCTCAGTCATATGCTGCACTAACTCAGCAGTCATGCTGAAATGGTCACTTACGCTATCCCGATATTCGTTGTGATTTTCTTTGAGAGTACGAACCTGGCTTTCCAGTTCCTGCACGCGCGACGAACCAATGTTTAGCTTGCTCGCAAATAGAACTCCGACCACCACTCCGACCGCCAGACACGTTATTGCTGCTAAATAAATCATGAAAGTTTAATTTCGTTCCTGACTATGGATTTAGGCTCGCTTTATCGATCTGAGGTGCAATAAGTATACCTTAATTTGATACGTGGCCTGTAATTACATTTCGGAGGCCTAAACTTGTAAAAAGTCTGCTGCAAGCCTCTAGATTTGGGCCATTTTTGTTTTATGATCCCTTGAATATTAGCTGTCTCTTCGGTAGTATTCGCCCTCCCTGAAAATATCCCTACAGATCAAAAGATGAAGACTTACAGCGCAAAGCCCCACGAAGTTGATCAGAACTGGCTTTTGGTGGATGCTGAAGGCCAAACGCTGGGACGCATGGCTACAGCGATTGCCACTAAATTACGTGGTAAACACAAGGCGGAATATACTCCGCACGTAGATACTGGTGACTATGTTGTTGTGATTAACGCTGGCAAAGTCAAAGTCACTGGAAACAAGGCTACCGATAAGCTTTACCATTCTCACTCAGGTTTCCCAGGTGCACTGAAATCCATTTCCTTTGAGAGACTTATAAAGAAATCTCCAGAGAAGGTGATCAAGCTAGCGGTGAAGGGAATGCTTCCGCGCTCTCCTCTTGGCCGTGCTATGTTTAGAAAACTAAAGGTCTATGCAGGGACCGAACATCCTCACGGCGCTCAACAACCCCAGACTATCCAACTGTAAAGGGATTGATAAAACTTATGGTAGCTACTCAATATTATGGTACCGGTCGCCGAAAGACATCAACAGCCAGAGTATATCTAGTCAGTGGCAGCGGTAATATAACTATCAATCGTCGTCCGCTTGATGGCTACTTCGGCCGTGAAGTCGCTCGAATGATTGTACGGCAACCTCTTGAATTGGTAGAAATGACGAAGAAATTTGATATAAATGTTTCAGTTAGTGGAGGCGGTAGCTTTGGTCAAGCTGGCGCAATTCGTCACGGGATTACTCGGGCGCTGATGGAATATGACAACGAACTTAAGCCAACTTTGCGAAAAGCGGGTTTTGTTACTCGGGATGCCCGTGAAGTTGAACGGAAGAAAGTAGGTCTTCGTAAGTCTCGCAAGAAGCCGCAATTCTCGAAAAGATAACCGGAAAGGGGACTCAAAAAACGCCGATGTGAGTGCTTAAGATCGACGTTTTTTTTGGTTGTAAATTAAATAATTATTATATTAATCAGTATCTTAAATATTTTTAGCGCTCTAGGGTCTCTTGAAAAATAAGTAAGAATTTACTAACATTCGGCCGGTTTGCTAATAACAAAAAGATTCGTGAATCATCTCTACAACAACTGGATATATCCCACTATAACCGGCGAACAAGGTTGCTCTCGCAGAGTGGGAAACGATGCCACTTGGCGCAGAAGTTTTGACTGAAATTTAGCGTGATCTCGAGGGGAAAGTTAAGGTGACTGACGACAGTTCTGACACTGGCCGCAGACGATTCCTTGTAGGTTCGTCTTCAGTGGTCGGTGCGGCCGGAATAGTTGGAGCGTCAGTTCCTTTTGTTGGTTCCTGGAATCCTAGCGCCAAGGCTCGAGCTGCAGGTGCTCCAGTTCGAATTGATATCAGTCGATTACAGGAAGGTGAGATGCTAGGGCCGATTCCAGCTTGGCGGGGTCGTCCTATTTTCATTGTTAAGCGCAGCAGGGAAGTATTGATGGCGTTAAACGAAGATCTGGGCCGATTGGCAGATCCGGATTCCCAGGAGCCGGAACAACCCGAATATGCTCAGAATGAATATCGGTCTCGAACCCCCGAATTAATAGTGCTTGTAGGTCTTTGTCCTCATCTGTTCTGTTCCCCTACCCCTCATATCCAGCTCCGCCCGGAACAATTTGATAGCGAATGGCGCGGTGGTTTCTTCTGTCCCTGTCATGGGTCCCGATTCGATCTAGCGGGTCGCGTCTACGCAGGGTCACCCGCATCACGTAATATGCAGGTACCTCCTTATTCTTTTGAGGGTGACGATGTCTTGATTATTGGTGTTGACCGGGAAAACACGGTATGAGCGACATCAGCAATACCGGAAAAAAAATCAAGCTAGGACGTTTCATGTCCGAAATGATTGATCTTCGAGATTGGGTTGATGCTAGGTTGCCGATCGTAGCTGCTTGGAAGAAACACATGAGTGAGTACTACGCACCGAAGAACTTCAATATCTGGTACTTCTTCGGAGTACTTTCACTTGTAGTGCTTGTAATTCAGCTACTTACTGGTATCTGGTTGACGATGAATTATACAGCCACCGCCGAAGAAGCATTCGCTTCTGTTGAATACATTATGCGGGATATTGATTATGGGTGGTTGCTTAGATACCTCCATTCCACCGGTTCTTCTGCTTTCTTTTTCGTTGTTTATATTCACATGTTTCGTGGCTTGATGTATGGCTCTTACCAAAAACCCAGAGAATTAATCTGGGTCTTTGGCATGACCATCTACCTGGTCCTGATGGCTGAGGGCTTCTTTGGCTATATCCTACCTTGGGGCCAGATGTCGTACTGGGGAGCTAATGTTATTGTGTCCTTGTTCGGTGCCATCCCAGTTGTTGGTGAAGATTTATTGGTATGGATTCGCGGAGACTATCTAATTTCCGGCGCCACACTGAATCGTTTCTTTGCGCTCCATGTTGTCGCGTTACCTATAGTTCTGCTTGGTTTAGTGGTACTCCATTTGTTGGCGTTGCATGAAGTTGGCTCCAACAATCCAGATGGAATAGAGATCAAAAGGACTAAAGGACCGGATGGTATTCCGCTGGATGGTGTGCCGTTCCATCCTTATTACACCATCTACCATGATCTCCCTGGAGTTGTATTATTCCTCACTGTCTTTTGCGCCATCGTTTTCTTTGCGCCAGAAATGGGGGGCTATTTCCTCGAAGTTGCGAATTTCCAAGAAGCGAACCCACTTAAAACTCCAGAGCATGTGCCCCCGGTCTGGTACTACACGCCGTTCTACTCAATGTTGCGTGCGGTCACATGGTCCGGTTTTGGGATGGATGCTAAATTTTGGGGCATGTTGGTGATGTTCAGTGCTATCGCCATCCTTTTTACGTTGCCATGGTTGGATAAAAGTTCGGTAAGGTCCATGCGATACAAAGGCTGGTATAGTCGTATAGCGTTACTGGTTTTTGTAGTCAGCTTCATCATTCTTGGTGTGCTTGGAACTCAGGCAGTGAGCGAGGCGAAGACTCTACTGGCTCAAATTACAACTGCCATCTACTTTTTGTATTTTATTCTCATGCCCTTCTACACTCGGGCTGAAAAAGTGGCTGAGCCACCCGGACGCGTTACAGGCCGCTGGATCAGCATTCCACAGTTTTTTGGCAGCATATTATTGCTGATTGTGCTGGTTATGTTGCCGCTGATGTTGGTAGCAGCTAACGCTGAAGCTGCATCTGCTGGTAACTTGAATCTGAAACATGTTGAAACCGATTTTGGCGATAAGAATTCTTTGCAACGTGGCTTTAAGTATTACATGAGCTATTGTATAAGTTGCCATGCTTTAGGTTATGCCCGTTACGAACGTACTGCTGATGATCTCGATATCCCACATGACCTAGTTTTGGAAAATCTGGTGTTCGATGATTCACTCATCGGAGACCTAATGGAAAATGCGATATCTGAAGAGGACGCTCAAAACTGGTTTGGCGCAGCTCCTCCCGATTTAACCTTGGCAGGCAGGGTGCACACAGCCGATTGGCTATATACTTATTTAAAGTCTTTTTATAACGACCCTGTCAGGCCTTTGGGCGCTAATAACAAGATTTTCCCTAATGTAGGTATGCCTAATGTGCTTCATGAGCTGCAGGGCAACGTTAGTTGTTATGATCACGGAACCGGAGATCCTGCACAATGTGAACTTCAACATGTCGAAGGGACAGGATTAATGTCTGAGGAAGAATTCGATACTGCGATTGCTGATTTGGTTAACTTTCTGTATTACATTGGCGAGCCGATTCGTGATCAGCGACAAAACATTGGTATTTGGGTGCTAGTATTTCTCGGCGTGCTCTATATTCTTACGGCATTAATGGGCCGAGAGTTCTCGAAGGACTACCATTAGTTACTTTTTATCAGGCTGTCAACTAAAAGCTTATTAACTACAGAGGTTTAATTATGGGTGTGGTCGCAAAGAGATCTTCCATGACTTTCTATTCGGATGGGGCGAGTCATTATAGCCATAGAGTGCGTATCGTTCTGGCGGAAAAAGGGGTAGCAGTTGAAACTATTGATGTGGATTTAGACAATAAACCTGAAGATCTGGCGGCGCTTAATCCATATAACACGCTACCGACTCTAGTCGATCGTGATCTCGTCCTTTATGAAGCAGACATCATGATGGAATATCTTGATGAACGCTTTCCACATCCGCCGTTGTTTCCTGTCTATCCGGTTGCGCGAGCGCAGAGTCGGCTTTGGATTTTTCGTATCCAGAAAGATTGGTGCTCATTGGTTGATTCCATCATGGCGGGTTCCGGTACGTCCTCCCAAGTTGAAAAAACACGCAAGAATTTGCGCGAGAGCCTTATTTCTATTGCTCCGATCTTTGGAGAGAAGCCATTCTTCATGAGTGACGAGTTCACCATCGTTGATTGCTGCGTTACGCCAATTCTGTGGCGCTTGCCGGTTATGGGAATTGAATTGCCTAAAACGAAGACCACTAAACCTTTGCTGGATTATCGAGATCGACTTTTTGAGCGCGAATCAGTGATGGCTAGTCTTTCTGAACAAGAGAAGGAGATGGTCTAGCGGTATTCGAAGACCTATATTCGGGGTACTTGTAATGACCATGACTCCCAGTCGGCCTTATCTGATTCGTGCGCTGTATGAATGGATACTCGAGAATGAATGCACTCCTTATATCATGGTTAATGCTTTCGAGGATGGTGTAGAGGTTCCTCAGGAACACGTAAAAGATGGTCAAATCATTTTGAATATCTCACCAAATGCGGTTCAGAATCTTTCGATACGCAATGAGGCTATCGATTTTGACGGCCGGTTTGGAGGTATCCCCAAGAAGGTCTACGTGCCCGTGGGAGCGGTTACTGTAATTTACGCCAAGGAAAACGGGCAGGGCATGGTCTTTGATGGGGAAGGGGATATACCAACCCCCCCCTTACCGCCGGGGCCTGATGATCCAAAAGTTAAACCTGGAGGTCGCAGAAAGGGACCATCTTCTAAGAAACCGCCCCTTCGGTTAGTCAAGTAACGCTGTTTAAGAGCAGGACTTCTTAAGACTCGCTAACATATTCGAAAACCTTTATAACTTTGGTTACCCCCGAGATGTTGCGAGCTAGATTAGCTGCGTTGTCGCCCTCTGTTTGACTGATCAACCCCATCAGATATACGGCACCATTTTCAGCAACGACTCGTACCTGATCCGACGGTACATCGCCGTCGGTAAAAATCAAGGTACGCACTTTGGTGGCAATCCATGTGTCATTAGTACGAGAGAGTAGGCTGGTGCGGCCTGCGACTTCTAATTCGTTGTGAATTCTCTTGATTTTGGAGCTAGCCTGAGATGCGATTTCGCTGGCACGAGTTTTGAGGGCTTTAGATTCTACCTGGCCCACTAGTAGTACAACACCATTATGACTGATTACATCAAAGCTAGCCTGTCTGAAGGCTGGCTCTTGGGACCTCATGTTTACTTTTACCTTAGTCTCAATCAATTGATCTTCAACGACAGCACCTGCGGTACGTTCAGTCGGATCTTCTTGGATGCCCTGTTCTCCTGTGGTTTGAACCAGAATGGTGGTGCACGAGCTGGAAACAATTAGCAATAGGATTATAAAGACCCTGAAAAAATTCATACGTCATCTCCTCCAAATAATTGGGTATCAATAAAGTCACAAAGGCAATGGATCACCACCAAATGGACTTCCTGTATTCTTGCTGTCCGGTCTGAGGGAATTCGGATTTCAATATCTTGCTCATTCAAAAGTTGGGCCATAGGACCCCCGTCTTTCCCCGTTAACGCAACTATAGACATTTCCCTATCATGGCTTGCGTTTATCGCTTCCACTACATTAGCGGAATTGCCGCTCGTTGAGATTGCTAATAGTATGTCTCCAGGTTGCCCAAGGGCGGTAATCTGTTTGGAAAAAATTTGGCTATAATCGTAGTCATTCGCGATAGCAGTCAATGTTGAACTGTCCGTTGTTAACGCAAGAGCCGGTAGTGCGGGACGCTCTTTCTCGAATCGGTTTACTAATTCGGCAGAAAAGTGTTGAGCGTCGCCCGCGGATCCGCCGTTACCACAGCTGAGAATTTTCCCATTGTTCAGCAGACATTGAACCATCTTATTACCGGCATGATGAATTGGAGTAACCAATATATCCGCGGCTTTCTCCTTGACTTCGATACTTTCCTCGAAATGCCTACTGATTCGTGCCTGCAAGTCCATTAATAGTCCAGAAAGATGCAATTTATAAAAAATATTTATCTATATCGGCCACTTTGGGATCATTGTTACCTAGGCTTGCCCAGAGATTGGTCTAATTCCCAGAACATTGGACTTGTCCGAGTTCGCGAAAGTTGCAAGAGAACAAGAATTTTTCCAATTTATTCTCAATTGCCAGTGGTCAACACCAATTACATCAAATTTGCTTTGGCTGGAATTGCGGCAGGGAAGGAGTGAAACAAAAGATATACGGCATTAGTTTCTTTTGCAGGTTTCAGGCTAAGTCGTTCCAAATTTTTGGAGTGATTAATTATCTACTAATATTTCCATCGATTCTATATTCACGAGCGAAGCCACTTTCAAATTGTGCCATATTTAGTGTGCGGTGAATCCGCTGTCCTTCTGACATTTGTAATTTGCCAGTAGTGCCCTGTATTGAGTTAACTCTTTGGTTGGCAAATTGCTTCAGCCTCGGATATAACCGGAAACTGTCAATTCCCATAGCCCGAAGTCGCTGTAATGGACCTTGGACTTGTCGCAGATTCGTGTTCATTTCCACCTTAAGCTCATCTGATTCTTGTAAAACCCACGGTGCGTCTGCAAATACAATACCGTCAAGATCGCTATTTTCACTCTGATTGTCTTGGCCATCATAGATCGATGGCAGGGAATATACAGGCACGTCTCCTGCAAAATAGAACGCGAGTGTTGGTTTAATTTGCCGCCCCTGCCGAGGATTAGCTATTAGAAAAATGAAGTCAATATCATTTCTTCGGCGAGGAATGAACTCTATATTATTTCGAGGAAGCAAATTCAGAAGCCTATCAGCGCGGGCTTCGCTCGAGTCGATCGCTATTAATTGTTTTATGATGTCCGCGAAGCTGCTTTCATCATTGAAAGTTTGCTCAGATACTATGGCACCACCTTCCGCTGCCCACTGCCTTGAGAAATACCTCTGCAATCGGAGGTAATCTTCCGAGCTCGGTGCAATTAATGCCGCATTCCTGTATCCGGCCTCCCAAGCTAACTGCACAATTTGGCCGATTTCATCTTCTGGTGCTAAGCCAAATTGAAACAGTTTTTCCTTATCCAAAGGTGGGGTATCACTATAGTTTAGAGCCAGTGTGGTTGCGGGAAGCTCAGGCAATTGTGCGAGTTGGTTAACAAATTGTTTATTCAAAGGTCCAATGATTAAATCTGCACCACTGGTAGTAGCCTCATTATAGATTGGAAAAATAGAAGTTACGGTGCTGCTGTCAAAGACCGATATCCGTGGCACTTCTCGTGATATCCCGAGGGCTTGGTAGTATGCACTCAGGAATCCTTCTAAAATTGCGTTACCCGCTGGCTGTTGTAAGGGAAGGATGAGAGCTATATGGGAAGGGCGTTGGTTCCAGGTTTGCTGGAGTTCAACGAGTGCGTCAGGAAGCTGATTGACAGCAGAATGGCGCGCCCATACGCGCTTCCACTGCGCTATTGAATCTAACTGCCTGCGGATGCTGAACTCGTCGACCCTGACCGTGCGGGCCAGTTCAATCCAACCTCTTAATTCGTAACTGGTTGCTTCTTCAGCTAGGTTAGCAAGTTTTTCGGTGTCTAGGCCGGTCAAGGCAGCCCACAATTTGTCGAATAATTCTGAAGTTCCATTATCCCATCCGTTTGTTGAGGATGCCGCGTAGGCTTCAATTGCTGGAATGTTCTGTCCCACTTCCATCAAGGTATCGCCTAAAAGTATGAAGTACTCCCTTCCTAGCTCTGACTTGGCGTTCGCGCCAGATGCCAGCGAGCCCCTCAACCAGCGTATCGCTGTATCGGTATTACCGGATTGTAAGTCCAGTCTCGCTCGAACCATTGCGTAGCGTAAACGTAAATCTGTGGAAATATCTTCAGGCAAATTACGTTGTTCCGCTTCAAGCTGTGCTCTCTCAATGAACCCCACTTCCAGCATGGTTTCGAGTGCTTGCAGCGTGAGAACGAAGGCCGCCGTTCCGGATTGGGTTTGTGCCGCGGCCAATAGTCCGTCAATAAACTCTGTTGTAGACTCCTTTGCAGAGGTTTCCTCAATAGTATTGGTCGGATCTATACTACATCCGACTCCTGATGCGACTATAACCATCAGGGCTAGACGAGTTAAATAGTAGGTTATTGTGGTTTTCATCATGTTACGCAAAGTAGAATCGCTCTTAATAAAAAAGATTAATACAAGTTTAAGATTCGGGCAATATTTTAGAGAAAGCAAATGGCTGTATATGACTAATACTGGAATATTATTTATTGTTGCCACTCCTATTGGAAATCTTGATGACGTCAGTCAGCGGGCCGCAGAAGTGCTGGCAAATGTAAACATTATTGCTGCAGAAGACACTCGCCATACGCGCAAGCTACTGAATCAGCTTAAAATAGATACCCCACTAACTGCTTACCACGATCACAGTGATGCAAAAAAAGCGGATAAGCTATTACTGAGGGTACAACAGGGACAATCCGTAGCCTTGGTGTCCGATGCTGGAACACCTCTTATTTCTGACCCTGGTTATAGGCTCGTAAGACTGGCAAGGAAGTCCGGAATCACGGTCAGACCCATCCCGGGTGCTAGTGCTGTAATAGCAGCCCTTAGCGTAGCTGGGCTGGCCACAGATAAGTTTATTTTTGAAGGGTTTTTACCAGCTAAGGCTTCTGCGCGGAATAAAAAACTAATAGAGTTGGCTTTTGAATCGCGAACCTTGGTGTTCTATGAATCGCCTCATCGAGTACTTAAGACCATGGCTGCATTGAGCGAAATTTTGGGGAAAGAAAGGCAAATTTTTATAGGAAGGGAACTGACCAAGAAATTTGAATCGCATTTTTTTGGTGAAGTACAGAAAGGGTTAATTTGGTTGGGAGAGGACAGAGACCAGCAAAAGGGGGAATTTGTGATTGTGGTTGCTGGCTGTGAACCAGAATTATTTGATGCGTATCAGCGGCAGCAGGCTTTGGCTTTGATCAAAATCTTGCGTAAAGATTTGTCCCTGAATCGAGCCGTATCCATCAGTAGCCACGTTTTCGCAGCACGTAAAAATCAACTTTATGCCCTAGCGCTCGCTGAAGATGCCGAAGAATAGGAACGACCCTTGAGTTAATGTCACTTCTCAATTAGGCTGGAGACGAGTCAGCTGGGCAATTGCTGCCTGTGCTTCTTTGTTTATCGCCTGGCGTTATCCAAGGAAACAGGTGGAGGAAAGTCCGGGCTCCATAGAGCAGGGTGCCAGGTAACACCTGGGGGGTGCGAACCCACGGCCAGTGCAACAGAAAATATACCGCCTGATTACTCACGAGTAGTTGGGTAAGGGTGAAATGGTGCGGTAAGAGCGCACCGCGCGACTGGTAACAGCTCGCGGCTTGGTAAACCCCATCCGGAGCAAGGCCAAATAGGAATCCTTCAATGTAGCTCGCATTGGATTCGGGTAGGCCGCTAAAAGGCAGTGGTGACACTGGCTGCAGATGAATAATTGTCCTCGACAGAACCCGGCTTATAGGCTGACTCTCTCCCTTATTCCGAAGGTTTTGAAGAAAGCAGGTTAAATGACCTAGATAGCATGCTGTGTTTAGTCATTTTCTGAGAATTTGATTGCTGCAAGACATCCTAGAGACATTTTTTTTAAAGACAAGAACCCGAAATTTCGTAAAAAAAGCATAGAAATAGTGCTTGCACAGTGAGATGAGTGTGCCTATAGTGTGTCTTTGTGGTGAAAAGTGGAAATTATTGTCTTATTGTGGGTTATAATGGATAAATCGCAGTAAGTCTTTTCCGATTATAAGGGGACAGCGAGTGTTTCGCGGCATCAATACCATTAACTTGGACGCGAAAGGGCGCATGGCCATGCCTGCCCGCTATCGTGAGCAATTAGTCAATTACTGCTCAGGACACCTCATTGTCACAATCGATACTAATCATTGCTGCCTTCTTTTGTATCCGCTCACCGAATGGGAGCAGATCGAACGTCAGATTGAATCTCTACCAAGCTTTGACTCAATGTCCCAACGTGTAAAACACTTATTGATAGGTCATGCAAATGACCTGGAATTAGATAGTAGCGGAAGAATCTTGTTGCCGCAGGAATTACGATTTTATGCGAAGTTGGAAAAACATGTGTGCTTAATAGGACAAGGGAAAAAACTCGAGATATGGGACCAAGACGTCTGGAATGAACAAAGAGATCAATGGTTATCTGAATCCTCAATAGAAGGGGAGTTACCCGAGAAGTTAAGATCCTTGGCGTTTTAGGTGAGTCGAACCAGTGGCCGGCAATTCGCTTCACGAGACTGTTCTTAAAAATGAAGCCATATCGGCTCTTAATATAATCCCGGGTGGAGTTATTATCGATGTTACGTTTGGACGAGGCGGTCACAGCAAAGCAATCCTCAAACAATTGGGTACAGAGGGCAGGTTGCTTGCTGTCGACAGAGATCCAGAAGCAATTGATGAAGCTGTACAACTACAACAGCAGGATGTGCGACTAGAAGTAGCACATGCACCATTTAGTCAACTTGGAGAGCTGGCAGTATCAAAAAATATCCAAGGAAAAGTCAGTGGAGTTTTGTTTGATCTCGGCGTTTCTTCGCCACAGTTGGATACTGCAGAAAGGGGGTTCAGTTTCATGAAAGAGGGTCCTCTGGACATGCGGATGAATCCTTTAGATGGAAATAGTGCTTCCCACTGGATAAATTCAGCCCCTGAAAAAGAAATTGCCAATGTGTTGTTCAAATTTGGTGAGGAAAGATTTTCAAGGCGTATAGCGAGACGCATAGTTCGTGAACGTGACTTAGAGCCAATTCTAACCACGAGGCAGCTTGCAGATATTGTAAAGCAAGCCAATCCTGCTTGGGAGAAGGACAAGCACCCTGCCACGAGGTCGTTTCAAGCTATTCGGGTTTTCATTAATCAGGAATTCGAGGAAATCGAAAAAGGGTTGTCACAAGCGCTATCGGTATTGAAAGTTGGTGGACGTCTGGTTGTGATCAGCTTCCATTCGTTGGAAGACCGAATAGTCAAGAAATTCATGAGCGCGCAGGCTAAGGGTGATAATTTCCCACGAAATCTCCCTGTGACCTCGGAAATGCTTAATCCCAGGTTAAAGGCTATTAGTAAACCAATTAAGGCTTCTGCTAGTGAAATAGAAAGAAATCCCCGAGCTAGAAGTGCCTTAATGCGAGTAGCTGAAAAAATTGCCTAGCTTTCAAGGAGGCTAAAAAGGTATCGATGCAAGCTAGCACTAGAATAAGCCGAAGGAATGGTAGGGTTTTAGGACAGGAAATAACCAAACCACCTTCCATCTTACAGTGGTCAGGTTTGATTCGTCTCAGAAGTCTGGGGTTGGCAGTTTTGTTCGTTGCTGTGCTCAGTTCAGGATTATCAGTTGTCTACACAGCCCATCAGAATCGTTTTGCTTTCAACGGGCTACAGGAACTTAAAGATCAATCCAATGAACTCGAAACTGAATGGGGCCAATTGTTGATAGAACAAAGCACGTTTGGCTTGGAAGGACGTATTGAAAGAAAGGCCGTCAATCAACTGCGAATGGAAGTGCCAGAGTTATCGAATATCGTAATGGTGCAACATGATTGAAGAGAGAAATAGTCGCGTTTTTCAATTCTGGCGACTTCACTTGGTGTTGTTTGCCATGTTGTTCTGTGTAACTGCCATTGGTTGGAAAGTTAGCATCTTACATATTCTGGAAAGAGACTTCCTGCAGAGACAAGGGGATGCCCGCACGATCAGAACAGTGCCTCTTGCCGCTAATAGAGGTTTGATTACTGATCGCAATGGTGAGCCCCTTGCAGTTAGCACTCCGGTTCAGTCAATCTGGGTAGACCCAGGTCAAATTATTGGCGAGACCCAAGTAATTAATTTTTTGGCTGAGGAGCTTGAACTGAATGCAGAGGTTCTTGCTAGTAGCATTGAGAAGAATGTGACACGTGAGTTTCTCTATGCAAAGAGACGGTTGTCGCCAGCTGATGCTGGAAAGATATTAGAAAGTCAAATCGACGGGGTCTATGCTCAGCAGGAGTATCAGCGATTCTATCCGCAAGGGGAGGTTACGGCACACCTGGTTGGCTTCAGTAATGTCGACGATATTGGTCAGGAGGGACTTGAATTAACCTATGACAAGTGGCTGCGTGGTATTCCTGGTAGGCGCCAGGTCATGAAAGACCCCCGTGGGCACATTATCGGAGAACTGAATACGATAGAAACCGCTCAGCCTGGCAAGAATCTGGAGCTTAGTATCGATTTTCGTCTACAGAATATCGCCTACCGGGAGCTCAAGGAAGAATTTATTACTCGACGTGCTAAAGCTGCTTCGGTAGTGGTGTTAGATGTGCGCACTGGTGAAGTCCTTGCTATGGTCAATCAACCTTCCTACAATCCTCATAACAAATCTAACATGGTTGATTTTAGTGTGCTACGGAATCGCGCTATCACTGATGTATTTGAACCGGGTTCAACAATAAAAGCATTCACCATCGCAGCCGCGCTTGAGTCAGGGTTTTACACCCCTGAGACGCTAGTGGAAACGAGCCCCGGTTGGATGATGATAGGAATTGATGAGGTTAAGGATTTATTCGATTACGGTACATTAACAGTCGAAAAAGTCGTTACTAAATCCAGTAATATTGGTTCGAGCAAGATTGCGCTGCAAATTGGGGCGGAACCGATTCGTGATGTATTGGAGCGAGTAGGATTTGGGCAAGTGGCCGGAACCGGTTTCCCAGGCGAGCGTGGTGGGGTATTACCCAATCTGCGACGCTGGAGTCGCATTGAAACAGCCACACTTTCTTTTGGTTACGGTCTGTCATCATCAGCAATGCAACTTGCTCAAGCCTATTCAGTCATAGCCGATGGAGGCGTTCGCAAACCTGTCTCATTACTCAAACTTAGTGACAATGCGATAGAAGCGTTGCCTCGTGAAAGGGTATTGAGTGAAACAATCAGTAATCAAATACTAGAGATCCTGAAAACTGTAGTGGACTCTAACCAGGGAGGTTCGGCTATCGAGGCCAATGTGCCTTTTTATACTGTGGCAGGCAAAACAGGTACGGCGCACGTAGTAGGGGAGTTTGGCTATGAAGAAAATCTGCATAATTCACTTTTTGTCGGAATCGCTCCTGCTTCGGACCCACAAATAGTTGTCGTTGTCGTAGTGAATGAACCAAAAGGCGAGGAACATTATGGGGGACAGGTGGCAGCCCCTTTATTTTCGAAGATAGTGGCTGGAGCTATGCGCATACTTAATATCGCACCGGACAATATTCCAGCAGATCAGAAACCAGAGCTTTCTTCAATTAAATCATGAATACGGCGGAAAAATTGAATCCTAGTGTACCCCTGCTTGACTTGATTAGCGGTTTGGTCGAATTGCCTGATTCATTACCGAATGAATTGAATGTGACAGTTACTGGTATGCAGATAGATAGTAGGTTGCTTATAAAGGGTGATCTATTTCTAGCTTATTTCGGGCGTAATCACGATGCTCGGAATTATATCGATCAAGCCATAGAATTAGGCTGTGTTGCAGTGCTCGCTGAATCCGGGGGTGAGTGGGAAGGTTTCAGGGTTGATCGAGGTGTTGCCATCATCGTGGTTGATAATCTGTTGGCCAAGATCAGTGAAATAGCAGACCGTTTTTACTCCCGGCCGAGTATGAAGCTTAGTGTATTTGGGATAACTGGCACCAATGGAAAAACCAGTTGCAGTCAGTTTATTGCGCAAGCTCTCTCAGAGCTCGGCTACAAGTGTGGGGTTATTGGTACATTGGGTTATGGTGTTTATGGGGAGTTGAAAGAAACCCAATTAACTACACCGGATGCAGTTTTTACACAGATGGCTCTGGCGGAAATGGAGGCTAATCATATAGATCCTGTAGCGATGGAAGTCTCTTCAGTTGGATTGCACCAAAAACGGGTTGAAGCTGTACGATTCGATATTGGCATATTTACGAATCTCACGCGAGATCATCTCGACTATCACGAAAGCATAGAAGCTTATGCCGAAAACAAGAAAAAACTGTTTACAAAAGAAGGATTACGTTGCGCGATTATCAACTTGGATGATCCTTATGCTTTGCCTATTCTTAATAGCATTGAGAAAGGAGTTGATATTGTTACCTATAGTATTAGAAATCCTTTAGCTACTGTTTACGCTGAAAGCCTGTCGCTTAATCGACAGGGGTTCGAAGCTGATATAGTCACTCCTGCAGGTACGGGTCGTGTTAGTGGCAAATTAATTGGTTACTTTAATTTCAGTAACCTTTTAGCCACTGTCGCAACCCTCATCAAATATTTGCCTTGTAAGCGAGATCTTGACCTAGCTAAACTTTGCGAATGTATCTCCAAACTGAAACCAGTAACGGGGCGAATGGAGATTATTGGCGATAGCCAAGAAATAACTGCCTTGGTTGATTATGCCCATACCCCGGATGGGTTGAAGAGCGCTCTATTAGCACTGCGTGATCACTTCGATAGTGATATTTGGTGTGTCTTCGGTTGTGGAGGCAATCGAGATAAGGGGAAGCGCCCGATAATGGGCGAAATTGCCGAACAAAACGCCAATCAACTAATTATTGCCGACGATAATCCCAGAAACGAACAAGGTGACGAGATCGTTCAACACATTCTGTCTGGCATTCGAAATCCTTCAGATGTAAAAGTGATCAGAGATAGGGCGGAGGCCATTGACTATGCAATCCAGAATGCGAAAGCCGGTGATTTAGTACTAGTGGCCGGCAAAGGGCATGAAAATTATCAGGACGTAGGTGGGAACAAAATTATGTTCAGTGATGCAAACCAGGTCCGGCTCGCTTTACAAAAGCGAATTATTAGTAATCGGTGAGGCTTAGAAGGTTTGATAGAAATGATTAATTTATCTGCGCTGGCTCAAAAATTAGATGGCGAACTCATGGGGGGGGATATTGCGTTCTCCCAACTGTCCACCGATAGCCGAACGCTCAGTCATGGGGACATGTACCTAGCTTTAAATGGTGATAGATTCGATGGCAATGATTTTGTAGTAGAGGCTATAACTAAGGGAGCTTCGGGGGCGATCGTATCCAAAGAATTGGATATCGATTGTCCGATGTTGCGAGTGCCAGATACTCATGCCGCCCTTGGTGAAATTGCGAAATTAAACCGCCAGCGCAGTTCCGCCAAAGTGATAGCTCTGACTGGCAGTCAGGGTAAGACGACTGTAAAGGAAATGATACACCGGATGCTTAGTAACCAGGCAAGTACATTGGTTACACATGCCAATCTGAATAATACCATCGGAGTTCCGTTAACACTTCTTCAATTGAATGAAAAACACGAATTTGCGGTTATAGAAATGGGGGCAAATAGAGCTGGTGAAATTGCCTTCAGCGCTGACAAAGCTCTTCCTAATATAGCTCTCATTACCAATGCCAGCTCAGCGCATATTGAAGGCTTTGGCAGCCTGCAAGGAATCGTAGAAGCCAAAGGCGAAATCATAGATGGTGTCTCACCACAAGGTACCGTGATTCTGAACTTGATGGACCCAAATGCGAACCAATGGATAGAGCGTGCAAAATCCAGAAGAGTGGTTTTGTTCAGTGCATGCAATAGTAGTAATGGTCCTGCGGAATACTTTGCTAGTAATGTGCTTATGGGGAATGGAGGTTGTGTGTCTTTTACCCTAAACAGCCCAGCTGGTAAATGTAGGTTGAGTTTGAACCTACTCGGTTGCCATAACGTGGGTAATGCCGTGGCTGCAGCAAGTGCTGCAATGGAAGCGGGAGCGACACTAGATGACATTCAAAAAGGCTTGGCGAATTTGGGTCCGATTGGGGGTCGACTAGAAGCTAAATGCGCACTCTTTGGCAGCCGTTTAATTGATGATACGTATAATGCCAGCCCGAATTCATTTTTCGTGGCAATCGATGTGTTAATGTCATTTAGCGGAATGAGAGTCTTGATTGCTGGTGACATGAAAGAACTGGGCCAGGAATCTGCTTCGGCGCATGCGTTAGTGGGCAAATATGCAGCTATAGCAGGGGTAGATGAATTCTGGGCAGTAGGTGAAAAATCAAGGTTTGCAGTTCAAGCCTTCGGTGACAACGCACGACACTTCGCTAGCAAGAGTGATTTGCTTGCAGCCTGCAAAGAGATAGCTAGTAATGACACAGTATTCCTAGTAAAGGGATCGCGTGACACACAGATGGAAACAATCGTTAGCGAATTGACTTAAAGCGGGGGCGACTAATGCTGGTTTGGTTATCGGATTACTTAATTCAGTTTGACAATAACTTCACCGTTCTGCAATACATCACGGTAAGAGGTATTTTTAGTATTCTAACTGCACTTGGTGTCTCGTTGATTATTGGACCTACAATGATACGCCAACTTAACTACCATCAGATTGGACAAGTGGTCCGAGAAGATGGGCCTGAGACTCATTTCAGTAAGGCTGGAACTCCAACCATGGGCGGAGCTTTAATTCTGGTCAGTATCGCCATGAGTACATTATTATGGTCTGACCTTACTAATCATTACGTGTGGATCATTTTACTGGTTACCATACTGTTTGGCACTGTTGGCTGGGTAGATGATTATCGCAAGGTTTTTCAGCAAGATCCCGCTGGTTTATCGCCACGGTGGAAATACTTCTGGCAGTCAGTTATCGGTTTTACTGCAGCTATAGTGCTTTATTACACTGCGCCGAGTTCTGTGGAGATTCAATATATCGTACCTTTTTTTAAAGATGTTGCTATCGACCTAGGCATATTCTATGTAGTGATCAGCTACTTTGTAATCGTGGGATTTAGTAATGCTGTCAATTTAACGGATGGACTTGATGGGTTGGCTATTCTACCAACAGTGATGGTAGGTGGTGCTCTTGGAATCATTTCCTATCTCGCTGGTCATAGTGAGTTTTCGGCGTACCTCAACATTCCGAACGTAGTCGGTTCCGGTGAAATAGTAATATTTGCGGGAGCGCTAGTCGGCGCAGGCATGGGGTTTCTATGGTTTAACACATATCCGGCACAGATTTTCATGGGAGACGTAGGCGCACTAGCTTTAGGTGCGGCTCTGGGTGTGATGGCAATTGTCTCTCGGCACGAAATAGTTTTGTTCATTATGGGTGGAGTTTTCGTAATGGAAACTGTGTCGGTAATCCTGCAGGTGGCATCTTTTAAGCTGACTGGAAAACGAATATTTCGCATGGCTCCACTACACCATCATTTTGAATTAAAAGGGTGGCCTGAACCTAGAGTCATTGTGCGGTTTTGGATCATAACGGTCATGCTGGTGTTATTCGGTTTGGCAACATTGAAGCTGCGTTGAGCACAAAAGGGCAAAGATATAAATGGTAGAAGAACCTTCAAACCGTATTAGTGTAATTGTCGGGTTGGGGAGTACCGGTCTCTCGTGCGCCAAGTATTTCGCTTCGAAAGGAAAGCCATACAAAGTCGTGGATAATAGGGATGATCCACCAGGATTGTCGGCATTAATAGAACAGTTCCCTGCTACGGAATACGAAGTAGGAGGGTTCTTTCTAGATACCTTTAAGAATGCGAAAGAATTGGTAGTGAGCCCCGGGATAAATTTAAACACATCTGAAATTGTTGCGGCAAGGCGCGCTGGTGTGCCAGTAACTGGAGATATTGATATTTTTTCTAAGTTGGTGACGACACCTATTATTGGAATCACAGGATCAAACGGTAAAAGCACGGTAGTCTCAATTCTTGCAGAAATTCTGAAAAAAGCTGGGAAAAAATATGGCCTAGGCGGCAATCTCGATGGTGCTAATTTTAAGCCAGCACTCGATTTGCTAGGAGAGGGAAAGAAAGATTTTTATGTTCTCGAGTTGTCCAGCTTTCAATTGGAAACCACAGAAAAGTTAAGTGCTGAAGTGGCAGCAATTCTAAATTTAAGTCCAGATCATATGGATAGGTACGAGACCTTAGAAGAATACCACCGAGCGAAATTGCGAGTTTTTAATGGCTGTAAACAAATCTTGATAAATCGCGATGATGATTACAGCTACCCACAAAAAAAACTCGGGTTACCGGTCTGGGATTATGGTTTCAGTCGCCCAGGAGTTAATGGCTTGGGATTACTTGAAGAGGATGGGGACCAATATTTGGCATTTCAATTTGAAAAACTTGTGTCGGTTAATGAATTAAAGGTATTCGGCCAACATAATATTAAAAATGTATTAGCTGCCGCGGGATTGGCTATGGCTCTGGGTATTGACATGAAATACATCAGGGCCGCAATCAAAGAATATGAAGGATTACCCCATCGGTGCCAGTGGGTAGCAAACATACGAGGTGTTGAATTCTACAATGATTCAAAAGGTACTAATGTCGGTGCAACCATGGCAGCGGTTGAAGGATTGGGCCAAATAATAAGCGGGCATATCCTGCTTATTGCTGGTGGCATTAGCAAGGGGGCGGATTTTCGGCCCCTGGTTCCAATGATAAACCGTTGGGGAAAAGAAGTAATCTTGATTGGACAAGATGCAGTTGAGATGGCTGCAAATTTCGATAACGACATACAGACTTATTTTGCGAATGATATGCAGGATGCTGTATCAGTTGCGCTTGAGCATGCTACTCCAGGAGATGCGGTTTTGCTTTCGCCGGCTTGTGCTAGTTTCGATATGTTTCAGAATTTTCAAGAACGTGGTCAAACTTTCATTCAATCCGTGGGGCGGCTTTAATGAGTATGGCAACTGTCGCAGGAGAAAAAGAGTTTTTGCTAAGGCACTCTAGGCCATTGAACCCTCTACTACTGATCAGCAGTTTGTTACTAGTAAGCGGGTTGTTGATGATGACTTCTGCCTCGGTAGAACTCGCCAGCGCTCAATACGGTGATCCCTTCTATCACTTCAAACGACAGGGCATCTTCGCACTGATCGGCCTGATTGCTTTAGTATTCACATTAATCACTCCGCTTAGCTTTTGGCGTAAATCGGGCTGGTTCTTGTTAATAGGTTCTTACGTGCTGTTGCTACTGGTTCTGACTCCTGGAATTGGGAAGATTGTCAATGGAAGCGCGCGCTGGATTGATCTTGGATTTTTTAACCTGCAACCGTCGGAGCTGGCGAAAGTATTCATTGTGATCTACTTGGCTGCGTTTTTGGAGCGACACCTGGTGGAGGTGCGGGAAAAATGGTCTGGATTTTTGAAGCCATTGTTATTGATTGGAGCAGCCGCTGCTCTACTTCAGCTCGAACCGGATCATGGCGCTATGTTCATACTTATACTCACGGCTTTCTGCATGATATTTCTTGCTGGCGCTAAACTTTACCGTTTCATCTTTATGCTGCTTGTATTCGTCGGGGCCATAACTTATCTCACGTTCACGAAACCCTATGTAATTCTGAGATATTCTTCTTACCTCAATCCTTGGGCAGCTGAAAACCGTTACGAAGGGGGGTATCAGCTCACCCAAGCATTAATTGCTTTCGGTCGTGGAGAATGGCTAGGTGTTGGTCTCGGAAATAGTATCCAGAAACTCTATTTCCTCCCTGAAGCCCATAACGATTTCGTTTTGGCTATTATTGGAGAAGAATTAGGGTTGGTTGGAGTCGCATTCGTCGTTACGTTGTTCTGTCTCTTGATCCACTATGCATTCGCTATCGGCAAGGCAGCTGAAAAGAAGGGCTACTTGTTTGAGGCCTTCCTTGCTTACGGGTTGGCTTTGTTGTTTGCTGGACAAGCCATAATAAATATTGGTGTCAATATCGGGCTATTACCGACCAAGGGATTAACTCTTCCATTCTTATCTTATGGAGGAGCCAGCCTGATTGTGAGCTGCTTCATGGTTGCGTTGTTGGTACGGATCCAATACGAAACGGAATTCCAGCTAAATGCCTTGACGAATCAGGCTGCAAGAAATGAAAGCGAATGTTAACTACCGCGAAATCCCAAAAATTAACGGTGTTAATTATGGCTGCAGGCACTGGAGGGCACGTGTTTCCGGCTTTGTCAATTGCAGATGCTTTGACAAACCGATCGGTAAACGTTGAATGGTTGGGTACTCCTCAGGGCATGGAGAATGAATTATTAGCTGGTACTCCGTACGTATTACACCGTATTTCGGTAAGGGGACTGCGAGGTTCGAATTTGCTTCATAAAATACTAGCTATTTTTATGTTGCTGAAAGCCTTTGCCCAATCCATCAGGGTTATAAGCAAGGTGAAACCGCATTGCATACTGGGCATGGGCGGGTTTGTTTGTGGGCCAGCAGGCATAGCCGCTAGGCTGATGTGCAAACCGCTACTGATTCATGAGCAGAATGCCGTGGCTGGGATAACAAACAAGATATTAGGTCGTTTTGCCGATCGTGTACTGGAGTCATTTCCTGGTACTTTCAATTCGAGTAAGAGGGTTAAGTTCACAGGGAATCCTCTGCGAAATACCATCGTTTGTTTAAATAAAACAGAAAGTACTTTGCAAAATCTTAAAGAGGATCGACCACTAAATATCCTAGTTTTGGGGGGAAGTCAGGGGGCAGCTGCGATTAATTGTGTTGTACCAGAGATGTTGGTGGGTTGGGTCGAAACTAATCGCCCGCATGTATTTCATCAAGCAGGCAGTGCCATGCTCAGAGAAACTAAGCTGCTTTATCGGTCACTAGATTTGCTCGATGATGCTACCTGTCGAGTAGTGCCTTTTATTGAAGACATGGCGGAAGCCTATACTTGGGCTGACTTGGTAATCTGCCGGTCAGGTGCCAGTACGGTAAGCGAGCTTGCTGCGGTTGGCTGTGCATCAATACTAATTCCATATCCTTATCACCACGACCAACAACAAACACTCAATGCGAGGTGGCTGACGCAGAAAGATGCAGCCTACCTGATTCATCAAGTAGACCTGTCTCCAAAGGCCGTCCTGGATATTGTGAAAGATTTGGATTGCAACAGGGACAAACTTTTCAAAATCGGCCAACGCGCCAGGGCGATGGCGGTTTACGATGCTAGTGATGTAATAGTTGAAGAGTGTATGGAGCTTGTAGATGCCGGTTGATGAACAGATGCATGCGGTCCCGGAGATGCGCCGGATTCGGACAATACACTTTGTTGGCATCGGAGGCGCCGGTATGTGTGGTATTGCCGAGGTGCTGTTAAATCTTGGCTACAAAATTACAGGTTCTGACATCCGCAAATCATCGAACACCACTCGGCTAGCGTCACTGGGAGCGAAGATATATATAGGACACGGAGCGAAGAACGTGAAAACCGCGGATGTGGTGGTTTATTCGTCTGCGATAGAGAGAAGAAATCCAGAACTCAAGGCAGCCAGAACCCAATCCAAGCCATTAATAGCTAGGGCGGAAATGCTAGCCGAACTTATGCGTTACCGTCACTCGATTGCTATCGCTGGTACCCACGGGAAAACTACAACCACTAGTATCGTTGCTTCAATTTTGGCAGAGGGAGGGTTTGATCCTACATTTGTTATTGGGGGTCTTTTAAACAGTGCCGGAACTAATGCTCAATTAGGAGCAAGCCGCTACTTGGTTGCAGAAGCAGATGAGAGCGACGCCTCTTTCATGCATCTTCAGCCGATGGTCGTGGTAATAACAAACATTGAAGCGGATCATATGAATACTTACGGAGGGGATTTTGAAAACCTGAAGAAGTACTTTGTCGATTTTATCCATAATCTTCCATTTTATGGGCTGGCCGTACTCTGTATCGATGATCCGGTCGTGCGCGAAATCCTTCCCCAGATCTCCAGGCCCAAACTAACCTATGGGTTTTCTAGGGATGCAGATTTCAGGATTACCAACTTGGCACAGAAAGAGCAGATGACTAAATTTGAAGTTAATAGGCCGGGCAGGAAAAAGCCGCTGAAACTCGCGTTGAACATCCCTGGTGAGCATAATGCATTGAATGCAACTGCCGCCATTGTCATAGCTACAGATGAAGGTATCTATGACAAGGACATATGCAATGGCATAAAACATTTTTCCGGTGTAAGTCGGCGATTTGATGTGCAGGGGGAGTTCCTAATTGATGATGGAGTGGTCACCTTAATCGATGACTATGGTCATCACCCTACAGAAGTAGCGGCGACCATTAAAGCCCTCCGTGAAGGTTGGCCGAATAACCGTTTGGTAATGATTTATCAGCCCCATCGTTATAGCCGGACTAAGGACCTCTACGAGGATTTTGTGGAAGTACTTTCCGACGTGGATGTCCTTCTGCTACTGGAGGTGTATTCGGCGGGCGAGAAAAAAATCGCTGGAGCAGACTCCAGAAGTCTTTGCAGAAGCATTAGGCTGCGAGGGAAAGTTGACCCGCTGTATGTCCAAAATGAAACAGATGTACACGGAATCTTGAAGGGCTTGCTCAAAGGAGGAGACAAGGTGGTCACACAGGGAGCAGGAAGTGTTGGATTGCTTGCCAAGAAATTGGCAGATAAAGGTTTTCGCTAACTAGTAATTTATTGATTTTTAACGAAGAAATTGTGCTCTTTAGTTAAGAAAATGGCTCATGAGAACGATAAATAAAGAGGAAATACTAGCCAAATTGGGGCATGTAGTCGTGCTGAAAGGAGGGCAGTCAGCAGAGCGGGAAATATCTCTGATAAGTGGCCATGCGGTGTTCAGGGGGTTGCAAAGATTAGGTGTGCAAAGTTCGGTGATTGATGTGGATGACAGCATCATCAGTGATTTAAAAAAGGCAAAGCCTGACCTGGTTTTTAATATGTTGCATGGGCAAGGGGGCGAAGATGGCGTCATTCAGGGGTTGCTTGAAATAATGGGTATTCCCTACACTGGAAGTGGCGTTCTGCCTTCTGCTATAGCCATGGACAAGGTCAAGTGCAAGTTAATATGGCAGCAGTTGGAATTGAGTACCGCTGATTTTCTTGTTCTCAATGAGCAGACAGATTGGCAGCGTGTTATAGATCAACTTGGTAAAACAGTCGTAAAACCTGTTAATGGAGGCTCAAGTTTAGGGATTTCAATTGTTGATAATGCTGCCGAACTGCAGAATGAATACCTGGTAGCCCTAGGATTTGACAAACAAGTAATGGCTGAAAAATGTATCGAAGGAAAGGAATTCTCAACTGGTGTACTCGGAGACCAATTGCTCCCGACAATTCAATTGGAAACGGACAGAGATTTTTTTGATTTTGAGGCAAAGTACGAAGACAGAAATACACGAATCATTTGTCCGCCGGAATTAAGGCCGGAAAAACAAATGGAGCTCGAGCACTTAATAAGAACCGCATACGAAAGCTTAGGTTGCGCAGGATTAGCTAGAGTAGATGTTATGCAGGATAGGACAGGCGAGTTTTTTCTTCTAGAGCTTAATACAGTGCCTGGAATGACAGATCATAGCTTTGTGCCGATGGCGGCGAAGCAGATAGGCATAGACTTTGACGAATTATTATTAAGAATCTTGGAAGTTGATTTAAAACAGGACGGAAAGTGAATCAATCAACTGTGCAGATACCAAGCCGATCTGGAATATATGCTACACGAAAGATTCCTGGCTCCCGAGCGAGGTCTCTCAAGCTCATGGATCGTGTAAGGATCTCGTTGGTGCTTACGGGTTTTCTATTACTATGCTTTGGTGTATTTCTGCAGCAAAATTTTGACCGCGGCGTGGGATTCATAAACAGACCAATATCCAAGGTAAGAATTGAAAACCAGTGGCAGTACATTAGAGAAGAAGAAGTTAGCTGGTTATTGGCAGAGTTTATGGGGGCCGGGTTTTTTAATTTTGACATGGCTGGAGTTAAACAGATATTGGAACAACATCCTTGGGTTCACCACGCAACTATCAAAAAGTTGTGGCCCGAGAGTATTTCTTTGCATATAACCGAGCAGGTTGCTATAGCGCAATGGGGCCACTCGCAGCTACTCAGCCAGAATGGGGAGACATTTAAACCTATCGGTATAGAGTCACTAAATGCTTTACCGCTATTAAATGGCCCGAAAGAATCACAGTTGCGGGTCATGGGACAGTACCAGGCTATTAGCCAGCTGTTGCTTCCTTCCACATTACGCTTAACGGGATTGACTCTTACTCTGAGAGGCAGTTGGGAATTAGTCTTAAATGAAGAGTTGACAGTAGCAGCAGGTCGCACTGATGTATTCGAGAAATTGCAGCGGTTTGTTGAATTTTACGCTGGGCAACCGGCAACACGAACAGTGGGTTATAGATCTATTGACTTACGGTACGACAATGGCATAGCCATTAAGAGCGTCTCGGATAAAATGACCGGAGTAGCGGTACGGTGAGGCGAAAGCATACAGTAATCATGATCGTTGACTTGCAGCGATCGTTAATCGGAGATGGCTGGCTATGAATGAAGCGGCCAGTAAAAACATGATTGTCGGGCTCGATATTGGTACATCCAAGGTAGTTGCAATCGTGGGCGATATCAAAAAAGAGGGTGGCCTTGATATTGTGGGTATTGGCAGCCATCAATCGCGAGGCCTGAAGAAAGGCGCCGTAATAAATATAGAATCTACGGTTGAATCCATACAGCGCTCTATAGAAGAAGCTGAGTTAATGACTGGATGTCAGATTCATTCCGTATACGCAGGTATTGCTGGGAGCCACATTCGCGGTATGAATTCCCACGGAATTGTCGCGATACGAGATGGCGAGGTTATGAAACCTGATATTGAGAGAGTTATTGATGCGGCGCAAGCGGTTGCGATACCGGCAGATCAGAAAGTGCTCCATATCCTGCCACAGGAATACATCATCGACGCTCAGGAAGGAGTAAAAGAACCTTTGGGAATGTCCGGTGTAAGACTAGAGGCTAAAGTTCACTTGGTCACTTGCGCTATTAATGCCGTGCAAAATATTGAAAAGTGTATTAAGCGCTGTGGACTGGAAGCGGATGAAATAATCTTAGAACAACTGGCCTCCAGTTACGCAGTATTAACTGAAGATGAAAAAGAGTTAGGAGTCTGCCTAGTTGATATCGGAGGAGGCACTACTGATATCGCAATTTTTACGGAAGGTGCTATTAGGCACACTGGTGTAATTCCTATTGCAGGAGATCAGGTTACTAATGACATTGCTATGGCTCTTAGAACTCCCACTGAGAATGCGGACGAGATAAAGATCAAGTATGCATGCGCGCTAACCCAGCTTGCGAGTCCAGTTGAAACCGTAAAAGTGCCCAGTGTCGGAGATCGCCCACCACGTGAATTATCCCGTCAGGCCCTGGCAGAAGTGGTAGAGCCAAGGTACGACGAGTTGTTCACACTCGTAAAAGCAGAATTGCAGCGCAGCGGATTTGAAAATCTTTTGGCAGCTGGGGTAGTCCTGACTGGAGGCTCCAGCAAGATGGAAGGCGTCGTTGACTTGGCCGAAGAAATATTTCACGCGCCGGTCCGAATTGGTGCACCTCATAATGTTAATGGATTAGCCGATATTGTAAGAAACCCGATTTATTCAACTGGCGTTGGGTTGTTGCTATATGGGCTAAAGCAATTCCAGGAAAGAGATGGAAACGATTCAAAGCGCGAGCCACAGACTCATATTGTAAATAGAGTCAAAAAATGGTTTCAGGGGAATTTTTAAGTTAACAGTCGCTGACTGACGCTAGTTAATGAGTTCTATATTGCGAGGGGCTAAATATGTTTGAATTAGTCGAAAATGTTTCACAAAGCGCTGTCATTAAAGTCATAGGTGTGGGCGGTGGCGGTGGCAATGCTGTTCATCATATGATCAATAGCGAAGTCGATGGCGTGGAATTTATCTGCGCTAACACGGATGCCCAAGCGCTAAATAATCTCAAAACTAAAACAATTTTGCAGTTGGGTAGCAATATAACCAAGGGATTGGGTGCGGGAGCGAATCCAGAAATTGGAAGACAGGCAGCAATTGAGGATAGAGACGAGATTGCGGATGTTCTGTCGGGCGCTGATATGGTGTTCATAACTGCTGGTATGGGTGGAGGGACTGGGACAGGGGCAACTCCGATAGTCGCTGAAGTAGCAAAAGAGATGGGTATTCTTACCGTGGCAGTGGTGACAAGGCCGTTCCCTTTCGAAGGTAAGAAACGGTCTTCCATCGCCGAAAAGGGCATCGCGGAATTATCAGAGTACGTCGATTCACTGATCACCATTCCGAACGAGAAGCTTTTGGATGTGCTTGGTAAGGAAGCCTCTTTACTAGAAGCATTCAAGGCCGCCAATAATGTATTGTTAGGTGCTGTAAAAGGTATTGCCGATTTGATCATGCATCCAGGCACGATTAACGTGGATTTTGCAGACGTGAGGACTGTCATGTCCGAAATGGGCATGGCGATGATGGGGACTGGATTCGCGAGTGGCGAGGACAGAGCTCGTGAGGCTTCTGAATCAGCAATCAGGTCTCCATTATTGGAGGACGTAAATCTGGAAGGTGCGCGAGGTATACTGGTAAATATTGCTGCGGGCGAAAACCTATCGTTGGGAGAATTTGCTGAGGTTGGGGATACTATTGAAGAGTTCGCGTCAGATGATGCTACTGTAGTAGTCGGTACGGTTATCGATCCGAACCTAGATGAAGAAATGCGAGTTACCGTGGTAGCAACTGGGCTTGGTTCCCACCATGAACGTCCCACGAAAGTTGTGGATAATACCGAGACTATGGCCACAACGGATTATCGTGAACTAGATCGCCCCGCCATTATGCGGAATCGAGAAAATGCTGAGTATGTTAGCCCGATGGCCAAAGCAGGGGGTCTGGGAGCAGATATGGATTACCTGGACATACCAGCATTCCTGCGCCGACAGGCTGATTAGTTCCATAAAAAAATCAACCATAGGTTTTGCCAAAGAAAGTAGGTTCATAGATCCTACCCAAGCCTGTGAACAGCATATTAAAGGCCCAAGATAAGAAGCTTATTACTTGATGAAGTTCCCTGATATTGGGATATTCGAACAATTTTGTTAATATGCTTTCGTGTTGAGGTGTAGATTGAATTTGTTGGAGCTCCAAAAGCAATTCGGGCACTGAATGCTTGTTGGTTTGCAAAGGAAAGCAAACTCCTTAATTTCAATTTTGGGGTCATGGATAGTAAAAGTTTGGGGTCATGGATAGTAAAAGCAGATTCCGTTAGGTAGAGAATTGGAAGAATTAGCCCTACATGGTTTTAGAGAGGGCATCATTTTTCACGTTTGCCGGAAACTTTGTGCTCCTCTGCAGCTCTATATGGTAGGGATATAATAAAAAGGCTCTAACCAAAACCAATGCTAAAGCAAAGAACGCTTAAAAATGTAATTCGCGCTACAGGTGTCGGATTACACACTGGTGAGAAAGTCTATCTCACGCTTCGACCCGCTCCTGTCAATACAGGTATTGTATTCACTAGGGTGGATTTGGATCCCCCAGTGCAGATTGAGGCTCGCGCGTCCAACGTGGGAGATACTACGCTTTCCACCACACTGGTCCAAGGTGAAGTGCGAATTTCGACTATTGAACATTTAATGTCAGCCATGTCAGGGCTGGGCATAGATAATGCTTATGTGGATGTCAGTGCACCAGAAGTGCCAATCATGGATGGTAGTGCCGGCCCTTTCGTATTCCTTATTCAATCCGCAGGTATCGAGGAGCAGTCGGAACTCAAAAAATTTATTAAGATTCAACGTCCGATGACTCTCGAACAAGGGGATAAAAAAGTAAGTTTAGAGCCGTTCAATGGCTTCAAAGTCAGTTACACGCTGCTCTATGACCACCCGGTTTACAAGAAATACACAAAGACCGCCACCATCGATTTCTCCAGCACTTCCTTCGTGAAAGAGGTTAGCAGAGCCCGAACCTTTGGCTTCATGCATGAATTCGAGGAATTGAGGAATCGTAACCTGGCTTTGGGGGCTAGTATGGACAATGCCATTGCGGTAGGTGATTATAAAGTTCTCAATGAAGACGGGCTGCGTTACGAAGACGAGTTTGTAAAACACAAAATCCTTGATTCTATCGGGGATTTATACCTTTTAGGTAACAGTCTTATCGGTGAATTCAAGGGTTACAAATCTGGACATGCCCTCAATAATGCTTTATTAAGAATGCTCGAAGTTAATGAAGACGCTTGGGAAATTGTCAGTTTCGAAAAAGAATCAAATGTACCCATTTCCTACATGAAACCCGTGTTGGCTGCGTAACTGAATAAAATATCTCTAACTGACTGATTTTTATTTATTATTTGAAGGTTTTGAAGAACGTTTTCGAAATGGCTGAGCATAGTCAAAAAAACAGCTAAATCTGGAAATTAGTAGTTTGCAAAGAACTGAATTCTTTACTGAAGCCTAAGTAACGCAGATGGTTTTTCAATACCCTGAAGATGGGCGTTGAAGTTTCTGTAAATAGCCCCAAGAATGTTAACGGGTTGTTGAGAATTACGCTTAATAATGAAACTTATTCTTGTAGATCAACGTCACGCACCTACCAAAACCATCGGTTTCAATCGCTGGCTGAAGGGCTTTATTTCGGTTTGTCTACTGGGTGCCCCAGTGACACTGGGTTATATAGGTTACCAATTAGCTTCCTTCCAGAATGCCCGTCTGTTCACAGAGGAAACGACCCAGAATTGGGACCCGCAGATCAAACTTCAGATAGAAGAGCTTGCCGAGCTTAAAGAAGATTCAGAACGGCAGTTGGAAGCCTTGACATTACGCCTTGCGATGCTCCAGGCAAAATTAGTGAGGCTGGATAGAGTTGGTCAACAGATAACGACCCTAGCCAAACTCGACGATGACGAGTTTGATTTCAGTGGATCAGTGAGGGTCGCATTAGTGGAATCTACGGTTATATCCACTGGCCCACATGTACACTTCGAAGTTTATAAGAATGGCCGGGTAGTGGATCCAGCTACCTATATCCATCGCACTGCAAGATAATACCTCTACTTAAGATTGGTCTTTCGTCGTTCTCGATAGATACGGCGTTCTTTGTGTTGGAGCGATAGGCACAGAATTCATTTATCTGATAACCATAGTATTAAGACATGAACGTACTCAATAAAATATTTGGTAGTAGTAACTCTAGAAAGCTTAAGAAAATGGAGCGCGTGGTAACTGCCACTAATGGGCTTGAAGAGGGTTTTGCTGCCCTTAGTGACGAGGGGCTTAGACACAAAACAGAGGAGTTTCGTAAGCGTCTAGCCGACAATGGCGAATCCCTTGATGCCCTGCTGCCTGAGGCTTTCGCAGTCGTGCGAGAAGCGAGTAAACGTACATTGCAACTCCGGCACTTTGATATGCAATTGGTTGGCGGCATCGTGCTACATCAAGGCAGTATTTCGGAAATGAGAACCGGTGAAGGTAAAACCTTGGTAGCCACTCTGCCCGCTTATCTTAATGGCTTATCTGGCAAGGGTGTTCACATTGTTACCGTTAATGAATATCTTGCCGAACGAGATGCTAACTGGATGCGACCCATCTATGAGTTGTTAGGTTTATCAGTTGGGGTAATAAAGTCAGGGCAGTCTGCGAAAGAAAAAAAAGCCGCCTACGAATCATCTATTACATACGGCACGAATAACGAGTTTGGCTTTGATTATTTGCGAGACAATATGGCATTCCGCCTAGATGACAAGATGCAACAGGAGCTTAACTTTGCAATTGTCGATGAAGTTGACTCCATCCTGATCGATGAGGCAAGAACCCCTTTGATTATTTCAGGTGCCGCCGAGGACAGTTCCAAATTATATATGGCTATCGACAAGCTGATCCCGCGTTTGGAAAAAGGGATAAAAGCTGAAAAGTCCAAGATGGAAATGATGGACAAAAATTACATACCGGAGGAAACAGGTCATTTCTCAGTCGATGAGAAGAGTAGGCAGGTGGAACTGACCGAATCAGGGCATGAACACGTAGAAGAGCTGTTAATCCAGAAAAAGTTGCTTAATGAGGGCGAATCACTTTACGCGGCCACCAATCTATCGCTGTTGCATCACATTCACGCCGGACTTAAGGCCCATCATTTGTTCAATAGTGACGTTGAATATATTGTTCAAAATAAACGTATTGTTCTCATTGATGAACATACAGGTCGAACTATGGAAGGGCGACGGCTTTCTGAAGGTTTACACCAGGCACTAGAAGCTAAAGAAGGGCTGGAAATCCAGAGTGAAAGCCAAACGCTTGCCTCAACTACTTTCCAGAACTATTTTCGTCTCTATGGCAAGCTGGCCGGTATGACAGGTACCGCCGATACAGAGGCGTTTGAATTTAGCCAAATATATGGTCTTGATGTGCTAGTCATTCCCACCAACATGCCCATGATTAGGAATGACGCTGATGATCTCATTTATCTCACTATGGATGAGAAATTTGAAGCAATACTAGAAGATATTATCGAAATCCAAAACGCTGGGGCACCGGTTTTGGTGGGAACTGCTTCCATTGATACGTCAGAAATTTTGTCAAAATACCTGACTAAGCAGAAGATCCAACATGAGGTACTAAACGCAAAGTTTCATGAAAAGGAAGCCCAGATTATCGCTCAAGCAGGCCGTCCTGGTGCGGTTACAATCGCAACCAATATGGCAGGTCGTGGTACTGATATTGTCCTCGGCGGCAAATGGGAGGTGGAAATCGCTGAGTTAGACAATCCAAAGGAAGGTCAAGTTCAGAAAATCAAGGATGATTGGCAACAACGTCACGACCAAGTAATAGCGGCCGGCGGGCTACACATTATCGGGACAGAACGCCACGAGTCTAGACGTATCGATAACCAACTGCGTGGTCGGGCCGGACGACAGGGAGATCCTGGTTATTCTCGATTTTATCTCTCCATGGAAGATAATTTGTTGCGAATATTTGCGACAGAAGGTATGAAAAACCTCATGAAACGACTTGGGATGGAACGCGGAGAGGCTATTGAACATCGTATGGTGACTCGCTCAATTGAGAAAGCTCAGCGCAAAGTGGAAGGTCGCAATTTCGATATCCGGAAGCAGTTACTGGAATACGACAACGTTGCAAACGATCAGCGGACGATTATTTATCGCCAACGTAATGAACTCATGGCTAGTGACGACATCTCGGAGTTGTTGACTGATATGCGAAGAGAGGTTGTTGATCAACTAGTGGATAATTTTATTCCGCCGCAGAGTGTACCAGAACAATGGGACATTCCGGCTCTTGAACACGCTATCGAAACGGAGTTCGGCAGCAAACAACCTGCTCAGCAATGGCTGGATCAAGACGATCAAATGTACGAAGAGCAGCTTAAGGAGAAGATTGCCGATATTCTCACCAGAGAGTATGAAGAGAAATGTGTGGTTGTTGGTGACAAGATTCGCTTGTTTGAGAAACAGATCACATTACAGATCCTGGACGGATTGTGGAAAGACCATCTTGCTACTATGGACCATCTGCGGCAGGGTATTTTCCTGCGTAGTTACGGGGGCAAAAATCCACGTCAGGAATATAAACGGGAAGCTTTCGCGCTATTTACCGACTTAATGATCAACTTACAGCAGGAAGTAATTAAAGTACTTAGCCATCTTCAGGTTCGTCAAGAAGATGCAGCTGATACTATTGAACGGCAACGGGAACAGGAAAAAGCGCGTGCTCGTGTGAACTACCAACATCAGGCTATTTCTTCATTATCTGGAACGGCCGAAGAAGCTAGAGATCAGACGAAGCATGCCGGAAAGGAACATGCAAAACAAGCGGCAGAACAACGGCAAACGCCGTTTGTGCGGGACGTGCCTAAAGTTGGTAGAAACGAACCATGCCCCTGCGGATCCGGTAAGAAATACAAGATTTGTCACGGCAAACTAGGATAGGTAATCATGGCGGTAGGCGTAGCAGCGGCACAAAATTTCTTTTCCGTGGACGGGATTAGGCTGGCCGCCGTAGCTGCGAACATCCGATATAAAGAGCGGCCTGACTTGGTGTTAATAGAAATTGCTGCGGGTTCGGTGGTTTCTGGAGTGTTTACCCAGAATGCCTTCTGTGCCGCTCCAGTAATAGTAGCCCGCAATCATCTCGCGCAGAGATCCAGTCAATTTTTTCTTATTAATACTGGGAATGCTAATGCCGGCACTGGTGAGACTGGTGAAACTGATGCATTGCGGTGCTGTAATGCAGTGGCAGACCTTGCTGGGAATGAGAGCTGGCAGGTTTTGCCATTTTCCACTGGTGTCATTGGGGAGAAGCTTCCTGTGGAAAGGATAATAAATAGTCTACCTAATGCCTTTCAGAAGCTAACTGATTCTAATTGGGAATTGGCAGCTCAAGGCATCTTAACTACCGATACACGTCCGAAATTGAGCTCTGCTCAAGTTTCTATTGATGACCAAGTGGTAACAATAACCGGGTTGGCGAAAGGCGCTGGAATGATAAAACCAAACATGGCTACTATGCTTAGTTATGTCTTTACCGATGCCTGTATTGATCAGAAGAGTTTGGATGGATTTTTGAGAGAAGCAGTGAACCTATCATTCAACCGATTGACTGTCGATGGAGATACTTCCACCAATGACTGCTGTATGCTGACAGCAACAGGACTCAGTGGTGTAATGATTTCCGATATTGAGGATGATGCCTGCCAGAAATTTAAAGAAGCCTTATTGGGTGTATTCCTTGAATTGGCAACAAATCTGATCAAGGATGCTGAAGGTGCGACTAAGTTCGTTACCGTTGAAGTAAACCAAGGCAAAGACGAACAAGAGTGTCTGCAGGTCGCTTACTGCATTGCCGAGTCTCCACTGGTAAAGACTGCATTGTTCGCCTCTGATCCTAACTGGGGAAGAATCCTAGCTGCCGTGGGCCGTGCTGGGCTGGAAGGCCTCGATATTGATTCTGTCAAAATCTATTTGGGGGAAACTCAAATTGTTGCTGCGGGCGCCCGTGCGCCTGGCTACCGTGAAGAACTTGGACAGCTAGAGATGAATCAGGAAGAAATAGCTATTCGCATTGACCTAGCGCGTGGATCCCATAACGAAAGAGTCTGGACTTCTGATTTATCACATGATTATGTCCGGATAAATGCGGAGTATCGTACCTGACCTTGTCTGCTATAGATGCCAGAT